>LNFM01000022.1_pt1 | contig 324835 bp, 314 predicted proteins | sample 596031 | NCBI WGS metagenome assembly LNFM01 (sample SAMN04254537, study PRJNA301005) | activated carbon metagenome | isolation source: dual media filters at the Ann Arbor, Michigan drinking water treatment plant | place: USA: Ann Arbor | reverse complement strand
CCATAGGCTATCAAACCCCTGACCAGTTCGCAGACAGTTTTTTTAACCGCAAACTCTAAATGTATTTCGGACTAAATCGGGGAGCAGGTCAGAGGAAGTAAAGGAACGCTTCGGGGGCCATAAATTTGAATCCGACTCTATATTGGACTTCGTTCAATTTAAGACACAAACTATTAGCCAAGCTGTTAGCTTGGTAGCAGCGAATTTTCTTGCTCATCTAGATGAAATTTTGCAGGGAAAAGAAGTTCAACTCCTCCCCAAAACTAGCGAAACAGGTGATTTGCTGCAACAGATCAAAACTTTTGCTCAGGAGAAAATCTATACCGACCGATCTGTTGAACAAATTGAGCTTGCTGGCAGAAGTGCTATAAATGGATTGCTGGACAACTTCAGCCCACTACTTCAGCTTGAAGAGGGCGACTTCATAAAGCTTCTCGCGAAAGATCGCGGCCACATTAAGACTAAGCAACTCGACTTTCATGCACGCCTTCTACATCGAATATCCACTCGATATATAGAGAAATATAAAATGAACCCAGATGTAGATGAGCGAAAAAGGAGAGCACATCTGATCGTTGATTTTATTTCTGGGATGACGGATGACTTCGCACTCGAGACTTACCAAATATTTAATGGAATCAAAATCCGGTGATTAATCAGCAACACCCATTCCATTTTCTAAGCTCACTGATTGATGGCTCAGCTTCGAACTTTCATTTGAGTAAATACGTTTACGTAAACGATTCGCTATTTGATGAGCGTGAATTGCTGTATATCGGCTCTGATGACTTTTCCGAAAGTTGGGTAAATGCAACTATTAAGTCACTTGCTAGCAATCAAGAGCTGGCAATGCATTCGAATGTTCAGATCCGCGGACGAACTTGGCATATTCCGATGATTGACTTTTCTCTACATGAGGAGATTGCAAGCTCAGCTATTGATCGACTTAAAGCGTTTCTTCCAAGGCCCGTTATTCGCGATATGGCTTTTTTCTCAAGTGGTCGATCTTTCCATGCGTACTCGACCACACTTTTATCGCCGAAGGAGTGGGTCGACTTTATTGGCCGTTTATTGCTAGTAAACCCAAGGGATGGCAACCCTATTATTGATACTCGCTGGGTCGGACATCGCTTGATTGGGGGATTTAGTGCACTGAGATGGTCAAATAATTCAGGTCTCTACTTAAGAGAACCTGAAAAAGTGCAGATTATTTTTTGATCGCTTAAAAACCGATCGCCCATGGCAGTCAATCTGCCATGGGTGGCTCGTTACTCGACTAAAGCAACGAGACTGATCAAACAAACACAGCCTTATTCGCGCTGACATATTGCTCCAGCGTGGTCAGCGGACGACCCAGCAGTTGTTCACCATCAGGCGTCACGACAGCCGCAAGGTTGTCGCCGAACAGATTGAACAGTTCGACCAGACCCTTGGCTTGCCACTCTGGCCAGCCGGAACCTGTGAGCGATGACAGTGTGGTGGCATTGTCTGGTGAGACGTATTGCACCGCCTTGCCGGTGACCTTGCTGAAAATTTGTGCAAAGTCGTTGCCGGACAGCAGCTCTGGGCCGGTGATGTTGTAGGCCTTGTTTTCGTGACCTGCAGTGGTGAGGATGTTGGCGGCGATCTCGCCAATGTCGCCCACGTTCAGCGGGGCAAAGCGGCCTTCGCCAATGCCGAAGTAGAAGCTGCCTTGCTTGATGCCGTCGGCCCAGCCCACCAGATTTTCTTGGAAGAAGATGGTGCGCAGGTGTGTCCAGGCGAGGCCCGATGCTTCGAGATACTTTTCGCCAGCGCGGAACTGGCGTGCAAAGAGAATGGCTTCGTATTCAGCGCCGACGACTGAGTAGAACACGACGTGCTTAACGCTACCGGAGGCCTTGGCGGCGTCAATCGCTGCCTTAGCGTGGGCTTCGCGTTGTTCGACATTGCCGAGGATGAGGAAGAGCTTGTCGACGCCAACGTAGGCGGCGGCGAGTGTTTCTGGCTTGTCGAGATCTAGGATGGCGGTTTCAACGTTCGGGAACTTGGCGCGCAGATCAGCGGCCTTGGCTTCGCTGCGGACGCCAACGCGGATAGTGATATCGGTGTTGCCTGCGACTTGCTTGCGGGCCAGTGCTTCGAGGGTGGCGACGCCGTTGTTGCCTGCTGCGCCGATGATCAGAATGGTTTGCTTGCTCATGATGGTTTCCTTTAAAAGAGAAGTTCGTTCAATGTGTGTGCTGCAATTGGGTTGTTGCAATCTCTAATGAGTCGGTCACAGCGCTTCGGTCACGGGGCTTTGCTGTTTGCGAATCACCATGACCGCAACCGATGAGCGAACTTTACTGTTGCGATTGAAAGCGATAAACCATCTACGAGGCGTTTCACTGTCACCTTAAAAGAGACAATCAAGACGTGGCTTGGCCGAGGTGGGGCTGCGGGCCTTGCTGGGCTAAGACGGGAGCGAGGTAAGGCGGGGGAGAGGTTTCGCGCGGCGGCCGGATTAAGCGGCGTTGCGCCATTGCCCACTGGCGGGGCAGACCTGCTGCGGTGTTCCGTTCAGGCACACCTGCGGTTCAGACACAGTGGGTGCATCGGCTGTGTGCGTGGACGCTGGCTCGACCTGAATGCGTAGCGCGCGCGTGAGCGCGGCGTTGTCGAGCGGCAGCTCCCAGGTGAGGAAGACTTGTGTGCAGTCGTGGTCCGCCTTGAAATCAGCCAGCGCAAAACCACTACTACCGCGGGGGATGGCTGCGTGTGGCTGGGCGGTGTCGAAGATCATCACGGTGCCGCGTTGCAGGGGGATGCGCTGGCCCAATGCGGGGAAGTGGACATCCATCTGCGCGTCGTCGCTGAGGAAGAGATTACAAAAGATGCTGTCGCCGTATTGCGCGGCATCGTGGTGATATGGGGTGCCGCGACAGGCCATGAGGGCAATGTCGCTGCTGGGTAGCAGATCCGGCAGCCCTAGCGTGTGCAGCCACGCAGACACCGCCTCGGCGCAACGTGGGTAGTCCGCCCAGCGCAGAATGGTGCGGGCCAGTGGCAAGGGTTCGATGTCGCCATGCTGGAGTTCAAGGCTCGCCACTTCACGCGCCCAATCCGCCACCAGCCGCGCAGGGGGCACGGGAATGTCGAGCGTGCTGTTCGGTAGCAACGTGCTGACCGTGCGGCGGCGCATGCCCTGCTCGCTGTGGAAGTGCACAGTGAGCTCGCCGCTCATGCTGGCGTTGGGCTGGGGTGATATTGCGGCGGTGTCGGGTGCTTGCATCAAGCGGGCGCGTGCAGTTACAGCACGCTCTCAGCGATGCTGCGTTGCTCAAACATGTCACGCAAGGTTGCGCCTTCACTCCGCTTTTCACTGAAAGTGCAGAGGGCAGCATCGTATTCCTCATCGCGGCCATTGAGCAGCGGGCATTGGGCGAACAATTCAGCCGCCCAGTCGGCAAAGGCACGCACCTTGGGCGAGAGGTGACGATTCTGCGGGTAGAGCACAGAGATGGGCATGGGCGTGGGACGCCACTCGGGCAGGACTGCGACCAGCTCGCCCTTGTCTAGATGTGGGTTGGCCATGAAGCGCGGCAGCTGCACCAAGCCAAAGCCCTGCAGCGCCAACGCCAGATAACCATCGGCATCGTTGACTGAGATGTTGCCGGCGATCTTGATCTCCGTGCTGACCCCATCAATCACGTAGTCCCAATCGAGCACACGGCCGGTACGGCTGGAGAAGTAGTGCACGGCTTTGTGTTTCTCTTTCAGCTCGTCCAGTGTGGTGGGCGTGCCATAGGTGGCGAGGTAGGACGGCGCGCCGCAGGTAATAAAGCTGAGGGTGCCGATGCGGCGGGCCACCAGTGTGGAGTCAACCAGCTCGCCGCCGCGGATCACGCAATCGACCGCCTCCTGCACCAGATCAACCGGGCGGTCGCCCATGCCAATGACCAGCTCAATATCGGGGTAGCGTTCGCGGAAATCACCCAACCAAGGCAGCAGGATTTGGCGGCCAAGCGTGGCCGGGACATCAATGCGCAGGCGGCCTTGCGGGCGTTGCGCTACATCTTTAAAGGCAGCCTCGGTTTCCTCCAGCTCGGCAAGGATGCGCGCGCACCGCTCGTAATAGGCGGCGCCGTCCGGGGTGAGGCTGACGCTGCGGGTGGTGCGGTTGAGCAACCGCACTTTGAGGTGGCTTTCCAGATTCTGGATGGTGGTAGTCACCGTCGCGCGTGGCAGGCCTAAATTGTCGGCGGCACGGCTAAAGCTATTGGCATCGACCACGCCCATGAACACCTGCATTGCTTGAAATCTATCCATTTTCAATACCTTTCAATGACTTAACAATGCAGCGCGCGGCCAAAAAAAGAACTCGCTACTGACAGGACGGTGTCAACATACCTGATTTATTGTTCGCCAATACAGAACAGTGTTAACGAAATTTAGGTATTTATCTCTTGAAAAGCAACACCCAAAATGCAGTCATCCCTAAACCGACTTCTCTTTTGAGTGCATTACCACCCCCGATGACTGCGTTGAATGACCCCGTGACCACCTTCCTTCGCCCGCTGCAAGCGAGCGCGCATGCAGTGCGCGTGGAGGACCACATGGTCAATGGCTTTATGGATCAAATCGTGATGCGCCTGTACCGCCCGACGGCAGAGACAGGTGTGTTGCCGGTGGTGCTGTATTTCCACGGCGGTGGTTTTGTTGGGGGGTCACTGGACGATGCCGATATTGCAGCGCGCTATCTGGCCGAGCATGCCCGCGCGGCCGTGCTGTCTGTCGACTATTCGCTGGCACCGGCCCGCCCTTTCCCGGCCGCACCGGAAGATGCCTATGCCGCTGCACGTTGGTTGAGCACCAACGCCACCCGCCTGAACATTGATGCAACGCGTATGGCGACTGCGGGCGATGATGCCGGCGGCAACCTAGCCACAACGCTGACGTTGATTGCGCGTGACCGTAACGGCCCCGCGCTGGCCGCACAAGTATTGATCGGCCCGATGCTGGACCCGAGCATGACCAAGCTGGGCGATGCGGAAAGGTTGGGCTCCGATATCAAGCCGCAAACCTGCGCCAATTGTTACGCGCAGTATTTGCAAAGCCCGTTTGAACGCCTGCATCCCTATGCCTCGCCTTTGGAATCGCGGCGTCTGGCGGGCTTACCTTCCGCCCTCATTCTCACGGCGGAATCTGATGTATTGCACAAAGAAGCTGAGCACTACGCCAGCGCGTTGATTGCAGCGGGTGTTGCCACCCAGATCACGCGCTTCGCAGTGAAACATGCCGAGCTCCCCGAACACGTGCCGCTGCTGGCGGAAGCTGCGGACTTTTTAAGGCGCCACCTCCATCCGCCACGGACGCCACATACAGCAGGGCGCAACACGCGCTAAGCAATTTCAAATTTTAAATTCTTGCAAAGGAATACACCGATGAACCTCTCTAACCTGAACCTCACACAGAAGCGCAATGCCGTATCGCTGGCCGTGGCCGGCGTGCTTGTTGTTACCGCATGCGCTTGGGGTATCTATGGCAGCAATGAAGCGCAGGCCAACGCACCCGCCGCCAGCCAAGCCGTACAGGTCGAAGTGGCCGAAGTGGTGAGCCGCAAAATCACCGACTGGAGTAACTTCTCCGGTCGCCTAGAGGCGGTTGACCGCGTGGAGATTCGCCCGCAGGTATCGGGTGTGCTCACCGCTGTGCATTTTAAGGACGGCGCGCTGGTAAAGAAGGGTGATGTGCTTTTCACCATCGACCAGCGTCCGTATGCAGCAGAGGCCTTTGCGGCCGAAGCCCGCGCGGATTACACCGCCTCCGATCTCGCGCGCGGCGAACGCCTGCTGGCTGAGAACGCGATTGCCAAGCGTGACTTTGAAGAAAAGAAGAACGCTGCCAAGTCGGCCGAGGCTGCGCTGCGCATTGCCAAGCTGAACCTTGAGTACTCGCAAGTGCGTGCGCCGATTGATGGCCGCATGTCGCGTGCCGAAATAACGGTGGGCAATTTGGTCACGGCCAACAGCCCGACGCCGCTGACCACGCTGGTGTCGTCCAACAAAATTTACGCGAGCTTTGATGTGGATGAGCAAACCTTCCTCAAGTACATCAATCCCGCCCGCGCTGGTAAGGGGCCGGCATTGCCTGTGCAACTGGGCCTTGCCAATGAGAGCAGCTTCTCGCGCGATGGCAGCATCCATTCGATCGACAACCGCCTCGACACCAGCTCCGGCACGATCCGCGTGCGTGCCTTGTTCGACAACAAAGATGGCCAGCTAGTGCCGGGCCTGTATGCGCGCCTGCGGCTGGGCGGCGGGCAAGAGCGTGACGCGGTGCTGATCGCCGAGCGCGCCGTGGGCACCGACCAAGCCAAGCGCTTTGTGCTGGTGGTGGACAAGGACAACAAGAGTGCCTATCGCGAAGTGAAGACCGGCGCCACGCAAGACGGCCTGATCATCATTGAATCGGGCTTGGAACCGGGCGAGCGCATTGTGGTGAATGGCCTGCAGCGCGTGCATCCGGGCGCGCCGGTCACACCGCAAATGGTGGACATGAAGACAGGCAAGGCCGCGGAGACCGCACCGCCAGCACCCGCTGCCGCCACCAATGACAAGAAGGTTGGCTGATTCAGCCGCCTCGACAGAGAACTCTCATGAATATTTCTAAATTCTTCATCGACCGGCCGATCTTTGCCGGCGTGCTCTCGGTGGTGCTGGTGCTGGCCGGTACATTGGCCATGTTCCAGCTGCCGATTTCCGAATACCCGGAAGTGGTGCCACCGTCGGTGGTGGTGCGTGCGCAGTATCCGGGCGCCAACCCGAAGGTGATTGCTGAAGCAGTCGCCGCACCGCTGGAAGAAGCGATCAACGGTGTAGAGAACATGCTCTACATGCAGTCGCAAGCTAACAGCGACGGCAATCTCGCCGTGACCGTGCATTTCCAGCTGGGCATGGACCCGGACAAGGCACAGCAGCTGGTGCAAAACCGTGTATCGCAGGCGCTGCCACGCCTGCCGGGAGACGTGCAGCGCATTGGCGTGACCACAGTAAAGTCGTCGCCAGCACTGACCATGGTGGTGCACATCACGTCGCCGGATAACCGCTACGACACCACCTACCTGCGCAACTTTGCCGTGCTTAACGTTAAGGACAAGTTGGCGCGCATCAAGGGGGTGGGTGAAGTCGCCTTGTTCGGCGGCGGCAACTACGCCATGCGAATCTGGCTGGACCCTACCAAGGTGGCTCAACGCGGGCTGACTGCCAGCGATGTCGTGGCAGCGATTCGTGAACAAAATATTCAGGTTGCTGCCGGCACGATTGGTGCCTCACCGAGCGGCCCGAATGCGCCTTTGCAGCTGAACGTGAATGCGCAGGGCCGCCTCAAAACTGAGGCCGAGTTTGCCGAGATTATTCTGAAGAGCTCCCCCACCGGCGGCATCACGCGCCTCGGTGATGTCGCACGAATTGAGCTGGATGCAGCCGAATATGGCTTGCGCTCTTTGTTGGATAACAAGCCGGCGGCGGCGATTCCAATCTTTCAGGCGCCGGGTTCCAATGCGCTGGAGATTTCCAGCCAAATCCGCGAAACCATGGCCGAGCTGGCCAAAGACTTCCCGGACTCCATCAGCTACAGCATCGTCTATGACCCGACGCAGTTTGTGCGCGCCTCGATCAAGGCCGTAGTGACAACACTGCTGGAAGCGATTGCACTGGTGGTGCTGGTGGTGATCATCTTCCTCCAGACCTGGCGTGCGTCCATCATTCCACTGCTGGCGGTGCCAGTCTCTATCATTGGCACATTCGCCTTGATGCTGGGCTTTGGTTACTCGATCAATGCGCTGTCGCTGTTCGGTATGGTGCTGGCGATTGGTATCGTGGTGGATGACGCCATCGTGGTGGTCGAAAACGTGGAGCGCAATATTGAAGCCGGCTTGTCGCCGCGCGACGCGACATATCGCGCCATGCGTGAAGTGTCTGGTCCAATCATCGCCATTGCGCTGACGCTGGTTGCTGTGTTCGTGCCTCTGGCCTTTATGACAGGCCTGACGGGCCAGTTCTACAAGCAGTTCGCCATGACCATCGCCATCTCGACGGTGATCTCGGCCTTCAACTCGCTGACGCTGTCGCCAGCACTCGCGGCTATGTTGCTGAAGGGGCACGATGAACCAAAGGATTGGCTGACACGCCAAATGGACAAGTATCTGGGTGGCTTCTTTGCTGCCTTCAATCGTTTCTTCAATCGCTCGTCCGAGAAGTACGGCCATGGCGTGACCACAGTGATTGCGCACAAGTCGAAGTCGATGGGTGTGTATGTGGTGTTGCTGGCGGCAACCGTTGGCATCTCGATGCTGGTGCCCGGCGGCTTTGTGCCAGCGCAGGACAAGCAATACCTGATTGGCTTTACGCAACTGCCGAACGGCGCCTCGCTCGACCGGACAGAAGAAGTAATCCGCAAGATGGGCGACATTGCCCTCAAGCAACCGGGGGTTGAATCCGCCGTGGCTTTCCCCGGTCTGTCGATCAACGGTTTCACCAACAGCTCCAGCGCCGGCATTGTGTTTGTCACGCTGAAGCCGTTTGAAGAACGCCGCGACCCCTCGCTCTCGGCGGGTGCGATTGCCGGGGCACTTAACCAGAAGTTCTTCGGCATTCAAGAAGCCTTCATGGCTATCTTCCCACCCCCCCCAGTGGAAGGCATCGGCACCATGGGTGGCTTCAAGATGCAGTTGGAAGATACTGGGTCGGTCGGTTACGCCGAACTAGACAAGGCAGCTAAGGCATTCATGGCCGCAGCAAGCAAGGCGCCTGAGCTTGGCCCGATGTTCTCCAGCTATGAAATCAATGTCCCGCAGCTGGATGTCGATCTGGATCGCGTGAAGGCGAAGCAACAAGGCGTGGCGATTACCGATGTGTTCGACACCATGCAGATTTATCTGGGGTCGCTCTACATTAATGACTTTAACCGCTTTGGCCGCGTGTATCAGGTACGTGCCCAAGCCGATGCGCCGTTCCGCGCGCATGCCGAAGACATTGGCGCATTGAAGACGCGTAACGCCGCGGGTGAAATGGTGCCGCTGTCATCGCTGGTGAAGATCACGCAAACGTTCGGGCCGGAAATGGTGGTGCGCTACAACGGATTCACTGCGGCCGACATCAACGGTGGTCCAGCGCCTGGCTATTCGTCCTCGCAAGCAGAAGCGGCTGCGGAACGTGTCGCAGCCGAAGTGCTGCCCCCTGGCGTGAAGTTTGAGTGGACAGACCTGACCTACCAAAAGATCCTCGCAGGCAATGCAGGTATCTGGGTGTTCCCGATCAGCGTGCTGCTGGTGTTTCTGGTGTTGGCCGCGCAATACGAGAGCCTGACCTTGCCACTGGCCGTGATTCTGATTGTGCCGATGAGTATTTTGGCAGCGCTTGCTGGTGTGTTCCTCACGGGCGGCGATAACAACATCTTCACGCAGATCGGCTTGATGGTCTTGGTCGGGTTGGCGTGTAAGAACGCCATCCTGATTGTGGAGTTTGCCCGCGAGCTTGAAATTCTCGGCGCCACCCCTCTGCGTGCCGCGATCGATGCCAGCCGTCTGCGTCTGCGTCCGATCCTGATGACCTCGATTGCTTTCATCATGGGCGTGATCCCGCTGGTGCTGTCGTCCGGCGCTGGCTCTGAAATGCGTCAGGCGATGGGCATTGCGGTGTTCTTCGGCATGATCGGTGTGACCTTCTTCGGCCTCTTCCTGACCCCGGTGTTCTACGTACTGCTGCGTAAGCTGGGCGGGAAGCACAAGCTGCACTCGGCTGCCCATCACGATGCACCGCTGGCGCCGGCAAATGCTGCCAGCCACCATGCGGGCTTGGAGTAAAAACATGACTACACACAAATCATCTCTTGGTACAGCCACGGGCCTGCTGGCATCACTGCTGATCTTGGCAGGTTGCTCGGTAGCCCCGGTGTATCAACGCCCCGACGTGGCAACGCCTGCAGCATTTAAGGAAGCGCCGATCAACGCAACAGCGCCAGAAGCCAAACCCGCAGCAGGCGACTGGAAAGCCGCTCAGCCAGCGGAAGAGCTGGCACGGGGCGAGTGGTGGAAAGTCTTCAATGACAGCACGCTTAACCAACTACAAATTGAAGCACTGGCGGCGAATCAGGATCTGAAGGCGGCGGCGGCACGCTTGAGCCAGGCGCGCGCCTTGGAACAAAGTGCACGCGCAGGCTTGTTCCCGCAAGTCAGCCTTGGCTTCGGGCCAACGCGCCAGTTGCCCTCACCCGCTTCTCGCGGCCTGCCACCGAATGCCGACACCAACCCGGTGACTATCTGGCGTGGTCAGGCAACGATTGCGTATGAGGCTGATCTGTTTGGTCGCGTCAGTACCGTGGCCGACGCCGCACGCTTTGATGCGCAACGTAATGCGGCGCTGTTTCAATCGACCCTGCTGGCACTACAGGCTGATGTGGCACAGGCGTATTTTTTGATCCGTGAGCTAGATGCAACCCAAGTCTTGTACGCCAACACTGTGCGTCTGCGCGGCGAAACGCTGAACCTGTTCCAGCGCCGCTTTGATGCGGGCGACATCAGCGAGCTTGAGCTGGCAAGGGCACGCACTGAGCTGGCTGCTGCACAGTCGGAATCACTGGGCATTACACGGCAACGTGCTGTTGCCGAACATGCACTGGCAATTTTGCTGGGCAAGGCACCTGCCGACTTTAGCTTCCCGTCGCTACCGCTGACCCGCCTGATGGTCAGCGTACCGGCTGGGCTGCCGTCCGAGCTGCTGGAACGTCGCCCGGACATTGCCGCTGCTGAACGCGCCATGGCCGCTGCCAATGCCCGTATTGGTGCTGCCAAGTCAGCCTACTTCCCACGTCTGAATCTAACTGGTTCGCTGGGCTATGAGTCGAACGATCTTAGCGACCTGTTCAAGAACGCCAGCCGCACCTTTGTGTTCGGCCCGCTGGTGGGCGGATTGCTGACGCTGCCGATTTTTGATGGTGGTACGCGCGCTGCTGGCGTGGATCGCGCCAACGCGGCCTATGAGGAAGATGTGGCGAACTATCGCCAGACCGTACTCAAGGCCTTTAAGGAAGTTGAGGACAACCTCGCCAACCTGCGCCTACTCGACGAGCAGAACAAAGCACAGGACAGCGCCGTGACCTCGGCTAATCGGGCAGCACGCATTTCTGCGATTCAATACCGCGAAGGGGCCCTGAGCTATCTGGGCGTGCTGGATGCCGACCGCAGTGCCTTGCAGCAACAACGCGCAGCGGTGCAACTGGATGGAGAGCGCGCCCGTGCGCTGGTGAATCTGATTCGTGCCTTGGGCGGTGGCTGGCAGGAACAATCTGCCACTCCGACTGTCTCTACAGCATCAGCCTCAACGCAGTCAGCCGCAAAGTAATCGATTTTATTGCCCACACCGCGCCCCCTTACAGTCGGTGTGGGATTAATGTTTGGAAGGAAACTTCATGAGTACGACAAGCAAAGTGGCATTCATCACCGGCGGCAATCGCGGCCTGGGTCTGGAAACAGCACGAGGTCTCGGCAAGCTCGGTATTACGGTGATCATCGGTGCACGCGATCTGGCCAAGGGCGATGCAGCAGTACAGGCCCTGAAGCAGGAAGGCATCGTCGCTGCAGCAGTTATCTTTGATGCACTGACACCGAGTACGCACCAAGATGTGTACAAAGTATTGGAGCGCAAATACGGCAAGCTGGATATTCTGGTGAATAACGCTGGCGTGTCGCTGACACCCTTCTTTGGCAATAACAGCAGCACCGTGTCGCAAGAGATCTTGAAGCAAACCTTTGATGTGAATTTTTTCTCGGTCGTCGCGCTCACGCAAGTGCTGTTGCCGCTGATCAAGAAAGCGCCGGCTGGACGTATCGTCAATCTGTCCAGCATCCTCGGCTCGTTGGGGGTGCATCAAATGCCAGACTCGCCGATTGCTGTCGCCAAGGAGCTCGCCTACAACGCCTCAAAGACGGCACTCAACGCCTTCACCGTGCATCTGGCCGAGGAATTGAAAGACACGAGCGTCAAGGTAAACTCAGCGCATCCGGGCTGGGTTAAAACTGACATGGGCGGTGCCGAAGCGCCGATGGAAATTAGCGAAGGTGGCAAGACCAGCGTTCAACTCGCCACACTACCGGCTGATGGCCCGACCGGCGGCTTCTTCCATTTAGGTGAAGCCCTGCCCTGGTAAGTATTTTGCGCACTCGCTGGTCCATGCGGGGCGTGAGTGGTTCTGATTGCGTGGAGATAACTGATGGCACTGAATGAAGATTTCCTCCGCCTTGCGAGTGCAGCGCGAGCGCGTATCCGCGAAGTTAGCCCCGCTGAAGCACGTGCAGCCGTTGCACAAGGAGCAGTACTGATTGATGTGCGCGACGCTGACGAGCTGCTGGAAAAGCCCCCCGTAGCAGGTGCCGTTAATATCAGCCGTGGCCGGTTGGAGCTGAAGATTAGCGATGCAGTGCCAGACAAAGGCACGCCGGTAGTGCTTTACTGTGCGGGTGGCAATCGGGGTGCCTTGGCGGCAGATAGCCTGCAACAGCTAGGCTATCGGAATGTGGCAAATGTGCAGGGTGGCCTGTCGGCATGGCCGAAGGATGAGCAGTAGTCACATGAATCGGGGGCCCGAATCAATGCTGCCGGGCTCGCCTAACAAAGAACGCTCGCTTTTTAGCAAAGGATCCGGCACATGAGTACATCGATCTACGACATCCCCGTCACTCGCCTCAACGGAGATCCCGCCAGCCTCAAGGACTATGCCAACAAGGTACTGCTGGTTGTGAATACGGCCAGCCAATGTGGCCTGACACCTCAGTATGATGGGCTGGAAACGCTGTACCAGAAGTATGCGGGCCAGGGCCTAGTAGTGCTCGGCTTTCCGAGCAACCAGTTCGGCGCACAGGAGCCGGGCTCGGCCGAGCAGATTGCTACGTTCTGCAGCACGAACTACAGCGTCACCTTTCCGCTGTTCGCCAAGACCGACGTGAACGGCCCGAATGCACATCCGCTCTATGTGTGGCTCAAGCAAAATACCCCCGGCGATGGCGCTGAGGATATTGGCTGGAACTTTGCCAAGTTTCTTGTCGGCCGCGACGGCAAGGTAATCGCCCGCTATGCGCCGACCGTTGTGCCATCGGCACTGGGTGCCACTATTGAAGAGGCACTCAAGGCCTGAACGCAATCCCCTGATAGCACCTCATGGTGACTGATCAGGGGCCATTTCAACACGCACTGCTGCAAACACGATGATCGACCTCTACTACTGGACCACGCCGAACGGCCACAAGATCACCCTCTTCCTTGAAGAAAGTGGACTGGCTTATGAAATCAAGCCGATCAATATTGGTAAGGGCGAACAGTTCGCTGATGCATTTTTAAGCATTGCGCCGAACAATCGTATTCCGGCGATTGTCGATCATGCGCCTGCAGATGGTGGCGCACCGCTGTCGCTGTTTGAGTCCGGTGCGATTCTGCTCTATCTCGCCGACAAGACGCAGCAGTTCATCCCTGCCGATCTGCGCGGCCGCAATACGACCTTGCAATGGCTGTTCTGGCAGATGGGCGGGCTGGGACCCATGGCGGGGCAAAATCACCACTTCAGCGCTGGCGCGCCAGAGAAGCTGCCCTATGCGATTGATCGCTATGTGCGCGAGACGGGGCGCTTGTACGGTGTTCTGAACAAGCAACTGGCTGACCGCGCCTTCATTGCTGGGGCCGACTATACGATTGCTGACATGGCCTGCTATCCGTGGATCGTTCCGCATGAAAAGCAAAGCCAGAATCTCGACGACTTCCCGCATCTGCAGCGCTGGTTCGAGGCGATCAAGGCACGCCCGGCCACGCAACGTGCGTATGCGATTGCCGACCAGTACAAGAAGAATGCAGCGGCACCGACGGCAGAGGAACTGAAGCTGCTCTACGGACAGAGTGCCAGTACCGTGAAAGCCTGATCTGCTTACACAGCCGGGGCTTCGAGCATCACCTTGATGGTGTTGAGGTCACGTGTCACCGCTTGCACGTCGCGGATGAACGCTGCCTCGCTCATCCCCTCCCGCTGAAAGAGCGTGAATATCAGCTCGCTGCCCTCGCCATTCGCCAACACACGGACAGGATTCAGCGTGCTGCTGCCATCAGGCAGTGTCACGGTGTGATCGAGCACCCCAAAGGCGTTGTCGGCGCAAAAGGCCAATTGGACGGTGCCGAGCTCGCTGCCGGTATCGACATGCCAGACGCCATCTTTGACGGTAACGGATTTGCAAATGCCGGGCGCCCATTCCGGGAGCAGGTCAGGATCACGCACACACGCATAGACGCGTGCGGGTGGGACTTGAATCTCGACGCTGACGGTACGGCTACGCATAAGCCAATCTAGTGTTATTTGCTAGGACGATCATACTCATTGTGAAAGTCGTAAGTCGCATGCGTAACATACGGGCCAAGCAGCGTTTTCCAGCCTGTTAAGTGGATAGTGGCAGTCGTTATTGGGTAATGCTCCTGCAAAATACTTGTCGGCAGGTCAAGGTACAAAAGCTTTCCGCTTTCTTTGCTTCTCAACTCCAGCTGCACCCATTCATGGCGTGGCGGTGTGTCCCTTTTGCTAGATTTTCCTCTGTACTGTTTAAACCACGCACGCTCAACCTGCGTAGTTTCCTGATAAGCCGTGGAAGGCAATACATGAGATAGCGCACCGAAAATAGTTGCGCTGTTGTGGGCACTGATAAATACGATCACCCCTGTCCCGAAGGTGAGCATCATGCCGCGGAAAAGTTGGCTAAGCCGTCGTGCATTCGGGACTTTCTTGAACTCAAAAACAAGGAGCACAAGCCCAACTGCTCCAGCACCCAAAAGCCGGCCATCAAAGTCCGTGTAGTGCACGAAAGGTAAAGGCCCCCAAATGCTGAATCCAAGGATTGGGAGGAGGCAGCCCAGAATTGCGTATATCTCAAACCGTCTTGAAAGCCAGGACAGAACTGGCTTATGGGCAGTTCCTTCTGCCATTATTTTTATTTCAATGGCCGCGCGAGGATACGCAAATCCTCGCCAATGATCGTGCGCTCCATGATCTTGAGGCGCGTGGCCTGACTGAGTTCAGTCAGCTCATGCAGGCTGAACATACCCTGTGCCTTATCCCCCATCAGCATGGGCGCTTGATAGATCAGGAACTCATCGACACAGCCTTCACGCAGCAGCGAACCGTTGAGCTTGCCGCCGGCTTCGGCATGCACTTCATTGATGCCACGCTCGCCTAATGCTTGCAGCATCGCATGCAGATCGACCTTGCCGTTCGCATTGGGCAGGATCAGCACTTCGGCACCGATGGCTTGTAGCGCAGCAATACGCTCGCGATCCTCCACCGCACCGACGATCAGGCTATTGCCGCCTTGTAAGACGCGCGCGGTCGGATAAATCTGTAAGCGGCTATCGATCACCACGCGGAGCGGTTGGCGGAGGGGCTCGGTGCCGGTATCGACACCGCGCACGGTGAGCTGTGGATTGTCTTCTTTGACAGTGCCAAAGCCGGTGAGAATGGCGCAAGCGCGGGCACGCCAGCGATGGCCGTCGAGTCGGGCTGCCTCACCAGTAATCCACTGCGACTGATTGTTGTTGAGCGCGACTTTGCCATCGAGACTGGCCGCAGTCTTGAGACGCAGCCATGGGCGGCCGCGCGTCATGCGCGAGACAAAGCCAATATTGAGTTCGGCTGCCTCATTTTCGAGCAGGCCCGATTGAACACTAACGCCCGCTGCGGCAAGCCGGGCCAGCCCCTTGCCGGCAACAAGCGGATTGGGGTCGGTCATGGCCGCAACCACGCGCGCCACACCTGCATTCAGCAAGGCGTCCACGCAGGGGCCGGTACGACCTGTGTGATTGCAGGGCTCTAGTGTGACGTAGGCGGTCGCCCCGCGGGCGCGCTCACCCGCATCGCGCAGGGCATGCACTTCGGCATGCGGCTCACCCGCTTTGACATGCCAGCCGCGACCGACCACCGTGCCGACACCATTCTCCTCTGGCTGGACGATGACACAACCAACACGCGGATTGGGCGTGGTGCTGAACAAGCCGAGTCGAGCCAGGCGCAGCGCTTCGGCCATCCACGCATGATCAGCGGCGCTAAAGGCCTGTGCGTTAGTTTGGCTCACTTGCTCTTTTTACCGCTGCCGGATTTTGTAGGGCGTGGCGTCTTGGCTTCACGAATCACATCGGAGAATTCATCGATATCAGTGAAGTTTCGGTACACCGAAGCAAAGCGCACATAAGCCACCATGTCGAGCTTACGCAACTCACGCATCACCAGATCGCCGATACGGTCCGACGCGATTTCGCGCTCGCCCAAGGTCACCAGCTTGTCCACCACGCGATCCATCGCAGCGTCGATGTTTTCGGTCATCACCGGGCGCTTGCGCAGCGCCAGCATAAAGCTGGCTTTCAATTTGTCGCGGCTGAATTCGGTACGGCTACCGTTCTTTTTGACCACGGCAGGCATTTGCAGCTCGACGCGCTCATAGGTTGTGAAGCGCTTGTCACAAGCAGGGCAACGGCGGCGGCGACGAACAGTGTCCTCTTCATCGTTCAAGCGCGTATCAACAACCTGCGTATTCAAATCACCGCAATAGGGGCATTTCATTGCTTGGGGTCGCTCTTTTTCAGACTGGCCTTAGTGCACAGCGCCCGGTTAAACCAAGTCGCTTTTGCCACATCAATGTAGTTATCGAAATCACACGGCGGCAGATAAAACCCGTTTCCGCCTTCCTTCAAGCCTTCTTCGTCTTTGAAATCTGTGGCCAGTGTTGCACTCAATGTTTTTAAACACTGTGCAGGCTTAGCGCCATGATATTGCGCCAACGCCAAGTCGTTGCGCACTTGATCGAGCTCGATCCGATGCATGAAGTCATTGCACCCTGTCAGCAAGGTCTGCGCCACATTCTCTGCCTGCTGATAGCGGCGCGTGCGATAAAAAGCCATGAATTGATCACGTGCCTTCTGACGGTTTTTAGCCGTGCATGCCTTGGGGGGAATGAAGTAGGTTCCTTCAAAGCCCGCACGCATGCCGCAAAAATCACGGCAGGCATCGGCCGTTTTTGGCACGACACGAATCGCGGCACTCTCCTGCACAAAAGCAACACGGCAGGCTGACGCGCTATCGCCCTGCATCTCCGAATCGGCATGGCCGGTATGCCCACGAATGACACCTGCCACATCACAGGTATGACAGTTGCCGCCAATGGTATTGATTTCGAACGTCAGCTTTTGCTGTGCGTCGCGACGCACGAGCAATGTGCCGGTATCTCCCTTGAGCACATAATGCCCTGTGCGAATCTCAGGCGGTGCGCCATGCGCCAGCGAGGCCACGACGACCGCCCAGAGAAAGACTAGGAGACGGCGGATCATGAACGGATGTTTATCCGCGAGCCTTATGCGCCATACACCGGGAACTTCGCACACAGCGCGGCAACTTCCGTCCGCGCCTTGGCCAGCACGGCTTCGTCACCCGGTGCATCGAGAACATCTGCAACGAGGTGCGCCACACGTTCGGCTTCGATCTCAGTGAAGCCGCGCGTGGTCATGGCTGGGGTGCCGATGCGGATACCCGATGTCACCATGGGCTTTTCCGGATCGTTCGGAATCGCGTTCTTGTTCACGGTGATGTGTGCGGCCCCAAGCGCAGCCTCGGCATCCTTGCCCGTAATCTTCTTGGCACGCAGATCGACCAAGAAGACGTGCGACTCGGTACGCCCGGACACAATACGCAGGCCACGGTGGGTCAGCACCTTAGCCATGACGATGGCGTTCTCGATCACCTGTTCCTGATACAGCTTGAAGTCAGACGTTGCGGCTTCTTTGAAAGAGGCGGCCTTGGCAGCGATGACATGCATAAGCGGGCCGCCCTGCAGGCCGGGGAAGACGGCGGAGTTCAACGCCTTCTCATGCTCGGCCTTCATGAGGATAACGCCACCACGAGGACCGCGCAGGGTCTTGTGCGTAGTCGATGTCACCACATCGGCATGCGGCACCGGATTTGGATAGTAGCCAGCGGCGATCAAGCCAGCGTAGTGGGCCATGTCCACCCAGAAGATGGCGCCCACTTCCTTGGCAACCTTGGCAAAGCGCGCAAAGTCGATACGCAGCGAATAGGCCGACGCACCCGCGATGATGATGCGCGGCTTGTGTTCGCGCGCCAATGCTTCCACCTGGTCGTAGTCGATTTCTTCCTTGGCATTGAGGCCGTAGGAAATGGCGTTGAACCACTTGCCGGACATGTTCAGCTTCATGCCGTGCGTGAGGTGGCCGCCCTCAGCGAGGCTCATGCCGAGCAGCGTGTCGCCCGGCTTGGCAAAGGCCATGAGTACCGCCTGATTGGCTTGTGAGCCGGAGTTGGGCTGCACATTGGCGGCCTCGGCACCAAATAGCTTCTTGAGTCGGTCGATGGCCAGTTGTTCGGTGACATCGACATATTCGCAACCGCCGTAGTAACGCTTGCCCGGATAACCTTCCGCATATTTATTGGTCAGCTGCGACCCTTGCGCTTCCATCACCGCCGCGCTGACGTAGTTTTCAGAGGCGATCAGCTCAATGTGATCTTCCTGGCGCTGGTTCTCAGCCGTGATTGAAGCCCACAGTTCAGGATCGGTCTTGGCAAGGGTGTTGTGCTTGGAAAACATTTTTATTCCAATAAAAGTGCTTCGGCCAGCGCATGCCAACCTTCATGGCACGCCCAAGCCAAAACAGGGGTTTCCGTTGTTCGGCAAGGCAATGAAAGGAAATCTTACCACCAGCCGTGCTGGCTCAGCCTCATCCCTACCCGGAAACTCGCCGACGCTCTTACTTTACTGCCGACAGCGTGCGTTTCAGGCCTACCCGCTTACTCAAGCGTCAGCTCAAGCGTGTTGTCGAGATGGCTTTGCACACCCCAGTCGAGGAGCTGCCAGCCGGGGCTACCCACTTCGATCCAGTTGAGCGCGGCATTCGGGATCGGGAAGTCGCGCGCGGTTTCCAGCGGGCGGTGGGTGGCAACTCGGTAAATGACATCGAGCACACCACCGTGGGCGAACAGCACAATGGTCTGGCCAGTGTGACGCTGGGCAAGGCGGTTGACGGTGGTTTTGATGCGTTCGGCAAAGCCGGCGAGGTTTTCGCCGCTGCCGAAGGAGAAATGCAGGTCGCGGCTGATGTAGCGGTCAAAATCATCACGCGCCTTGATGTCGTCCTGGGTCAGGCCTTGATAGTCGCCGTAGTGACGCTCGCGCAGACCCGGCTCCATCTGCAATGGAAGCTCTAGCAACTGCGCGGCGGCGGCGGCCGTATCGCGTGCGCGCTGCAGATCGCTGCTGTAGAGGGCGGCAAACTCGTACTTGGCCAGCCCGCGCGCCGCTGCAAATGCCTGCTTGTAACCGGTTGCATTGAGCGGAATGTCGATCTGCCCCTGAATACGGCGTTCGGCGTTCCAGTCGGTTTCGCCGTGGCGAACAATGCAGATACGGGTGGGAAGTGGCAGGTGAAAAGCTGGCGAATTCATGGGCTTAGTTGCTGCGCGCATGGTTTACACTGCGCGCTCTTTGCTTCTTTGAAGATCCGTATTTTACCTTGTCACAGCTGCTCATCCTGTCGCGTTTCATTGATCGTTTTAATGGCCTTAGCGCAAAAATTGCCAGTGCCATGGTGCTGCTCGCCTGTTTAATCAGCGCGGGCAATGCCTTGATCCGCTACGGCTTTTCGGGTGGCTCCAATGCCTGGCTGGAAGTGCAGTGGCATCTATTCGCCGGCATGGTCATGCTCGGCTCGGCCTACACACTCTCCCGCAACGGCCATGTGCGTGTGGACGTGCTCTACGGCGGCTGGAAAGCGCGCACGCAGGCATGGGTTGATCTGTTTGGCTTCTGCGTGTTTCTGCTGCCCGTTACCCTCTGGCTGCTGACCTACACCTGGCCCATGTTCGCAACCGCGTGGGCCACGCAAGAGGTCTCAGCCAATGCCGGCGGTCTGCCGCTTTGGCCCGCCAAGTTGATGTTGCCACTGGGCTTTGCCGCGCTGGCACTGCAAGGTATCTCCGAAATCATCAAACGGATTGCCTGGCTGCGCGGGGTGATCGAGATGGATACCCACTATGAGCGGCCGCTGCAGTGACTGAATACGCCGCCCCGTTGATGTTTGTCGGTCTGGTGTGTTTTCTCCTGATCGGCTTTCCCGTTGCCTTTTCCCTCGCCGCTCTGGGTTTGAGTGCGGCTTTCGTTGGGGTTGAGTTGGGCTTTTTCCCGATGAGCTTTGTCGAGGGTATGCCCTTCCGCATCTTCGACATTCTTACGCGTGAACTTTTGCTCTCCATTCCCTTCTTCACCTTCATGGGCGCGTTGCTGGAGCGCTGTGGGCTAGCGGAAGACCTGCTCGAAGGCGTGGGCCAATTGTTTGGCGGCTTTCCCGGTGGTGTAGCGATTGGCGTAATTCTGGTTGGCGCGATTCTGGGCGCCATCACCGGCACGGTGGCAGCATCGGTCATCGCCATGGGCATGATCTCGCTGCCAGTGATGCTGCGCTACGGCTACGACATGCGCATTGCCACGGGCGTTATTGCAGCCTCTGGCACGATCACCCAGCTGATTCCCCCCTCGCTGGTGCTCATCATTTTGGCTGACCAGCTACACACACCTGTGAGCCAGATGTATGCCGGCGCAATGGGGCCCTCGCTGGTGCAAGTCCTGCTCTTTGTTGCCTTCATCGGTTTTGTCGCACTCACACAGCCACACAAAGTGCCGCCGCTACCGCCAGAAGCACGTACGCAACGTGGCTGGCCGCTCATCAAGCGCGTGCTGTGGGGCATGCTGCCGTCCGTCGCGCTGATCTTTCTGGTGCTTGGCACCATCTTCATGGGGCTGGCAACACCGACCGAAGCGGGTGCCATGGGCGCAGTGGGTGCAATGGTACTGGCCGCACTGCACAAGCGCCTGAGCTGGAAGCTGGTGTGGGAAGGCATGCAAACCACGATGGAGGTCACCACGATGGTGGTCTTTATCCTCATCGGCTCCACCATGTTCACGCTGGTGTTCCAGGGCATGCATGGCAATCACTGGGTCGAGTCGCTGGTGAGCTCACTGCCGGGTGGCGTGATCGGCTTTTTGTTCTTTGTCAGCGCGCTAATCTTTGTGCTGGCCTTCTTTCTCGACTTCTTCGAGATCGCCTTTATCCTGATCCCCCTGCTCGCGCCGGTGGCGCAAAAGCTGGGCATCGATCTGGTGTGGTTTGGCGTGCTGATCTGCATCACCATGCAAACCGCCTTCATGCACCCGCCTTTCGGCTTCGCCCTGTTCTATCTGCGCGGTATTGCGCCTAAAGAGGTAAAAAGCAGCGACATCTACCGCGGCGCAATCCCGTGGCTATGCCTGCAATTGCTGATGGCAATGATCGTCATCTTCTGGCCGGGGCTGGTCACCGGCTGGCTGGACAAACAGGCAGTGATTGATGAAGACCGTGTAAAGATCGAGATTCCGCACAACATCTATCCAGCGTATGCGGCTCCGGATGCAGTGCAGACTGGGCCGGAGGCGTCGGTAGCGAATGACGCGGAAGATCGTGCGATCAGCCACGCTCTACGCCAGCAAGAGGTGAAATGATGTCTCTCCAAAAATCATTTAAAGGTTTGGGGCGGTGGTTACTCTTTTGCGCAGTATTCAGCGGTGCGACTTATTGGTATTTAGGAAGTCGCTTGCTCATACTTCGCTACTCAGAACATAGCTTGAAAGAGCCAGTCCTCATCACCATCAATGAGACAGTTCCTTTGTTATCTGTCAGCGAGAGATTAGAAACAGGCGAAGCGGGGGGATTTAGATACATTGAATTCCCCCAAACACTTGGGGCAATTTCCGTCAGTATTCAATCCGCAATGCACGGTAGGCAATCTTGCCAAGTCACCGTCTCAAGTCGCGGCTGTGAACTTGAGATATTTCTTACTGCGAGCAAGCTGTCTTGTGGGAATGCCTGTTCAAAGTCTTTCTGACATCCTTAAGCGTTTTTGCGTGGGATCTAAACTTAGTTCGGTGGCGTTTCTGCAGTCATGCTCTCGCATGGTCGACATTGCAGGTGTAACGCCGATATCTGTCGGGCTTGGTAATCGACAGTCAGTTGCGAGCACACCCCCTCAATCTCTGCCTGACCGCTCGCACCTGGCAAGCTGACACCAAAATATTGTTCGGCAACACTCACTGGCATTCCCACACGCAAGGGCGTAAGCAAGCGCCAGCGTGGGCTATCGACACGAATTTCGATGGGTGTCACTTCGTCGCGCGGCGTCACCACAAGGAAACGTGCGGCGTAGCCTTTGCCGATGAAACGATGCACACGGCATGTACTGCTGCCGCACGGAAAGGTGCCGCCCTCTGGGGTTTCGCTCACCGCCTCAAGCACCGGGCGTAATTCAGCAAGGGTTGGCGGCAGGCGATTGACGACACTGGCGCACAGATCGAAAGGGTCGCTAGCCTTGGCAACCACGTGATGCGTAGGTACCTGTGCAACTGCGCTTCCGCAGAGTACGGCGAGCATCCCTATGCCCAGCCAATAAACTACGCGCTGTTTCAATTCAGCGGGGCAGCGCACTCGCTGTTGCCCCGACAAAATTGTCATAGGGCCGCTCGGTCACGCCGAACCACAGCATTTGTTCATCGCGGAACTTGCGCCAGGGGCCGTAGATGCGCGCGAAGCGCGGATGCTTGGCGGCCAGCTCTTCATACAAGGCAAACGTCTCATGCTGGGCTGCTTCCATCATGGCCTTGGGGAAGAAACGTAGCTCGGTACCACCGCCAACAAGGCGTTTGAGTGCCGCCATGTTCTTGGCGTCGTAAGCGGCCTGCATGTTGGTGTGGGCGTAGGCGCAGGCATCTTCGAGAATGGCTTGGTAACTCTTGGGCAGCTTTTTCCATTCATCCTGATTGATGAACATGGAGAGCTGCGCGCCGCCTTCCCACCACGCTGGGGTGTAGTAGTACTTGGCGACTTTCTGGAAACCAAACTTCTCGTCGTCGTAGGGCCCCACCCACTCAGCGGCATCGATGGCACCTTTTTCCAGTGCGGGGTAGAGGTCATTGCCGGGGATCTGCTGTGGCAGCACACCCAACCGCTGCATCACTTGCCCGGCCAGCCCACCGATGCGTAGCTTGAGTCCCTTGAGGTCGTCGAGCGAATTAATTTCTTTGCGGTACCAGCCGCCCATCTGCGCGCCGGTATTGCCGCAGGGGATGTTGTAGATGTTGTACTCAGCGAGCAAATCGCGGATCAGTTGCATGCCGCCGCCATGCCACATCCACGCTGCATGCTGGCGACTGTTCATGCCAAAGGGCATGGCTGTATCAAACGCTAGCGCCGGGTCTTTGCCGACGTAGTAATAGCTGGTGGTGTGGCCGATGGGCACGCTGCCCTTTTGCACCGCATCCATCACCTGATTGCCGGGCATGAGTTCGCCACCCGCAAATACTTCGATCTGAAAGCGGCCATCCGTTGCAGCAGCAACCCGCTCGGCCATCACCTGCGCCGCACCGAAAATGGTGTCGAGGCTCTTGGGATAACTCGATGCGAGACGCCACTTGATGACGGGCAACTCGGCCGTGCCTTGTGGCGTGATCGCTGCGGCGTCTTTCGCTAACTTATCTTCCGCAGGCTTGCTGCATGCGGCCAGCACGCTGCTGCCGGCGAGCGCTGTGAGGGCATGTTGTACGAAGCGACGGCGCGACATGATTTAGTTGCCAGCGACGGTCATTTTCTCGATCAGGATCGAGCCAACCGGTTTGGAGCCGCGCATCAGCACGTCGTTACCCACAGCCACGATGTTCCTAAGCATGTCCTTGAGATTGCCGGCGATGGTGAACTCATGTACCGGATAGGCGATCTCGCCGTTTTCAACCCAATAGCCGGCAGCGCCCCGCGAATAATCGCCGGTGACATAGTTCACACCCTGACCCAACAGCTCGGTGACGATGAGGCCACGCCCCATTTTCTTGATCAGCGCAGCAAAGTCGAGATCGCCCGGCTTGACGATAAGGTTATGGCTGCCGCCGGCATTGCCGGTGGTCTGCATGCCCAACTTGCGCGCCGAGTAGGTGGACAGGAAGTAACCCTGCAACACACCATCCACAATAACCTCGCGATCCTGTGTAGCAACGCCATCATCATCGAAGGGGCTGCTGGCGAAACCACCGATCAGGTGAGGGCGTTCGCTGATCTGCATGAACTTGGGAAAGACCTGAGTGCCCAGCGAATCGAGCAAGAAGGACGACTTACGATAGAGCGAACCACCGCTGACGGCGCGCACAAAGCTGCCAATCAGACCGGCCGCCAGCGGCGCTTCAAATAGCACCGGCACTTGTGCAGTCTTAGGCTGACGGGCCTGCAGGCGCGACAGGGCGCGGCGGGCAGCATAGTCGCCAATCACTTCTGGTGCGGCCAAGTCGACACTCTTGCGCTGGCTGCTGTACCAGTCGTCCCGCTGCATGTCGTCGCCCTTGCCAGCAATCACCGAGCAGGCGATGTAGTGGCGCGAGCTGGCGTAGCCATCGCAGAAGCCAAGGCTGTTAGCCGAAACAAAGTGCGATTGCTGTACCGACACGCTGGCGCCTTCGGAGTTGCTAATCAGCGGGCTGACATTGAATGCGGCTTCTTCAGCGCGCTTGGCCAGCTCAATGGAATCTCCTACCGACACGTCCCAAGGGTGATAGAGATCGAGCTCCATCGACTTCTTGGCCAGCAGCTTTTCGTCGGCGAGGCCAGCGGCGCTGTCGGCAGCGGTGAAGCGGGCAATCGACAAAGCGGCATCCACCGTAGCGCGCAAGGCTTCAGGCGCAAAGTCGGACGAGCTGGCGTGGCCGCGTTGTTGGCCCAGATAGACGGTAACGCCAACGCCTTTGTCTCGATTGTATTCAATGGTCTCGACTTCGCTTTTGCGTACCGAGACAGACTGGCCAAAACCTTCTGAAACATCAACTTCGCAAGCGGTAGCACCGGCCTTGCGGGCATGTTGCAACACGTCCTGGGCAAGATTGCGCAGGGTGTCCTGAGAATAATTGAAACCTGAACCTGACATATGAACGGGGATGTAGGAGGCTGGAAAGCTATAATCATACCCGTGAAGAAACCTTATAAAGACCGCCCCCTGCCGCGCGGCATGTCCGAGCCGGAAGAACTCGATCCAGAATTCGACGATTCGGGCTTCTATGGCCGCCCCAGCAAGTCACAGCGCAAGCGTGATGTCGAAGCCTTACAGGACCTCGGCGCCAAGCTCGTTGAGCTATCGGCAGATCAGATCAAGAAGATCGAGATGCCGGAAGAGCTGCGCGCTGCGCTGAAGGAAGCCCACCGCATTCCGCCGCGCACCGAGGGGCGCCGCCGGCAGCTGCAATACATTGGCCGCATCATGCGCAAGGTCGATCCCGAACCGCTGCAAGCCGCACTGGACAAGATCGCAGGCCTATCGGCTGCCGAGAATGCGCGCATGCATCAGCGCGAGCGCTTGCGTGACCGGCTGATTGCCGACGAAAAGGTGATTGAGGAAATCATCGCCAAATTCCCGCAAGCTGATGTGCAGTATTTACGCCAGCAACGCCGCAACGCCATTCGCGAACATGAGCAGCAGAAGCCGCCCAAGGCTTATCGCGAAATCTATCGGGTGCTCCGTGAGCTTGAGGCCGATGGCTCCAACTTGCCAGTCCCGACCGAAGACCATGAGGAAGACGAAGCATGAGTGGTGACCTGATTAAGATTGGCCTGGTATCCATCTCCGACCGCGCCTCTGGTGGCGTGTATGAGGACAAGGGCATTCCCGCCCTGCGCGACTGGCTGAATGTTGCCCTGTCGTCGCCTTGGGAAGAGGCAGTCCGTTTGATTCCGGACGATCAGGCCACCATTGAAAAAACGCTGGTCGAGCTCGTGGATCAGGCCGGCTGCAATTTGGTGCTGACCACCGGTGGCACTGGCCCGGCGCTACGCGATGTGACGCCCGAAGCCACGCTGGCCGTTGGCGATAAGCTGATGCCGGGCTTTGGCGAGCAGATGCGCCAGATCAGCCTCAATTTTGTTCCGACAGCCATCCTCTCACGTCAGGTTGCTGTGATCCGCAAGCAAGCGCTGATCATGAACCTGCCGGGTCAGCCGAAGTCGATTAAGGAAACGCTGGAAGGCGTGAAAGATGCGGACGGCAATCAAGTTGTACCCGGCATCTTTGCCGCGGTGCCTTACTGCCTAGACCTGATTGGCGCGCCGTATATCGAGACCAACGACAGCGTTGTCGTGGCATGGCGGCCCAAGAACGCGACTCGGCCTAAGGGCTGAGTTGCTTTAGTTTCTAGTCTCTTGGCAGACCAGCATATCTAAAAATAACCTACTCCGTCATGCTGGTGACTTCAACCCAGTAGGACAGGCTTGAACACCATGTAGTAAGGAAAGCCTACTGCAACAAGCGTGAGACAAACGCTCAGCGCTCCGGTATGAAAGCGGGGCGCATTGAACTTCACATAAAGCACAAACGAAAGAATAGGCCAAACACCGAAGAGCATTGTATGCACTGCGGAACGATTCGGATCAAGGCCAAGAAGCGGCGAATCTAACCAAGCAATCCCCGCAAATATCATGGAACACAAGCTGCCTACAACGTAGATCCAGCCTTCAAGGGTCCGCATCAGCGGGCCCCGGATAAAAGCTCCAAAAGGCGCATGTGTCCATTCCGACTGCATGTTAGCGTTTTGTCTGGCCGACTGTCTGAGCATATGCCAGAGCAAAGTCAGTACTGCGACAAATCCGACCATCACAAAAAGCCCGTACCAGTCACGGGCAGCAAAAGCCACCCACTCTACAAACAGGGCGATTGCAAATAAAAGAAGCAGTCCGAAATAAGCAACTAAGCGCACAGGCAGAGCCTAGGTTTACTCAGCCACCCGTACCCGATAGCGCCCGATCAAGTAATCCGGCCCGCTTTGCACTTGTCCATCTGGGAATAGCTTGACCGACTTACCCTGATCGTTGAATGTCATAGCGATATTGTCTTCCCAAGCTGTAGCAGGCAGCACCACGCGCACTTGGGCTGAGGTTTCCCAAGGGTCAACAAGAATAATTTCGGTCTGAATGCCGCCGCTATCAACGCACAGGGCGCGGGGTTGCTTGGCAAGGGTTTCAATCCCAAGGGTGGCACTACTTTCTGTATCGCGTGCAAAGCGCCGCACAATACCCAGTAGCCAGTTGTTGCCGCCTTCCGGCTGCATGACCAACAAGGTGTTGATCGACAAACGGCTGTCGCGCGTGAGTTGTGCCTGAGCGCCAATGCCGCCCTGACTAACATCTTCCACCACCCATGATTCAGCGCTGGCGTTATCGCCACTATCGGCCAGGCAGCGGTAAGCCGGCGCAAGACCGGACATGATGGTCATGCGCGACTTGACGCGATGGCGGACATGGCTGCGTTGCGGCGGGATCGGCGACCAGTAGCTAGCAAGGTGATCGAGCACATCGACGACCATCACTGCGGGGTAGCTGTTGCCCAAATTGAGGCTGGCTGGCGTGGCTTGTTCAGCTTGTGTCTTGAGCGCGTAGGCCGCATCCAGCGCAAGGCCCGGACTGAAATAACGCAAGCTCGGCGCAGCGGGCGGCTTGATGGCGAGACGCTTGGGCGGTTGCGGCTTGAGCGCGTCGACCCAATACACGCTGTCCGGCCGTTCCAGATTGCCAAATACAAATTGTGGCAGCAGATGATCCAGCAGACATTCTGCCAATTCGATTTCCTGTGGGAGCAAGCTGTCCATGGAGGAAGCTTGAAAGGCAAGGCTCTTCAGATATTCGCGCTCTGGCGTAGTAGGCAGGGTGTTGGCGTAGAGAGTAGCTGACTTCTGCACAACGCCCGCCGCGACGGCCGCGAGATAAATCTTGCCAGCCTCTAGCCAAAACTCGGCCGTGATCGGGCCGTAACGAAATTGTTGCCACTTGAGGACCGCGGTATAGGCATGCAGGGCACGCGCATAGAGCAGTGGTAAAGCTGGCTTCAGTGCATCTCTAATTTTGGCGGAGGCGGTTGGCAGCTCGGTCAGGCAGCTTGCATAGGACTGGGCGAGCTGACTCCAATATTCAGCCCCCAAGCGCCATTGGCGCATTTCTTCATTGCGTGAGCTAGGCACAGCCGCGGCATAGTCACGCGCAAAACGGCGAGCGGCTGCGACGATGGCGGCATCCATCTGCTGGATGATGTCGGAGCGCTGATCCAGTTCGATCAGCTGATCGCGGTGAAGAGACTCAAGGAGAGTGGTGGCGTCGTCAAGGGCAAACTCGGGCTCCTTGCCAGCCAGATCAGCAAACAGCCGACGCGCTTCCTTGGCATCAGTCAGTGGATGATCGGATTTTGCGGAAAACAGACCCAGCATGGAACACCCCCCGTTGCTAATAGATGAATCGTAGCAGATGAGTGAATCCACAAGTATTCCGATCTGAAATCGGCCAAGCTTGGCAAAGTGCATGTTGCTGTGACGCCACCCCCTTTGCCATTAGAATGCGGTTTCCCGCGAACCATTTTTCGGAACCGCAGCATGCAGCAGTACCTCGACTTGATGCGTCATGTGCTTGAGAAGGGCCATGACAAAAGTGACCGCACCGGCACCGGCACCCGCTCGGTGTTTGGCTGGCAGATGCGCTTCGATCTGGAGGAAGGCTTTCCGCTCCTGACCACCAAGAAGCTGCACACCAAATCCATCATCCACGAATTGTTGTGGTTCCTGCAGGGCGACACCAATATCGCCTACCTCAAAGCCAATGGCGTACGTATTTGGGATGAGTGGGCAGATGAAAACGGCAATCTCGGCCCGGTCTATGGCCATCAGTGGCGGCACTGGCCAGCCGGTGACGGCAAGGAAGTGGATCAGATCGCACAACTGGTGCGTGACCTGAAAGCCAACCCAGATTCGCGTCGTCATATTGTCAGTGCCTGGAATCCGGGTGACGTGCCGAAGATGAAGCTGCCGCCATGTCACGCGCTGTTCCAGTTTTATGTGGCGGACAACAAGCTGTCCTGTCAGCTGTATCAGCGTAGTGCAGACATCTTCCTCGGTGTGCCTTTCAATATCGCGTCATATGCGCTGCTCACCCACATGATTGCCCAAGTGTGCGGCTATGGCGTCGGTGATTTTGTGCATACGCTGGGCGATGCGCATCTATACAGCAATCACTTTGAGCAAGCCAAGCTGCAACTAAGCCGCGATACGCGCGCCCTGCCGACACTCAAGCTCAATCCGGACGTGACCGATCTGTTTGCCTTCCGCTTCGAAGACATCAGCATCGAGGGTTACGACCCACATCCGCACATTCCGGCGCCTGTCGCGGTCTGAGCCTGATGCAGCTGGTCGGCGACATCGGTGGCACCCGCAGTCGGCTGGCCTTCAGCAGTCCGCAAGGGCTGCTGCATGTTCGCGTTTTTGCAAACGCTGATTTTCCTGACTTTGCCACGCTGCTGGGCCAGTTCCTGACCGAAACGGGTGTCCGCCCACTGGGCGGTTGCTTCGCGGTCGCTGGCCCGGTGGCGGATGACGGCCGCAGCGTGCACCTCACCAATCTCGGCTGGCGCATTGAGCTCGATGCACTGGAAGCCCACTACAGCTTGCCTCGTCTGCACCTCGTCAATGATTTTGCAGGAGCGGCGATGGGCATTACGGTCACGCCGCCGTCAGCGCTGGTCACCCTGCAGCCCGGACAACCGCTGGCCGAAAGTCTGCGACTCGTCATTGGGGCAGGGACCGGCCTGGGTGTTGCCTCACTATTCAAGGGCGACAGTCGCTGGCATGTGCTACCCGGTGAGGGTGGGCATATTGGCTTTGCGCCGCAGGACGAACAACAGGATGCGCTGTGTCGCTGGCTACGCGAGCGACATCCCCGCGTGATCGCTGAACATGTGGTCTCTGGCAGCGGCCTTGCCAGCATTCACGCCTTTCTTTGCGAGCAGCGCGGCATTGCAAATACCGCTGACACACCTGCTGCTGTGGCCACACGCGCGCAGGCAGGCGAAGTCGTTCCCCTGGAAGCCTTCGACCTGTTTGCCGCTGTTTATGGCGCCGTGGCGGGTGACTATGCCTTGGCACGCATGGCACGTGGGGGTGTCTTTCTCGCCGGTGGCATCGCTGCCGCGAACCTCGGCTTGATGCAGCGTGGCTCCTTCATGGCCGCTTTCTCGCGCAAAGGTGTCTATACGGAGCTGATTGGCCAGATGCCCGTGCATGTGGTCACCGACCCATTGCTTGGGCTGCACGGTGCAGCCTGCTTCGGCGCTTAATTACAGGCGTCTTCTCAACATTAGGCGACGCCTGATGCAACAACGGCGTGTTCGTAGTTATCTACATGCACCCATAAAATTCGCTCATTTGGCATTTGCTCGGTCGAGCGCTAGCTTTAGAGATGAAGCGTCACTGTGATCCAGTGACGCTTCATCTCTCATGTCCTTTCAGGAGAAGCTCATGGTCAGTGACGTCAAGGCAAGTTCGGCGCGCAGCAAAACGGCGACCAGCAAGGCGGTAAAAACCGCAAGCAAGGCAAGCAGCAAAACCAGCACCTCAGCAACAGCCACCAAAGTCGCCAAGAAAGCCACTGCCGAGAAGACCTCCCCAGTCAAAGCACCGGCCAAGAAGCCTGTTGCCACACCCAAAGCGACCCCAAAATCTGCCACCAAGGCACCCGCAAAATCCAGTAAGGCAAAAGTGGCAAAGCCAATCGGTATCACCGCTGAAGCGCGCTTGCGCCACATCGAAGTGGCGGCCTATTACATTGCGGAGAAACGCGGCTTCAGTGGCGGCAGCACTGCAGATGACTGGTTGGCCGCCGAACAGCAGATTGATCACCTGCTGCTGGCGGGCAAGCTCTCGGCTTAAGGTACGTCAGGCACGTTGGGAAAGCGTTACAAAACGCTTTCCAGATGCTTGACCAAGGTGTGCAGTTCGCCTGAGGTACCGCGCAAGCGGCTCATCGCACCACCGATATCACCCACCGTGTGATGATTTTTGTCGACTAGGCTGGCGAGTGCTTCCATACTCACGGCCACCTCGTGCGAGGCATCCGATTGTTGCTGCAACATGCGCCGCACATCATGGGCAAGCTCCATGGCGCTTTGACTGGCGCGTGAGATCTGCTCCATGCTCTCGGCAGTCCCCGAGATGGATTGCGTGCCGCGACCAACCGCGGCAGTGGCTGCCTCCATGCTGTCGACAGCATCGTGGGCGCGGACTTCCACCATCTTGACCGACTGTGTAATGTCCGCCGTCGTTTGCGCAGTGCGCTCTGCCAACTTACGCACCTCATCCGCGACCACCGCAAAGCCACGCCCGGACTCACCGGCACGGGCCGCTTCAATCGCGGCATTCAGCGCCAGCAGATTGGTCTGATCGGCAATCTCCTTGATCAGGCGGGCAAACTCACCAATGTGTGCAATCGACTGGTGCATTTCGCGGATAGTCGCTTGGGAGCCACTCACGACATTCACGACCTCTTGGATGCTCTCGGTGCTGGCCTGCATGGCCGAACGGCTGGCATCGGCAGCGTGATCGGTGGCCTGGCTGGCCTCAAGACTCTGTGCGGTATTGCTGGAGATCTCATTGACCGACACACTCATCTGCTCCATGGCTGCGGCAACCTGCATCACGCGCTCGGTCTGGTTGCCGGAGGTTTCTTCAAGCTGCTCGATGGCCTGTTGTAGCTCCTGGCTACGATTGGCGACTTCACGCGCGGCCAGCAGCACATCCGCAAACATGGCGCGCTGATGCAGGCGCATGGCTTCCACCTGCATGAACAACACATCCAGCAACCCGCCTCGAGGCTCGATCCGTTTTGCTAGCTGTCCTTCGTCGACAGCGGCTAAGGCCTTTTGCAGCGCCATTAATGGGCTCACCAATACTTTCTGTAACCAGAAACCGACACCCAATATCCCGACACAACCTGCTGCCAACATGCCCCAAGCAGCAAGGCCATCCAGTAACGCTGCGCCCACTTGTAAAGGCAACAGGACCGCAATTGCGCCCCATACATATTTCGAAACCACCGACAAGGACTTAAGCCGAGCGGTTGGCTTGAATGTGGCACGCCCTTCTCGCACATCCTTGTAGTGTTGTTCGATGCGATGCACCTCTGACTTATCGGGCGGTGTGCGAACAGAGATGTAACCAATCGATTTGCCGTTCTCGGTAATCGGCGTAACGAACGCTTCAACCCAGTAGAAATCGCCGTTTTTTGCGCGGTTCTTGACCAGCCCACGCCATGGCTCGTGGGCCTTGACCGTATTCCACAAGTCGGCAAAGGCGGCCGTTGGCATGTCTGGGTGGCGGACGACGTTATGGCTTTCGCCAATCAGTTCTTCGGCTGTAAAGCCACTGATGCGAATAAAGGATTCATTGGCGTAGGTAATGCGACCTTTGAGGTCGGTCTTAGTGACAATTGGCTTACCCGGCTCAAGAAAGCGTTCTGTCTGTGTAATGGGCAGATTAGTCTTCATTGCAACCCCCCTTCGTCAGTCATTTATGAATGCACCACCAAGGCTGAAAGGCAACAACGCGCAATAAAGTAAAAATGCTCATCCAATAAAATTGGATGCTGCAACCATTCGTCCAGTTAATCATAACAATCGTGCTCAGGCGTGGCTTGATACAGATCAACCCAAGCGGAGGTAACGACTATGCGGCTTGGAGGACGATGAGTGCCAGTGGTGGCAGGGTCAGGGTGAGGCCAGCGGGTTGGGCCATCCAGGTATGCGGGGTGGCAGTAAGGCCACCACCATTGCCCAGATTGCTGCCCCCGTAGTGGGCGGAATCGCTATTGAAGATTTCCCGCCAGCTGCCTGCAACTGGCACACCAATGCGGTAATGCTGGCGCGGCACCGGGGTGAAATTGGCGGCGACCACCACGTTACTGCCATCGCGGGCGCGGCGCAGCCAAATCAACACGGATTGCTCAGTATCGTGACAATCAATCCAGGCAAAACCACCGGCTTCAAAATCTAGGTCATGTAGCGCAGGAACCTCTCGGTAGAGCCGGTTCAGATCGGCACTCATGCGCTGAACCCCTGCATGTAAGGGCCATTGCAGCAGATGCCAAGGCAGTTCGGTGCGATCTCGCCACTCATGCCCCTGCGCAAACTCGCTACCCATAAAGTTGAGTTTCTTGCCCGGCGAAGTCATCTGATAGCTGAGCAGCAGGCGCAAATTGGCATAGCGCTGCCACTCATCGCCCGGCATCTTGCCAAGCAGCGAGCCTTTGCCGTGCACAACCTCATCATGCGATAGCGGCAGGACAAAGTTTTCCGAGTAGGCGTAGAGCTGGCCGAAGGTCAGCTTGTCGTGGTGGTAACGGCGATAGACCGGGTCTTGCTCGAAGTAGTCAAGGGTGTCGTTCATCCACCCCATATTCCACTTCATCGAGAAGCCGAGGCCACCCACATAAACGGGGCGCGAGACCTGCGGCCAAGCCGTCGACTCCTCGGCAATGGTGAGTGCCCCCGGAAACTCACGGTGCACCATCTCGTTCATTTCGCGTAGGAAAGCGATGGCATCAAGGTTTTCGCGACCACCATATTTGTTCGGCTTCCACTCACCTGCCTTGCGTGAGTAATCCAGATAGAGCATCGAAGCCACGGCATCGACGCGCAGGCCGTCGATATGAAATTCCGACAACCACCAATGTGCGCTTGATAAGAGGAAACTGCGGACTTCATTGCGCGCATAGTTGAAAACATGCGTACCCCAGTCCGGCTGGATCTTTTGCTGTGGGTCGGCGTGCTCATACAGGGCCGTGCCGTCGAAGTGTGCGAGGGCCCAGTCGTCAGCCGGGAAGTGTCCCGGTACCCAGTCGAGCAGCACACCAATGCCTGCCTGATGGCAGGCATCGACAAAATGGCGGAAGTCGTCCGGCGTACCAAAGCGTGCGCTGGGCGCAAAGAAGCCGGTGCACTGGTAGCCCCATGACTCATCGAGCGGATGCTCCATGATGGGCAACAGTTCAAGGTGCGTGTAACCCTGCTGCTGCACATACGGCACCAGCTTATCGGCCAGTTCGCGGTAGCTGTAGAAGCTGCCATCCGGGTGGCGCATCCACGAGCCGGCATGCACTTCATAAATCGACATCGGCGCATGTAGCCAGTCCGCGGTGGCGCGTTGCTGCAGCCATGCAGCGTCTTTCCAGTCATAGCGGCTACTGGCCACCACGCGGGCGGCGGTGGCGGGGCGTTTCTCGAAACCACGCGCATAGGGGTCGGCCTTGGCTTTGACGACCTCGCTGCCACGCTGGCGCAGCTCAAACTTGTACAGCGTGCCGTCCGGCAGATCGGGCACAAACAACTCCCAAACGCCGCTGGCGCCGAGGCTAGCGAGCGGGTGGCAACGGCCATCCCAGTGATTGAAGTCGCCGATCACGGACACGCGTTCGGCATTCGGTGCCCATACACGGAAACAAATCCCGCTGACACCTTGTCTGATCTCGGTCAAAGCGCCGAGGAGTCGATAGGCCTGATAGTTACTACCGGAGGAAAACAGGTACAGATCATGTTCGCTGGGCGAGGGCGGAAAAGCATAGGGGTCATGCACGCGGAAGGAGCGTTTGCCTTCCTGTACGTGCAGGCACCACGGGGTGGCTGGCGGCGCACTGCCATACCACTCGAAAATGCCGCCATTGCCTGCCCGTTGCAAAGAGGTGTTTGCACCGTCACATTCCAGCGCTATGCTGTGCGCATGTGGATTGAAGACGCGGAGTCGCCAGCCTGCGCCATGGCGGTGCAGACCTAAGACTCGGAACGGATCATATTCGCGTGCCTCGAGGAGGGGGCGCATTTCAGCATCAAGCATTTGCAACACCATTCGGATCACACTGTGCGGCCATTGTAGCCGCGGGAGCCTTGCAATGTCTGAGCAAAACAACCAGAACACGGCTGGTCGACATGTCAGCCACCTAACGCGCAACACCTATGCCATCGTACTCGCTGGCGGGCGGGGCAGTCGCCTGATGCAACTGACTGACTGGCGTGCCAAGCCCTCAGTCCCGTTTGGCGGCAAGTTCCGCATCATCGATTTCGCGCTGTCCAACTGCGTTAATTCCGGCATCCGCCGTATTGGCGTGGCCACCCAATACAAGGCACAAAGCCTGATTCGGCATATTCAACATGCTTGGAGCTTCCTTGAAGGGCGCTTCCATGAGGGGGTTGATCTCATGCCGGCCCAGCAAATGATGGGCGAGGGCTGGTATCGCGGCACCGCCGATGCGGTGTACCAAAATATCGACCTCCTGCGCTACAACCGCCCCAAATATGTGCTCATCCTTTCTGGCGACCACATCTACAAGATGGACTACGGTCGCATGCTGGCCGAGCATGTGTGGAACGACGCTGAGCTCACGGTAGCCTGCATCGATGTGCCGATTGAAGATGCCAAGGGCTTTGGCGTAATGGCGGTGGACGAGGCGAATCGCGTCACCAGCTTTGTCGAAAAACCAGCCGAGCCGCCGACAATGCCTGGCAATCCCGAGCGCTCGCTAGCTTCCATGGGCATCTACGTCTTCAATGCCGACTTCCTTTACGAGCAACTGCTGCGTGATTGTGCGGACGAAAATTCGACCAACGATTTCGGCAAGGACATCATTCCGCATGTGCTCGCCAACAACCGGCGCGTTTTTGCACACAGCTTTAAGAACAGCTGCGTCGGCGGCGCCAGCCCCGAGGTGCCGTACTGGCGAGACGTTGGCACCATTGATGCTTACTGGGAAGCCAATATGGAGCTGACCAAGGTGATGCCGGAATTGAATATGTATGACGAAGAGTGGCCGATCTGGACCTATCAGGAGCAGATGCCGCCCGCCAAGTTTGTCTTCGATGACGACGGACGCCGCGGCATGGCGCTGGATTCGCTCGTCTCCGGCGGCGACATCATCAGCGGTGCGACGGTACGCCGCTCCCTGCTGTTCTCGCGCGTAAATGTGTATGACGGTGCGCTGGTCGAAGATTCAGTCATCCTGCAGGGCGTTGATATCGGGCCGGGTGCCAAGATCCGACGTGCGGTAATCGACAAGCGCTGCAAGATTCCGTCCGGCATGCGTATTGGCTACAACCTTGAAGAAGACCGACAACGTTTTTATGTGAGCGAGAAAGGCGTGGTATTGGTCACGCAAGACATGCTCGGTCAGCGCGCACCGCGCATCGGGTAGGTTGAGAAGGTTGGATAGATTAGCTAACCGAGCGCAGCCTGAGACATGCACAAGATAGACCTCGTTTTTCTGTGGCACATGCACCAGCCGGATTACCGCGACCACAGCCGGCCCGGTGCACCGGAATTCGTGCTGCCTTGGGTCTATCTGCATGCGATCAAGGATTACACGGACATGGCCGCGCATCTGGAGCGGCATCCGCAGGTGCGCGCGGTTATCAACTTTGTCCCGGTGTTGGCCGAACAGATTGAGGATTACGCAGGCCAGTTCGATAGTGGCGTTTTCCGCGACCCACTCCTGCGGCTGCTCGCCACGTCCGAAGGGGGTGTGCTGGCAACCGAAGACAAGCGTCTGCTGCTGGATGCCTGTTTCCGCGCCAACCACGCCACCATGCTTGAACCCTTCCCCGACTACCAGCGCTTGCACGCTTTGTTCACTAGCCTCGGCAGTCCTACTGACAATGAGCCCGCACTGGACTATCTCTCCGAGAGCTACTACTTCGATTTAGTGACGTGGTATCACCTCGCCTGGAGCGGCGAATCCGAGCGTCGCGCCGAGCCACTGTTGCAGGCCTTGATCGCCAAGGGGCAAGGTTTTACCACCGAAGATCGTCACGCTCTGCTGGCGTGGATTGGGCGCACCTTGCGCAACATCATTCCGCGCTACAAGGCACTGGCGAAGCGAGGGCAAATCGAGCTGTCCTGCACGCCACAAACCCACCCGCTCAGCCCACTGCTACTTGATCTCCGCGCTGGACAGGAAACGGTACCGCTGGCACCCGCCCCCAGCGCCCCAGAGTACCCGGGCGGTGCCGAGCGTGTACGCCGCCATATTGTTGCAGCACTCGACAGCCACACGAAACGTTTTGGTGTACCGCCCACTGGCATGTGGCCGGCAGAAGGGGCGGTATCGACTGAGTTTGCCCGTCAAATGGCGGCGGAAGGTGTGCGCTGGATCGCCAGTGGCGAGGGTGTGTTGCACAACAGCTTGAACAAGGCGCAGATGCAAGTCGCACATCCTGCTTGGCAGCCGTGGAAGCTGGATCGTGCGCCGGGTCTGACATTGTTTTTCCGTGATGAGCACCTGTCCGACCTGATCGGATTTGAATACGGCAAATGGCACAGCGGCGAAGCAGCACATCACTTTGTCGAACAGGTCGCCAACACCGCCAATATCGCGCCGGGTGCCGAACATGAGGGACAAAAGCCCATGGTCGCGGTCATTCTCGATGGCGAGAATGCTTGGGAGCACTACCCCTATAACGGCTGGTATTTCTTTGAAGAGCTATACACGCTGCTCGCTGCCAATGAGGGCATCCGCACCACCACCTTTGCCACACTGCTAAGCGAGCGGCCCGCGCCCAGCGCGACGCTGCCTGCGCTCACTGCCGGTAGCTGGGTATATGGAACGCTCTCGACTTGGGTGGGCGATGCGGCCAAGAACCGCGCATGGGATCTGCTAGCGGCCGCCAAGGTGGCCTACGACCAAGTGATGCAAGCGCGCACGCTGAGCACTGCGCAAGTCAATGCCGTCGAAAATCAACTAGCCATCTGCGAAAGCTCCGATTGGTTCTGGTGGTTTGGTGACTACAACCCAGGCCCGTCGGTAGATAGCTTTGATCGGCTGTACCGACGCAACCTCGCTAACCTGTATCAATGTTTGCAGCTTGATCCTCCAGCGATTCTCGACACCCCTATTTCCATCGGCAGCAGTGGTCAGGCCGAAGGTGGCGGCACCATGCGCCGCGCCAGTTAAGCCCAGCAAGGAAAACCATGACGATCTCCCTCCTCTTCGGCGTCCACGCACATCAACCGGTTGGCAATTTCACCGAGGTGATCGACGATGCGCACCTGCGTTGCTACGGCATGTTCATCCGCGTGCTGCACAGGTACCCGGCCTTCCGCTTCAGCGTGCATTTCTCTGGCTGGCTGCTTGACCTGTTGTATGAGCGGCATCCAGAGGACATGAAGTTGCTGGCGGAGATGACCGCGCGTGGTCAGGTCGAGTGGTTTGGCTCTGGCGATTGCGAACCGGTCCTCGCGGCAATTCCGCACCGCGACCGCCTGACGCAGATCGAAACCCTCTCGGCCAAGATCGCCCGCTACACCGGCACACGCCCACGCGGCGCTTGGCTGACTGAGCGCGTGTGGGAATCTGCGGTTGCGGCCTCCTTAGCCGAAGCCGGGATTGAGTATGTGGCCGTGGATGACTACCACTTCCTGTGCACGGGCGCGCGTGCCGACACGCTAGACAGCTTCTACACCACAGAGGAAAGCGGTCGCACGCTTGATCTCTTCCCCATCTCCGAACAAGCGCGCTATCGGATTCCCTTTGCGCCGGCACATGAGGTCGTGGCCTGGATGGAAGATCTGGCGCGACAAGGCCAGCGGGCGGTAGTGTATTTCGATGACATCGAGAAATTCGGCATCTGGCCGGAAACCTTCAACTGGGTCTATGAGCGCGGCTGGCTGGCGCAGTTCATCGAAGGCGTACTCGCCTCGCCGCTGATCCGTACCGACACGTATGCCGATTACCACGCGGCGAATACCACCAGCGGTATTGTCTATCTGCCTACCACCTCGTACATCGAGATGAACGAATGGTCCCTGCCGGGCGCCGCAGCGCGGACGTATCACGCGCTGGTGGAAAGCGAGAAGCAGCAAGGCCGCTTTGAGGCGCACAAGCCTTTCCTGCGCGGCGGCATATGGCGTAACTTTTTCTCGCGCTATCCGGAGTCGAACTGGATGCACAAGCGCATGCTAGAGGCATCTGAGCGCTATGCGGTCCTCAGCCCCACACAGCAAACGGCCGAGTTGCAGGAACTGCTGCATCGCGCACAGGCCAATGATGCGTTCTGGCACGGCCTGTTCGGTGGCCTGTATCTGCCACACCTGCGCCGCGCTATCTGGAACAACCTGCTGATGCTCGAAGCTCGTCTAGATGCCATCACCCCTCGGCCGGCAGTGTTCAGCGCTGATCGCGACTTGGATGGGCACGCAGAGGTCTTCCTCGCCAACCGGCACTTGCTCGCCATCATTCGCCCCGATAGCGATGCCGCATTGGTCGAACTATCCAGCTATGCGTTGGCACACAACTTTGGCGACACCCTGCGGCGTTATGAGGAGGGCTATCACGCACGCATCATCGCCGCCGACCCGGCAGCGCAGGCCGCAAGCCCTGAGGGTGAGGGCATTGCCTCGGCCCACGACCGTATTGCCTTCAAGCATGTGATCACGGCCGCCGACGTTGTGCCGGACGCGCGGCCACGCGGCATGTTTGTGGACACGTGGCTGAGCAACAACAATGCGGATACCCCCGTATATGTCATGACGGGTGCAGGAAGCTATCGCGCTGAGAGTGAAGAAGTCACGCTGCACAAGCAATATGCGCTTGACCAGGACTGCCTGAAAGTCACTTACACCGCATCCTCTGCGGGCCTGCTGCAGATCGAACTCAACCTAGCTATGCCCAGCTGTGACGGTTACGCAGGCCGCTATGTGCTTGCTGATGACCGCATTCCCTGCGGCTTTGGGCAGGCACTGGATCTGGATGCAGCCACCCAGCTCAGTCTTGTCGATGGTGTGCTCGGTGGCAAAATCATTCTCAAGAGTAGTCTGCCCATCCGCATCACTGCACGTCCGCACTTCACTGTGTCGCAATCAGAAGCTGGCTTCGAGAAAGTCATGCAGGCGGCAACGCTGACGCTCAGTTGGTGTGCAGAGGCGGATCAAATCTTGGGGCTATCCTTGACACCTGTCGTCGGTGAATGAGTGACGCTGGGCATTCACCGCACGGCCTGCGGCCTCAGGTAAAGTCTGACCCTATCGAATCAATTTGCTTCGCCCTTGCAATGGAACTGATGTCATGGCGCTGAATTCAACCCCGGCTTGGCGTGCGCTGGTCGCACATACGGCACCGCCGCTGCCGCAACTGCGCGACCTCTTCGCTGCTGACCCGGCACGCTTCTCGCGCTTCTCGGTCGGCTTTGACGGCTGGTTGCTCGACTACTCGAAGCAACGGGTCAATAGCGAAACCATGAGTCTGCTCGGCGCGCTCTGGCAAAGCGCCGATGTGCATGGCTGGATCAACCGCATGCAGGCGGGTGCAGCGATCAACCACACAGAGGCACGTGCCGTTGGCCACACCTGGCTGCGCGCCCCCCTGCCACGACCGGAAGTTTCCGCCGTCCTGCAGCAGATGAAGACGTTTTGCGAAGCGATTCATTCAGGCCAGTGGCACGGGGCCACGGGTGAGCGCATCACCGATATTGTAAATATCGGCATTGGTGGCTCCGATCTCGGGCCGCGTATGGTGACGCAGGCGCTTGGAGCGCACGCGGTGGACAGCCTCTCAGTGCATTACGTTGCGAATCTGGACAGTGCTGACCTTGCCACCACGCTGAAGAAGCTGCGCCCGGCCAACACACTATTCATTGTGTGCAGCAAAACCTTCACCACACAGGAAACCATGCAGAACGCCACCTCTGCGCGGCAATGGTTAGTGGCAGCCTTGGGTGATCTGGCGGTAGCAAAACACTTTGTCGCAGTCTCCACCAATCTTGAAGCTGTCGCCGCATTCGGGATTGATCCCGCCAATGCGTTTGCCTTCTGGGATTGGGTGGGAGGGCGTTACTCTTTGTGGTCGGCCGTTGGGCTATCGACCGCCCTCGCCATTGGCTTTGCCAATTTCGAACAAGTGCTCGCTGGTGCTGCGGCAATGGACGAGCATTTCTTTACCGCGCCCGTGGGCCAAAATCTGCCCGCCTTGCTGGGCTTGCTGCAGGTCTGGAATACCAGTTTTCTAGGTGCGCCCACGCAGGCGATTCTGCCTTACAGCCAATCACTCGAATTGTTGCCGCGCCATCTGCAGCAGCTGGAAATGGAATCCAATGGCAAGCGCGTCGACCGCGAGGGCAATGAACTGCCCGCGCCCGCCTGCCCAGTCATCTGGGGTGAGCCCGGCACCAATGGCCAGCATGCGTTTTATCAGCTCATTCATCAGGGCGGTCGCCTGATCCCCTGCGACTTCATCGCCGTCAAGACACCGGACTATGCGCTGGCGGGGCATCACAGCAAACTATTGGCCAATTGCTTTGCGCAGAGCGAGGCACTAATGCGCGGCAAAACATTAGCTGAAGCACAGGCAGAACTCGGCCCTGAGGGAACTGCTCTCGCACCCTACAAGGTTTTCCCCGGCAACCAGCCATCCACCACCCTGCTGATGCCCGCCATCACCCCTTACAGCGTCGGTCAGCTGGTTGCGTTGTATGAGCATAAGGTCTTTGTCGCAGGCTGCCTGTGGGACATCAATGCCTTTGATCAATGGGGCGTCGAGTACGGCAAGCAACTCGCTGCCCGCTTGCTGCCCCTCTTGGAAGGACAACCTGCAGGCCATGAACTCGACAGTTCAACAGCGGGACTGATTACGGCAAGCCTGAGCAAGCAATGATGAGATTGATCCGCGTCGCATTGCCATCACTCCTCTTGCCCGTATTGCTGGCCCTGAGCAACAATGTTTTTGCACAGGCGGTCACCCAAGCTGAGGCCAAAGCCTTCTTCAAACAGTACGTGGCCTTAAGCGACGCCTTTGATGACGCACTGGTTGATCTTTACGCGCCCGCTGCCAGTATTGTTGGGTTGCGGCGTGAAGACAACGGCGACACGACAAAGCAAGAACTCACAGGTGCGCAATGGCAGCAGCTCCTTGGCTTCAATATGGCCAAGGCTCAGAAACGCAATGAGCGCTCGACCTACAGCAAGCTACGTTTCACGCCACAAGACAAGGCGATGAAGATAACGGCGGATCGTTACTCCATCCGCAAATGCTTTACCGACAGTGCTTACTTCATGGTGGTCGCACGACGCGCGGATAAGCGTCTGCATATCGTTGAAGAAAGCTTTGCGACCCACTTACCGGATCAGTGTCGCTGATCGGTTTTCATCTTTCCGCCAATGAATATTCTTTTCGCCACTTCCGAAATCGCACCCTGGGTCAAAACCGGCGGGCTGGGTGATGTTGCAGCGGCCTTACCGCCCGCCTTGCGCCGTGCTGGTATGGATGTACGCGTGCTGGTGCCCTTCTATCCAGCATTGGCTGCAGCCTTCCCGGATGCGCCCATCGTTGCCGAGCTACCGGCAACCGCCGGCGCCTTCCCCGGTGCAGCATTGCGCAGTGCCACGGCGCCTGATGGCACACCCTTGTTGCTATTGGATTGCATGGCCTGCTACACGCGCAGCGGCAATCCCTATCTCGGTAGCGACGGGCGGGACTGGCACGACAATGCGGTGCGCTTTGGTTTGCTCTCATACGTGGCGGCACTGCTCGCCAGCACGGCCAGCCCGCTTGCTTGGCAAACCGATGTCCTGCATTGCCATGACTGGCAAACGGCACTCGCACCGGTGTATCTGCGCTATGTGCTCAAAGCGCGCGCCAAATCTGTGCTGACCATCCATAACCTGGCTTTCCAAGGGCTGTTCGGTGCGCACAGTCTGCGTGAGCTAGGCTTGCCTCCGCAGGCATGGAGCATGGAGGGCGTGGAGTACTACGGCCACCTCTCCTTCCTCAAAGGCGGCTTGCAGCATGCGGATCACATCACCACCGTCAGCCCAACCTATGCGCGCGAAATTCAAACAGATACGGATGGCATGGGTCTCGCCGGCTTGCTGCGTTATCGCAGCCATGTGCTGACCGGCATCCTGAACGGGATTGATACCGAACAATGGGATCCGAGTACGGACCCGCATTTGCCCGTGCATTACAAGGCCAGCTCACTGGCGCGCAAAGACGACCTCAAAAGTACCCTGCAACAAACGCTAGGGCTGGCTGTCACGAATGACCGTCCCTTGTTCGGGGTTGTCAGTCGTCTATCCGGCCAGAAGGGACTGGATCTTCTCCTCGCCTGTGCGGATGAACTGATTGCCTTGCCCGCACAACTGGTTGTTCTCGGCAGCGGTGATGCGGCGTTGGAAAATGCTTTCCGAGAACTCGCGCTTCGCCATCCGGGGCAGGTGGCCGTCAAGATCGGTTTTGACGAAGGGCTGGCGCATTTGATCGAGGCGGGTATTGATGCCTTCATCATGCCATCGCGCTTTGAGCCTTGCGGCCTCAACCAAATGTACAGCCTGCGTTACGGCACCCCGCCCATCGTGCGCGCGACGGGTGGCCTCGCGGACACAGTGATCGATGCAGACGACAAGTCACTCGGCAACGGCTTTGTATTTAGCCGGGCTGAGCCTGCCGAGCTGTTAGCGACGCTGCGTCGTGCGGCCGACCTATGGTCCCGCTCACGTCTGTGGCGGCAATTACAGAAGAATGGCATGGCGGCTGATCACAGCTGGGATCAGCCCGCGCAAACCTATGTGAACTTATACCGAGCTTTATAATCGAACCATCATGTCTGAACACAATCCACAAATCATCCTCATCGCCTGTATTGCAGCGAATGGCATCATCGGTCGTACCGAGAATGGCGTAGCCACTTTACCTTGGCATCTGCCCGAGGATTTAAAGCACTTCCGCGAACTCACCAATGGTCACGCCGTGGTGATGGGGCGCAAAACTTGGGAATCACTGCCAGAAAAATTCCGTCCGCTGCCCAACCGCCGTAATCTGGTGATCTCACGTAATCCCGACTACGTTGCCCCCGGCGCGGAAGTCTTCGACTCCATCGCAAGCGCGCATGCGGCATGCCGCAATAGCGAAAAGTTTTTTGTGATTGGCGGTGCAGAGCTATACACGCAGGCCATCAAAGACGCTGATAGTTTGGAGCTGACCGAGTTGCATCAATCCTTTGAAGGCGATACCACCTTCCCTGATTTCGACCGCGATCAATGGCAGCAGGTTTTCCGTAGCTGCCACCGCAGCGAAACCGGCCTCGACTTCGACTTCGTCAGCTACGTGCGCCGCTAATATTGCCTGACCATTCGGGGACATCGAAGTCCTCGGGGGGTAGGCCGGCCTGATGCCGTGCCCACATCATTTCATACGCTGTTTCAATTTCGCGGACCCGCAGCTCAGGATTAAAAAGTTTGCTGTCTTCAGTATTCTGAATACGCTGACGAATCTCTTGCCGCCAATGTTCGTCACTACCCAGCCTGACAGCAATCTCTACGTATTCTTGGACGGAGCTGGCCACGAGCTCAGGTAAATGATGCGCTTGTAACATTGCCCCAGCCATACGCGAAACAACGCGATCACCCATTAGTGTAACGACGGGTACGCCTACTCCCAGTGTTTCGATTGTTGTCGTGTGACCATTGAACACTAAAGTGTCCAAATGCAAGTCTGCCAGCGCAAGGCATTGCAAATAGTGCGTGCGCGCTTGGCGCGGGAAAAACAGCAGCCTCTCTGGGGCGACGCCATGCGATTCCATGCAGGCCGTGAGATTCGTTACTTGTTCGGGTAATTCATACTGAAACCACACATAACTGTGCGGCAGCTGTCGCATGACGTCTGCCCATACCGACACGCTCCATGGCTCTAACTTCAATGGGCTGTGTAGAACACTGATGACCAAGCCTGTTGGGGGCAGTCCCACATCATTGCGCGTGACCTCCTGCGTGACTGGCACTGGGAGCTCGCACGGATGTGTCACCCATGGCAGATATGCCACTTTCTCTGTCCAGAATGCGCGCTCGGAAGCCTGCATGCTAGTACGGTCAAGCAAGCAGTAATCAATCCATGGGGCACCTGTTGTGCCCATAAAATCCAAATAGTTGATCTGAACAGGGGCTGGTCGGTATGCCAGAATTTCTGGCCGCGCCTGCCAGTTGTACCCTGCGAGATCTATCAACACATCAATTTCGTCATGGCAGATGATCTGTGCAATCGCTGATGTCGGTAAATGTCCAAGCTCGCGGAAGGTATCAACTTGGGCGGCGATATTTTCTTTTTCTGGTGTGGGGGCAGCACGATCAATTGCATAAGCAAAAACCTCAAACCGTGTTCGATCGTGGCGCGAGAACAGTTGCCCAAGAAGAGTAGTTGAAGGGCGCGGCCCAAAGTTCGGCGACAGATACCCAATGCGAAGGGTAGGGCGTTCTGAACGCCTTCGGCGATGTAAGCGACGTAGCTCCACATCCGTGGCAACCCTTTTGGCAATGTGTTGGCTCAATAAGCGCCGGTGCGCTGCATCCATTGGCTGCGTGAACAGCAATGAATGATGTGCAAGCTCCATCTGATCCAGCGGCGGCAACTCTTTTTCACCTTTGATGAGGGCGATGAACGACAGAATCCCTTGCTCATAATTCCGCCAATCGGCCGCACGGTACGCCTCGAATAGTGCATGCATCCATACGCGTCCCGGATGTAGATCGTGCCCCTCAGCCAGATAATCGGCCACCAATGGGCTGCGATAGCGCTTGGCGATATCCGGGCAGAGCTTCAGAACAGCGTGTTGGGCTGTCGATGCATGCGCTATCTGCCCCGACGCAGCCAGCGCGATTGCTGCTCCATACTGTGCCTCTGCATGGTGTGGGGCGAGCTCTATACAGCGCCGATAGGCATCAACCGCTTCATCCGGCTTACGCAGCCCGAGTAATAGCTCACCCGCATTGAAATGCATCCAAGCATCATCGGCATAGAGGGTACAAGCTCGTGCGGATGCTTCTTGCGCTTGATCATTCAAGCCTAGCCGTGACAGCTCAAGCGGGAAGTTACGCAGCGCCCCATAGTGGCGTGAATTGAATTGCAACGCTTTTGCATAGCAATCACACGCGGCATCATGGGCTTTCAGTGCAGACAGGACCACGCCTGTATTGAAGAGAGAGTCCGGGTTTTCCGGATCTAGCTTTAAGGCCTTTTGACAGGCATCCAACGCCTGTTGCGGCAAATTAAGCTGTAACCGAATGCCTGCCAATTGATGCAGATAGTTGATGTGGTCAGGACACAGCCTTGTGAGATGCTCAAGAATGACGACAGCAGCTTGTGGCTGGGCCATAGCATGAGCTTGCTGGAGCGCCGCAGATAGCTGGGGGACGCTCCCAGATACAAACCAACTGTGAATGTCTTCAGGCGTAATTTGATTCATTTCTTGATCATGCCATAGCTACAATAGGCCATGCCTGATCCCATTCATATCGTCACGAGCCTGCGAGGAATTAGTGGTGCTGAATCACATTCCTCAACCTTAAGCCGCCTACTGCAGAAGCATGGTGCAGATGCGCGTCTGTGGAGTGACCGTAGCTCACCCTACGTCAAACACTATGGAGGGCAAGCAATCAATGCCTTCGCCAAGCAGTTTCCGCGCGGCGGTACGCTGGTGTTGGTTGGAACCTATTTGTCGCTTGATCCTTGGTTAGATCATGTCAAGCCATCCCGGCTCATTCTTGTCTGTATCAATTCAGATGCAGACATGCTGTACGGCATGCTTTCACGCCTGAAGCGCCCGGGGCTGCCTGACGTAGAGATGGTTTATGTCAGTGAACGTTTGTGCGACACCATGCGCATCCCCGGCCGGGTCTGTCCTGAGCTGATGGACTTGGAAACCTTCGCTCCAGCCACAGAACCCGCCGGCAGTGACAAAGGGCCAATTCGTATTGGACGCCTATCGCGCGACGACCCAAGTAAGCATCATGCAGAAGACCCCAGCCTATACAAATTGCTGGCGTGGGAAGGCCTAGAACTAGCCATCATGGGTGGCACTTGTCTTGACGCCGCGATGGGTTCAACAGCCAATATTTCACTGCTGCCGGCAGGAGCATTACCTGCGCCCGACTTCCTGCGCAGTCTGGATATTTTTTTCTATCGCACCGGCGAATGGCAGGAACCTTCAGGCCGCGTGGTCATGGAAGCCCTGAGTTGCGGACTCCCCGTTGTGGCACATGTCAGTGGCGGCTATACCGATTGGATTCAGCACGGCAAAAATGGCTTCCTGTTTCAACATCAGGAGGAAGCCCACTTGCATCTCCGTCATCTTGCCGAAGACTCAGCGCTTCGGAGGGCAATGGGGATTGAAGCACGTGCCAGCGCTCTCAAATTGGCCGGGGCGTCGGCTGCTGCTGAATACTTTGCTTGGTTGCTGAACTAACTCTTATCAGGAAAGGCTCAAGAGCCTCCTGCAAATGTAAGGGAGTCTTGCTTGAAAACAGCGGCTCCATTGATGGTTCCTAGACCATCACTAGTTGCATTGATTTGATACACGATGCCTGCGTGGCTTGCATTCGCCCCCGCGAAGAAGCCTTTGACAGAACCACTTCCTCCCGAGCCGTAAGTGCCACCACCAGAGAAAGTAGCGCCACTGATCGACATCGCATTTGCGTTGAAGGAAATGCCCACGCCACCGATATCAAAGTTTACCGATGCGTTCACAGTTGAGGTGCTGAAGTTTGCGGTGAGCGAGCCCGTGAAGCTGCTGCCAGTTGCACCTGTCGTTGAGGTCGGGGTTGTGTTGCCTGCCCAGACATAGGTACCCTGAAAACTAGCCAAACCACTCAAGTCTGCGGTGCTGGTTGGCTTTCCGACAGCGTAGTGGAAATTAGTGAGCGGCGTGCCAGAACTATAGGTTCCGGAAGACCAAACACCCCACCCAATCACACCTTGCAACGCTACAGAGGTACTGGGCGTGCCTGAAAAATCGCCATTAGTGGTAGTAGAAAACCCCGTCAAGCCGGACATGCTATTGAACTTGGCAGTCGTTGTTGTCCCACCGGTGAAATCGATCAAAGCACTGCTTCCATTGGCAATACCAGCGATGGCAACTGCATAGCCAGGACCTGTCTGCAAACTACCGCCCAAGACTGCCAAACCACCATTGCTGTCGCGATTCTCAGTATTTGAATAGGTCGCGGCTGCAGGCGCCGATGAAGAGGCGGGCGGGAGGTTTGGCTTGATATCTGTACGTTTGGGCTGGGTATTGTTGCCGGCAACAATCGCAGACTCACCGCCAGCGACAATCACGCAACCACCTGCGTTGCAAACCTCGACCGCGCCCTCTCCGGTGGCCAGGTTCAACGTCCCACTATCCCCACCTGTAAACAGCACCGAATACTCGGTACCACGGATGCCAATTGTGGCAACCGCCGTGTTGACCTTGTAACTGCGGCGATCCGCCTTGCCAATCAAACCCGTGATGGTTCGCATCCCGCCTTTAAGCAAGCTAAAGAAGCCCTTGTCAGAAGGGTTTCCGCCCTTGCCATCAAACGTGTATTCATCAATTCGGAGTTCGGTCTGTGGCTGCAGAGAAAGTATTGCGCCATCAGAAAACTTCAGCTGCGCATGGCCGCCTTCACTGGTTCTGATAGTTTCGCCAGCATCCAAGGTGCTGCCTTTAACAAGCAGCCGTTGTCCGCCCGCAGGCGTTACCGCGACAACATTGCCAGCCGCAAACTCAATGCGGGCTGCTGCTGCGGCATGACCAGATAAGGGATACGCCGCTGCTAGCGCAGCTAGCAGGAGGGGATTACGCAAACGGAGAATAGTATGCATGACTGAAATCTCACTCGACATCAGAAGTCGTAACGCACTGTGGCTGAAATCACATTGCGTTTATATTTGTTAAGCGCGATGTTCGAAAACTGATCGGTACGCGCAAACATGCCGGTCACCTTGATATTTTTCTGTACGGTATAGACAGCGCCAAGCGAAGCATTGATCTGCTCGTCACTCCGATGCACAAGGAAAGTCGGGTCGGAGGCATTATGACGACGCTTCTCGGCAGCCAAGTTTGCAAATAAAAGCGTATCAGCGTTATAGCGCATCTGCCCACCCAGTCTCACGCCCACACCATGCAGACCGAGGTGATCAACAGTATCTGCTTTACGTACATTCTCACGAACCAAGTAGCCACTGATGTAGCCAACACTTCCTTCTCGCGTGGCATGTGCATAGCCACCACCGACCAGCCAACGCTCTGCATCGCGAATAGGTTGGGTCACATAGTTCAGGTCGCCGTATTGCACAAAAGCGCTAACTTGGTTCCGCGCATCAAGATTACGTTGCCACTGGCCCGTCCATCCATACACATCACGGAAGCGGTCGTTCTCAACGGCAAGCGAAGCCGCCTGGGCTGAGAATGTGTAGACATCTTTCTCGACTGAATAGGCTACGCCAAGATTCGCATCGGTACTCTGCAAATCGAACTGAGACTTTGATTGATGTCCGTGAAGGCGCTGGCTTCCTGACACACTGCCGATAAGGGCCAACGCTTTGGTTAAAGGTGCTCGAACACTTACACCACCACCGAATGTGGTGAACCAGTCCTTGTTAGCCTTACTTGCATCATTCAGGGTAAACGTGACCCCACCAAAAGCAGGTACGGCAATGTCACCCCTACCTGGGGCAGCATTCACATTGGTGTCGTAACCAAAGGTTCCCTCAAGGTAGCCACGGATGACCGTCTTGTTTTCGTTCTCAAGGCGTTCTACGGCGTTTAGTAGCCCATCAATTGCGGCTAGCGCCTCTTGATCCGTCAAGCCCGTCGCTTTAACTGCGGACAACTCACGACGAGCAGCTTGCGTTTCGCCAACCGCAAAATAGGCTCTGCCAATCTCAGCACGGGCCCGGACATTTTTCGGATCAAGTGCCAGTACGCGCTCAAGTGCAAAGATGGCGCGGGTGTTTTGACCGACCTGAAGGGCGGTAATGCCGAACAACAAGTCAAAGTCCTTGTCACCGGCGCGGGATGACTCTTGTGGTTCCAGAAGGCTATAGGCTTCTTGCGCCTTGCCTTGTTGCAACAGCTGGGCACCCTCAACCACGAGTGCATCCGCTGCTTGAGCCTGACCCGCTAAGGTAAAGCTGGCAATGGCGAGTGCAATGACATGCTTGCGGAATTTCATACTTCCCCCGGAATTCTCAATAGTCGAATTCTAGTGGATTGCCCTACCAAGATGCAATTGAAATACGGGTATCAGTTAACTAAATCTCAATTTAATCATGAGATTAAATGGCACCATTACAGTGCGAAGGAGCCATTAGCGTACCAACTGCCCGCATGGGGCGTTGTTCACGAGATACAAATGCTTCTTCCCTAGCCTTTATCGCAAGTTAACGCCCCGATTCGGGGCGTTAACACTGTGGTTAATTGCGTACACAGTCCACGTAGTAGCCCAGATTGCCCGTGCCATCGTCCTTCACTAGACCGTGAATATCCGTTTCAAACCCTGGGAAGCGTTCGTTGAAGTCGCGGGCGAACTTGAGGTAATTCACGATCTTCTTGTTGAAACGCTCGCCCGGGATCAGCAACGGGATACCCGGCGGGTATGGCGTTACCAACATGGCGGTAATGCGGCCTTCGAGCTCGTCAATCGCCACACGCTCAATCTCGCGATGCGCCATTTTGGCGAAGGCGTCTGACGGCTTCATGGCCGGCTCCATGTCCGACAGGTACATCTCTGTCGTCAGGCGCGCCACGTCATTGGCGCGATACACATCGTGGATCTGCTGGCACAAGTCACGCAGGCCCATGCGCTCGTAGCGCACATGCTTGGCAACAAACTCTGGCAGTACACGCCACAGCGGCTGGTTCTTGTCGTAATCGTCCTTGAACTGCTGCAGCGCCGTCACCAGCGTGTTCCAGCGGCCCTTGGTGATACCAATGGTGAACATGATGAAGAAGGAGTAGAGGCCGCACTTCTCGACGATCACACCGTGCTCGGCCAAGTACTTGGTCACGATAGCGGCGGGGATGCCGAACTCGTCAGAGAAGTCGCCATCCACATCCAAACCCGGGGTAATGATGGTGGCCTTGATCGGATCGAGCAGATTGAAGTTGTCGGCCAGATTGCCGAAGCCGTGCCAACGTTCGCCGGCCTTGAGCATCCAGCTATCGCGCTCTTCCAAGCCCTCTTCGGACAAGTCGTCCGGGCCCCAGACCTTGAACCACCAATCGACACCCCACTCCTCATCCACCTTGCGCATCGCGCGGCGGAAATCGAGGGCCTCAGTTAGGGACTCTTCCACCAGCGCGGTTCCGCCCGGTGCTTCCATCATCGCGGCGGCAACGTCGCACGAGGCAATGATTGAGTATTGCGGTGACGTGGAGGTGTGCATGAGGTAGGCCTCATTGAACACATCGCGGTCGAGCTTATTGTTCTGTGCGTCCTGCACTAGGATTTGCGAGGCTTGGCTCAAACCTGCCAGCAACTTATGCGTGGACTGAGTCGAGAAAATCATCGACTCCTTGCAGCGCGGACGATCGGCGCCGATGGCGTGATAGTCACCATAGAAATCATGGAATGCGGCGTGCGGCAACCACGCTTCGTCGAAATGCAGCGTATCGATCTTGCCATCAAGCTCGTCCTTGATCGCTTCGACGTTGTAGAGAATGCCGTCGTAGGTACTCTGCGTAATCGTGAGTACGCGTGGCGCGCCCTTCACCTTACTGGCAAAAGGATGGGCAGCAATCTTTTTCTGGATGCTTTCCCAGCTGAACTCGGCTTTCGGAATTGGGCCGATGATGCCGAAGTTGTTGCGTGTCGGCATCAAGAACACCGGTATCGCACCCGTCATCATGATGGCGTGCAGAATCGACTTGTGACAGTTGCGGTCCACAATCACGATGTCACCGGGTGCGACGGTGGAGTGCCAAACGATCTTGTTCGAAGTCGACGTACCGTTGGTGACGAAGAACAAATGGTCGGCATTGAAAATGCGCGCTGCATTACGCTCTGACGCGGCAATCGGGCCGGTGTGATCGAGCAACTGACCGAGCTCTTCCACCGCATTACAGACGTCAGCCCGCAACATGTTCTCGCCAAAGAACTGGTGGAACATGCGGCCGACTGGCGACTTCAGAAATGCCACACCACCGGAGTGGCCAGGGCAGTGCCAAGAGTACGAGCCATCTGCAGCATAGTCGGTCAGGGCACGGAAGAACGGGGGCGGCAGCGAGTCGACATAGGCCTTGGCTTCGCGGATGACGTGACGCGCAATGAACTCAGGCGTGTCTTCATACATGTGGATGAAACCATGCAGCTCGCGCAGGATATCGTTCGGGATGTGGCGTGAGGTGCGCGTTTCGCCGTGCAGGAAGATCGGGATTTCCGCGTTCTTGAAACGAATCTCTTCAACGAAGGCGCGCAGCTCGGCAATTGTCTCGTCCTCTTCCATCGCCAGCTCTTCATCATCTACGGACAGAATGAATGCCGATGCACGGCTTTGCTGCTGCGCAAAGGAGGTCAGGTCGCCATAGCTGGTGACCCCGATCACCTCCATGCTTTCCTTCTCGATGGCCTCGGCCAATGCGCGGATACCTAGACCCGAAGCATTTTCCGAGCGGAAGTCTTCGTCGATGATGATGATAGGAAAGTGGAAGCGCATGGCTGCTCCTGAAAGGCAAAGACCCGATTGGCTCAATCGGGTCTTGAGGAAAAATGGCTAGGGTAAAACGCTAGTGTTACGAAGGTGCGTCAGCGATGAAAAGCGTGATCAGATTTTGGGCAAGGTTACACCGACTTGGCCTTGATACTTGCCACCGCGGTCCTTGTATGAGGTTTCGCAAACCTCATCTGACTCGAAAAACAACACTTGGGCGCAGCCCTCGCCCGCATAGATCTTGGCTGGCAACGGCGTGGTGTTCGAGAACTCCAGCGTCACATAGCCTTCCCACTCTGGCTCAAAGGGCGTCACATTCACGATGATGCCGCAGCGCGCGTAGGTGCTCTTGCCCAAGCAGATGGTAAGGACGCTACGTGGAATGCGGAAATACTCCACGGTGCGAGCCAGCGCAAATGAATTCGGCGGGATGATGCAGTACTCACCATTCATCTCGACGAAGGAGTTCGGATCGAAATTCTTCGGATCGACGATGGTCGAGTTGATGTTGGTGAAAACCTTGAACTCCGGCGCGCAGCGAATATCGTAGCCATAGCTGGATGTGCCGTAGGACACGATCTTGCGGCCATCCACCTCACGGACCAGATCCGGCTCAAAGGGCTCGATCATGCCGTGCTGCTCCGCCATACGGCGTATCCACTTGTCAGACTTAATGCTCATGTGCGCTTCCGGGATCTGGAAAACGAAAAGAGCGGATTATCCGCTCTTTTCAATGGGCTGCAACACCTGCCAAACGACACCCCATTCACCACAAAGTCACAAAGGACACAAAGAGACGCCCAAAGCGTGATGGTGCCTTCCTTCGTGATCTTGGTGGCTTAGTGGTTAGCTTGGGCGTTTACGTGTTTTGCACGACGATATTAGGGAACTTGCCGCTCATTTCCTTGGCCTGCTCCGCAATCTTGACCGCCACGCGGCGGGCAATCTGCTTGTAGATAGCGGCAATACGGCCATCCGGGTCAGCCACCACGGTCGGCTTGCCTTGGTCGGCCTGCAGACGGATGCTCAGATCCAGCGGCAGCTTGCCGAGCAGCTCGATCTCGTAATCCAGCGACATGCGCTCGCCGCCGCCAGAACCAAAGATGGCCTCTTCATGGCCGCACTTGGAACAGATATGAATACTCATGTTCTCCACGATGCCGAGGATCGGGATACCGACTTTCTCAAACATCTTCAGACCCTTGCGTGCATCCAGCAGGGCGATGTCTTGTGGCGTCGTGACGATCACAGCACCGGTCACCGGCACCTGCTGTGCCAATGTCAATTGAATGTCGCCTGTACCCGGTGGCAAGTCGATGACCAAGTAATCCAGGTTGTCCCAAGCGGTCTGGCCCAGCAGCTGCTGCATGGCCGAGGTCACCATCGGGCCGCGCCACACCATCGGGGTTTCTTGATCGATCAGGAAGCCAATCGACATAGTTTGTACATCGTAGGCTTCCATCGGCTTGATGGTCTTTTCATCCACCGCTTCTGGCCGGCCGGACAAACCCATCATCTGCGGCTGCGACGGGCCGTAGATATCGGCATCGAGCAGACCAACACGGGCGCCTTCGGCAGCCAACGCCAGCGCCAGATTTACAGCGGTGGTGGACTTGCCAACCCCGCCCTTGCCGGACGCAACAGCAATGATGTTCTTGACGTTGGGCAGCAGCTTCACGCCGCGCTGCACGGTGTGCGCAACGATCTTGGCGTACACATTGACGGTGATCTTGCCGATCCCGGCGATCTTACCCAGGTGGCCCTCGACCATGTCGCGGATCAGGCCAAGCTGGCTCTGCGCGGGGTAGCCGAGTTCGATATCAAGACTGACATCAACGCCATTGACCTTGATGTTGCGGGCGCTGCGGCTGGCAATGAAATCCTTGCCGGTATTCGGGTCGGTGATTTGCTTGAGTGCGTCCTGAATCGTCGCTTCGGTGATGCTCATATGAACTCCAATGCCTAAATACTTGAGTGATTTTGTCTAGTATAACCGAGCCATGATGGACAGACCGGGCTTAGGCGCGGGGCTTTGGTAAAATGGCTGATTGCCGAATCCTGCTGCCCAGCGTCCCCACATGACCGCCCCTCGCAAAATCCTCGTCACCAGCGCCCTGCCTTATGCCAACGGCGCCATCCACCTCGGCCATTTGGTCGAGTACATCCAGACCGATATCTGGGTACGCTTCCAGAAAATGCGAGGGCACAACTGCCATTATGTGTGTGCCGACGATACGCACGGCACGCCCATCATGCTGCGCGCTGAAAAGGAAGGCATCACCCCGGAACAGCTCATCGCCCGCGTGCATGGCGAGCACAGCCGTGACTTTGCCGGCTTCCACATCGCCTTTGACAACTACTACTCGACGCATTCGGACGAAACCCGCACTCACGCCGAGGATATCTACGCCAAGCTACAGACCGCCGGCCTGATTGAGACCCGCGCTATCGAGCAGTTCTACGACCCGGTCAAGGAAATGTTCCTACCGGACCGCTTCATCAAGGGCGAATGCCCGAAGTGTGGCGCCAAGGACCAGTACGGCGATAACTGCGAAGTCTGCGGTGCCGCTTACGCGCCAGCCGAACTCAAGAACCCCTACTCGGCCGTGTCAGGCGCAAAGCCGGAGATGCGCAATTCCGAGCACTACTTCTTCAAGCTGTCCGACCCGCGCTGCCAAGCCTTCCTGCGCGAATGGACGCGCGGCGGCCAACTGCAAGCCGAAGCCGCCAACAAGATGCAGGAGTGGCTGGGTGCCGACGGCGAAAACAAGCTCTCAGACTGGGACATCTCGCGCGATGCGCCGTATTTCGGCTTCCGCATTCCCGGTGCTGACAACAAGTTCTTCTACGTGTGGCTGGATGCGCCGGTTGGCTACATGGGCTCGTTCCAGAACCTCGCCAATCGCGTCGGGCTAAATTTCGACGAATACTGGCAAGACGGTTCGGAGACCGAGCTCTACCACTTCATCGGCAAGGACATTCTCTACTTCCACGCGCTGTTCTGGCCGGCCATGCTCAAATTCAGCGGCCACCGCACGCCCACCAATGTGTTCGCGCACGGCTTCCTGACCGTAGATGGTGCCAAGATGTCCAAGTCGCGCGGCACCTTCATCACCGCCGAGTCCTACCTCACCACCGGCCTCAACCCGGAATGGCTGCGCTACTACTTTGCCGCCAAGCTCAATGGCAGCATGGAAGATATCGATCTCAGCCTCGATGATTTCATCGCCCGCGTGAATAGCGACTTGATCGGCAAGTACATCAATATCGCCAGTCGTTGCGCCGGCTTCCTGACCAAGGGCTTCGGCGGCAAGATTGCCTTCGATGCGGATGCTGATCTGGTGGCCATGGCACGCGCTGGTAGCGACACGATTGCCGAATGCTACGAGCAGCGCGACTATGGCCGCGCCCTGCGCGAAATCATGGCCATTGCAGACCGCGCTAATGGCGTCATTGCCAGCGTTGCGCCTTGGACAATTGCTAAACAAGACCCGACCAGCCCTGCCCTGCAGGCCATCTGCTCCGAAGCCCTTGAAGTCTTCCGTCTGCTCACCCTGTATCTGAAGCCAGTGCTACCCAAGTTGGCGGAGCAGGTCGAAAGCTTCCTCGGCATCCCCGCCCAAGGCTGGGCCGAAGTTCCGGTGCACCTGACCAAGGGTCACCTGATCAACAACTACAGCCATCTGATGCAGCGCATTGACCCCAAGCAGGTTGAAGCACTGGTTGCAGCGAATCGCGATTCGCTCGCTGCAACGCCAGCCGTCGAACCCAAGAAGGAAAAGAAAGTGGAAGCCAAGCCTGAACAAGTTGCAGCAACAAGCAATGACAACGCCTTCATCAGCATCGATGACTTCATGAAGATTGATCTGCGCATCGCCAAGATCGCCAACGCCGAACATGTTGAAGGCGCAGACAAGCTCATTCGCTTGCAGCTTGATCTCGGTGCACTGGGTACGCGTCAAGTCTTTGCCGGGATCAAGTCGGCCTACGATCCAGCCCTACTGATCGGCCGCCTCACCGTCATGGTTGCCAACCTCGCGCCACGCAAGATGAAGTTTGGTATGAGCGAAGGTATGGTGCTGGCCGCATCGGATACTGAAGGCAATACCAGTGGCTTGTACATTCTGTCGCCGGACTCGGGTGCGACGCCGGGTATGAAGGTCAAGTAACAGCGCTCACCCCAACCCTCTCCCCGCGGGAGAGGGTGACTCTGGTTCGTGCAGGTTCGCCCACTTTGCGGGCTCCATGTCCTCTTTCTTCGTAGCCTATGCCTAACAACCTACCCACCGCCGCTGATATTGCACGTCGTCGCCTCACCATCTCAGGCAAGGTACAAGGCGTGTATTACCGCGCATCAATGGTTGAAACCGCACAACGGCTGGGTATCGTCGGCTGGGTATGCAATTGTACGGATGGTAGCGTCGAGGCCGTGATCGCAGGCGAAAGCGCAGCGGTTGCGGCATTGATCGCCTGGGCACGCCAAGGTCCGCCCGCGGCAGCGGTCGCCCATGTGCGGGTTGAGCTGAGCGACGAAGAGGGTTTTGATCGTTTCAGCGTCGTTGATACGCGCTGATCAAAACACCAAGGCGTAGCTGTAGGCCGTGCCGGCAAGGGCGGCAAAGAACACAGCCAGATGTCCCCAAGCCCACCATTGGTAGCGGCTGGCAAGCTTGGCCGGTTCTAGGTTAGAAATCAGATATAGCCGACCGTCGCTTGGGTAATGCATCAAGTGTAGATCGGCGTTGTCACGCGCAGCCCGATGATTGGCCTCGATTTCGCGGCGTGCCGCGCTGCGTGCGAGCTCCCACTCGCGCATGCTCAGCTGGCCATCCTCATCTAGGTCAAAACGCTTGAGCAATTGCGGGTGGTCGCGCTTCCACTCAGCGAGCAAATCACGAATGTCGGCATCGCGATCTAGTTGCAAGTCGAGTGCTGTACGCGTGACAAACTGACCAAGCGCATAGATTCTCTCTTGGCCGAGTAGCAACCATTGCGTATAGCGCGTATCACCCTCGGTCCAACTGTCCTTGCGGGTGGTGATGACTTCCGCGCCATCCGGATCAATCAAACACTCACCAGTAGCATCACGCAGCAGAAATGAAGCATCGGAGGTTTCGCTCCGCTCATGCTGCCACTTACCGTCATTGTCTTTGTGTTCGATGATGTAGCGGTACCAGAGACAGGGCAAACCATTCAGCGGTGACACCAGCGGCAAACCGTCGAGCGGTGCACCACGGCCCATCAACTCAACATAGCCCTGTGCTGCCGTTGCCACCTGTGAGGTTGGGGTATCGCCGACACTGCGCCAGCGTCGCAGCGCGCCCAGCCAGCCAAACACGCTGAGCACCGCAATCGCCGCGGCCACGCCCAACCAGCCTTCCGGGCTACCGATCTCGAGACCGACAAAGACAAGCGCAAGCTGGCCACCTGATACGACAAAGCGACCCACTCCATCCGACAGCCGCCATGGGCCGCCCAGCGATAACTCCATTTAGCTGAACAACGCCTTGACGTCGACGTCAGCCTTTTCGGCAGTGGAGAACTCAAGTAATGGCTTGGCTTCGAAGTGGAAAAGCTTGGCCACGATCGCGTCCGGGAATTGCTCGATGCGCACGTTGTTGATATTTACGCTCTCGTTGTAGAACTCACGCCGATCCGCTATGGCATTCTCAAGCTGGGAGATACGAGTTTGTAGCTGCATGAAATTTTCGTTGGCGCGCAGCTCTGGATACGCCTCAGCCACTGCGAACAGGCGTCCCAGACCTTGGCGCAGCAAACCTTCAGCTTCACCCAGCGCACCAATATCTTGCTGCTGGCGCGCGTCCTGTACTTGGGCACGCGCAGCAATCACGCGTTCCAGCGTACTGGCTTCAAACTGCTTGTATTGCTTGCACACCTCGACCAGCTTGGGCAACTCATCATGGCGCTGCTTGAGCAACACATCGATATTCGCCCAGGCCTTGGCCACGGCATGCTTGAGCTGCACCAGCCCGTTATAAACAACCACCGCATAGATGACGACAACTGCAATAAAACCGAAGAACAGCAGGCTGCTCAAACTCATGGAGAAACTCCCTCAGGAAACTACGGATAGATGACCTTCACGTTTTCCGGCTGCAGCCACTCGCGTAGGCTAATGAGCAACTCATCGTCCAGACGGATGCGCCACGCGTCGGACAGACCCAGCTCGACTTCCGCTTCGTGATTGCGATACGCAACGCGCACCGGGCAGGCGCCGTTGCGATACGGTGTGAGCAGCACACGCAGACGCTCAGCATAGCGACCTTCAATCGAGTTGCCATTCATCGAGAGCTGTAGAGCACGCGCGAAACGACCCCGCGCTTCGCCGAGCGTCATGAGCTTTTCGGCCGTAACGCGCAAGCCGCCCGAGAAATCATCATGGCTGATCTTGCCTTCGATCAGCAAGAGTTCATCTTCCTTGATCTTGGCGCGTTCCGCATCCCACAGCTCATTAAACACGGTGACTTCGACCTGTGCAGTCGCATCATCGAGCATGATGATGGCCATCTTGCCGCGGCGTGTCATCTGCGTACGCGTGCTGTGCACAACGCCCGCCATCAGCACCGGCTCGCGCGACGGCGTGAGCTGGGTGAGTGAGCGTTTGACGAAGGGCGCCAGCTCCTTGCGATAGGCATTAAAAGGGTGGCCTGAGTAGAAGAAGCCCAACGCCTGCTTTTCATTGAGTAATTGTTCTCGCTCGCCCCAGCGTGGCACTTTCACATACTGCGGCGCATGCGCATCGGCCTCACCGCCCATATCAAACAAGCCGCTCTGCAAGGCATTGCGCTCGGCCTGATCCGCCGCTTCGATGGCAATACCAACGGAGGCGAACAACTTGTGGCGATCGTCATCAATCGAATCAAAAGCACCCGCACGAATGAGGGCTTCGACCACACGGCGATTGGCGACACGCTTGTCCACACGACGGCAGAAATCGAACAAGTCCTTGAACGGCCCGCCTTCGGCGCGCGCCTTCATGATCATCGACAGCGCAGCCTCACCCGTACCCTTGATGGAGCCGAGGCCATAGCGAATCGTGCTTGCATCTGAGGGTTCGAAACGAATGGTGCCGCTGTTCACATCGGGCGGGAGGAACTTGATGTTGTTCGCCAGGCAGTCCTGATAGAAGATTTGCACCTTGTCGGTGTCGGCCATTTCAGACGACATCGTGGCGGCCATAAAGGCGGCTGGGTAGTAGCGCTTAAGCCAGGCGGTCTGGAACGCGACGAGCGCATACGCTGCCGAGTGCGACTTGTTGAAGCCGTATTCGGCGAACTTCTCCATCAGGTCAAACAGCTGCGTGGCCAGCTGCGGCTCGACACCTCGCTTAGCCGCACCATCCGTAAACAGCTGACGATGCTGCGCCATTTCTTCGGGCTTTTTCTTACCCATCGCGCGGCGCAGCATGTCGGCGCCGCCCAACGTATAGCCGGCCAGAATCTGCGCGACCAGCATCACCTGTTCCTGATACACGATTACGCCATAGGTGGACTTGAGTACCGGCTCCAGATCCGGGTGGAAATACCACTCGGACTTGCCGATTCCGCTCTGTACCTGCAGCTTCTTGCGGTTGATGAAGTCATCCACCATGCCTGAACCCAAGGGGCCGGGGCGATTGAGTGCCATCAACGCAATAATGTCTTCGAACGTGTCACCCTTGAGGCGCTTTTCCAGATCCTTGGCAGAGCGCGATTCAGACTGAAACACGGCCGTGGTATTGCCGGCCGCGAAAAGGTCGTAGGTCGGCTTATCGTCGAGCGGAATATCCTCAAGTCGGAAGTCGACGCGTGACGGGTCCAGCCGCTTCACAAACTCGACTGCCTCATCGAGGATAGTCAGGGTGCGCAAGCCCAGGAAGTCGAACTTCACCAGCCCAACTTTTTCTACATCGTCTTTGTCGAACTGTGACACTACAGAATCAGTGCCCTGTGCGGCATACAGTGGACAAAAGTCAGTCAGCTTGCCCGGCGAGATCAGCACACCACCAGCATGCATGCCGACGTTACGCGTCATGCCTTCCAGCTTAGTAGCCAGCTCCCAGAGTTCGGCAATTTCTTCCTCGGACTCGATGCGCGCACCCATCTGCGGCTCTTTCTCGCGCGCCTCTTCCAGGCTGATACCGATTTCATTCGGAATCAGCTTGGCAAACTGGTCAACAAAATTGAACGGCAAATCGAGCACACGGCCGACGTCGCGGATCACCGCCTTGGCGGCCATCGTGCCGAAAGTGGCGATCTGCGACACGGCATGATGGCCGTACTTGTCCTTCACATAGTTGATGACGCGATCGCGGCCGTCCTGACAGAAGTCGATATCGAAGTCGGGCATGGACACCCGCTCCGGATTCAGGAAGCGCTCGAACAGCAAGTCATATTCCAGCGGATCAAGATCGGTAATACCCAGCGCATACGCCACCAGCGAGCCGGCACCAGAACCGCGACCCGGCCCGACCGGCACGCCATTGGCCTTGGCCCAGTTAATGAAGTCCGCCACGATCAGGAAGTAACCGGGGAAGCCCATCTGCTGAATGATGCCGATCTCAAACTCCAGACGCTCCGCGTAGCGCGGCCGCTCGGCGTCACGCTTGGTCACATCCGGATAGAGCTGTTCCAACCGCACTTCCAACCGCTCACGCGACTGAATCGCCATGAACTCGTCGAGGGTCAGCCCATCGGGGGTCGGGAACAAGGGCAATTTGGGCTTGCCGAGCTCAATGGACACGCTGCAGCGACGCGCGACTTCCAAAGTGTTTTCGAGCGCTTCCGGATAATCGGCAAACAGCTCAGCCATTTCGGCCTGCGTCTTGAAATACTGTTCTTCACTGAAATTCTTGGGGCGGCGAGAATCGGCCAGCACATAACCTTCGGCAATACAGGTGCGCGCTTCATGTGCCTTGAAATCGTCCCGATCCATGAACTGGATCGGATGCGTGGCGACCAGGGGCAGGAATAGCTCGCCCGCCAGTTGTGCGCTGGCCTGCACCAACATTTCTTGCTGGGGCGAACCGTTCTTGCCCTGCGGGCGCTGCACTTCAATATAGAAGTTGGACGGGAACATGGCCGCCCATTCGCGCGCGCGCGTCACAGCATCTGCGCCCTTGCCCGCGAGCAAGAGCTGCCCGATATCGCCAAAGGCGGCGCCTGAAAGCGCAATTAAATTGCTGTTGTCGCCGGTGGCCAAGGCAGCGTAGGGCACTTCGGCCCGCGCATTGGGGCGATCGCCGGCATAGGCAAGCGAGAGCAAATCGCACAACCGCAGATAACCAGCGCGATTCTTAGCCAGCAATAACAAGCGTGACCCCGTGCCGCGCCCATCGCCATCCACATCAGCAATCCAGACATCGCAACCGATCAGTGGCTTGATGCCCTTGCCGCGCATACCCGAATAGAACTTGACCATGCCGAACAGGTTGCCCAGATCGGTCAGTGCCATGGCTGGCATACCGTCCGTCTTGGCCCGCGCTATCGCATCGTCAAGGCGCACGATGCCGTCGGTAATTGAAAACTCGCTATGCAGGCGTAGATGGACGTAACGGGCTGTGCTCATGCCCGGATTCTACCCTGTGAGCCTTACAGGTAAGGCCTTGTTCCAAGCACCGTATCGGTGCACTCGTCCCGTACAACAGGGACGATTACTTTTCATTTTGCGCAAAAAACCAACACATACATGCGTATCACTGCGCCAAAAATGCAAAAAACAATATCGCCGTGCCCGCCAAGCGCGCTTCTAAATAGATGGAATAGCGAACAAAAATCACCGCGAATCAATTAATTATTAGCCATTTCTACAAACAAAATACAAGTTATGTTGCCGTTATTGGTACTAAATGAGCTAAATAATTAAGCATTCATGTATATTCCCGCTCAATTCAGAAATTAGAACCGGTCATTAGCTCTCTTTAACCTTCAACGTTAATCATGTCACGTTTAGCATTTCCCGGTAAGCTTAAGCCACAGGTACTTGTTGATACGGACTACATGTCTGACGCTTACCAACCCTTCGACCCGGCCTACTCCACCAATCACTCGCCAGAGGCGCTCATCCTTCATCATGCCGCTGTCATTTCTGCGCAACGTGATCGTGCCGAACTTGAAGTGGTGGTCATGGATGCGATCAGAGCGGCGCTCGACGCAGCAAGTGTCGAACTTTTCCGTGTTTTCACCCCCAAGGGCGACTGTCTTGCCGGCTTAGTAGCTAAGGCAGATGACAATGGCCGCCATTGCCTTGACGATGGCCTGTCATGGCCGGCCAATACGGCCTCAATCGAACACTTTCCAGCCCTGCATCGCAGCCTGACATCCGGGCATAGCATCGTCGTTCCGGCCACTGAAGACGGCCTGCATGAGCAGGTTTTCCCCGTGGTGCGTGAAGGCAATGTCTTCTTTGCTTTCGTCGTTGTGCGGCAGCGAGCAGCACTGAGCACTCAACAACAACAGCTCGTGCATGGTTTGATTCGCCTGTTCTGCAATCAATTACGTATGCTGGACTACAGCGAGGTGGATACGCTGACAGGGCTACTCAATCGGAAAACATTTGATGAGTCGCTTTTACGCATTCTGTCCAGCCTGCAGCACAACGATATCGTCGCGGACGGCAATATACTGCACTTGCCTCGTCGCCGGCATGCGCTCGATACAGAAGAAAGCCACTGGCTAGGCGTGATCGATATTGACCACTTTAAGAACATCAACGACACCTACGGCCACCTTATCGGTGACGAGGTCTTGTTAATGATCGCGAACATGATGAAGTCATCATTCCGCACGCATGACAAGCTTTTCCGCTTCGGCGGAGAGGAATTTGTGGTGGTTTTAAAGCCAACGGAACAGCACAATGCGCTCATGATTTTTGAGCGCTTCCGCCGCCAAATCGAAGACCACCCCTTCCCGCAAGTCGGCCACCTGACCATCAGCACCGGATTTGCGCGCATTGGGATCAACGATCTGCCCTCAGCCATCATCGACAATGCCGATGAAGCGCTTTACTGGGCCAAACATCACGGCCGCAATCAGGTTTTCAACTACGAAGCCTTGGTCGCTGCCGGACATCTAAAAAAGCGAGATGCCGAAACAAGCAATGTCGAGTTGTTCTAACCAAATCAATCGGGTGTAACAACAGATGGGCAGATTACTTGGACGCCCACTCGATAATTGGTAGCCACTGTGCCCAGTCTTGGCTGGCGCGGCTTTCCGACAAATCAAAAATCGTCATGCCATGTGCTGCAACCTGCACATAGTTCTGCGTATCGCGTAGATAGGTCAGCACCGGCAAATCGTTATCTTGTAGAAAACGCTCCAGCTGCGCTGCTGAGCGCGTGCGCGCATCCACACGCATGCCGACCACGCCGATAAAGGCTTGATGCTTACGAATCGCCTTTTCTTCCAGCAACTCATCCAAAAATTCACGCGTCGCCAGAATGTCGAAGATCGATGGCTGCAGTGGCACGATAATGCGATCAACCTGCTTCAGCACATGGCCCAGCTGTTTGCCATGCAGGCCAGCCGGGGTGTCCAGCACGACATGCGTCGTCCCTTCAGGCGGGCGGGCGGGCTTGTCGGGATCGACATTCCAGCGGGCAATCGGGGGCAGTGCGGCCGAGCGCAGTTGCAGCCATTGGCGCGAAGATTGTTGGCGGTCGATATCGCCGAGCATGACCTTATGCCCTTGCTTGGCAAAACAACCCGCCAGATTCGTCGCGATGGTGCTTTTGCCAACACCACCCTTGGGATTCGCAATCAGGAATGACTTCACGCTGCCCCCTCCTTGGTTGATTTCTGGGCCGATTGTATGCCACAGCGATGGCAGCAATCTACTGTAATACGTATGAAGCGCCCGCTATAGCCGAGCTAGTGGCAGCGGCCCCTACAGCACATCGAGCTTGGCCACCGAGAGGGCTAGCCACTTGACCCCTGCGGCGCCAAAGTTAACCTGCACGCGCGCATCGTTACCGCCACCTTCGGCGCCGATCACAACACCTTGGCCGAACTTGGCATGCATCACGTTTGCGCCAATGCGCAAGCCCGGCACACCACCCGCCTCATGATCACGCCGAACACTGGCCGACGCGCCCGCAGCGTTTTGATACGCTGGTGCGGAATAGCTACTGCCACTGGAGAAGCCACGCGTCTGCTTGGGCTTCAGCCATTTGAGTAAGGCCGCCGGGATTTCTTCCAAGAAACGTGAAGCCGCGTTGTAGCGCGTCTGGCCGTGCAACATGCGTTGCTGGGAGAAAGAAAGGTAGAGGCGCTGACGTGCACGCGTGATCGCCACATACATGAGACGACGCTCTTCCTCGACACCATCCAGCTCCATGGCCGAGTTCTCATGTGGGAACAGCCCTTCCTCAAGCCCGCTGAGGAACACCATATTGAACTCCAGCCCCTTGGCCGAATGCACCGTCATCAATTGCAGAGCGTCGTCACCTTCACCCGCCTGATGTTCGCCCGCTTCCAGCGATGCATGAGCAAGGAAGGACGCCAGCACATTCTCATAGGTCTCCGGCGAGCCATCCTCGGCGAAACGCTCTTCGGCGATGAAACTGGCCGCGGCACTGATGAGTTCGTCCAGGTTGGCAATCCGGTCTTGGCCTTCCTTTTCGCTGCTGTAATGCTCTTTCAATGTGGACAGCGCAATCACGTGATCAATCTGTTCCGGCAAAGGCAGGTTGGTGCTGCCCTCCTTCATGCGCGAAATCAGCTGTGCAAAGCCCGCCAGTACTGCGCCGGGCTTGCCCGTGAGTAATGGAATAGCGGCGAACAGGCTGCAATTGTGCTGCCGCGCCGTATCAGCAAGTTGCTCGATCGAGCGTGCCCCAATGCCACGCGTGGGGAAGTTCACCACGCGGGCAAAGGCGGTGTCGTCATCACTGTTGGCAATCAAACGCAGGTATGCCAACGCATGTTTCACCTCCTGCCGCTCGAAGAAGCGCAAGCCGCCATAGACGCGGTAAGGCAAACCTGCGCTGAAGAGTGCGTGTTCAATCACGCGTGACTGCGCATTGGAGCGGTAGAGCAGGGCAATTTCGCTGCGCATATGGCCATCGCGCACCAAGGCCTTGATTTCCTCGACCAGCCACTGGGCTTCGTCGAGATCGCTGTAGGCCTCGAATACGCGGATTGGCTCGCCGGCACCGGCATCGGTCCACAGGTTTTTGCCGAGGCGATCCGCGTTGTTCTTGATTACCGCATTCGCGGCGTCAAGGATGTTGCCGTGCGAGCGGTAGTTCTGCTCAAGACGGATTACGTTCTGCACTTTGAACTCGCGCTCAAAGTCGCGCATATTGCCAACATCCGCGCCACGGAAGGCGTAGATGGATTGGTCGTCATCACCCACGGCAAACATGGCGGCACGGGCCTCGCCGGGATAGCCGGACATCAGGCGCAGCCAGCGGTATTGCAGCGGATTGGTATCCTGAAATTCATCGACCAGAATGTGCGAGAAGCGCTCTTGGTAATGGCGGCGTAGTACTTCATTGCGACTCAACAGCTCATAGGTGCGTAGCAATAGCTCGGCAAAATCGACTACGCCTTCGCGCTGACATTGTTGGTCATAGGCGTCGTAGAGCTCGATGCGGCGGCGCGTGTGGTCGTCCCAAGCCTCGACGGCGCCGGGGCGAATACCCTGCTCTTTCTGCGCATTGATGAAATGCTGCAGCTCGCGCGGCGGAAACTTTTCGTCATCGACATTCAATTGCTTTAGCAAGCGCTTGATCGCTGCCTGTTGGTCGGCAGAATCCAGAATCTGGAACAGCTGTGGCAGGCCAGCATCGCGGTAGTGCGCGCGCAGCAGGCGGTTGCACAAGCCGTGGAAGGTGCCCACCCACATGCCGCGCGTATTGATCGGCAGCATGGAAGACAGCCGCGTCAGCATCTCCTTGGCGGCCTTGTTGGTAAACGTCACCGCCAGAATGCCATGCGGCCCGACTTGCGCTGTCTGGATCAGCCAGGCAATCCGAGTGGTCAGCACGCGGGTCTTGCCCGAACCGGCACCGGCCAGAATCAGGGCATGTTGCGGGGGGAGGGTAACGGCGGCGAGCTGTTCCGGATTTAAGCCGCGAAGAAGGTCTGACATAGTGGCCGCATTATAGCGGCGGCCACCTCAAGCGCACTTAAACACTAACAGGCAGCTTACTTCCCGGGCGTGGCATCAACACCGATTGAGGCCTTAAGGCGGGGAGCAGCAGCCAGCGCCTCTGCCTGACTAGCAAAGCCCGGCAAGTGCACCGTGTAGACATGAGCTTCTGCCTGCTTGCTCACCTTGATGCGCGCCGCATAGCCTGCATTACGGGCCCGGTCATAAAGTGCCAGTGCGCTTGCCTGATTGTCGGACTCACCGAGCATAAGCTTCCATCGCCCGCCCTTAGCAAGAGCACCATCGCCAGGCAGGATTTCTGTTTCGCGCGCGAGGCTCTCTAGCGTTGACATGTCGATTTTCTCTAGCGGCAGCATAGCTGCATCTCTTGGCACGCGACACTGAATCAACGGCTTGTCCAGCAGCATGCTTTCACTGCCACGGCTCATCTCGACCTTGCCCTCAATCAAGACCGCCATGTCTTCGGCCTCATGAGCGCGCCCCCATACGTCGGTGCCGCGAATACCGATGGTAGAAACCCCCACCCGCACAGACAAATCACGGGTTTTTAGCTTGCCCAGCAAACCAGTGGTGTAACGGAAAGCACCTTTCGCAATTTCCAGTACGCCACGAAAATGATCGCTAGGCTGCTTCATCTCGCTATAAAACACGAACTGCGTGTTTTCACCCAGTTTCACTGTGCTGCCCTCAGCGAGCTTGATATAAGCACGCGCATTGGCGCCTGTATTGATGCGGTCGGTGTCTTTTACCTCCATCCCTGGTGTAAGCGGCAGAACCTGGCCGCCACGGGTCAGCCAGGCTGGCGCTTGGACCGTATCAACCACTGCCAATGGCGCCGCCCATGCTGTGCTAGCAAGCACGGTGCAGAGGGCCAGTACGGCGCGGACAGAAGATTGGAGCAAAGACATGGCATTCCTTCCTTGGGAGTACAGGCAGAGAGGTACAATTACTGGTTTATACGCACTTAGCCGCATAGCGGATGCACGAAAACATCATGCAGGAAAAATCTACGCCACAATATAACGCGTCTTTGATTGAAAAAAACGCACAAAAGCATTGGGCATCTACCCATGCTTTCCGCGCCGTCGAAGACAGCAGCAAGAAGAAGTACTACTGCCTGTCGATGTTCCCCTATCCGTCGGGCAAGCTGCACATGGGCCATGTGCGCAACTACACCATCGGCGATGTGCTGACGCGCTATCACCGCATGCAGGGCTACAACGTGTTGCAGCCGATGGGCTGGGATGCCTTCGGCCTGCCTGCCGAAAACGCCGCCATGCAAAACGGCGTGCCGCCGGCCAAGTGGACCTTCGATAACATCGCTTACATGAAGAAGCAGTTGCAGTCGCTCGGCTTTGCCATCGACTGGGAGCGCGAAGTCACCACCTGCACGCCTGAGTATTACAAGTGGAACCAATGGTTGTTCCTGCGCATGCTCGAAAAAGGTATTGCCTACAAGAAGACCCAAACCGTGAACTGGGACCCGGTCGACCAGACCGTGCTCGCCAATGAGCAGGTGATCGATGGCCGCGGCTGGCGCACCGGCGCGGTGGTTGAGAAGCGCGAGATCCCCGGCTACTACTTTGCCATCACGCAATACGCTGACGAGCTGCTGGCGTCCTTGGACACGCTGCCGGGCTGGCCCGAGCGCGTCAAGACCATGCAGGCCAACTGGATTGGCAAGAGCTTTGGCGTGCGTTTGGCCTTCCCGTACGAGCTCGACGGCAAGCAGGAAAAACTATGGGTGTTCACCACCCGTGCCGACACGCTGATGGGCGTGACCTACGTTGCCGTTGCCGCCGAGCACCCGTTGGCCACGCATGCTGCAAAGAACAACCCCGAACTCGCCGCCTTCATCGAGCGCTGCAAGCAAGGCTCGGTCATGGAAGCCGATGTGGCGACCATGGAAAAGGAAGGCATGAAGACCGGCCTCTTCGTGCAGCACCCGCTCACCGGCGAACAAGTCGAAGTCTGGGTCGGCAACTATGTGCAGATGGCTTATGGCGAAGGTGCGGTCATGGGTGTGCCAGCGCATGATGAGCGCGACTTTGAGTTCGCTAATAAATACGGTTTGCCAGTTAAGCAGGTAATTAAAAAAGCTCGGTTGTTGGCGCCGGATGATGTCCGCAATCCTGAAGCTGCGGAAGAAGATAAGTTCGATCCTAAGGTGTGGAAAGCTTGGTACAAGTTGGAGTCGCCATTGGTTGATGAACCTCTAGTCATCACAACAAACTCTGGCAAATACTCTGACTTGTCGACTATTGCCGCCGTCGACGCCATCGTCGCTGATCTCGCCGCCAAGGGCCTAGGCGAAAAGAAGGTGCAGTACCGCCTGCGCGACTGGGGCATCTCGCGCCAGCGCTACTGGGGCTGCCCGATCCCGCTGATTCATTGTCCGACGTGCGGTACCGTGCATGTGCCGGATGACCAATTGCCGGTGAAGCTGCCCGAAGACTGCGTGCCCGATGGCTCGGGCAATCCGTTGAAGAAGCGCCCGGATTTCCTGAATGTCGCCTGCCCCAAGTGCGGCGGCCCCGCCGAGCGCGAAACCGACACGATGGACACCTTCGTCGATTCGAGCTGGTACTACGCGCGCTACTGCAGCGCCGACAACGCGAATGCAATGGTTGATGAACGCGCCAAGTACTGGATGCCCGTCGATCAATACATCGGCGGCATCGAACACGCCATCCTGCACCTGCTTTACGCGCGCTTCTGGAACAAGGTCATGCGTGACGTGGGCCTGAGCACCGGTAGCGATGAGCCCTTTGCCAACCTGCTTACGCAGGGCATGGTGCTGAACCACATCTTCTCGCGCCGCACCGACAAGGGCGGCATCAACTACTTTGCCCCGGACGAGCTCGATCTCACGCACGACGCCAACGGCAAACTGGTGGGTGCAATCAGCAAGGCTGACGGTCAGCCGGTAGATTACAACGGCATCGGCACGATGTCGAAGTCCAAGCGCAATGGCGTTGATCCGCAATCGCTGATCGAAACCTACGGCGCTGATACGGCACGCTTCTTCATGATGTTTGCCGCGCCGCCAGAGCAAACCCTGGAATGGGCCGACTCTGGCGTGGAAGGCGCGCACCGCTTCCTCAAGCGTGTGTGGGCCTTTGGCGTTGAAAACGCTGCCGCAATCAAGGCCGCGCCTGCACTTAGCGGCAAGCTGCCAGAAGAGCTCGCCAAGCTGCGCCGCGAAGTTCACCTCAATCTGAAGCAGGCTAGCAGCGATCTGGCCCGTCATCAGTTCAATACCGTCGCCTCCGCCGGCATGAAGCTGCTCAATGCCCTCGAGCGAGCGCCCGAGGGCGAAGGCAAGGCCGCCGTGCTCGCCGAAGGCTTCTCCATCCTGCTGCGTATCTTGTCGCCTATCACGCCGCACATCGCCCACAGCCTCTGGACTGAACTGGGTTACGGTTCAGACATCCTCTCCGCCCCTTGGCCGCAGGTCGATGAAGGTGCATTGGTACAGGACGAACTTGAGCTGGTGCTGCAAATCAATGGCAAACTGCGAGGCAGTATCAAGGTTGCTGCCAGCGCCGATAAGGCCACCATTGAGGCACTTGCTGTCGCCAGTGAAGTGGCGCAGAAGCAGCTGGCAGGTGCAGCACCTAAGAAGGTGGTCGTCGTTCCCGGCCGTCTCGTCAATATTGTTTGCTAAGGCCCATCATGCGTAAGCTTCTGGCACTACTTTGCGTCACCCTGCTCACCGCGTGCGGCTTTCAGCTGCGCGGCAGTTACGCACTGCCTTTCGACAGCCTCTACATTGCGCTGCCGGAAACAAACATTGTGCATGCCACGCTAAAGCGCAATATCGAGGCCTCCAGCAAGACGCGTGTTGTGTATAGCGCCGAAGATGCCGAGGCGACGCTAACGGTCCTGGCCGACCAACAACAGAAACTGATTCTGTCCCTGAGCTCAACCGGCCGGGTGCGCGAATTCCAGCTGATTCGTACCTTCGTATTCCGTGTGCATGATCTGCAGGGCCGTGACTTCATCCCGCAAAGCACCGTGACGATACGCCGCGACCTGAGCTACAGCGATGATCAGGTGCTGGCCAAGGAAGCCGAAGAACAGCTGCTGTGGCGCGATATGCAAAATGACCTTGTGCAGCAGGTGATGCGCCGCTTGTCGCTGGCTAAGCCGCCTAAATCTGCATCCGTCGATGCAACTCCGCGCTGATCAGCTCCAGCAACACCTGAGTCAACCGCTGGCGGGTTTGTACGTCCTGCATGGCGACGAACTGCTCACCATCGAGGCGGCCGACGCGATTCGCGCCGCCGCCCGCAGGCAGGGTTACGACGAGCGCGAGGTGCTGGTTGTTACCTCGAACTTCAAATGGGATGAGCTCACATTAGCCGCTGGCAATCTGTCGTTGTTCGGTGGCAACAAGCTCATCGACCTGCGCATTCCCTCAGGCAAGCCCGGCCGCGATGGTGGCGAAGCGCTGCAAAAGCATGCCGCCCATCTGTCACAGGGCGTCGTCACGCTGATTTCCCTGCCCGAACTCGACTGGCAAACCAAGAAAGCCGCATGGCTGACCGCGCTCGGCAATGCTGGCGTCATGCTGGAGCTGAATGCCCCCAGCCTGCATCAGCTGCCGGACTGGATTGCACAGCGACTGGCCCGCCAGCAGCAAAACGCCCCACGCGAGGCCTTGGAATTCATCGCTACGCAGGTGGAAGGCAACCTGCTCGCCGCCCATCAGGAAATCCAAAAGCTCGGCCTGCTCTACCCGGCGGGTGCGCTAACCGCGGCGCAGATTGAGGAAGCCGTGTTGAGTGTGGCCCGTTATAACGTAGATGGCTTGCGCACCGCCTTGCTGGCCGGTGATGCCGAACGCTGCGCCCGTCTGCTTGAGGGCTTGCATGCTGAAGATACGGCCCCACCTTTGGTCTTGTGGGCATTAGCCTCCGAGGCGCGCATCATTGCCGGTGTACGTAGCGCGGTGGATCGCGGCTTGTCGTTTGAAACGGCGCTGAGCAACCAAAAGGTTTTCGGGGCGCGCCAAGGGCCGTATCGCAATGCAGTGCAACGGATTTCGGCCAATGCCGCACGGAATGCCCTCTTGCACGCCGCACGCATAGACCGCATGATTAAGGGCCTAGCTCAGGGTGATTTGTGGGATGAATTCCTGCAACTGGCCTTGCGGCTGGCCAGAACACCCGCACGGGGCGCCTGACACGCAGCAGGCAAAGGAAAGATATGAACGACAGACTCGATATCGCTCAATACATGGACAGCGTTGGTCAGGCCGCCCGCAGCGCCGCGACCGCGATGGCCAAGGCCGACACTAAGGCAAAGAACACCACGCTGTTGGCTCTAGCCCGACTGCTGCGTGTGCAGACCGCTGCCTTGCAAATCGACAATGCCAAAGACATTAGTGCTGCTGAATCCGCAGGGCTTGCCGCACCGCTGGTCGATCGTCTGCGTCTGACACCAAAGGTGCTGGCCACCGTCGCCGAAGGCTGCGAACAACTCGCCGCCATGCCTGATCCAATTGGTGAAATCACCGGCGTTAAGCGCCGCCCCACAGGCATCAGTGTCGGCCAGATGCGCGTGCCGCTGGGCGTGTTCGGCATGATTTACGAAAGCCGCCCCAACGTCACCATCGAGGCGGCTTCGCTCGCCATCAAGAGCGGCAACGCCTGCATCCTGCGTGGCGGCTCTGAGGCCATCCACTCGAATCTGGCACTGTGGAAGCTGGTACAGCAGGCACTTATTGAAGCCGGTTTGCCCGCCACAGCAGTGCAGCTGGTCGAAACCACCGACCGAGCCGCCGTCGGCCGCCTGATCGCCATGCCCGAGTATGTGGACGTCATCATCCCGCGCGGCGGCAAAGGCCTGATCGAGCGCATCAGCGCCGAAGCCAAGGTGCCGGTGATCAAGCACCTGGACGGCAACTGTCATACCTATGTCGATGCTGAAGTCGACATTGAGCAGGCACTGGTGGTGACCGATAACGCCAAGACCCAGAAATACAGCCCCTGCAATGCAACCGAGTCGCTGCTCGTGCACGCGGCTTCGGCCGCGGCATTCCTGCCGAAGATCGGCGCCATCTTCGCCGCCAAGGGCGTGGAGATGCGCTGCGATGCAACGTCGAAAGTGATCCTGTCTCAGGTTTCGGGCGCGAATCTTGTTGACGCCACGGAAGAGGACTGGGGTACCGAGTATCTGGCGCCCATCATCAGTATTAAAGTGGTCAAAGATCTCGACGAGGCCATTGCCCACATCAACAAGTACGGCTCTCAGCATACCGAGGCGATTTTGACCACCAATCATCCGAACGCAATGCGCTTCATCCGCGAAGTGGATTCAAGCTCGGTCATGATCAACGCCTCGACACGCTTTGCGGATGGCTTTGAATACGGCCTCGGCGCGGAGATTGGCATTTCCACCGACAAGTTCCACGCACGTGGGCCGGTGGGGCTGGAAGGTCTGACCTCGCAAAAGTGGATTGTGCTCGGCAACGGTGAAGTCCGCAGCTAAGTATTTCAACGCCATCGTGCCGGCGCCGGGCTTTACGCTCGGGATCCACTGCACCGATGACTGGGTCGAGGAAATCGTTTTCCTGCCGCCTCAATACGAACGCATGCCCGATAACCCGCTGGCCATGGAAACCATGCGCCAGCTGCGGGCGTGGCTAAAGAATCCGTATTTCGAATTCGGCCTGCCGCTCAAGCCCAGCGGAACGCCCTTTCAGCGCAAGGTGTGGGATGAGATCAGTGCCATCCCTTGTGGCCATACGTTGAGCTATGGCGATGTCGCCTCCCTCATCAAAAGTGCGCCCCGTGCGGTCGGCGGTGCATGCGGCGCCAACCCTTTCCCGATTGTTGTGCCTTGTCATCGTGTAGTGTCCAAGAGCCAGAGTTTCAATGCGGGCCTCGGCGGGTTTGCGCATTCGCGGGATGGGCTGCATCTCGATATCAAACGCTGGTTGCTAGCGCACGAACGCAAGGCATGAACGGCGCCGACACTGCGTTGATCGATGAGTTTGCCGATGCCTTGTGGTTAGCAGATGGGTTGGCAAAAAATACGCTGATTAGTTATCGCACCGACCTTAAGGGGTTTGCGCTGTGGCTGCAATCGCAGTCCAGCAACTTGATGGCGGTCGATGGTGCGACGGTGCATCGCTATCTGGCTTTTTTGCATAGTGGCGAAAAGCCCCTACGCCCCAACTCGCAACGCCGCCTGCATTCCACCCTGCGCCGCTTCTATCAATGGCTGCTGGCGGAGAATCGTATGCATATCGACCCCATGCTCGATATCGAACGACCCATGCCCTCGCAGCGTTTCCCCAAAACCCTGTCCGAGGGACAGGTGGAAGCCCTGCTCGCCGCACCGGATGTGCAGACACCGCGTGGGCTGCGTGACCGCGCCCTGTTTGAGCTGCTCTACGCTACCGGCCTACGCGTCTCCGAACTCACGAACCTCAAGCTGTTTGAGCTCAGCCTGATTGATGGCGTGGTCCGCACCCGCGGCAAGGGCAACAAGGAGCGGCTGGTGCCGCTGGGTCAGGAGGCCATTGAATGGCTGCAGCGTTATCTTGAAGCATCGCGCCCGGTGCTGCTCGACGGGCAGATCAGTGATCATGTCTTTGTCGGGGAGGGGACTGGCACCGGTCTGACCCGCCAAATGGCTTGGGTGCTAATCAAGAAGCACGCGTTGACAGCCGGAATCGCTGCAGAAAAAATTTCACCACACGTGCTACGCCATGCCTTTGCGACGCACCTGCTTAATCACGGCGCCGATCTTCGCGTCGTCCAGCTGCTGCTAGGTCATGCAGATATTTCGACCACGCAGGTGTACACGCATGTGGCACGAGAACGACTGAAGCAACTACATCAGGTGCATCACCCGCGCGGCTGATGCAGCACTTAATGCTAATTGTGTTTACGTCGGGCTGCGGCCACGTTCAATCTGCACGCCAACGCGGCGTACACCACGGGCAACGCCAACCTTGGCAATCGAGATCTTGACCCAAGGCGCGCCAAACTCATTGAGCATGAGGTTGATGACAAACTCGCCCAGCGTCTCAAGCAGATTGAAGTGGCGCTCGTGCAGCTCTTTGCGGATGCGCTCAATCACTACCGCGTAGTCGATGGTCTTGTTGATATCGTCATCCATCGCCGCTTCGTCGGGCACGCCAAAGGTGAGGTTGAGCTCCACCATCTGCGGCGTGACGCGTTCGCGGTCGTAAATGCCGACATTGGCCTCGACGCGCATTTCTTCAATGAAGATAAAGTCCATGCTGCTGCTTCCCTTTACAATGCCGGCATTCTAGAGAAATAGAGAGCTCTGCGGGTGCGCTAGATCAGTCTGCCCGCGAAACAACGACCCATGAATTCCACTACGACGATTTTTCTCGTTCTTGGTTATGCGCTCGGTTCAGTGCCGTTTGCCATTATCGTTTCCAAAGCCTTCGGCCTGGCTGACCCGCGCACCGTTGGTTCCGGCAACCCTGGCGCCACCAATGTGCTCCGCTCGGGCAACAAGCTCGCTGCGGTACTCACACTACTGGGCGATGCGCTCAAGGGCTGGGTGGCGATGTATCTTGCGGCCAAACTCGGTGCGGACATGCTGGGGGTCACCGTCGCAGGGGTAGGCGCCTTCCTCGGCCATGTGTTTTCGGTCTTTCTGCGCTTCAAGGGCGGCAAGGGCGTCGCCACGGCTGCTGGCGTGTTCTTCGGCTTCAGCGTCTGGCTGGGCCTGAGTGTCCTCGCCGTCTGGCTTGCCACCGCATTGATCAGCCGTTACTCATCCCTCGGCGCTATCGTTGCATCGGCAGCGGCGCCATTTGCTGCTTGGTATTTGCTGCCACATCAGGAGCAGGCGATGGCTGTAACCTTGATTGCTGTCGTTGTCGTTCGCCGTCACCACGAGAATATTCTGCGGCTGATCGCGGGGACCGAAGGCAAGATGGGGAAGAAGAAATAGCCATCCCCCTAGCCCCCTTCCTGAGGAAGGGGTAACTGTGCTTCACAGCAATGCTGCTCTCTAACTAAGGGTATCTCCGTAGCACGGTTTGGTTTAGCGGGTTTTGAGCGCTTATTCGCTCCACGAAGTGCTCACTTCTCCTTGGGGCGGCCCGGCGGTGAAGCTGCACCGCTAACCCCTGTGTTAATCAGATCGATGTATTTATCTGATCCAACGGCCAGCGCGGGCGGATGGCAAAGGCGCCATCGCGCTTGGGTGCCATCTGTTTCATCAGGCGCTGTGCGCCACAAAAGGCAATCATCGCACCGTTGTCCGTACATAGCGCCACTTCCGGGTAGTAGACACGGATCTTGTGTTTGGCCGCCATCGCGTTAAGGCGCTCGCGCAAACGTTTGTTTGCACCGACCCCACCTGCAACCACCAAGCGTGACAAGCCGCAAGCACGCACTGCGGCAAGCGACTTGGCCGCCAACACCTCAGTCACGGCCTCCTGAAACTCTGCGGCAAGATCGGCAGGGCTGTCGGCAGCATTGCGGACGGCCGTAAGTACTGCGGTTTTCAAGCCCGAAAAGCTGAAATCGAGATCGCCGCTGTTGAGCATCGGGCGCGGCAGCCTAAGCTTGCCGGCCGTTCCAGATTCGGCCAACTTGGCCAGTGCCGGCCCGCCTGGATAGCCCAGGTTGAGCAACTTGGCCGTCTTGTCGAATGCCTCGCCCGCCGCATCGTCCAAAGACTCGCCGAGCAGGCGGTACTCTCCGATGTCCGTTACTTCCATCAGTTGGGTATGGCCGCCAGAAACCAGTAGCGCGACAAAGGGAAACTCGGGACGATCAGTCGCTAGTAGGGGAGACAGTAAATGCCCTTCTAAGTGGTGCACCGGCAAGGCGGGAATATCCAGTGCCACCGCCAACGCCTCGGCAAAGCTTGAGCCAACCAGCAAGGCACCGGCCAAACCTGGGCCAGCAGTGTAAGCAATCGCTCCGATGTCTGCCTTTGCCTTGCCTGCCTCTGCCAATACCACCTCAAGCAAAGGAATCAGCCGGCGGATATGGTCGCGTGATGCCAGCTCGGGCACGACGCCACCGTAGGCCTCATGCATCGCCACTTGAGTGTGCACCGCATGCGCGAGCAGCCCGGCGTCAGTATCGTAAAGGGCGATACCGGTTTCGTCACAGGAGGATTCAACGCCAAGAACCAACATGAAAGATTACCCAACAAGACTACCTAAGGCGGCCCAGCCACAAACTGACCACGCCTGAAAAGAAAATGCCCCGGCTTAGCGGGGCATTAATTGTACGGCAGAGTGCCGGTCGCCTATTAGCGTCCCAGCAGCACGCGCGCTAGGACCTGGCCGACGACAGCAACACGGCCACTGTCGTCCGGGGTCTCGGCAAAGTCACTCGGTGCGAGGACTTCTTCGCTGAACTTGGCGTTATCGCAAATCAGGCGAACTTCCTTCTTCAGGCCGGACTGGGCACGACGCACGACAAACTTGTCATTAACGTGCAGGACATACACACCGTTTGACTGAATGCGATTGACGCGTGGGTCATAAACGACGATGTCGCCTGAACGCAGGTAGGGCTCCATGTCCTCGGACTGGATGCGCACCATCTTCACATCACGCGGCAGGCCAATTTCACGCAGGGTCTCGGGCAAGGTGTAGATGGCGTGGCCATCTGCAGTGTTGTCCGGGTGCAGGTCGATCACGGCATATTGCTCATCAACAATATGCGCGCCGCTACCCGCATCGCCCATTACCAGTTGTTCGACCGTCGTATTGAGGGTCTTGGCAATTTCTGGCAAACGGAACAGTTCCGGCACACCATCGCCACGCACCCATGCCGTTGCCGTGTTCTGGCTGACATCAAACAGCTGCGCCACGGCAGTAACACGGCCATAACCGGGCGGAATCGACCCGCGACGGTCCAATGCAGCATTGAAATTGGCAGCAAATTGACGGCGGAACTCTTGTTGACGCTGGAGGCGCTCGTCGCTGGAATTGAGATGAACAATGGTATTCATGAGAAGAATTCTACCCCATTAGTAGGTGAGGGCCAAGCTGTATATGGGTAAGCCCTACAGCTTGATTGGGCATTCATCGGACACCTTGTCTTTCAGTAGGTTCCACATGCGGCAACAAATTACGAACTGTTGTTCAAAAATTCGCCCCCCGGGGCTGCCGGTTTATAAGAAAAAACTAGGCATATTCACTTTCCGCCACAAGCAACTTGCGGGGGCTTACGTAGGGCCAGATCGATTCTTGTCAGATTTTCTTTGACAGCGCCGTCATAAGCGTTATAATCGCCGGCTCTTTTTGTTACATCTTTTCAGGTACACCGCAATGCCAGGTATCCGCGTCAAGGAAAACGAGCCGTTCGAAGTCGCCATCCGCCGCTTCAAGCGCGCGATTGAAAAAACCGGTCTGCTGACCGAGCTGCGCGCACGCGAGTTCTACGAGAAGCCCACTGCTGAGCGCAAGCGCAAGCTGGCCGCCGCCGTCAAGCGCCATCACAAGCGCGTGCGCAGCCAGACTCTGCCGCCGAAGCTGTACTGATCGGCCGCCCCGGCTTCCGGGGTCGCATCTCACTGCTGAAAACCTCGGCTGCCGCCTATACTGAGCGGCAACTGAGGTTTTTCCTATTCCTGTTTGACATGCAAAGCACACATCATGACCCTCAAGCTCCGCATCAATGACGACATGAAAGCCGCCATGCGCGCTGGCGACAGCGTTCGGCGCGATGCACTGCGTCTGCTACTGGCCGCCGTAAAGCAGAAGGAAGTGGATGAGCGCATCGAGCTCGATGATGCCGCCGTACTGGCGGTTATCGAGAAGGCACTGAAGCAGCGCAAGGACTCGATCGCCCAGTATCAATCGGCCAACCGTCAGGATTTGATCGCGGTCGAAGAGGCTGAAGTAGCGGTGTTTTCAACCTACATGCCGCAAGCCCTCTCGGCCGAGGACATTCAAGCCATCATCACTGCCGCCATCAGCGAAAGTGGCGCCCAAGGGGCTGCTGCCATGGGCAAGGTGGTTGGTCTGGTCAAGCCGCAGGTTGCCGGCCGTGCCGACATGGCCGAGGTCTCGCGCCTCATCAAAGCCGCACTCGCCTAAACCCGCTGCGGGACTCGCCAATGATTCCCGACAGCTTCATCCAGGAACTGCTTGATCGCGTCGATATTGTCGACGTCATCCAGCGCTACGTTCCACTGAAGAAGGCGGGCGCAAATTACAGCGCCTGCTGCCCTTTCCACTCGGAAAAATCCCCGTCATTTACTGTCAGCCCGACCAAGCAGTTTTATCACTGCTTCGGCTGCGGTGCGCACGGCAGCGCCATCGGCTTCATCATGGCGCACCAAGGGCTCGGGTTCATTGACGCGGTCGAGGAACTGGCCGGCAATCTTGGCCTGACCGTCCCCAATGAAGGCCGCCAACAAAATCCTCAATACGCGGAGAAGAAAGCCTCCCTCACCGAGCTGATGGCGAGGGCTGCTCGCTATTACAAGGATCAGCTCAAGGCTTCGCCACGGGCCATTGATTACTTGAAAGGGCGCGGGCTGACGGGCGAAATTGCTGCGCGCTTCGGCCTAGGCTACGCACCGGATGCGTGGCAAGGGCTGGAAAGCATATTTAACGATTACAAAGCGCCCGAACTCGGCACCGTCGGCTTAGTCATCGACAACGAACAGGGGCGACGTTACGACCGCTTCCGTGACCGCATCATGTTTCCGATCCTAGATGCACGGAGTAATGTCATTGGTTTCGGTGGGCGCATCATCAACCCCGAAGACACGCCCAAGTACATGAACTCGCCGGAGACGCCGCTGTTCGACAAGGGCCGCGAACTCTACGGGCTCACGCAAGCCCGGCAGGCAATCCGCGATACGGACACAGTAATTGTGGTTGAAGGCTATATGGACGTGGTAGCACTTGCCCAACATGGCGTGGGCAATGCAGTAGCCACCCTAGGCACCGCAACAACCGGCGACCACATCCACAAACTAATGCGCCAGGCCGAGAAAATTGTCTTTTGCTTCGATGGGGACAAGGCGGGACGCAAAGCCGCTTGGCGCGCACTCGAAAATAGCCTGCCGCATCTTGCCGACGACCACAGCATAGGCTTTCTGTTTTTGCCCCCCGAACATGACCCAGACAGTTATGTACGTGAGCATGGTGCCGCCGGTTTTCAAAAGTTGGCAGCGCATCCGACGTCCCTGCCTGAATTTTTGCTGCGCGAGCTGGCAAACCCAGTGGATACGAATACTGTTGAAGGGCGCGCACGACTGGTGCATGAGGCCAAGCCGCTAATAACCCAGATTGCTGCACCGCTGTTGCGCCTGCAAATCCTAAAAGAGCTGGCCTCGATGAGCGGGCTGACGCAGGCAGAAATTGAAAACCAGTACGGCCTCAAGCCTGCCGCTGCACCGAATCGTCGCGCACCACCTGCGCCACGCAGCCGCCCCAGCGCCCGCCCGCTTGAACACACGCTACTGGAAATCGTCTTACAACAGCCCGCTTGGGCAAGCCGGCTACCTCTCGAGTTGATCCCTGACACCAGCCCCGAAGCCGCAACGCTGCATGCGCTGGCCAATAGTCTGGAACATGGCGAGTTGCCCATAGGTGGGATTGGTCTCTTGCTGGAGCACTTCCGCAACACCCCGCATGAAGCGGTGATCTCACGCTTTGCCAGCCAGCTGGCTGAAGACATTGATCCCAGCGAGCAGGAAACCGTGCTTAACGATGCCATTGAACGCATCCGCAATGCGGGGATCGGCCAGGAAATCGCTGCCCTGACCGCGCGGGCACGCAGTGGCACGCTGGATGCCGATGAACAGCAACGCCTGATGGACCTGCTGCGCCGCAAAAACAGCTATAAGCCGATGGCAAGCTCTTGATGTATAATGATCAGTTCCCCAATTTTATTGTGCCGCGGCAGTTGCGTGGCACCATCCGGACCCGCTGAGGAAAGTCATGCCGAAGGAAATCGCCAAGCAGACCAAGTCGAAAGTTGCCGTTAAGGCAACGCCGGCAAAGGCCGCAAAGAAGCCTGCCGCCGTAAAGCAGGCAGCCGCCAAACCGGCTGCACCCGCTAAGAAGACACCGGTCAAGGCAGCCCCGCCCAAGGCTGAGCCGAAAACCAGCGCCGCAAAAGCTGCAGCCGCTAAGCCGGCACCGGCCAAAGCCGCGCCTGTAAAGGCTGCACCTGTCAAAGCAGCGCCCGCTGCCAAGGTTGCTGCGCCTAAGCCCGAGCCCGTTGTTGCGCCCGCGCCGGTGCAGCAACCCGAGGTGAAGGCCAAGGTTGAAGCCAAGCCGGCTGCCAAGCCCAAGCGTGGTGGCAAGGACAAGCTGGCGATGGCTGCCATCATTACGCCTGAAGCGAGCCCGGCGGATATTGAAGCCAAGCGCACCCGCCTGAAGAACCTGATTGCACTGGGCAAGGAGCGCGGCTACCTCACGTACGCCGAAATCAACGACCACCTGCCCGACGACATGGTCGATGCTGAACAGATCGAGACCATCATCTCGACCTTCAGCGACATGGGTATTCAGGTGTTCGACGAAGCACCTGCCGCCGAAGACCTGCTGCTGAACGAGGCTGGCCCGGCCCCCGTGGATGAAGAAGAAGTCGCCATGGAAGCCGAGCAGGCGCTGACCACGGTGGATTCCGAGTTTGGTCGCACCACCGACCCAGTTCGCATGTACATGCGTGAAATGGGCACGGTTGAACTGCTGACCCGCGAAGGCGAAATCGAGATCGCCAAGCGTATCGAAGACGGCCTGAAGCATATGGTGCAAGCCATCTCGGCCTGTCCGACCACCATCGTCGAGATCCTCGATCTGGCCGCCAAGGTGGCCAATGACGAAATGCGCATCGACGAAGTCGTCGATGGCCTGATCGATCCGAATGCTGCTGGCGAAGTTGAAGAGCTCGCCGAAGATGAAGAAGCCGAAATCGAAGCCGACGAAGGCGGCGACGACGAGGACGACGAAGACGGTGCTGCACGCGCTAATTCGGCAGCCCTGCTGCAGCTCAAGACGGATGCAATGGTGCGCTTTACCCTCATCCATGAGCTCTACGGCAAGCTGTATGCCGCGCTGACCAAGAAGGGCTCGCAGGACAAGGGCTACCTGAAGATTCAGAAGCAGATTTCGGACGAGCTGCTCTACATTCGCTTTACCTCCAAGACCATTGAGCGCCTATGCGACTCCGTGCGTCACATGGTCGAGCAAGTGCGCAACCACGAACGCAAGATTCTCAGCCTGTGCGTCGACAAGTCGCACATGCCGCGTGCCCATTTCATCAAGGTCTTCCCCGGTCACGAAACCGATATGGAATGGCTCAAGGGTGAAGTGCAGGCCAGTAAGCCTTACGCTGCACAACTGATGCGTGCCGCACCGGCGATTCTGGAAGAACAGCAAAAGCTGATCGACCTGCAAGATCGCATCGGTATCCCGCTGAAGGAACTCAAGGACATCAACAAACAGATGTCCACCGGCGAAGCCAAGGCCCGTCGCGCTAAGCGCGAAATGACCGAGGCCAACCTGCGCTTGGTGATCTCCATCGCCAAGAAGTACACCAACCGTGGTCTGCAGTTCCTCGATCTGATCCAAGAAGGCAACATCGGTCTGATGAAGGCCGTGGATAAGTTCGAATACCGTCGCGGCTACAAGTTCTCCACGTACGCGACATGGTGGATTCGTCAGGCCATTACGCGTTCGATCGCCGACCAAGCACGCACCATCCGTATTCCGGTGCACATGATCGAAACCATCAACAAGATGAACCGTATCTCGCGCCAGATTTTGCAAGAGACCGGTAGCGAGCCAGACCCAGCCACACTGGCCATCAAGATGGAAATGCCGGAAGACAAGATCCGCAAGATCCTGAAGATATCCAAGGAGCCGATCTCCATGGAAACCCCGATCGGCGACGATGATGACTCCCATTTGGGCGACTTCATCGAAGATCAGTCCACGCTGCTGCCAGCCGACGCCGCCATGTACTCGTCGCTGCGCGAAGTGACCAAGGAAATCCTTGATAGCCTCACACCGCGCGAAGCCAAGGTACTGCGTATGCGCTTCGGTATCGAAATGAACACGGACCACACGCTGGAAGAAGTCGGCAAGCAATTCGACGTCACCCGCGAACGTATCCGCCAGATCGAAGCCAAGGCTCTGCGTAAGCTGCGTCACCCGACCCGTTCGGAAAAGCTGCGCAGCTTCCTCGACTCGGAAACCTGATCTAGGTACCGCTTTAACCCGAGGTACCAAGGTCAAACTCGGTGCCCCGGATGGGCCTATAGCTCAGTTGGTTAGAGCAGAGGACTCATAATCCTTTGGTCCCTGGTTCAAGTCCAGGTGGGCCCACCAATAAAGAAGGGTTCAGCCGCAAGGCTGAGCCCTTTTTACTTTTGGTCATCGCATATTGCGCTCATTGCCAACACACCGGGGGCGCAGCACAATGTAACTATTCGCAAACCTTTCTCCACCTGACGCATGGCACATCGGTTGGCGCCTGACGCCATTCAGCTTTACCAAGACTGCGCTGCCAAGGCGCAGCACTATCTTGAGCTGCCCTTCGGCAAGCCCGGGCGCATACTCAAGAAGTCGGTCTATGGTGAGAAATTTGCCTACCGCGAAGTTGCGGTTCTCTCGGACGATATTCGTCTGCGTAAGCTGGGGCCGCTCGGGTCCCCCATTGCCGAGGCTGCCGACACGGTCTTTCATGCCTCAACGTGGATGCCGCCCGCGATTGAACAGCTGAAGTCGCACGGCTTTTACGCGACTGCACGCCAACTCGAAGAGCCGCTGGTTAATTGCTTCAATCTCGGTCTGTTTGACACCGGTGCCGTATTGATCGGACCGTTGGCCTATTTGTTTTGGCTGAATGAATTTGGCATTCGCCCGCCCGATCATGCCCCGACCGGACCCGACCTTGATCTAGCGCTGCCAGAGCAGGTTGAACTAAGCGACGCTCATGTGGCCTTTCTCAACAAATGCATCAAGACCAGCAACTCCCGACTGCATGTGCATTTCGAAATGGCCGACTACACGCGCTATCTGAAAGACCGCGTCAAGCTGCCATATCAAGCACTAGTGAAACGCCATTGCTTCATGGCCAATCTGCACTACCTCACGCAAGAGGTACGACCGGCCATTGCCTTGGTTGGCGACTATCTTGTGCCGGTGAAGTTGCCCGCGCCCGGCCGGGTTTATTGGCAGAAGCTTTATTGGAGCCGCCTGCCGGACAATCCGCGCGCAGAGGCCGACCGGCAGGAAGCGCTTGTACTCGGAGCCACCCTGCAGCGCGTCCTCCCTGATGAAATTGAAGCGGCGGCGATTAGCCTGCCGTCTCAATGGGCCCGTCAGTTGTCCGCTGATACAAAGCTGCTGGGCATGCCGGGAGCACACGGCGCAACTCAACTCCTCGCCGTCGAGTAGCACTCTCACAACCGGCAGCTTCTGCATTACTATGCATGCTTTACGTTTTTCTCCTTCTTGATGAATCAACATCCGCGTCACAAACCCAGTGCCCGTCGCATCAGTGTGATGATGGCCTCCGCGACCCTCTTCCTTTCCGGTTGCGTTACCACCGGCTATCACGATCAAGTCTCCGGTTCCCTGAACGCAGCCAAGAGCGGCGCTGTCGATGTCGCGCTGAGTAATCTCGAACAAAGTAATCCGGGCAAAGACAAGGATCTACTCTACTTTCTGGAAAAGGGTGAACTGCTGCGCATGAAGGGCAGCTATCCGGAAAGCCGTGAAAGCTGGCTGCAAGCCGATGGCAAAGTCCGTGAGTGGGAAGATGCTGTGCGCACCGATCCGGGCAAGTTGGCTGGCGATATTGGTTCTTACCTGATCAATGACACCACCCGCCGCTATGACGGCCGTGATTACGAAAAGGTGATGCTGAGTGTCCGCATTGCTCTCGACCACCTAGCATTGGGTGATTGGGGTGCTGCGCGTACCGAAGTCAAGAAGATGCATGAGCGCGAGGCCATCATCGCCGACTTCCGCGCCAAGGAACTAGATAACGCTAAGAAACAGGCCAGCGACAAGGGACTGCAAGTCACTTCCTACAAGGACCTGAATGGCTACCCGGTGGAAACGCTCGATGCACCGGAAGTACGCTCGCTCAAGAACGCCTACGAATCGGCTTTCGCCAACTACCTCGCAGGTTTTGTCTACGAAGCGCTGGGCGAGCCCTCACTCGCCGCCGCGGGCTATCGCAAAGCCATCGAAATGCGTCCGGGCGAAAAGATTCTCGAAGAATCACTCAAGGGTCTTGATCAGCGGGCCGGTCAAGTGCGCGGCCGCAAGGAAACCGGTGTCGATACCCTGATCGTGGTCGAATCCGGCAATGCGCCGGCGATTCGCTCGCGTACGCTGCCCATCCCCTTGCCGATTCCTTCGCGCGGCGGCCTGCAAGTCGTGATGACACCACTGTCCTGGCCTGTAGTAGAACCGGTGGGTCTGGATGGCTTGATCAACACGGTCAACCTAGACAACAAGCCGCTGCCGATCAGCCTGATCACCAACGTCGACCACATGGCGCGCCGCGCCATCTCTGACGAAATGCCGAGCATCATTCTTCGCTCGTCGATTCGCGCCATCGCCAAGGGCGCCGCGCAGAAAGCCGTGCAAGACAATGCATCTAGTGCTGGCATGTTCGGCGCTGTGTTGAGCATTGGTGCCAGCGTAGCTGCAGTGGTTTCGGAAAAGGCGGATGAGCGCAGCTGGCGCAGTCTGCCCGCCTTTTACTCGGTCGGCCGTGTTGTACTGACACCGGGAACGCACACCCTGACGCTGAACACGACGGGCGGCACGCTCACCCGCGAGATCCAAGTCTCTGGCAAGCATGCCGTTGTTGTTGTCCGTGGTACTGGCAACAGCTTGTATCTCGCACAGACGCCCTACACCCCAGCACCTTCGCCAGTTGTCACGGCACCCGAACCCGCGATCAAGCCAGTGGCTCGCAAGAAGCCGGCTGAACCAATCAAACCCTTGGCCAAGGAAGGCACGAAATGAAACTACGCACACTTATTCTCACCGCAGGTGTCGCACTCGGCACATTGAGCCTGCCGGCCAGCGCTCAGACTATCGCCTCCAAGGTTGAGCAGTTGGGTGGCGCCCGCTTTGTCACCGTCTCCGGCCTCATGGCCAAGGAACGGAATGGTTTTTTGATGCTGCAAATCGAGCTGACCAGCGATAGCAGAAAACCGCGCCGCGCTTTCTGGCGCGTCAAATGGCTTGATGAAACCGGCTTCCAAGTATGGGACGACGAGCCATGGAAGCCCGTCACCGTGCAAGGCGAAGCGAAGCAAAATCTTCAAGTGACTGCCCCGACCCCTAAGGCACGCGATTTCCGTATCCAGTTCAACGCTGAAGAAAACTGGCACGGTGGCGGCAACAACAACACGAACACTAGCAACTAATTAGCCTCTATTTTTAAGGACACCATCATGAATACACTGACAAAGATTTCCCCTCTGCTGGCTGCACTGGCCCTGCTGTCTGGCTGTGCTACCCAATCGCCTACGCTGGGTTCGGGCAACGTGAATTACGGCGATGCCAAGGCCGTTGAACAAGTCACCAATGAATTCGGTTCGACCGACCTGCAAATGATCGCCGAGTCGATGGCACGTTCGCTGGCACAATCGCAAGCAGGTGCCAAGGTCAAGCCGCTGGTCACCATTGCTGAAGTGAAGAACAAAACCAGCGAATACATCGACACCCGCTCGATTACCGACTCAATCCGCGTACAACTGCTGAAGAGCGGCACCATGCGTTTCGCTACTGACATCGCCGGCATGCAAAACCAAACCGACGAACTGATCCGTCAGAACCAGTCTGGCCTCTACAAGAAGTCCACCACGGCCAAGACAGGTCAGATGCAAGGTGCCAAGTACCGCATCGAAGGCAACATCACATCCATCGTCAAGCAAAGCAGCAGCCTGAAGGATGTGTATTACAAGTTCAGCCTGATCATGACCGACAACGAGTCGGGCACCATCGAATGGGCGGACGAAAAGGAAATCCGCAAGACTTCCAAGCGCTAAGGATTCGCCATGCATCTGCTGAAGCACACCCTGCGCAACATCGCTACAGCCTTCATTGGCGCAGCGATGTTGGCTGCGCCCGTACTGGCGCAAACTAGCCCGAAGATTGCCGTCACCGACCTATCGTATGAGGAACGTGTCGCCATCTACTTCCAGAACATCAACTACCAGTCGAAGCAGCGCTACAACAGCTCGGCGCGCGAGAACTACCGCGATTCGAACATGGGTGGCTCTGGCAGCGCCTCGGCGCGGGAAAGCGGCAGCAGCGATGTGTCGTTCAGCTCAAGCACCGGCTACCAGATGTATATCGACCGCGGCGAGCTGCGCAAATTCACGGCTGACGTGAAGGGTGAGCTGCTCAAGTCGGGTTACCGTGTCGTGCAAGGCAAGCCGTGGACAGCCACCAACACCGAGAAGCTCTACGACATTATCGGTCGCATCAAACAGGGTTACTACGCTGGCGCTGATTACGTGCTCTGGGGTACGGTGACTAATATCGAGTATCGCCGCGACGATACGCCGATTCAGGGTTCCAATGCCTTCTCGCATCAACTGGCACTTGAACTGGTGGTGGAGTACTCGCTGATCAGCACCAAGAACTACGAGATTAAGGCGGCCTTCTCTGCCATGGGTGAAGGGAACGACACCAAGATGACCAATGCACCGGGGGCACGCGTCACGCTGAACCGCAGCAAGGTCATGCAGGAAGTGTCACGTAGTCTCGGTACCATCGTCGCTCAGGAAATCGAAGGTCAGTTTGGTGCAGGTGCGAGCCCGTCGACCAGCGCACGTGGCAATCGCGACAATCGCGGTGAAGCACCCGCTGAAGAAAAGGTCATCATCTTCAAATAAGTCTTGCATCCTCAACCTGATAGGTTGGAGATCAGTCTTAGCATCCCCGCTTGCCGTTTATCGCGGCGGCGGGGATTTTTATTGGATACTGATACGGGGGAACCGATATGTCCGCAGCACCGTTTGATCGCAGCGTACTAATTGATGGCCTAGGTGGGGATCTGGAGTTGTATGCCGAGATCGTGCAGCTGTTTCTCGGTCACTATCCTGGCGAGCTGGATATCCTACGGGCAGCGCTTGCCAGTGGCGATGCTGTCAAGCTACATCGCACCGCGCACAGTCTCAAGGGTGCGATCAGCAATTTCTCTGCGCCCCGCGCGACCGAGGCCGCGCGTGCGTTGGAATTTGCTGCCAAAGGTGGGATGAGCGATAACGCCGCTCACTTAGTCGATGAACTGATCATCGCTGTCGAGGCCTTAGGGCAGGCGATGCGTGCCGATATCAGCCCGCAAAGCTAAGCACGCAGCTTAGCTGCGCTGAATCAGCTCCACCTTATAGCCGTCAGGGTCTTCAACAAAGGCGATTACCGTGGTGCCATGTTTCATCGGCCCGGCTTCACGCACCACCCTGCCCCCACGCTGCTTAATGGCTGCACATGCGGCATATGCATCTGGCACCGCCAGTGCAATGTGGCCATAGGCCGTACCAAGCTCGTAGGACTCGACACCCCAATTGTGGGTCAGCTCAATCACGGCACCATCGTCTTCACTGCCGTAGCCGACAAATGCGAGGGTAAATTTCCCTTCGGGGTAGTCATTGCGGCGCAGTAGTTGCATGCCCAGCACGTCGGTATAAAACTGAATCGAGCGGTCAAGATCGACGACACGCAACATGGTGTGAAGAACGCGCATGTGAATGTTCCTAAATGATGGGAATGCTGGTCGTCCGCTGCTTGAGCTCATCGCGCGCAGCCTGCCAGTCAGGATAAAGCTTCTCGACTTCAGACCAGAAGGCCGGGCTGTGGTTCATTTCAATCAGGTGCGACATTTCGTGGGCAACCACGTAATCGATCAAGTGCAGGGGCAAGTGGATCAAGCGCCAGTTAAGGCGGATGCCACCTGTATGGCTGCAGCTGCCCCAGCGCGTACGCGCGCTCGACAAGCCCAGCGGCGGCGGGGCGCAGCCCATACGGTCTGCGTAAATGGCCAGCCGCTCGCTGAACAGTGTCATCGCGCGACGCTGCAGGCCACGGCGTGCCAATGTGTCCAGTGTGGTATCTGCGCGCGCCTCTAGAATCAGGATGTCACCCAGCCAGCGCACGCGGTTGCTGCCCGGCAAGACTTCAACCGTTGCCTCGCGATCCAGTAGCGGGATTTTCACACCAGCACGAATCGCCAGTTGGCGCGGTGCATGCGCCGCGGCATATTCTTCGAGCTTTTCGATCACCCAAGCGCCATGGCTGCGGATGAATTCTTCGATATCGGTAATGCGTGACTGACGCGGCGCGCCGACACGCAAACCACGTTCATCAATCGTCAGCGAGAGGCGCTTGTTACGTCCTTGCCGCAAGGTATAGCCGACAATGCGCGCCCCCAGCTGCACGTGCCGTTCGCGCGGCGACGGCGCCTCAGGGTCGAGACGAAACAGGGTGAGTTGCTCGTTCATCTGCTGACTCATCGGACTGCGCTTACTGCACCGGATTGCCAAATAGATCGAGCATAGGCACGGCCTGCGGCAATGCGGCTACAACGGCACCCACAACCTGTTCAATCACGATATCCGGCTGACCAATCAGTCGCCAGTTGCAGCGCAGGCAAGGCTCGCCACCTTTGCTGTCCGCCTCCACCCAACTGGTGTTGAGGGCAAACGAGAGCACGCAGGGCAAAACCACCGTGCCATAGCGCGCGGCTTGCCGCTGTGCCGCGGCATTGAAATGAGAAAGCGCCTCACGTTGCAACCACGCTTCTGCGGCGTCCTGAATCTGACGTGGCAGTGCTTCGGGTGGCAAGGGCAGGTGCAGCAGATCGCCATGCAGCTCTGCCTCGCGGCACTCGCGCGACAGATGCAGGGTGATGTCCCGCCCCCGATAGGGCAGACGTGCGCCTTCACACCAGCGTAGCGTTACGCTGGGGGCTGCGGTTTCAAGCCGCAGGCTGAGCTGCGGGTTTCTGGCTTTCATACAGGTGCGGGCTGATACGGCGCATTTCACCTTCAATCCAGGCTTCAGCGCGTGAGTTAACTTCGTCGGCAGAAAGGCCTGCCGTCTCGATCAAGGGGCCGATGCTCACAGTGACAACACCGGGCTCCTTGAGGAAAGAATTCTTGCCCCAAAACTCACCCGAGTTGAGTGCCACTGGCAGCACAGGTGCCCCGGTTTCCGTGGCGAGGTAGGCGCCGCCAATCTTGTAGCGACGCTGCGTTCCCGGTGCGGCACGTGTGCCCTCGGGGAAAATAGCAATCGAATAACCCTGTCCAAGGCGCAGCTTGCCCTGCTCAAGCAGGCTCTTCATCGCCTCCTTGCCAGCACTGCGGTCAATCGAAATGGAAGGTGTGACGGCCAGCGCCCAACCGAAGAAGGGAATCAGCTTGAGCTCCTTCTTCCACACAAACAAGATGCCGGGAAACAGCTCTTGCAGGATCAGGGTTTCCCATGCTGACTGATGCTTGCAAAGCACCACCGCCGCGCGATCTTTCGGCATGTTCTCTGCACCGCGCAACTCGTACTTGATGCCGAGGAGGTGCTTCACCAGCCAGTTGGTCATGGCGACCCACGGCGCTACGCTCATGCGACGCCAGCGATGCGGCATCCAGAAGCACAGCAGAATCTGCAAGGTGGTAAAGGGCGGCGTGACAACAATCAGAATCAGGAAAAACAACAGCGAACGCAACACACTCATGTGGAAAAGTCCTCGGCCATGGCTGCCAGATTGGCAAAGACACGGGTGTTTTTTGGCAAGTCTGGATCGGCCTTGGTCTTTTTGCCCTTGCCGGTCAGCACCAGAATTGGCTGAGCGCCGACAGCCACTGCCGCTTGCAGATCACGTAGCGAGTCGCCGACCACCGTCATCACTTCCGGATCGGTATTGAAGCGACTGACAATGTCGGTGAGCATGCCGGGCTTAGGCTTACGACACTCGCAGTTGTCGACATTCGTATGCGGGCAGAAAAATACGGCATCAATACGACCGCCAACATTTGAGACGGCCTTGCACATCTTTTCGTGGATCGCATTCAGCGTATCCATATCAAACAAACCGCGCCCCACCCCCGACTGATTCGTCGCCACCACGATGTGATAACCCAACTGCGTCAGCCGCGCGATCGCTTCCAAGCTGCCGGGAATGGGCTTCCATTCGTCTGGCGATTTGATGTAATGATCGGAATCCTCGTTGATGACACCATCTCTATCGAGCACGATAAGCTTCATTGGGTTGCCTTCACGCTAGTGGTGGTTCGGACACGCATCATTGTGCGAGCTTGGAAAGATCAGCAACACGGTTCATGGCTTGATGCAGCGTCGCAAGCAAGCCGAGGCGATTGTTCCGCAGCGCCAGATCTTCGGCATTCACCATCACACCATCGAAGAAGGCATCCACGGGCGTCTTCAGCGCTGCCAGTGCTTGCAACGAGGCGGCGTAATCGCCCCGCTCGAAGGCAGCATCGGCCTGCGCCTTAACGGCGGTGAGCGCGCTATTGAGTGTGGATTCTGCGGCCTCCTTCAGCAGGCCCGTGTCCACCTTGGCTGCCACTTCGCCCTCGACTTTCTTGAGGATATTGCCGACGCGCTTGTTCGCGGCAGCAAGGCTCTCGGCCTCAGGAAGGTTGGCGAATGCACGAACGGCGGCGAGGCGCGCTGCGACATCGGCCAGACGTTGCGGTTGCAGCGCCAGCACGGCATCGACTTCCTGCGCGCTGTAGCCCTGTTCGCGTAGGGCGTTTGCCAAACGATCGTAAATAAAGGTCACCAGTGCAGCACGGTGTTCGGCAGCCAGGCCATTGAACGGCTGAGCAGCAGCGTCAATTAGCTTATCCACGTCGAGTGCCAGCTTGCCATCGACGAGCATACGAATCACGCCTAATGCATGACGACGCAACGCAAACGGATCTTTGTCCCCGGTGGGAACTTGGCCAATGCTGAACAGGCCTACGAGTGTTTCCAACTTGTCGGCCAGCGCCACGACCACACCCACGTCATTGCGGGGGAGTTCGTCGCCTGCAAAGCGGGGCTTGTAGTGATCTTCAACAGCCTCGGCAACCTCAACAGTGAAGCCATCATGTAGGGCGTAGTAACGACCCATGATGCCCTGCAGCTCGGGAAACTCACCAACCATATCAGTTAGTAAATCCGCCTTAGCAATCTGAGATGCAGACAAAACAGAGTTAGTGAGTTGCAAGTATTTGGAATCAGATTTAGCTAACAGCTGAAGTACTTCCAATGCAATTTTGGATACTCGCTCTGTGCGCTGTCCCTGCGTGCCGAGCTTGTTGTGATACACCACCTTAGCCAGACCATCGACGCGGGACACCAGCGTCTTCTTGCGATCTTGATCGAAGAAGAACTTGGCATCTGCCAAACGCGGACGCACCACACGTTCGTTGCCGCCAATCACGGCAGTAGCATCAGCCGGGTTGATGTTGGAGACGATCAGGAATTTGTTGCTGAGCTTGCCGTCGCTGGAAAGCAGTGGGAAATATTTCTGGTTCGCCTTCATGGTCAGAATCAGACATTCCTGCGGGACTTCCAGGAAGGCCTCTTCGAACTGACCGATCAATACATTCGGACGCTCGACCAAGCCCGTGACCTCATCCAGCAGCGCCTCATCTTCAATCGGGGTCAGATTGGCACCAGCCTTGGCAGCAGCGGCAGTGAGTTGACGAGCAATCTCGGCACGACGTTCAGCGAAGCTGGCGATAACGGCACCTTCTGTGCGCAGTTGCTCTGCATAGCTATCGGCATCCTTGATCACCACCGGATCAACGCTAGCTTCAAAGCGGTGGCCATGCGTCGTGTTGCTAGCGGTGAGGCCAAGCACGGAGACATTCACGATGTCGCTTCCATGCAGCGCCACTAGGCCATGCGCCGGGCGCACAAAATTTACGGTGTCCCAGCCATCGGCCAATTGATAGGTCATGACCTTGGGAATAGGGAGACGTTCTATTGTTTCTTCAAGTGCTTTCTGCAAACCCACAGCAAGACTAACACCTGGAACAACACTGTCGTACCAAAGTACTTGCGCTGACTCTATCCCTTCCTTTCGCAAGTTAGGTACTGCTGTTACATCCAGCCCTAGGGTTGCCAATTTCTTCAGCAATGCCACCGTGGGCTGTCCGTTGCTATCCAGTCCAACAGAAACTGGCATCAGTTTCTGAATTTGCTGCATATTTGGAGCAACCTCTTGCACGCGAGGAATATGAACAGCAAGCCTCCTTGGGGACGCAAACACCGTCAATGAGGCGTTCTCCAATGCAAGCCCCGCCTTGTTAAGTCTATCCCTAAGGGTATGAGCAAAAGCCTCACCAATTTTCTTGAGCGCCTTCGGCGGCAGCTCTTCAACAAACAGTTCTACGAGGAGATTCTTTGTGGTCATGATCAGGCAGCGTCCTTCTCAAGTTGAGCGAGGACTTCGGCAGCGTGTTCTGGCTTGGCCATGGGGAAGCCGAGGCGAGCGCGGCTATCGAGATAGCTCTTGGCGACGCTACGCGCGAGGTTGCGAATACGGCCAATGTAAGCAGCGCGCTCAGTGACGGAGATCGCGCCACGCGCATCGAGCAGGTTGAAGGTATGTGCGGCCTTCAGGACTTGCTCATAGGCCGGCAGGGCCAATTGGTTTTCCATGAGATGCACAGCTTGCTTCTCATGCGCACCAAAGGCGGTGAACAGGAAGTCGGCGTCGCTGTGCTCGAAGTTATAAGTCGATTGCTCGACTTCGTTCTGCTTGTACACGTCGCCGTAGCTCAGGCCATCGGTCCAACGTAGGTCATAGACGTTGTCCACGCCCTGCAGGTACATGGCCAGACGCTCAAGGCCGTACGTGATCTCGCCGGTAATGGGCTTGCAGTTGATGCCGCCCACCTGCTGGAAGTAGGTGAACTGCGTGACTTCCATGCCATTCAGCCACACTTCCCAGCCCAGCCCCCACGCACCGAGGGTGGGATTTTCCCAGTCGTCCTCGACAAAGCGGATGTCGTTTTGCTTGAGATCGAAGCCAAGTGCTTCGAGCGAGCCAAGATAGAGCTCAAGAATGTTGGCGGGCGCTGGCTTCAGCACGACCTGGAACTGGTAGTAGTGCTGGAGACGGTTCGGGTTCTCGCCATAGCGGCCATCCTTGGGGCGACGGCTCGGCTGCACGTAGGCGGCCTTCCACGGCTCGGGGCCGATGGCGCGCAGGAAGGTCGCGGTGTGGCTGGTGCCAGCGCCGACTTCCATGTCGTAGGGTTGAAGTAGAGCGCAGCCTTGCTGGCTCCAATAGGTCTGCAGGCGCAGAATGATTTCTTGAAATGATGGCGCTGCCATGGGTAGTGCTCGACGTGCGTAAAGCCGAGATTTTACAGGGTTTTGCGGGCGATCACCGCGCATTACTAGGCTCACGGTTAATGGATTCCCATGCGGCTTTTCTTAAAGGCATGGAAAGCTGTTGAAACTGTTGGCATACTTTGCTGTCTGCTAAATGTACGGCTACGGATTGCTGGCTCAGCACATCCCAATAGCCCCTGTTTCAACCGGACATATCCACACATGCCTCACCACACGCCGCTCATTGCCACCATTGTCGGTGCCATCGTGATTGCCTTCATCTTTGGCGCGCTGGCCATACGTTTCCGTTTACCGCCGCTGATTGGCTATCTGCTCGCCGGCGTCGCGGTGGGCCCGTTCACCCCCGGATTTGTAGCCGATCAAAGCTTGGCGGCTGAGCTATCTGAGCTTGGCGTCATCTTGCTCATGTTTGGCGTGGGCTTGCACTTCTCGCTGAAGGATTTGCTGGCGGTCAAGAACATCGCCATCCCCGGCGCCATTGTGCAGATCGCCGTGGCGACAGTGCTCGGGCTGGGGCTCGCTCACCTGATGGGTTGGTCGCTCGGTGGCGGACTGGTATTTGGTCTGGCGCTCTCTGTCGCAAGTACGGTGGTGCTCCTGCAGGCATTGCAGGACCGCCACTTGATGGATACCCGCGAAGGTCACATTGCGATCGGTTGGTTGATTGTCGAAGATTTGGCCATGGTGCTGACACTGGTGCTGATCCCGGCACTTGCTGGCATGCTGGGCGGGCAATCGCCTGAGCATGCCGATGCTGACGGTACCTTAGCGGGGGCGTTGGCTCTGACGGTTGGCAAGGTGATTGCCTTTATCGCCGTCATGATGATCTTTGGCCGTCGCTTTATTCCCTGGGTGTTGGGATGGGTCGCCAAAACTGGCTCAAAAGAACTCTTCCGCTTGTGTGTGCTCGCCATCACGCTGGGCTTTGCGTATGGGTCGGCGGTGGTCTTCGATGTGTCTTTCGCGCTTGGTGCCTTCTTCGCCGGCATGATTTTGTCTGAATCTAAACTCAGCCACCGTGCTGCTGAAGAAACGCTGCCGCTGCGTGATGCGTTTGCAGTCCTGTTTTTTGTTGCCGCCGGCATGCTCTTCGATCCGAGCATATTGCTGCGGGAGCCGCTGGCTGTGTTGGCAACAGTGACGATCATTATTTTTGGTAAGTCGATTGCTGCATTCCTGATCGTGCTGGCCTTCCGGCATCCGCTCAAAACCGCGCTGACGGTTGCTGCCAGCCTTGCGCAGATTGGCGAGTTTTCCTTCATTCTCGCGACAGTCGGCCTGCAATTTGGTTTGCTATCTCAAGTTGGAAAAGACTTGATTCTGGCGGGTGCGATCATTTCGATTGTCATCAATCCTTTTGTATTCGGGCCGATCAAGCCGCTCACACGCTGGATTGAGCAACGTTTCCCGCAGCTAGGTGACAGCACGACCGATGTCATTGCCGCAACACCTTCGCAGCTCAAGGATCATGTGGTGATTGTCGGCTATGGCCGCGTTGGCTCACTTGTAGCTGAAGGGCTGGGCGCCAGCGCTGTGGCTTATGCCGTGATTGAGGACGATGACGGTGTTGTGCAGGCGCTCAATAGCCAAGGTATTGACGCGTATTACAGCGAGGGCGTGACTTCCAACGTCCTGACGTTGGCCAACATCATGGAAGCGAAATGCTTGCTCCTAACGATTCCGAATGTATTCGAATCCGCCAAGATGGTTGAGTTGGCACACAAGATGAATCCAGCATTGCGTATCGTGGCGCGCGCTTATTCGGATGAAGAAGCGAAGCATCTGCTTCACGTTGGCGCAACCCATGCCGTGACCGGCGAACGTGAGATCGCGATTGGCATGGCGACTTGGTTGGTCGATCACAGCTACTCAAACACGCCGCAAGCGTCGTGATGTGTAAGCGCCACCGCGCTGATTGGTGCGGTAGCGCTTATGTTGCGGCTTAGTGGGTCATCGCGTTAGGCTTGGCTGGCTCAGGCCGCGGCGTTGCCGGTCCCTTTTCGGCCGTGAAGGTCAGCGTTGAGGTAAAGCTGGCGCTGTCATAGGCATCGCCGTCAATTTCGCCTGCAACAGGCTCCTTGTGAGCCGCTTCGAGAAGGTAGAGTCCACGCCAAAGGGTAGGTAAGCTTGAGCTGCTGGCAAACTACACCGATATGCGCGCCATCAATGACGCCACCAAGAGACGCCTGAGTTCTATTGCCGAAAGAACCGCCTCGGCATGGGCTCAATATCGTTTCAGGGATGGTTGGGGCGCAGGGATCGGTAGCCGTTATATCGGCAATGTCGTCGGTGCCAATGATCTTCCACTCGTGCCGGCCGTCACACTCTTGGATGCTATGGTCGGTTACAGCGTGGGTAAATGGGATTTCCGCCTGAATATGACCAACCTCGGAGACAAGGAGTATGTGTCTTGGTGTCGCGGTCTGAATCAGGATTGTGGCTACGGTAATCGCCGTAACGTGTTGCTGACGGCTAACTTTAAGTTCTGATCAGCGTTGATGGCTTGCCCCTTCTCGTTTCAGGGAAGGGCAAGCCATCTCTCGTTGTAAGCCAGCAACACGGAACGCATTACTGCTGGCGCAATCTCCGCACTTCACGTGCGCTGAGCCAGATGATCACGAATAGCAGCAGCCCCACACCAAGATTACCGACCATCACATACGGTGTCAGACCAACATAGCCTTGCGCCTGAACCGTCAGAGCGTCGCGCGTAAAGGGTGGCAATGCGGCCATCACTGTGCCGTCTGTGCTGATTGCCGCAGTCATCCCGGTATTGGTCGACCGCAACATCATGCGGCCCGTTTCCAGCGCGCGCATTTGTGCAATTTGCAGATGCTGCGGCTGTGCCAGGGAATCGCCGAACCACGCAGTGTTTGATAGATTGATCAGCAAGCTTGACTGCGGGACGTCACGGATCAACTCTTCGCCAAACAAATCTTCGTAGCAAATGTTGGGCATGACTTTCTGCCCGCCAAATTGGAGTGGCGGTTGTGTCTCTGGCCCCGCAGTAAAGTTGGACATGGGAATGTGCATCAGGTCTAGAAACCAGCGGAACGCTGGCGGCACAAACTCGCCAAAGGGGACGAGGTGGCGCTTAAAGTAGGCGCTGGCCGTCAGCTCAGGCGACAGCAGTACCGCACCATTCGCATAGCCGTCCGGACGCTTTTCATCACGCACGGTGACTGCTGCACCAATCAAAACATGGCTGCTCTTGCCTGCGAGCTGTTGCAGATAGTCCTTGGGCACTTCGCTGAACAATAGCGGAATCGCGGTTTCCGGTAACACGATCAGCTGTGCCGGATGCGCCTTAGCCAGCGTGGCATAGGTTTCCAACGACAGCCCGAGACGCTCTGGATCCCACTTAAGGCTCTGTGCAACATTGCCCTGCAGCAGACTGACACTAAAGGGCTCGCCCTGTGTTTGGGTCCAATGCACAGTACGCAGCACAGCACCGCCGAGTGGCAAGGCAAGACAGAGCGCCAGCAGACCAAGCAACGGGCGGCGAATGAATCCCAATTGTGCGATCGCTGCAGCTAACACTGCGGCGGCAAGGCTCACCCCATACACACCCAGCAGTGGCGCATATCCGGCAAGCGGGCTGGGTGGTGAGTGCGCATAGCCGATGGCCAGCCAAGGAAAACCCGTCGCGACCATGCCGCGCAGCCATTCACCCAGCACCCACGCTGCAGCTAGGCTGAGTACGCTCAGCAGAGGGCCGGTGCGCAAACGCAGGGCAAACCAGCCAGCAAAGGCCGGGAATAAAGCAAGGTAAGCGCAGAACAGCAAGGTCATCAGCGCAGCAACGGGTGCGGGCATGCCGCCTACCACATGCATGCTGACATAGACCCAGGAGATGCCGGCTAAAAAGCAGCCCAACCCCCAAGCAAACCCGAGCAGTGCGGCTTGGCGCGCCGATTCAGTACGCAACCAGCCATGAAATAGACAGGCCAGACTGAGGATGCCGAGCGGGAACCAGCCGAGCGGTGCAAATGCAGCAACGCTCACTGCGCCGGCACAGAACTGAAGCAGGGGCTGCGCCCATCGCGTCATGCGAGGCGCTCCCCAGTATGCATCATGCGTCGTTAGTGTCGGCGTCGCTCAGGGGCAGAGCGCGCTGACGGTCGATCAGCAGCGTATGCACGCGACGGCTGTCGGCGCGCAGCACGGCAATGCGCAGATCCTGATGGAAAAGAATCTCGCCCCGCTTGGGCAAGCGACCCAAGTCGTGAATCACAAAACCGCCGACAGTGTCGTAATCATCGTCTTTAAGCGACGTGCCAAAAGCCGTGTTGAAGTCTTCGATCTCTGTCGTCGCCTTGACGCGATAGCGGCCGGTATTGTCGAGGACGATATTGTCAGCGGTCTCGTCGAAGTCGTATTCGTCTTCGATATCACCAACAATTTGTTCCAGCACATCTTCAATCGTCACCAGCCCGGCTACGCCGCCATACTCATCGACCACCAGCGCCATGTGGTTGTGGCTGGCACGGAATTCACGCAGCAAAACGTTGAGGCGCTTGGATTCAGGAATGAACACCGCCGGGCGCAATGTGCCACGCAGATCGAAATCACGGCCGGCGAAACAGTTTAGTAGATCTTTTGCGAGGAGGATGCCGATGACATCATCCTTGTGTTCATCAATCGCAGGGAAGCGCGAGTGCGTCGCGGCGATCACGAAGGCAGCAATTTTTTCGGGGTCATCGTTGATATCGACAACATCCATCTGGGCGCGCGGCACCATGATGTCGCGGACTTGAATATCCGATACAGCGAGTGCGCCTTCGATAATGGAGAGTGCATCAGCATCGAGCAGATTACGCTCGTAAGCCCCATGCAACAGGTTTAGCAGTTGTTCGCGGTCTTCTGGCTCGCGCATGAGCAGCGAGGAAAGACGTTCGAGGAGATTCGGTTTACTAGGGGAAGGGTCCATTTGGTTTGAGGCTATCGGCTTGATGCGTACTTTTCAGACGCTGCGCCTAACGCTCGCTTGTGTTGTTACTTGAATGAGTTATCAAGATAGGGATCGGCATAACCTAATGCAGCCAGAATTTCACGCTCGCGGGCTTCCATAACTTCGGCATCAGATTCACTGGTTTCATGATCATAACCTTGCAAGTGCAGCATACCATGCACGATCAGGTGGGCAAAATGCGCCTCTGCCGTCTTGTGTTGCTCTGTTGCCTCGCGCAATACAACCGGCAGGCACAGCACCAGATCGCCCGCCATTTCCGGCAGTGGCGCGTAAGGAAAGGACAACACATTGGTAGCGTAGTCGCGTTGGCGGTAGTCGCGGTTGAGCATCTGCCCTTCCTCGGCATCGACAAAGCGAACCGTCACCTCTGCGCGCGTACCTTCAAGCGCTTTCTTGGCCCAGCGTCTGACTTGCGGACGCGAGGGTAGCGCCGCATCTTTACAGGCATATTGCACGCTGAGGCTGAGTGTCGGCGCCGGGGTCTTTGCTGTTGGCTTCTTCGCCACTGCCTTTTTTGCAGCCGCCATGATTACTTCTTTGCCTCGTTCTTCTCGTAGGCGGCAACGATACGGGCTACTAGCGGATGGCGAACCACGTCCTCAGCTAGAAAGTCGGTAAAGGCAATACCACGTACATCATTGAGAATCGCGCGTGACTCAATGAGGCCACTCTTCTGGCCACGCTGCAGGTCGATCTGCGTCACGTCGCCCGTGATCACGCACTTGGAGCCGATGCCCATACGCGTCAGGAACATCTTCATCTGTTCGGGCGTCGTGTTTTGGGCCTCATCAAGAATGATGAACGCATGATTCAGGGTGCGGCCACGCATGTAGGCCAAAGGTGCAATTTCAATGCTGCCCTTTTCGAACAACTTAGTGACCTTATCAAACCCCATCAGGTCATAGAGCGCATCGTAGAGCGGGCGTAGGTAAGGATCAACCTTCTGTGCCAGATCGCCCGGCAGAAAACCCAGGCGCTCGCCCGCTTCAACTGCAGGACGGGTCAGGATGATGCGCGCAATCTGATCGCGCTCCATCGCATCCACCGCACAAGCCACTGCCAGATAGGTTTTGCCCGTTCCAGCAGGGCCCACCCCGAATGTGATGTCGTGTTCCTGAATCTGGCGGATGTATTGGGTCTGGCGCGGCGTGCGGCCATGCAGATCACCCTTGCGGGTCATCAGGGCAACGCCGGGCTGAGCAGTATCTGTTCGATTACGCGCGACTTCGATGACACCTAGCTGAATATCATCAATGGTCACTGGAGCGTCCGATTGCGCATAAAAGCGCTCAAGGGCCGCCACACCGAGGCGCGCAGTCTCGGTCGTGCCGGTTACGCGGAAATGTTCGGCACGACGCGCAATGCTGATCTCGTAAGCGATCTCAATCTGACGCAAATTCTCATCCAGCGCGCCACACAGATTAGCGAGCCGGGCATTGTCCACCGGCGTGAAGTTGACTTCGATACTGCGCGGACGAGGGCTTACTGTCATTACTCGGCAATCACAATCTCGCCACGCAGGCTGTGTGGCTGAGCAGCGGTAATCGTGACATTCACATACTGACCAATCAAGCGGGCTGCATTAGTGTTCGATGCGGCGAAATTGACGACACGGTTGTTCTCGGTTCGCCCCGCCAACTCAGCTTCATCCTTACGGGCATGGCCTTCCACCAACACACGTTGCACAGTGCCGACCATGCTTTGGCTGACTTCATAAGCCATTTCCTCAATACGCTTCTGCAAGCGCATCAGGCGCTTAAGCTTCACGTCTTGCGGCGTGTCGTCGGCCAAATCCGCCGCCGGTGTGCCGGGACGCGCGCTGTAGGTAAAGGAGAAGCTGGCATCGAAGACCACGTCCTCAATGAGCTGCATGGTCTTTTCGAAATCTTCTTCGGTCTCGCCCGGGAAACCGACGATAAAGTCTGAGGACAGCGACAGGTTCGGCCGCGCAGCGCGCAGCTTACGCACCAGACTCTTGTACTCAATGGCCGTGTAGCCGCGCTTCATGGCTGCCAGAATGCGGTCGGAGCCTGCCTGTACCGGCAGATGCAGATGCGACACCAGCTTTGGGATACGTGCGTACACGTCAATCAAGCGTTGCGTCACTTCGCGCGGATGCGAGGTCGTATAGCGAATACGTTCAACGCCGGGAAACTCGGCAATCAGTTCGATCAACAAGGCCAGATCGGCGGTTTCACCGTCGCTCATGCGCCCCTGATAGGCATTGACGTTCTGACCCAGCAAGGTGATTTCACGCACACCCTGCGCTTCAAGGCCCGCCACTTCGGCCAGCACATCGTCCAGCGGACGAGATACCTCTTCGCCACGCGTATAAGGCACAACGCAGAAAGTGCAGTATTTGGAGCAGCCTTCCATGATCGACACAAAGGCCGAGCTGCCCTCAACGCGGGCCGGTGGCATGTTGTCGAACTTTTCGATTTCCGGAAAGGAGATGTCGACCTGTGACTTACCGCTTTCCTTGCGCGCGGCAATCAGCTGCGGCAGGCGATGCAAGGTTTGCGGGCCGAATACAACATCCACGTAAGGCGCACGCTTAACAATCGCTGCGCCCTCTTGGGAAGCCACACAGCCACCCACGCCAATCACCAAATTGGGATTGCGCTGCTTGAGGCTCTTGACCCGGCCAAGGTCGTGGAACACGCGCTCCTGCGCCTTCTCGCGCACGGAACAGGTGTTGAACAGGATGATGTCGGCATCTTCGGGCGTATCAGTCTTGACGATATCTTCGCCTGCGGCGAGGACGTCAGCCATCTTGTCCGAGTCATACTCGTTCATCTGGCAGCCAAAAGTGCGGATGTACAGCTTCTTACTCATTGCGGGCTCTTGCATGCAGGCAGAACTGCATGCGGGTCGGTCAAAAGCGGATTATACCGGTTTGCCGCCCATGCCCTCGGCTGGCGACGCAGCACGCGCCGCACCAACCAAGGGGTTGCTCACCAGAGACGCATCTGCCGCTGCCACGGCAGATGCTCCCCCAGCTGATTTAGCCTTCGATGTCGTAGTAATACGACTTTTGCGGCACTTTCGATTCAGCATTGCGGCGCGCAGTTTCAAGATCTTGTACGCCCTTGTCCCACCACAGCGCACGGCCTTGCTTTTGCTCTTCCAGCTCCTGCGGGTTTTTCTCCATCCACTCACGCATGAATTTGGTGTGTTCGGACTCGTAAATTGCCATTTCTGCTACTCCAATTACAGTGTTTACATCAAATTATTGTTCGCGCGCACGCTGGATGCGTACGACTTCGGTCAAACGCCGCAGACCCCGCATGATACGCGCCAAATGCTGACGATCGGTGACCTGCAGGGTGAATTGCAGGACGGAATACATGCCCTGATCGTCATCCACACTGACATTGCGAATATCTGAGCCATTTCCGGAAATCTCTGCGGCCACACGCGCCAGCACACCGCGGCGGTTTTCGGCAACGATGCGGATACCCACTTCGAAGAAGTGTTCGTCCTCTGGCTGCCATTCGACATCCACCCAGCCTTCACGTTCGCCACGCAGTTTTGCAATGGTTTTACAGTCGTGGGTATGCACAACAAGGCCTTGGCCTTTGCGCAAGGTACCCACAATCGGGTCGCCGGGAATCGGTCGGCAGCAACGCGCCAAGGTAACAGCCGAGCCCTCGTTGCCGCGGATCACAATCGTGGATGGCACTCGCTCTTCGGTTCCCTCGGTGACATCCATGCCTTCGGTCAAGCGGCGCGCCACAATCGCTGGCAGCTGCTTACCGAGGCCAACTTCTGTCAGCACTTCCTGCTTCGACTTGGCGCCTGTCAGTTTGAGCAATCGCTCCCATTGGGTCGAAGCCACATCTGCCATGCCGTAACCGAAAGAGCGCAAAGCTTGGGTGAGCAAGCGCTCACCGAGCGCCACGGACTCTTCGGTGTGCTGCGTCTTAAGGAAATGGCGAATCTTCGAACGGGCACGACCACTCTTTACATACGAAAGCCAGGCCGGATTTGGGTTGAGGTTAACCGCAGTAATAATTTCTACGCGATCACCATCGGCGAGTTCGGTTCGCAACGGCATCAGTTCAAAGTTGATGCGGCAGGCGACACAGCGATGGCCCACATCGGTATGTACCGCATAGGCAAAGTCCACTGCCGTTGCGCCACGCGGCAACACAAGAATCTTGCCCTTGGGGGTGAAGCAATACACCTCGCCCGGGAACAGATCCACCTTGACGTGCTCAAGGAATTCGGCGGAGTCCATCGATGAGGACTGGATATCCAGCAGGGACTGCAACCATTTATGCGTCTTCTGGTGGATTTCCGACGTGCCGCTATCGTCCTTGTACAACCAGTGCGAGGCGACACCGGCCTCGGCAACATGGTGCATTTGGCGCGTACGGATTTGCATTTCGACTGGCGTGCCGTACGGGCCAATCAAGGTGGTATGCAGGGACTGGTAGCCATTCGCCTTGGGGATGGCGATGTAATCCTTGAACTTGCCGGGTACCGGCTTGAACAGGCTGTGCAACACGCCGAGCGCCAGATAGCACTTGGGTATGTCATCAACAATGATGCGGAAACCATAGATATCTAGCACCTGCGAAAAGCTCAGGTGCTTTTCGCGCATCTTCCGATAGATGCCATAGACATGCTTCTCGCGACCCATGACATCTGCAGTGATGCCGTTGGCGGGGAGATTGTCTTTGATGCCTTCAAGAATCTTGCCCACGACTTCGCGGCGGTTGCCGCGGGCCGCCTTCACTGCGCGGTTGAGGACGCGGAAACGTGTGGGGTAAAGATGGCTGAAGGAAATTTCCTGTAGCTCGCGATACAGCTGATTCAGGCCAAGCCGATTGGCTATGGGTGCGTAGATTTCCAACGTTTCGCGCGCAACGCGGCGACGCTTATCTGGACGCACGGCATCTAGGGTGTTCAGGTTATGCAGACGATCCGAGAGCTTGATCAGGATGACGCGAACGTCGCGCGCCATGGCCAATAGCATCTTGCGGAAGTTTTCTGCCTGCGCCTCTTGCCAGGATTGATGCTCAACCTTTTCTAGCTTGGATACACCGTCAACCAAGTCGGCGGTTGCCTGTCCAAAACGCTCAGCCAGCGCTTCCTTGGACACACCGGTGTCCTCCATGACGTCATGGAGCAGGGCTGCGCACAATGCCTGCACATCCATATGCCAGTCCGCCAGAGACTCGGCGACAGCAAGTGGATGCGAAATATAGGGTTCACCACTTGAACGGAATTGGCCTTCATGCGCTTCGCGACTGAAGACGAAGGCTTCGGCAATTTTTTCGACTTCCTCTGGCTTCAGATAAGACGTCAGATGCGTCTTAAAGCGATTGAAGTCTTCGGTTACGTCGTCAGTGGTCTTGGCAACGGGTTTGCGTTGCTGACGGACAGCCGTATCAGCGGGCAAGCCGCCAATGGGTGGGGGCGGGGTGCCCGCTGGAAGGGGAGGTGCAACGGTGCCGCTGTATGGCATACACCCCCCTGTTCACTTACGGTTGGGTACGGTTAAGAATTTCCACGCCGACCTTGCCGGCCGCGATTTCGCGCAGTGCAATCACCGTCGCCTTATCCTTGTCCGCTTCAACTTGCGGGGTGCCGCCCATGGTGATTTGGCGAGCGCGATAGGTCGCGGCCAAGGTCAGCTGAAAGCGGTTAGGGATGCGTTTGAGACAATCATCAACGGTGACACGAGCCATGGTGTAAATCCTGGTTGGTAAATCAACTAATCAATCAAGGAGCTGCGCGAAAACCTGAGGGTGCCGCGCAAGCTGGCGTGGATAGCGCAGTCTAGCCGCCCGTACCGCAGCAACCAAATCTTGCAGTGCTTCATCCAAGTCTTTGTTGATTATAGCAAAGTCAAACTCGCTCACGTGCCGCATCTCACTAATGGCTGCTGCGAGGCGGCCTGCAATCACGGCTTCGCTATCCGTACCACGACCGCGCAGACGCTTTTCAAGCTCCTCTAGTGACGGCGGCAGGATGAAGATGCCCACTGCTTCAGGGAACTGCATACGCACTTGCTGTGCGCCCTGCCAGTCGATTTCGAGCAAGACATCACGCCCCGCGCGGATCTGTTCGGCCAGCCAAGTACGCGATGTGCCATAAAAATTGCCATGCACCTCGGCCCACTCCAGAAAGTCGCCATGTTCGCGCATCGACTGGAATGTGGCCACGTCCACAAAGTGATATTCGCGCCCATTTTGTTCGCCCGTGCGTGGCGCACGTGTGGTGTAAGAAATGGACAGGTTCACTGCTGCATCGTGTTCGAGCAGCTTGTGTACCAAGGTGGTTTTGCCTGCGCCCGAAGGGGCGGCAACGATGAAGAGACTGCCTGCAGCCATGACAAACACTTGATATTGGATGCCCTTATCCTACACCGCGACTGCAGGTAAAATGCGCGGCCGGTGAAAAAACAGGGGGTTCTTCCTTTGTCCGGTGCTGAATAACCTTATTGGAGCATCAACGTGCAAATCGTCTGCCTTGACCTTGAAGGCGTGCTGGTTCCGGAAATCTGGATCGAATTCGCTAACCGCACCGGCATCACCGAATTACGTCGCACCACGCGCGACGAACCGAACTACGACACGCTGATGAAGTTTCGGCTTGATCTGCTGTCCAAGCACAAGCTTGGTCTGCCCGACATTCAGAAGGTCATTGCCGAGATGGGCCCAATGGCGGGCGCCAAAGATTTTCTGGATGACTTGCGCCAGCAATTCCAAGTAATCATCCTGTCAGACACGTTCTATGAGTTTGCAATGCCACTCATGCAACAACTGGGCATGCCCGCGCTCTTCTGCCACAAGCTTGAGGCTGACAACAGCGGCATGCTGGTGAACTACCACCTACGTATGCCCAATCAAAAGAAGGAAGCCGTTCAGCGTTTTAAAGAGCTGCAGTTCAAGGTGATTGCTGCGGGCGATTCCTACAATGACACGGCCATGCTTGGCGAAGCGCATGCAGGCATTTTGTTCCATCCGCCCGAGAATGTAATCCGAGAGTTCCCACAGTTCCCGGTGACCATGAATTACGCAGAACTCAAAGCAGAGATTCTCAAAGCCTCGGCACGCATCTGATGTAATCAGCTGGATTGGCAAACAAAAAGGGCATCCAGATGGATGCCCTTTTTGTTGTGCGGCCCCGAGTCGCCTCGGGGCTTGACCACGATTTAGCTGTGGTAGGCAGACTCACCGTGTGAGGTGATGTCCAGACCTTCGCGCTCTTCATCTTCAGCCACACGCAGACCGACAAACATGTCGACCAGTTTGTAGGAAATAAAGGCAACAACGGCCGACCAAACGATGGTCACACCCACACCAGTGGCCTGAATCATAACTTGACCAACGATGTCGTAATCTGGTGCCACAGCATTAGCGACATAATCGTAGATACCAACGCCGCCAAGTTCTGGAGCAGCAAACACACCGGTCAGCAGTGCGCCGATGATGCCGCCCACGCCATGCACGCCGAAGACATCAAGCGAGTCATCTGCGCCGAGCAGCTTCTTCAGACCATTCACAGCCCACAGGCAGACCACACCAGCCACCAGACCGATGATCAGAGCACCACTGATGCCAACGAAACCAGCAGCCGGGGTGATGGCAACCAGACCTGCAACCGCACCGGAAGCAGCGCCGAGCATTGATGGCTTACCCTTGAACAACCATTCAGCAATGATCCAGCTCAAAGTTGCACCTGCGGTAGCAATCCAGGTGTTGGCGAAGGCCAGTGCAGCACCACCGCTTGCCTCCAGACCGGAGCCAGCGTTGAAGCCAAACCAACCAAACCACAGCAGGGAAGCGCCAACCATCGTGAAGGTCAGGGAGTGTGGTGCAAACGAATCCTTGCCGTAGCCAAGACGCTTGCCAACAACCCAAGCACCGACCAAACCAGCAACAGCCGCATTGATATGCACAACTGTACCGCCGGCATAATCAAGCGCGCCATGTTGGAACAGCCAACCGGCGGTTGCGCCAGCAGCAGCGGCAGCATCAGCAGTGGTGTAGGCATCTGGGCCTGCCCAGTACCACACCATGTGAGCCATCGGCAGGTAGCTGAAGGTGAACCACAGGATTGCAAACAGAAGCACTGCGGAGAACTTGATACGTTCAGCAAATGCGCCGAGGATCAAGCCAACGGTGATAGCTGCGAATGCGCCCTGGAAAGCTACAAAACCCAGTTCAGGAATCACAACGCCCTTGCTGAAGGTTGCGGTGATGCTGGAAGCATCCATACCCTTGAGGAAGAGCTTGTCCAAGCTACCGAAGAAGGCATTTCCTTCGGTGAAGGCCACGCTGTAGCCGTACACAACCCACAGTACGCTGATTAGCGAGAAAACAGTGAACACTTGCATCAGCACTGACAGCATGTTCTTACTACGGACAAGACCGCCGTAGAACAGGGCCAGACCTGGAATAGACATCAGGATGACCAGTGCAGTACAAATCAACAACCATGCGGTATCGCCTTTATCTGGCACCGGAGCGGCGGCAGGTGCAGCAGCATCAGCTGCAGGGGCGGCTGCGGCCGTAACTGCGGGTGCGTCAGCGGGCTTTTCATCAGCGAAGGCAACGCCAGCAAAGCTAAGTGTCAGCGTAGCCATCAGGATGGCAAAGAATTTTTTCATGTGCGATTCTCCTTAGAGCGCTTCCTCACCGGTTTCGCCGGTGCGGATACGAATGACTTGCTCGACATCAGATACAAAGATCTTGCCGTCGCCAATCTTGCCGGTGCTGGCAGATTTTTCGATAGCTTCGATGACCTGTTCGAGCAGATCGTCCTTGATCGCTGCTTCGATCTTTACCTTGGGCAGGAAATCGACAACGTATTCGGCGCCACGGTAAAGTTCGGTGTGTCCTTTTTGACGGCCGAACCCCTTGACCTCGGTGACGGTAATGCCCTGCACGCCTACGGCTGCAAGTGCTTCGCGCACCTCGTCAAGCTTAAATGGCTTGATGATGGCTGTTACGAGTTTCATGAGTACATCCTCATTAGATAGGGGTGGAAATTCCCGCTGACACCGGCCGGATGCCAGCGGGAAACTTACAGGTAGTGCTTAGAACGTCTTGGTGAACGACAGAATCGCGGTGCCGCGGCTCACATCCTTGAAGTTGATATTGCTGGTGCCGCCAGGAACGTAAGTACTCCAGCAGTACGCGCTAGTACCGCCAGCTTGGGTGCAGGTACCCTTGTTGTCAGTATCCGAGTAAGCCAGACCAACCACACCAAAGCCTACATCCTTGGTCACGCCAATCTTCCAGTCCACATAGGAAGCATCAGTGGCACCGCTTGCGATGTAGTTGTTAACTTCTTGCTTACCAACATGGCCGTTGATACCCCAGCCGTTGCCCAGATCGTAGGCAGCATTCAGTTCAAGGTAGTTCGAACCGCGGGTATTGACGTTGGTGTTGGTGCCAGTAGCGCCGCCGTACCAACCAACGAAGTGGTCAGAAACAGTGTGCGAGTACTTAACCGTCAGCCACTTCCACGACAGTGCGCCGTAAACTTCTACGGTGTCAGCCTTGGCAGAAGCGTTTGCAATAGTGTCCTTCGAACCTGGGTAGTTGTAGGAGATCACGCCCACGTCGTAGCCGAAGTCGGTCTTACCGATGGTGTTCTTGAAACCAGCGTACAGATCGATTTCGGTCGGGACGCTACGTGCTTGTGCGTCACCCACCCAGCTGATGCTGGACAGCCACGTACCAGCGTACAGGCCGCTGGAATGCGAGTAATCGAAACCGCCTTGAATGGCTGGCTTACCCTTGGTCTGGCTGATACCACGGAAAACATAGTCACTCACCACACCGACGTTAGCGGTGAAAGTGTGCGGGGAGGTAGCGGTGGCTTGGGCCAGAACAACACCCGGAGCAACCAGAGCGCCTGCAACAGCAGCGGCAATCAAAGTCTTCTTCATTTATTTAATCTCCAATTGGAAAAGGCAAACCTGCGTCCGTCTTAATGCACAAGCTGTGCCAGGTTTATAAACCTAATAAAAAACAGGTGCCTACGGAGAATTTGTCAGACTTTCCACGACACGATGCACTGTGATGTGGCATTTAATTTCCCCGATGCACCAACTACGTGCAAAATTGGCTAGAACTTGCAGAAAATTTTTGCGTGCTAAACTTTCAACACACTGACAAATCTAGGGTTTCCTGCCATGCCGCCGATTGACCATACGCTACTCAACGACATTTCCAGCAAGCTAAGTGCGCTTATTGCGAACGGCCCACTGCAGGATGTTGAAAAAAACATGAAAACTGTGCTCAGCAGCGCTTTTTCACGGCTGGATTTGGTGACGCGGGAAGAGTTTGATGTGCAGCGCGAAGTGCTTGCCCGCACCCGCGCTAAGCTGGAAACGCTGGAAGCGCGTATTGCCGAGCTAGAAGCTGGGCGCAAGTAAGATAAAGACCGGCGCAACAAGCGCTCACTTGAAGCACCTCCGCTGAAACCACCTTGGGCGCGCCCCTCAGGTGGTTTTTTATTTGACATTTAGTTCGTGCTAGAACTATATTGTTCGCGTCCGAACTAAATAGTTGGGCTGTTTCTCACTGTCCCAATTGGTTTGCATCACTCACGCCCTATGTCCGCCAAGTCCTTGCCTGTCATTCGCGAACTGGTTCGCTGCTACCAAGCCTTCGAGGCCGTGGGGGGAGCGCACATCCGCACCATGGGCTTAACGCCACCGCAGTTCGACATCATTGCGACGCTGGGCAACACGCCCGGCATGCGCTTCAAGGAGCTGGGTGAAAAAACGCTGGTCACCAAAGGCACGCTGACCGGCATTGTTGATCGCCTGACCGAAAAAGGTTTTGTACGCCGCGTAGCATCTCCCACCGATGGCCGCAGCCAGATCGTTCAGCTCACCCCGGCGGGCGAAGCCTTGTTCGCTGAGGTATTTCCAGCGCAGCTGAATCACATGGATGAGGTGCTGGGTGGCGTAGATGTTGAACGCATGGCCGCATTGCAACGCGAGCTGCATTACTTGCGCAAAATCCTTGAAGAGAAGGGGCGCGCACCATGATTGAGCGCTATACGCGAACGGCGATGTTGTTGCATTGGCTGATCGCTATGCTCATTCTCGGCTTGTTCGGGCTAGGTATCTACATGGCCGATCTGCCACTGTCGCCGCAAAAGCTTAAGTTCTACAGCTATCACAAATGGGCCGGTGTCTCGGTCTTTCTGCTGGTGTGGGTGCGTATTCTGTGGCGCATCAAACATGCACCGCCAGCACTTCCGGCCTCGCAACCACATTGGCAGCAGCTGGCAGCGCATGCGGGTCATGGTCTGCTGTATGTATTGATGATTGCTGCGCCAGTATCAGGGTGGTTGATGAGCTCGGCGCACGGCTTCACGACCGTGTGGTTTGGCGTATTGCCCTTACCTGATCTGATTGGCAAAGATCTTGAGCTCGCGGCTACGCTCAAACTCGTGCATCGCTATCTGAACTACAGTTTCCTCGCCGTTGTCATAGGTCACGCGCTGGTAGCAATCAAGCACCAGTGGGTGGATAGTGACGGTACTTTGAACCGCATGCTGCCCAGTCATCATTAACCGGAGTCTCTGCATGAAACGTAGCCCCCTGCTGTTGCTATTACTTGCCACCCTCGGCACTTCAAGTGCCTTCGCGGTGGAGTACACCACCGTCATACCGGAGAAGAGCAAGATCACCTTCACCTCCAAACAAATGGGCGTGCCGGTGGATGGCAAGTTTGGCAAGTTCACCGCCACATTGAACTTCGATCCAGCCAAACCAGAAGCCGCCAAGGCGCAGATCGAAATTGATCTCGCCAGCGTGGATGCCGGCAGCAAGGAAGCCAATGACGAAGTCATCAGCAAGGGCTGGTTCAACGTCAAGGAATTCCCCAAAGCACGCTTTGTTTCCACCAGCGTCAAGTCTGTCGGCGGTAGCCGCTACGAAGCACGTGGCCAAATGAGCATCAAGGGCAAGACACGCGACATGACCATCGCCTTCAGCTATCGCCCCGCTGGCGTTAACGCCGTGTTCGAAGGCCTGCTGCCACTACAACGGACCCAGTTCGGTATTGGCGAAGGTGCCTGGGGCGACACATCCGTCGTCGCCGATGAAGTCCCCATCAAGTTTCGCCTAACTGCCAGTCAAGCTATTGCCACACCCAAGAAGTAATTAAGTACCTCACTCGCATCACCACCCGGAGATTTCCATGAAAAAGCTGTTTGCCTCGTTTGCCCTCGCCACTGCCGTGGCTGCACCGGTCTTTGCTGCCGATACCTACGCCATTGACTCGTTCCACACCTTCCCGGTTTTCGAGGTGAACCACCTTGGCTTCTCCACTCAGCGCGGTCGCTTCAATAAGACCACTGGCACCATCGTGCTCGACACCGCCGCCAAGAAGGGCACTGTTGATCTGACCATTGACGTCGCCTCCCTCGATATGGGCTTTGCGGTGTGGAATGAACACATGGCAGCGGATGGCTTCTTTAACACCGCCAAGTTCCCGACCATTACCTTCAAGTCGAACAAGCTGGTGTTTGAAGGCAATAAGGTGGTTGCGGCGGAAGGCGACTTCACGCTGCTCGGCGTCACCAAGCCGATCAAGCTGACCGTCAGTAACTTCACCTGCGGCGCCCACCCAATGAATAAGAAGGCCATGTGTGGCGCAGACATCAGCACCACCATCAAGCGCAGCGATTTCGGTATGAGCAAGTACGTGCCGGCTATCGGCGACGACATCAAGATTTCGTCCGCTGTTGAAGCCTTCAAGCAATAAGCAGCACCCGCCTCCCGGCCAAGGGTCAGGAGGCGTTTCTGTTGTCTTGGCATTCAGACTAGAATCGATCTTTTAGCCAACGGGCGTTTCTCATGTCGCTTGCCGTTCTCCGCTCCCGCGCACTTGCCGGCATGGCTGCGCCTGAAGTCACGGTAGAAGTCCACATCGCTGCCGGCCTGCCCAGCTTTACGCTTGTGGGTCTACCAGACACTGAAGTGAAGGAAGCGCGCGACCGCGTCCGCGCGGCGATCCAGAATTGCCGCTTTGACTTTCCGCAGAAACGCATCACCGTTAACCTGGCACCAGCCGACTTACCAAAAGAATCCGGTCGCTTTGATCTGCCGATTGCCCTAGGCATCCTCATCGCCTCTGGCCAGATTCACGCCAACAATCTTGATGAATACGAATTCGCTGGCGAGCTTGCCCTCGGCGGCGAAATGCGCGCTATTCACGGCACGCTAGCCATGTGTGCCGCGCTCGCGGGCGACGGCCGCACGTTTGTCCTGCCACAGGCCAACGCGGATGAAGCCGCGCTTGTGCGTAAAGTCAGCATCCTGCCTGCCGCCAGCCTGCTCGATGTGTGTGCGCATCTGTCGGGCCAGCAAACACTCGCTATCCATCCGCGCAGCCATGATGGGGTTGCGCCGACTTACCCTGATCTTGCCGAAGTACGCGGTCAGAGCGGCGCCAAACGCGCGCTCGAAATCGCCGCCGCTGGAGGTCACAGTGTCTTGATGTCGGGCCCGCCAGGAACTGGAAAATCCATGCTGGCGCAACGCTTCCCTGGGCTACTGCCAAGCATGGAGGATGACGAAGCACTGGAAAGCGCCGCGCTGCACTCGCTCGCGGGCACCTTCCACAACGGACAGTGGCGACAGCGCCCCTTTCGGGCGCCGCATCACTCAGCCTCTGCACCCGCGCTGGTGGGCGGCGGCACCATTCCGCGCCCCGGTGAAATTTCGCTTGCTCATCACGGCGTGCTGTTCCTCGATGAACTACCCGAGTTTGATCGACGCGTATTGGAAGCCCTGCGTGAGCCGCTTGAAACCGGCCACATTCATATTGCTCGCGCGGGTCGCAGGGCTAGCTTTCCTGCTCGCTTCCAACTGATTGCTGCCATGAACCCTTGCCCGTGCGGGCACCTCGGTAGCAGCAAATGTCGCTGCACGCCGGATCAGGTTGCCCGTTATCGCAGCAAGCTGTCCGGGCCACTACTTGATCGCATCGATGTGATGGTTGAAGTCGCCGCCGTCACCGAAGCCGAACTGTCCACGCGTAGCAGTGGTGAATCCAGCGCCACGGTGCGCGCGCGTATTGAGACAGCACGGCAACGCCAACTCGCGCGACAAGGCAAAGCCAATGCTTTGCTCGGCCCCGATGAAATTGAACAACATTGTCAGCCCGATGAAGCCGGGCAACAGCTCTTGAAGCGCGCACTTGCGCAACTCGATCTATCCGCGCGCGGCTATCACCGCATTCTCAAAGTCGCGCGCAGCATCGCCGATCTGGCCAACGCCGACACACTCAACAGCGCGCATATTGCAGAAGCTGTGCAATATCGCAGAGGTCTCACTCATCAATAACACCGCCCCACACCAGAAACAACTCGATCTCCTGCCTTTCCTGCTGGCCGCACTGGCCATGATCGGCCCGTTCTCGATTGATACCTATCTGCCTGCTTTCCCGGCCATGGCCAAAGGGCTGAACGCGAGCATGCTCGAAGTTCAGCAAACGCTCACCGCCTATTTACTGCCCTTTGCTGTGGCCATGCTCTGGCAAGGCGCCTTGTCAGATGCGCTCGGGCGGCGGCGCGTCATCCTCTGGGGCTTGGCGGTTTATGTGCTGGCATCCGTGTTTTGCGCCACCGCCACGCGCATCGAGATGCTGTGGTTAGGGCGTGCCTTACAGGGTGCCTCTGCCGGGGTTGGCATGGTCGTGGGCCGCGCCATCATCCGCGACCTTTATGATGGAGCCGAGGCACAAAGGCTCATGGCCAAGGTTGGCATCATCTTCGCTATCGCCCCAGCACTCGCCCCCATTCTGGGGGGCTGGATTCATGCATTTTTTGACTGGCATGCGATCTTCACTTTTCTCGCCCTCTTCGGTGCAGCGTTATGGCTGATGACGTGGCGGCTGCTACCGGAAACCCTCAACGACGAAAATCGCCAACCGCTCTCCTTCAGTAATCTATGGAGTGGTTACAAGAGCATCTTTGGTAATCCAGTTTTCATGCGCCTCGCTGTTGCGTTGGCATGCGTATTCAATGGCATGTTCATCTACGTCTTGTCAGCGCCCGTTTTCCTGATGGAGCACTTGCACTTGAGTGCTCAGGATTTCGCTTGGCTATTCGTACCCATGGTCACGGGCCTCATGTGTGGCTCCATCATCTCCGGACGCATCGCCGGGAAGCGCACACCACAACAAGGCATCCGTCTGGGCTTTGTCTTCATGGCCGCCGCCGGGGCGATCAATGTCGCGATCAACCTGAATGGCACGCCGGGCTTGCCCTGGGCCGTCTTGGTTCTGCCGGTGTTCACCTGCGGGCTGGGCATTGTCATGCCGGGCTTACAGCTATTGGCGCTCGATTTATTTCCAGACCGCCGCGGCATGGCCTCCAGCTGTCAGGGCACCGTGCATACAGGTATCAATGCGCTGGTCGCCGGTGTGGTCGTTCCAATTTTCTGGGGCAGTACCTTGGCGCTGGCCGCAGGAATGGCGATCTTTCTACTGCTAGCGGTGGCAATTTATGTGAGTGGGCGGCTGCGTAGCTAGGGCTGTCATATTGCCGTCTTGAACGGAGGGTAGGCTGGTAGAGAAGTTCAAAATTTCTCTACTGAAAGCTCACCGCATGAAAATCGCCGTTGCCGGGACAGGATATGTTGGCCTATCTAATGCAATCTTATTAGCTCAGCACAATGAAGTTGTTGCTCTCGACCTCTCTACAGAGAAGATTCGGCTCATTAATCAGAAACATTCACCGATCATTGATCGTGAAATTGAAGATTTCTTAGCCAATAAATCGCTACAGCTTCGCGCAACGCTCGATAAAAAAGACGCTTTTCCAGACGCTGATTTTGTCGTAATAGCCACACCAACTGACTACGACCCTGAAACGAACTACTTCAACACTTCGTCAGTAGAGTCTGTCATCGCAGATGTTCTCGCTATCAACCCGGCTGCGGTGATGGTGATCAAGTCGACAGTTCCCGTTGGCTATACGGAAAAGGTCAAACAACAGTTCGGTTGCGACAACATCCTTTTCTCGCCGGAGTTCCTGCGCGAAGGCAAGGCCCTGCATGACAACCTATATCCATCACGCATCATCGTTGGAGAACGTTCGGAGCGCGCTAAAGTTTTTGCCTCGCTGCTGAAGCAAGGCGCGTTGAAATCAGATATCGAAGTCTTGTTCGCAGACTCGACTGAAGCTGAGGCCATCAAGCTCTTTGCTAACACTTTCCTCGCGATGCGCGTGGCCTACTTCAACGAGCTGGATACTTATGCGGCCGTGCACGGTCTGGACTCGCGCACGATCATTGATGGCGTCTGCTTGGACCCACGCATTGGCGCGCACTACAACAATCCATCTTTTGGCTATGGCGGCTACTGCCTGCCTAAGGATACGAAGCAGCTACTGGCTAACTATCAACACGTCCCGCAGAACTTGATTCGCGCGATTGTTGATGCCAATAGCACTCGCAAAGACTTTGTGACGGAAAGTATTCTTAAGCGACAACCAAAAGTCGTTGGGATTTACCGCCTGATCATGAAAAGTGGCTCAGATAATTTCCGCGCCTCCAGCATTCTCGACATCATGGACCGGCTCAAGGCGCATGATATTCAGGTGCTCATTTATGAGCCAGCACTCAACACGTCGTCATTTCTCGATGTTGCCGTCATCTCCGACCTAGCGTCATTCAAACAACGCGCCGACATCATCGTCGCCAATCGCCGCACGGACGATCTGGCCGACGTCATCGATAAGGTCTACACACGCGATTTGTTCGGCTCTGACTGAGTCTCTGCGATCTGTAGCACCCAGCGAGTGGGGTAGAGCTGATACGATTCTGGTTTTGCATTTGCTGAACCCGAACGAGATCTACCCCATGAAATTCCAGATTATTCCTGTCACGCCCTTCCAACAAAACTGCTCCCTGATCTGGGACGAAACCACCATGCAAGGCGCCGTGGTTGATCCGGGTGGCGACCTTCATCGCATCGTTGAAGCCATTGAGCGCGCGGGTGTAACGGTCGAAAAAGTCCTCATCACGCACGGCCATCTCGACCACGCGGGCCATGCCGCTGAATTAGCGCGCCTACTCAATGTGAAGATCGAAGGCCCTCACAAGGACGAGGTCTTCTGGTTAGAGCGTCTTGGCAATGACCAAGGCCGCATGTTCGGCTTCCCGCCCGGTGAAGTGTTCACGCCAGATCGCTGGCTAGAAGATGGCGACACCGTTACCGTCGGCAGCGAAACGCTACAAGTTTTCCACTGCCCCGGCCACACGCCAGGCCACGTGGTGTTCTACAGCCCCACGGCCGAGCTCGCCATTGTTGGCGATGTGCTGTTCCGCGGCTCGATTGGCCGCACCGATTTCCCCAAGGGCAACCACGCTGATTTGATCAACGCCATCCGCAGCAAGTTGTTCACGCTGCCAGACGATGTCGAGTTCATCCCCGGCCACGGCCCCATGTCCACGATTGGTGACGAGAAGGAAAGCAATCCGTTCGTCGCCGACAAGAAGTTCGGTTGATCGATGACGGGGTGTAATATCCCGTCCTCACCGCCTACCCTAGCCCTCACCCGCAAAGACACCCGCATGGTCACGATCAATAACGCAATCAAGGTCGACAACGCTGCCCCCTTCGTGCTGTTCGGCGGCATCAATGTGCTCGAGTCGCGCGAGCTCGCGCTGACGGCCTGCGAAGCTTATGTGCGCGTGACCGAAAAGCTAGGCATTCCCTACGTCTTCAAGGCCAGCTTCGACAAAGCCAATCGCTCGTCGATCCACTCCTATCGCGGCCCCGGACTTGAAGAGGGCCTGCGTATTTTTGAAGAAGTGAAGTCCACCTTCGGCGTGCCTGTCATCAGCGATGTGCACGAACCCTGGCAAGCGCAACCGGCGTCCGAAGTCATCGACATTCTGCAACTGCCCGCCTTTCTGGCACGCCAGACCGATCTGGTGGTCGCCCTCGCCAAGACCGGACGCATCATCAATATCAAGAAGCCGCAATTTCTCAGCCCGCATCAGGTACTCAACATCGTCGAAAAGTTTGTCGAAGCCGGCAACGATCAAATCATCCTGTGCGAGCGTGGTTCCAACTTCGGCTATGACAACCTCGTGGTGGACATGCTCGGTTTCGGGGTCATGAAGCAAACCACGGGCAACCGCCCCATCATCTTCGATGCTACGCATGCGCTGCAGCAGCGCGAGGCGGGGAGCGCCGCATCTGGTGGCCGCCGCAAACAGATTGTTGATCTCGCCCGTTCCGGTATGGCCGTCGGGCTGGCCGGCCTCTTCCTGGAGGCGCATCCCAATCCGGATAGCGCCAAGTGCGATGGCCCCAGCGCCCTGCCGCTCGATAAGCTCGAGCCCTTCCTCGCCCAAATCAAGGCCGTCGACGATCTGGTTAAGTCCTTCGCGCCGCTTGATATTGCGTAAGCTCGCTTAGCTAAGGTCGCCAAACTCGTCGGGGTCGCTCGCTTCCGGATCCGGCGCAATCCCGTCCAAGCCCATGCCAAAGCTGGCAAAGGCGTAGAACAGCTGGTTCGGCCAAGACGTCTGTGGGGTAGTCAGTGCAAACATGGCGGCCTCAGAAAACGTGTTGAATCAGGTCAGCCAGCAACACGCCGGCACCGCCCAGTGCCACCACCATGCCGGTCGCAAACTGCACGTCCTTGAGCCAATGGCCATGGTGGCGTTGATGGGTACGCGTATTTAAGTATTGGGTGTTCATAGCAGTCTCCTGCGCTGTGAAATGACAAACCCATTGTGGCCAAGCCGCGGCATAGTTTCCAATTTGGAATAGCTCTAGACTCAATTGCCTTTGGCTATTCCGCCGGCATCCGCCGCCAAATCCCCGCACAGCCTGCCAAATACACCCCGCATCGCCCCCCTATTGCCCATTTAGGCAGGCTGCCACTGTTGATAGACTCAAATCGACCCAATTTCCGGGGCTTTTTCGGTCTGCCCCAGGCTTTTGACTCGCAACGTGATTACCACCGCATCGCAAATCGATCTGCCATTGGCCTCCCAAACCCCCGCTGCTGATACGCCCGCCGACGCGCACGCCACGGCGCCCGCTCAGGCCACGCCTGAGAGCGCCGCTGCGCCCGCAGCCGCCGTGGTCGACACAGTAATCGCCCCAGTGATCGACTTTAAGGGCATCTCCCTGCCGGTTATGCAGGTGGGGCTGAGTCATCTTGAGCCTGAGCACATCGCCTCGGCCATCCACACGCGCTTTGGCAAGAACGCCAGCCGCTTCTTCGACAACGATGCAGTCGTGCTTGATCTATCGCGCCTCGTTACAGAGCCTGCCCTGGCCGATTGGCACGCCGTGCGTACCCAGCTTGCCGGCGCCAGCCTGCAGCTCGTGGCCGTATATGGCGGCAGTACTGAGCTTCAAGCCTCGGCGCTTGCCGCAGGCCTTGCCGTGATCGAAGCACCGCCTGTCGCGCGGACCACGCGCCCGCAGGAAGCGCCGGTGGTCCAAGCCGTGGTCGAACCCGCACCCGTTGTGCAAGAGGCTGCCCCCGCGCCCAGCGCACCGGCTCCGCAGCACACCGCCACCATGGTCATCGACAAGCCGCTGCGCTCCGGCCAGCGCATCTATGCGCGCGGCAGCGATCTGGTTGTGCTCGCCATGGTCAGCGCTGGTGCTGAAGTGATTGCCGACGGCAACATCCACATCTACGCCGCGCTGCGTGGCCGTGCCCTGGCCGGTGCCAGCGGCGACAGCACAGCACGCATTTTCACCACCAGCTTTGAAGCCGAGCTGGTGTCCATCGCCGGTGTGTACCGCACGTTTGAATCGCCGCAGCAGTTCGGCAAGCTCGCCCAGCAGCCAGTGCAAGTCAGCCTGGTCGCCAACGAGAGCAAGCCCGACGCCGAACCACAGCTGCAAGTGAGTGCGCTCTCCACCCGCTAAGCCCCTTCAATTTTTACAAGGAAAACTCCATGACCAGAATCATCGTCGTCACTTCCGGCAAGGGCGGGGTCGGCAAGACCACCACCAGCGCCAGCTTTTCGTCGGGCCTCGCCATGCGCGGCTTCAAGACCGCCGTGATCGACTTTGACGTCGGCCTGCGCAACCTTGACCTCATCATGGGCTGCGAACGCCGCGTCGTATACGACTTGATCAATGTCATCAACGGCGAAGCCACGCTCAACCAAGCGCTGATCAAGGACAAGCATTGCGACAACCTCTTCGTGCTGCCCGCCTCGCAAACCCGCGACAAGGATGCGCTGACCGAAGAAGGCGTTGAAAAGGTGCTCAAAGATCTTGAGCAAATGAGCTTTGACTACATCGTCTGCGACAGCCCGGCCGGTATCGAAAGCGGCGCCCTAATGGCACTGCGCTTTGCCGACGAAGCCATTGTCGTTACCAACCCCGAAGTCTCGTCCGTGCGCGACTCCGACCGCATCCTGGGCATTATCCAAGCCAAGTCCAAGCGCGCCCAAGAAGGCGGCGAGCCAGTCAAGGAGCATCTGCTCATCACCCGCTATTCGCCCAAGCGTGTTGAAGATGGCGAAATGCTGTCCTACACCGACGTACAAGAAATCCTGCGCGTGCCAATCATCGGTGTCGTGCCTGAATCAGAATCCGTCCTGCATGCCTCAAACCAAGGCACGCCGGCAATTCACATTGAAGCATCGGACGTTGCCGACGCCTATAAGGACGTCATCAGCCGCTTCCTCGGCGAGGAAATCCCGCTGCGCTTTGTCGACTACGAAAAGCCCGGCCTGCTGAAGCGCCTGTTCGGAGGGAAATAATATGTCGCTGCTCTCCCTCATCTTCGGCCAAAAGCCCAAGTCCGCATCGGTTGCCAAAGAGCGCCTGCAGCTCATCATCGCGCACGAACGCAACGACGCCAATGCCGCCCCGAACTTCCTGCCTGATCTGCAACGTGATCTCGTTCAAGTTATCAGCAAGTACGTAAACATCAACGCTGACGACATCAAGGTCTCGCTGGAGAAGCAAGGCAATTACGAAGTGCTCGAAGTTAACATCGTACTGCCGGATCAAAAGCACTAAGCCATGCTCATCCGTGCTCTTCAACTTAGGCGCACGTTGTTTCAAGTGAAAAGCCGAACCACACGCACATGCTGGGTTCGGCTTTTTTCTGTGACAATCTCGCACAGCCACATCACACCAAGCACTCACACACCGCCCCACCATGCACATCTGGGTTGATGCCGACGCCTGCCCCGGCGTCATTAAAGAAATCCTGTTTCGCGCCGCCGAGCGCAAACAGCTGCCGCTCACCCTCGTCGCCAATCAGCTCATCCGCCATCCACCCTCACCGTGGATCAACGCTGTGCAAGTGCCGAAGGGCTTTGATGTGGCCGACAACCACATTGTCGAATGCGTCACCCCCGGCGATCTTGTCATCACCGCCGACATCCCGCTCGCGGCCGAAGTGATCGAAAAGGGCGGGCACGCGCTCAACCCGCGTGGCGAGTTTTACAGCAAAGAGAATATTCGCCAGCTGCTCGACATGCGCAACTTCATGGACACGCTGCGCAGCAGTGGGGTAGAAACCGGTGGGCCCAGTAGCTTTAATGCTTCAGACCGACAAAACTTTGCCAATCAGCTCGATCGTTTTCTGCTCAAAGCCAAACGCTAATCCGTAAAGCGCCTAATCACGCGCGCTGCCTAACAACGAGACGCGCAAGCACCCAGCGCACCCAAAAGTCCTTTTCCACCACGGCGGGCGTAGTGCCGCGCTGTGCGGCTGCTTCGCCAAATAGCTCGGCGCACTGGCGGGCATCGAGACGGGCAATCTTGTCCAATGGTGCCGGCACGGGCGAGCGACGACAAGGCTTGGTGGATATTTACCTCGCCAAAACCGGCCACAAAATCAGCTTTGGTGAAAGCCCAACCCCTACCGCGCCCATAAATCCTTGAAAGTGCTTTTTGCTCAATGGCTTGCATATTTATATGCTTAGGATTTTTTCAGGAAAACACTAGTCTTTTCCTGAAAAAATGTCGGCCAATGTAGCGAGTTAAAACAAATCGGCCGACATCGCGGCCTCGGGATACAGCTCCGGCAACAGAAACTGCAAGGCATCGAGTGGAAAAGCAAAACGCACAGGGGCAGTGTGGCCTTCGCTCACGACCAGGCCGGTTTCGATGAGCCGCGACAACAGGCTGCGCGCCGTGCGCTCGCCCAGCCCAGTTATTTGCAGAAACTCGCCACGCGGGGTGGGGCCAGCAAGAAAGAGGTGATATAGCGGCAGCACTGCTTCAAGACGTATGGCTTTGTCGTGCGCGGCTCGAAAACTAATGAGTGCATGGATGCGGGTTTTCATGCCGTCAAGATCGAGCAGTTTGGCCATAAAGCTAACTTGATCAGCACACAGATCGATAAACCATTCGCACCAACGGCGCAGTTCTTTTTCGCTGAGATTACCGCGCCCGTCGAGATCGCCCTGGCGTGGGGCATCAGCCGCATCCAGGCGTTCGTAATAGGCATCACGCTGACGCGCTAAGCCACGACTGGGCGACCACAGGCCGCCGCTGATCGCAAACAGGGCACAGTGACTTTGCAGCCGCGTGGCCCGGCCATTGCCATCAAGAAACGGGTGTATCCAAGCCATGCGCTGGTGAGCCGCGGCAACGGTGAAGAAGGTGTCTTCAAGCGCGGGCTGGCGCGCATAAACAACATCAAAGCGTTGCAGAAAACTGGCCAGCGCGGCCGGGGGTGGCGGCTCGTGACGCCCAATTGCCACGTGCTCCTGCCGCAGTGCACCGGGCTCAACAATATGGCCTTCTGCTGTAGTGCGATCTGCCGCCGCCAGCCGACCATAGAGCGCGCGATGGGCGTGCTGCACAAACGCGCTGCTCAGCACTGCTTGGCCTTGCGTAAGACTGGCTTCAAGCTCGCGCTCGGCCTCGATATGTGCCAGCGCCACACGCTGCAACCGCGCAACATCCGGCTTGGTGGAGAAATCATGGCGCAGCGCCCGCTCAATATTAAGCGGATGCGTGCCCTGGCCTTCAATACGGTTGGAGTAATACGAATTCATGGCCCGCACCAGTTCACGCAGGCTGGCAATCGTGTCTGGATGGGCGCTACCGCCAAGGCGCAAGGATTGCTCAACCACCTTGCGGCTACGCGCACGCAAGTCCTCCAGCCCACTCTGCGGTAGCAGAGGCTCAAACTGATGAGGCTGTGTATAGGCACTGATAGGTGTCGCTTTCATGGTCGCACTTGCCGGTTATTCATCCGGTTAAAAAACAAATCCAAGTATATACATCACCATGTTTTAAATGAAAAAATATTTTGTTTTGGTTGAAATAAGTGACGTTTTTTTCTAAAAATTTGCCGGTTTATCTTCCGGCTAGCACTTGGCTTATTGCTCGCGCCCACCGCAACGCCAGTATCAAACCCCCAAGCGCTGGCGATACAGGTCGTAATTGCGGATCAGCGAATAGTCCTGTAGCCAGGGCATACCAAAGCGGCCCTGCTTTAGCGTGAGCATCACGCCATCGTTCTCGTCGCCAATCAAATCGCAGTAGTCGGCGCGCAAGATCACGACATCGGTGCCCACCACGGGCGTGTCCACCCACACCATGCAGCTGGGCGACGACTTTGCCTGCCCCACAAAACCGCCACCGGACGAATAGTGCTTACGCACGATCTTGCGGTACTCCGTCGTCGTCGGCGACGCATCGCCCGCCTGATTCAACCAGCCCACAAAGCCAATACCGGCAATCATCCACAAGGCAAACATAAACGCCGCCACACCCCACAGCGTGCGATCCATCTGCACCCCATGAAAACCAAGCCACCACATGGCAATAAAGCTGAGCGCAGACGCCAGCGCCGCCACACCCAGATAGGCCTGCTGGTTCACGGGCATGTGAAATTTGTTGGTGATCATCACCACCAGCGCAACGATGGGCAGCACCAGTAGCAGAATGCTCAGACGATTGCCTTGGTTCACCTTGGTCATCGCTACCCCCGATTCAATAGTCGGCACCCGTACCGAGCACTGCGGAAATTTGCTGCGGGTTAGCTGCTGTGCAGCTGGATCTTCATGCCCGGCTTGATCTTGCCGACTACGTGCATCTCACACGCCTTGCAGTCGAAGCGCAGCTTGAGCTTTTCGTTACCGTTGATCAGCGTCATGGGCTCAGCCTTCACGCCCTTGAGCTTCCAGTCCTTGGCTTCTTTGGGGCAGAGGTTGAAGCTGTAGCGCAGGCAGTGCTTGGTGATCATCAACGATACGTCGCCGTGTTCGGTGCCGGCTTCATAGGCATCGGCAATCAGCTCGACGCCATGCTTCTTGTAGAAGTTGCGCGCCGGGGTGTTGAACACATTCGCCAGAAAATCCAGCTGCTTGCTCGGGTAAGGCACGGGCGGCTCCACCGGCGCAGCGCGCACAAGGCGCGGGCGCTGGTCCACGCGCGCCTGCACCAGCGCGGCCGTGGCCTCGCGGCGTAGCGCATTCACGGCCGAGGCAGGCACGAAGTAGGGTGCAGCAATGTGTACCTCAGTCACTTCAAAATCAGTGTTTCCAAACTTGCTCAGGTTACCTTGCAGCGTGGCCAGCGCCTTCTCGGCATCGCGCGCAAACTCAACGACGCCCGCATGTGCCACGGTAGCGCTGATGCCGTCGCTATCAGTCAACGTGAGCTGCAGCTCGCCACTCACTTCGTACAAGCTCACACTCACGCCAATGCGTCGTTCGGCAGAGTCCTTCTCCAGCTGGCGCTCAAAAGCCTGATCGCGGTTGCGATAAATCGTCTGACCCACCTTGAGATCGGTCGCCATCTCGTTGGGGAAAAGGCGCTTGCCTTCCACCACGTTGATGCGCATGCCCACCAGCTTGTTGGCGCCCTTGTTGGTACTGGGCTGGTAGCTCACACCGTCGCCGTTGTGCAGCGTAATCACGGTGCCGTCTTCCGTCACCCCATCAATCTCAAACCAATCGGGGCCGAGCTTGGTAATACGGCCAATCGCCTCGCCCGAGAACTTAGGCGTATCAAACGCGCCAATGTCATGCTGGCGGCCATTGGTGAAGTAATCAGTGCTGCTGCGATTGAAGGTCTTTTCCGGCTGCGGCACAAAGAGGTGGCGCGTCACGCCCGAGGAGTCCCGCGAATATTGCGGTTGCTCGGCAATGATGTCATCGAGCAGCTGGCGGTAATGCGCGGTGGCGTTCTTCACATAGGCCATGTCCTTATAGCGGCCCTCGATCTTGAACGAGCGCACACCCGCCTCAACCAGCGCGCGCAGATTGCCGCTCTGGTCGTTGTCCTTCATCGACAGCAAATGCTTGTCGTAGGCCACGATGCGGCCTTCGTGATCGGCCAGTGTGTAGGGGAGGCGACAAGCCTGCGAGCACTCGCCGCGATTGGCGCTGCGGCCCGTGTGGGCAAAGCTGATATTGCACTGCCCCGAAAATGCCACGCACAGCGCACCGTGAATAAAGTATTCAATGCGCGTGCTGGGGTCGAGCAGCGCGTACGTCTGGCGAATCTCCGGCAGCGACATCTCGCGCGCCAGCACCACTTGCGAAAAACCCACGTCTTGCAAAAACTTCGCCTTCTCCGGCGTGCGAATGTCGCACTGCGTGCTGGCATGAAACTGCAGCGGCGGCATATCCAGCTCAAGCAGGCCCATGTCCTGCATGATCAGCGCATCTACCCCCGCGTCATACAACTGCCAAGAGAGCTTGCGCGCCTCTTCAATCTCGCTATCGTGAAAGATGGTGTTGAAAGCCACAAAAATCTTGGCGTGAAAGCAATGCGCAAACTCCACCAAGCGCGCAATGTCAGAAACCGAATTAGCAGCACCCGCGCGCGCACCGAAAGCTGGACCGCCGATATACACGGCATCCGCCCCATGCTTGATGGCCTCAATGCCAATATCGGCATCACGTGCCGGCGAAAGGAGTTCTAATTTATTTTCCATTTGGCAATCCTGCAGCAACATCCCTGAACGCAGCTAATGCCGCCTCAAGGTGATCAATGATTTCCTGTTGCAGCACATCAGGCGGTGGGAGGTCGTCCAGGTTTTCCAGACTATCGTCTTTGAGCCAGAAGATATCGAGGCTCGCTTTGTCCCGGGCAATTAGCTCTTCATAGGTGAAGTAACGGAAGCGTTCGCTCTCTTTGCGCTCGTGGCGGTTCTGAGGGTTGTAGCTCGCCACAAAGTCTTGCAGGTCAGCCAGTTTGAGCTGCCGCGTCTTGAGTGTGAAGTGCTGGTTGGTGCGCAAGTCATAAAACCAAACGCCCTTGGTGTGGATGCGCCCATCCTTGGGCGCATTGTCGAAAAACACCACATTCGCCTTTACCCCTTGTGCATAGAAAATGCCCGTAGGCAGGCGCAGGATGGTGTGCACATCGCACGTCTCTAACAGCTTCTTTCTTATCTTCTCGCCAGCGCCACCCTCAAACAGCACGTTATCTGGCAACACCACGGCAGCGCGTCCATCTGTCTTCAACATGCTGCAGATGTGCTGCAGGAAGTTGAGTTGCTTGTTCGAGGTGGTTTCCCAAAAGTCTTGGCGCTCGTAAGTCAGCGCATCGCGGTCTTCTTCGCCTTCCTCATTGGTGATGGTCATGCTGCTCTTCTTGCCGAAGGGTGGGTTAGCCAGCACCATGTCCACAAACTTAGTCGGCGGCTGAATCAATGCATCCGCGCGCTCAACTGCAGGCTCGCCCACCACATCGCCAATGTTGTGCAGGAAAAGATTCATCAAGCATAGGCGGCGCGTACCCGGCACAATCTCGTTGCCGTGGAAGGTCTGGTCGCGCAGGAACTTCTTTTGTGCCGGGTTCATCTTCACCGGTTCATGGCCCAGCAAGTTGCCGGACTCCTTGATCCACTCGCCCGTACCCGTTAGCCACTCGTTCGCGGCGAGGAAGAAGCCGCCCGTACCGCAGGCCGGATCGGCAATTGTCTTGTTTGGCTGCGGGCGCATACAGGCCACCATGGCCTGAATCAGCGCACGCGGCGTGAAGTACTGCCCCGCGCCGCTCTTGGTGTCTTCGGCGTTCTTTTGCAGCAAGCCTTCGTACAGATCGCCCTTGGTATCGGCATCCATTCCCACCCAGCGCTGCTCGTCGATCATCTGCACTAGACGCGAGAGCTTGGCCGGGTCTTGAATCTTGTTTTGTGCCTTGAAGAAAATCGCGCCCAACATGCCGGGGTTACCACCCAAGGTATGCAGCGTAGCCAAGTAATGGGCCTCCAGCGGCTCGCCTGTCTTACTACGCAGGCTCGGCCAGTCGAATCCCTTAGGAATTCGCGTATCGAGGTTATAGGGCTCCTCGGTGTACTCATGTGCCATCTTGAGGAAGAGCAGATAAGTCAGCTGCTCAAGATAGTCGCCATAACCCACCCCGTCGTCGCGCAGGGTATGGCAGAAATTCCAGACTTTTTGGATCAGGGTTGCAGTATTCATCGTCTCTCTTTTCAAACGAGGCAATCCCGCTTGGCTTTCACAACGTTAATCTCTACACTTCAGCTCGGCGAGCAAGCGTGAAACAAATAGAGGTTGCCGATAGGCAGCAGTCCTTAGGGATGGGCTCCTCGGTTTCAGGGCTCGCCACAACCCCAGCGCCCGCGGTCCACTTTTAATGCAGCACTGTATTATTTAATGACAGTTTTCTCGCGAGGAACGTCATGTAAGGTATTGATTTACGTCTTGTCTTACAAAAATAACGGACAAATTTAATGACATGACGGCCTTACTTCCCCGGGGTTTGTCCCTTATCCGCCAACCAGTAGCGCCGTCCCTTCTTTTCGCCTTCATAACGTATCTGCTCTGCGGCGAGCAAATCATCAATTGCTCGCTTCACAGTTCTTTGAGCCAGCTCGGGGCAAGTACGGCGCTGAATCTCACCAGATGACGAGCCGGGATAACGCGAAAGGTCTTCAACAATCAAGGCACGCAAACGGTGCGGCTCCATGCGCTTGAGCGTGGTCTTTCGGTCCAGCCCACTGTCGCGCATCCATTCAGGCGCCACAAAGTAACGCAAGGCAGACGTCTTGCCTGATGTTTTTACCAGCTCGAGGTCGACCAAACGCCCTATCCAGGCCGGGTGCAACTCTTCTGCACTGCTCAACTCCAGCCGTGCAGCCAGCTCACGCGCTGTTAGCCCTTCACCGGCCGCCAACAAGCCCAAAGTAATCCGCTCTCGTTGCTTCAATTGAAAACGAGCGTCAGCATCTTCCATCAGCCTCACAACCTCAGACTTCACAACCCGTCGTCCCACCGTCACGGTAACCGAGTCGGCGCCCTCTTTCGGCACGGGCGCCGGGCGACCTTGAGAAAGCTGAACGTCATACATCAGGTCAAAGCCTGAGCCTTCGTTTTCCATCAAACGCAAATCATGGAATAACGTTGCCATGCGGTCATTGCGGCGACGGCTCGTATGGAGAATGTTCTGCGGGGTCACACCCAATGGTAGCCGCCCCGGATTCACGATTTCAAGGCGATCCGGATGCAGGTTCAGAAAAATATCACCACGTTGGGTGTACGGCCGATGCACCAGCGCATTCACCAGCAGCTCACGTACCACACGCTTGTCATACGCGGGAAGTTTCAGGCGGTGCAGTCCATCGGGCAATTCATAGCTCTCATGAAAATCCGGAACCTCAGACCAGATCGCATCCACCAGCTCGACCGGCGACGACTTGAAATCGTCCCATAACCACTTGTTGACCTTCTGCCCAAGTTCGTCGAACTTGATAGCCTGAACAATCGGCGCTGACCCAAGCTTGGCACGATCACGCGCACTGCCCACCATCAGCACACCCAGATGCGTCAGCAGAAGGTTGTCCGACAAGCCGTAATGCGCCAGCAACTCGGCATCTGACCTTTCCTTAACGCTCTGCTTGACCCGATCGGACTCACGCAAAGCCGCTAGCAAAGCAGATACCTTGGCAGCATCCGCGTCAGTCACCGAAACCTGCAAGGTGGTCAGCGATTCCCACGGCATGCCCGGTCTATCGTTGAGCAAATGCAGAACCTCATCGCCCACCACCGGCTTGCATGTATCACCAACCCGAAGAAAGTAGCGGCCGTCTGACGTTGAGGCAACACCAACCGAACGTGCCACCGTCAGGGCAATATATTCCCCACCATTTTCAGCCGTCATTACAGCAGGTGCGACCTGCACATTCACCGTCAGCTCACCAATACGCTTACGAAGCGTATCGAGCAACGCTTGTGAAATGCGTTGCGTTGCCGGGGGCAATGTCTCGCCATCTTCAATGCCGATCTGCAAGCAGCCCCCCGCCGCATTGGCAAAGCACACACAGTCCGCCGCTAGGGCTTGGAAATTCGCCTTCGTTCCCTCAACAAGACGCAAGGACTTGCGATCCATGAACTGGCTCTCTTTCGTCATGCGGCCTCCTTCGCTTTGCGGGTGCGCTTGGCCGGGGTCGCTGCATCGCGGCTGGCGCGGATGCGGACGAGCAGGTCGGCGGCGGGTTCGTCGCTGGGGTCTTGCGGCACCAGTTGGCCGGAGAAGGCGGCGCGGAGGATGTTTTGGCGTTGAGCAGCGGATTGTGACAATGAATGCTCAATGCTCTTTTCCTGCTGTCGCACACTCACTAGCTGTTCATCTAGAAGAGTCAATAACGCTTTCTGCTCATCAAGGGGCGGGAGCGGAACCAACAACGCCGCAAGTTTGCTGCCATTCACATTCGCTTGCCCAACTTGCTGCACTACAACCGACTTAATCCAATGACGGCCATGCACTGAATTGATATACGTCGATGCCAACTCTGGAATAAAGCTCCTAGAGAATCGAACCGCAATCAGATAAGACGCATATGAGCACGGGGAGAGCTGTGATCTAAACACAGCAGTCTTGCCGACCAACTCAGGGCTATTTGTCCGATTGAACAACAAATCACCATCTTGCAAAAGCAAATCTGGAAACTCGTCGTGATTCTGTGGCAAATACTTAAGGCTTTCGATATCTAGCTGCCCGCTCTGGATATTGCCCATTCTCAAAACCGGCACGCCCGCCGCATCCTCGGATGTCTTTGCCGAAGATCCGTATTTTTGCTCAAGCGATAGCTGCTCTATTGTTGCCCACACCCACCCCTCCGGCAATTCTGGCAGGTGGGTAGTGGCGGGTGTGGCGGGTTCGGGGTATTTTTTTTGCCAGTCTTTGGGTGGGGCTTTGCCTTGTTCGGTGAATTTGGCGAGCTGTTTGGTTTCCCAGCGGGCGCGGCGTTCGCGCAGGATGCGGGCGAGGAGGTCGGCGCCGCTTTCTTGTGGCGGGTTTTGTTTGCGCCACTCATCGGTGAGCGAACCTTCGACCGCAGCCTTGAGCAAGGACTGCCGATACTGCGCCAGCTTTTTCTGCGCCGCCTTCAGCTCCGCCACGCCGGCTTCGAGATCGGAAAGCAGTTCTTCGAGCTTGGCGACGATGCGGGTTTGTTCGGCTAAAGGACACAGTCGAGCTTTCAGCTGACGAATCTTAGTAAGGTTTACACGAGGCCGTGTTGTGCCTTTTGTCTGCTCTTTGAACTCATTTGCAACAAAATCGGAGTTGATCTGATAGCAGAGGAATTTTCTATCAACTAAGTGGTGAGTTACTCGAGCACGAACAACGTCTGCAACAAGCACACCTTTTTCTATGTTTGTAGGTGCTAGGCATGCCTTCCCTAGCGGGTCACCAAGCTTCGTAATCAGGATGTCTTCTGGAACGAACGTATGCCGCTTCAATTGGCGAGCCTTTTCCTCGGTCACAAACTGAATGTTCTTCGCAACGAAATTATTGCGATCAATATTCTGTAGGCGAGCAATCGGTATACCGTTGGAGACATATTCTGACGCTTTAAGGTTTGATCCAAACGGGCCATCGACTATGTCATCGCCTGGCGAAGAAAACAACTCTCCAAAGTTCGCCTCTACCCAGCCTGTTGGCAACTCTCTCACGCGACCAATTCCTCATTCATTTCTGCCATCAGCTTATCCAGCTCACTGCCAAACTCACCCCACACTTTTTGCAGGCCGCCGCGGCTCGCCAGCTCGGCGTAATCAAAGTCATCCCGCGTAATACAGCAGGCGCTGGCGATGTGGTCTTTCATCAGGCGCAGCCATTCGGTTTGCTCGGGCGTAAAGGCGGTGCCGCGCTGGCTGTTGTGGCGCCAGATCCAGTCGGCAAAGCGTTTGTCCACTTCATCCGCGAAGGGCTTGAGCTCTTTATCTGCGCCGATGGCAAAGCGCACGAGGGAAACGAGGTCGGTGAGCTGGCGGCGCGTACCTGTTCCCTTCACCTGGCTCTCCTGCACCCGCGCATAGGCGCTCCACAGGCGCTCGGTGGTGAGCATAAGCGGCGGGCGGGCGAGATGGTCGTGCAACTCTTCGATCATCTCGAAGGTGAGTGCGCGGCGCTGATAGGGCTGCTGGTAGAAGAAGCTGAGCGCAGCGATCTCGTCCTTGTGCGCGGCAATGTAGTCGGCAAAGCGTTGTACGGTGTCTTTGGCTTCTTGCTCCGCCTGCGCGCTAAAGCCGGTGAAGATGACGCTATCGGTGTTGACGTGGTCGATCAGTTGCTCGTTCTCGCGGCGGATGGATTCGATCAGCTCGCGCAGTTCGGGATTGTCGAACACTTGGCACGCTGCTGCCACGCGCTTGTTGCGGGCGGCTTCTAGCTCTGCATCGGTCAGTGTTTCGGGGCTACGGGTGATACCGGCAGCCTTGGCGGTTTCGAGCGCGGCTTTTTCAATGGCATCGGGGTCGAGCGCGCCGATCAGGGTTTTGCCGAGGTCGGCGACGGATGCACCTTGCGTTATTTTTTGGATACGCGCTTGTTGTTTGGCATCGAGCTGCTTGGCCATGCGTACTAGACGGTTGCCAAGGCTCAGCAGGGTGTCGTCGTCGCGCGCGCCAATGGCTACGCCTTGCAGCAGGTCTTTAAGCGCTAGGCCCGGCTTCTTTTCGAGCGGGCGCATTTCGGTCTTGATGGATTTTTCCACGCCCACGGCATCGATCAAGACAAAGCGTGTCTTGGCGCCGCTGGCGGAGTTGCTGACGCGCTTCAAGCCATCGGCATCCAGGCTGCGCACACCGCGGCCTTTCATCTGCTCGTAGTAGCCCTTGCTGCGTACATCGCGCATGAAGAGGAGTACTTCGAGCGGCTTTACGTCGGTGCCGGTGGCAATCATGTCCACGGTGACGGCAATGCGCGGGTGGTAGTCGTTGCGGAAACTGGCAAGTACGCCTTCGGCATCTTTTTCGCTATACGTGACTTTGCGGCAGAAGGCATTGCCCTGACCATAGACCTCGCGCACGATGTTGATGATGTCGTCGGCATGGCTATCGGTCTTGGCAAAGATCAGGGTCTTGGGGGTTTCTTTGCGCTCGGGGAAGATGCGGGTTTCCACCGCCTGCTTCATGGCGGTGATGACCTGGCGAATCTGGCTGGTATTCACCACTGAGCGATCAAGCTCCTTGGCGGTGTAGGCTGTGTCTTCTTCCGTTTCGGCCCAGCGCTTCTTGCGCGTTTCGCGGTGGCGGTGATCGACCCATTCCTGGGCTTTGAGTTCGGCGCCTTTTTGGGTGATTTCGGTTTCGATCAGGTACACGTCATAACCGACATTGACACCATCGGCCACCGAGTCTTCGTAGCTGTATTCGGCGACGATGTTTTCGTTGAAGAAGCCAAAGGTGCGTTTGTCGGGCGTGGCGGTGAGGCCGATGAGATAAGCGTCGAAGTAGTCGAGCACCTGTTTCCACAGGTTGTAGATGCTGCGGTGGCACTCGTCGATGATGATGAAGTCGAACTCTTCTATCGGTAGGGCCGGGTTGTAGCGCACTTGCTTGGCTTGGCTGGCGCTTTGCTGCACTTCGTTGAGTGAAATGTCTTCAGCCGACTCATCAATGCTTTCACCGCTCAATACCGAATACATGCGCTGGATGGTGCTGATGCACACCTGGGCATGCGGATCAACGGTGCTGGAGGCAAGACGCTGCACGTTGTACAGCTCGGTAAACTTGCGGCCATCGTCCGGTGGCGTATAGGCCATGAACTCCTGATGTGCCTGCTTGCCGAGATTGCGCGTATCAACGAGGAAAAGAATGCGCTTGGCGCCGCCGAACTTGAGCAGACGGTAGACGGCAGTAATGGCGGTAAAGGTTTTACCTGCACCCGTTGCCATATGAATCAAGGCGCGTGGTTTATTCAGCGCGAGCGAGGCTTCTAGGCCGGTCACGGCACTGGTTTGGCAATCGCGCAGGTTGTCAGTCGGCAGCGACGGCATTTTTTCAGCCAAACGACGACGTAGCGTGTCCGACTGGCCTAACCATTCGGCTAGCTGTTCGGGACGGAAGAAATGGAAGATCTCGCGGGAGCGCGGCGCAGGATCGGCGCCGTCAGTAAAACGAATGATTTGGCTGGTTGCCTCGAACAAGAAGCGCAGCGGCTTGTTGTCAGTGCGCCACTTGAGCGTGGCATTGGCGTAGCGCTCGGTCTGACTTTCAGTGGCGGTAAGGTTAGCAGCAGCGCTGTCTTTCTTCGCTTCAATGACACCTACGGCAGAGCGATTTACGAAAAGCACGTAATCGGCTGGGCCAGTATCTGTTGGGTATTCACGGACAGCAATACCAACGGCAGCGCCGAGATTGAGCTGCTTAAAATCCTGAACAATCCAGCCTGCTTGGGCAAGCTGTTTGTCGATTTCGATTCGGGCTTCGGCTTCTGGCGTCATTGCATTTCGCTAACTATCCAAGCTGCATTTAACGAATTTCGTTTTCTTACTTTCTACTCGTGAGGCAAAAAAAGAGGCCTACAAGGCCTCTTTACTGACAGGGCCATCGGAAATCAGACGTCGATGTTCTTCGCGTACAGCGCATTACTTTCGATGAAAGCTCTACGCGGCTCGACATCGTCGCCCATAAGCGTGGTGAAGATTTCGTCGGCGGCGATGGCGTCGTCGATCTGTACCTTGAGCAGGCGGCGGACGTTGGGGTCCATGGTGGTTTCCCACAGTTGCTCGGGGTTCATTTCGCCCAGGCCTTTGTAACGCTGCTTGCTGAGGCCGCGTTCGACTTCGGCCAGCAGCCAGGTGATGGCGTCGGCAAAGCTCTTGACCTTGGATGACTTTTCGCCGCGGCGCACGATGGCGTTGTCGTCCACCAAGCCAGCGATAAGGGCGGAGGTGCGGCGGATTTGTTGCCAATCGCCACCGCGCAAGAAATCGGCATCGATGCTGCCGGTGCGCAGATTGCCGTGGCGCAGCTTTTCGATCAGCAGCTCCCAGCCTTCGCTCTTCTCTTCGTAATTCACGCGGATAGCGATGTCGCCGGGGATAACTTTGCTCAGGCGCGCAGCGCTGTCGTTAGCGGCTTGTTCGCTGGTGACATCAAGATCAATGTCGTTGGCGAGCAAGGCGTGCAGCACTTCGGGCTCGATAAAGTCGGTCAGGCGGCGGATAACGGCCTCGGACAGGAGGTAGCCACGCGCCAATTCGCCAAGGGCATTGCCTTCGATAGTGGCGGCGTTGGCCTTAGGCGTGAGCGATGCGCCTTCAAGCGCTAGGGTGAGCATGTGTTGATCAAGGGCGTGTTCGTCCTTGATGTACATCTCGCTCTTGCCGTGCTTGATTTTGTACAGCGGTGGTTGGGCGATGTAGATGTAGCCACGCTCAACCAGCTCGGGCATTTGGCGATACAGCAGCGTGAGCAGCAGGGTGCGGATGTGGGCGCCATCAACGTCGGCATCGGTCATGATGATGATGCGGTGGTAGCGCACCTTAGAGGCATCAAACTCCGGCCCAATGCTGGTGCCCAGCGCGGTGATGAGGGTAACGATCTGCTCGCTGGAAATGAGTTTGTCGTAACGTGCTTTTTCAACGTTGAGCACCTTACCGCGCAGCGGCAGGATGGCTTGGAATTTACGGTCGCGGCCTTGCTTGGCGGAACCACCGGCGGAATCACCCTCGACGATATACAGCTCGCACAGGGCCGGGTCTTTTTCTTGGCAGTCGGCCAGCTTACCGGGCAGGCCAATGCCATCGAGCACACCCTTGCGGCGCGTCATTTCGCGGGCGCGGCGGGCGGCATCGCGGGCACGGGCAGCTTCAACAATCTTGCCGCAAATGGTCTTGGCGTCCAGCGGGCGCTCCAGCAGGAACTCGGTGAGCTTGGCAGCCACTACGTCTTCCACCGGCTGGCGGGCTTCGCCAGACACCAGCTTCATCTTGGTTTGCGAGGCAAACTTAGGGTCCGGCATTTTGACGGACAGCACACAGGCCAAGCCTTCGCGCATGTCGTCGCCGGCGATATCAACCTTGGCCTTCTTGGCGATTTCGTTTTCTTCGATGTACTTGTTGATGACGCGGGTCATCGCAGCACGCAGACCGGTGAGGTGGGTGCCCCCATCACTCTGCGGAATATTGTTGGTGAAGCACAGCACCTGTTCTTGGTAGCTGTCGTTCCACTGCATGGCCACTTCAACGGTCAGTGGGCCAGATTCGCCAGTGGCGTAAAACACGTTCGGGTGCAGGACGCTCTTGCTGCGGTTGATGTAATCGACAAAGCCTTTTACGCCGCCGGAGAAAGCGAAATCTTCTTCCTTGTTGTTGCGCTGATCGACCAGCTTGATCTTCACACCGTTGTTGAGGAAGGATAGCTCGCGCAGACGCTTGGCGAGAATGTCGTAGTGGAATTCGACATTGCCAAAAATTTCTTCATCAGCGAGGAAGTGAACTTCGGTGCCGCGCTTTTCGGTATCGCCGACCACACGCAGGGGCGAGACTTCAACACCCTGTTGCACTTCGATCAATCTGTCTTTAACGGCGCCACGGTTGAATTCGAGTTCGTACTTTTTGCCATCGCGGCGGATAACCAGACGCAGCCACTTGGACAATGCATTAACGCAAGACACACCCACGCCGTGCAAACCGCCCGAGACCTTGTAGGAGTTCTGGTTGAACTTGCCACCCGCGTGCAGCACGCACATGACGATTTCGGCCGCGGTGCGCTTGGGCTCGTGCTTGTCGTCGAACTTGATACCGGTGGGAATGCCACGCCCGTTATCGGTGACGGAAATCGAGTTGTCGGTGTGGATGGTGATGACGATTTCGTCGCAATGGCCGGCAAGGGCTTCGTCAATGGCGTTGTCGACCACTTCGAACACCATGTGGTGCAAGCCGCTGCCATCGGACGTATCGCCGATGTACATGCCGGGGCGCTTGCGAACGGCTTCCAGACCCTCAAGCTGGGTGATTGACGACTCGTCGTAATCGTTGCCTGAATTGGTGCCCTGGCCTGGCAGGCTGGGCTGAATGTTCTCGGGAAGGTCTTGACTCATGGTGTTTTACGAATGGGAGTGAAGAAAAGTAGAGAGGCAGAAAGCAAACGCGCCGGCAGGTTTTTCCCTATAGACGCTTTTGCTTTTTGGTCCTGTCTGCTTTAGATACGCATTGGCATGACAACGTATTTGAAACGCTCGTTTTCGGGCAGGACAAACAGGGCGCTGGAGTTAGCGTCTGTCAGGCGTAGCTCGATTACGTCGGTGTTGATGTTGTTGAGCACATCAAGCAGGTAGGTGACGTTGAAACCCACGTCGAGCAACTCGGCGTTGTAGTCGACTTCGATTTCTTCCTGCGCGTCTTCTTGCTCGGCATTGGTACTCATGATCTTGAGCGCATTGTCGCCAAGCACGAGACGGACACCACGGAATTTTTCGTTCGTCAGAATCGCAGCACGCAGTAGCGATTGATGCAGCAAGGCGCGGTCGAGCTTGAGGATCTTGCCGTGACCTTGCGGGATGACGCGTTCGTAATCCGGGAACTTGCCGTCGATGAGCTTGGACACCAGCTCGATATCGCCAAAGCGGAATTGGGCTTGGGTCGGGGCAAGGCAGATTTCCAGCGGGTCGTCGTTGTCGCCCAGCTGCCGCGACAGTTCGAGCACGGTCTTGCGCGGCAGGATGACTTCAGTACGTGGAAATTCTTCGGTCAGCGTTTCGGCCGCGTAGGCGAGGCGGTGGCCGTCGGTAGCGACGACACGGATCTCGTTGCCAGCCACGATGACCAGCAGGCCGTTGAGGTAGTAGCGGATGTCCTGCTGCGCCATGGCGTACTGCACAAGCGCCAGCAGACGCTTGAACTGCTTCTGGCTGACATTGACCTTGGCGGTTTGGCCTTCGGCTTCTGCTACGCGAGGGAAATCTTCCGGCGGCAGGGTTTGCAGGTTGAAGCGGCTCTTGCCGGCTTTGAGCTGCAGCTTTTTGTCTTCCAGCGTTAGGCTGACTTCAGCGCTTTCAGGCAGCGAACGCAGGATGTCTTGCAGCTTGCGAGCACCGACGGTGAGCGCAACGCTTTCTGAGCCTGCACCGGCAGCGCTGGTGCGAATCTGGATTTCGATATCCGTCGCTAGGAGGGTGAGGCGTTCGCCGTTCTTCTCGATCAGGACGTTGGAAAGAATCGGCAGGGTGTGCCGTTTTTCAACGATGCCACTGACTGACTGCAGTGGGCTGAGGATCTGATCGCGTGGACCTTTATATAACAACATGTATTTAATCTCCAATTGATGATTAGAGAAGCGCTGGTTGTGTGGATAAGTACGTAAACTTCAATTGCATCATGCTTTTAGCCAGTTGAAAAGGCTGGGGGCATGTGTGCATTCTTGCTGTGTGCGAATGTGTGTGGAATTTCGAGTTCAGGCAAAAGGTCGACTTACCCACAATTCGTCCAAAGGTTTTACAGACATTGTTAGCCGGGTTGCGCACAGACTTATACATGGCTGTGATCACCCTTTAATGGTCTGCTCGAGCACGTGCAGATCCTTATTCATTTGGCTGTCCTTGTTGCGCAAATCGACAACAGTGCGGCATGCATGGAGGACAGTGGTGTGGTCGCGGCCACCAAATGCTTCGCCAATTTCAGGCAGGCTGTGGGCGGTGAGCTCACGGGCCAACCACATGGCGATTTGACGCGGACGGGCAATAGCGCGGGTGCGCTTTTGCGAGTACATGTCAGCGACCTTAATCTTGTAGTACTCGGCTACGGTCTTCTGGATCAGCTCTAAGGTGATCTGACGGTTGGTAGCGCCGATGATGTCTTTGAGCGCGTCCTTGGCCACTTCCAGCGTAATGGGGCGGTTGTGGAAGCGGGCAAAGGCCAGCACGCGGTTCAGCGCACCTTCCAGCTCGCGCACGTTGGAGCGCAGATGCTTGGCAATCAGGAAAGCGACGTCGTCGCCCAGATCGATGCGCGAGGCTTCGGCCTTCTTCTTGAGAATGGCAACGCGCATTTCAGTTTCTGGCGGCTCGATCTGGACGGTGAGGCCCCAATCGAAGCGGGAGATCAGACGTTCTTCCAGACCATCAATATCTTTTGGATAGGTGTCGCAAGTGATGACGATCTGCTTCTTGGCTTCGGCCAGTGCATTAAAGGCGTAGAAGAATTCTTCTTGCGTGCGGTCCTTCTTCACGAAGAACTGAATGTCATCCACTAGCAGCACATCTAACGAGCGGTAGTAGCGCTTGAACACATCAAACGCTTTTTGCTGATAAGCCCGCACCACGTCGGAGACAAAGTCTTCGGCATGAATGTAGCGGATCACAGCACTGGGGTTGGCTTGATAAACCGCGTTGCCAATCGCATGCACCAAGTGAGTCTTACCGAGGCCAACACCACCGTATACAAATAAAGGGGTGTAGGAGATGCCAGGGTTCAGCGCGACTTGCTGAGCGGCAGCACGTGCGAGATCGTTAGCGCGACCCGTCACCATGGTGTCAAAGGTGAAGGCCGGGTTAAGGCGGGTCTTGTCGTAGGTATCGTCGCGACCGCTGATGATGGCGGGTGCCATGCTGGCCGGGGTGCTGACGCTACGGGGAGTGTCTTTGCTCTCGGCCAGTGCTTCGATGTCGGCATCCGAGCTGCCGGCGAGGGCCAGGCTGATGGTGACGGGCACAGGATAGAACTGTTGGCTGAGTTCCTGAATCTGGGTCAGGTAACGTTCGCGCACCCATTGCAGGACAAAGCGATTGGGGGCGAGGAGATTGAGCTGGTCAGGGCTGCCATTGGCTTCGAGGCGCAGGCCTTTGATCCAGGTATTGAATTGTTGGGCGGGCAGTTCGCGTTCGAGTTGGCTCAGGCAAGCGGACCAGAAATTGGCCACACTCGCGCTGGGGTCGGTCGCCTGTAGCGCCGGATCGATGGTGTCACGCAAAGCCATGAAGTCTTGCAATGTTTTGATTTTCTTGTGCTTATTGCTAATTCCCTATTGCTGCCGTGCGCTGCCGGGGCAGGACACATAGACAACAACGCCGCACGGGCTTGACTGCAGCGGGTTTCAGCGAGAAACCACACCTGACGCACACCTAGCGAACAGCCAAACTCGAGGGGCGATTTTAGCCTGCTTTGGGTGAGTTATCCACAGGCTGCCCTGCTTTGTCAAAAAATATCTGACTTGACAGTGCGAGCATTTTCGACTCTAATCTCGCGTTTCTCTTTCGCAGGAATAAGCATCATGAAACGCACCTATCAGCCCTCCGTTGTGCGCCGTAAGCGTACCCATGGCTTCCTTGTGCGCTCCCGCACCCGTGGTGGCCGTGCTGTTATTAGCGCCCGTCGTGCCAAGGGCCGTCACCGCATCGCCGTTTGAACGCTGTTTCTTTCCGTTTTCGGCCGGCTGACCGGCTGCTGCTCGGAAAAGATTTCACCGCTGTCTTTGCCAATCGCCGCGTCTTGCGCAGCGGGCCGTTTGAGTTGTACTACCGGCCCCTGACGGGGAGCACAGGATTGGAAACCTCGGACATGCCAGCAAATTCCGCCCGCCTCGGCTTGGTGGTACCCAAACGAAACGCCAAACGTGCCGTTCATCGCAACCTTGTGAAGCGATTGGCACGCGAGGCGTTTCGTCACGTCTGCGCTCAGCTGCCACCGTATGATTTGGTCTTGCGCTTAGGCAAGCCCTTGAATGCCAAGACGGCTGAGATGGACAGTGTGCGCAAGCAGTGCCGTGCGCAGATAGACGAGCTGCTACAACGTTTGCCGCAACCCAAGGTGGCGGCTTCGTGAGCACGTTGAATACCTTGATGGCCTTGCCTCGTAAGTTAGTACAAGGGCTTTTGCTGGGCCTGATTCGAACTTACCAGTATTTGATCAGTCCATGGCTGGGCCGTCGTTGCCGTTTTCACCCCAGTTGTTCCGAATATGCGGTTGAGGCCTTGCATAAGCACGGGCCTTGGCGCGGCAGTTGGTTGACCGTGCGTCGTGTGGGACGCTGTCATCCGTTCAGTCCGGGCGGTTTCGACCCGGTGCCTTGATAATTGATGTTTTCTTGATCGACACTCGCGATGGATAAAAAACGCCTTAATACGATCCTGCTGCTGACCTTCATGTTCTCCCTGTTCATGTTGTGGGATGCATGGGAACGCGCGCACAAGCCGCCTCCTGCCCCTGCGGTTGAGGCCACGGCCGAGACTGGTGCTGTTCCGGGCGCGCCGGCTGCTGTGCCGTCCGTAGCAACGGCATCGGCTGTGCCGACCATTGCCAGCGCCGCCCCTGCCGCTTCCCTGCCGGGTACCGGCGTGCCGAAGGCAACAGTCAAGACGGATTTGTTCTCGGCTGAGATTTCCGCTCAAGGCGGTGATCTGGTTTTCTTGGAGCTGGAAAAGCACCGTGCCACGCTGGATGCGAGCAAGAACTTCATTCTTTTCCAGAATGATGCCAAGCAGCATATCTATGTTGGCCAGAGCGGCCTGATTGGTGAAGGTCTGCCGAATCACAAGACTATGTACTCATTGGAGAAGAGCGAGTACACACTGGCTGATGGCCAGGAAGCGGTGTCTGTGCGCTTGACCGCGCCTGCTGCTAATGGCGTAAAGGTTGCCAAGATTTATACGTTCAAGCGCGGCAGCTACATCATTGATGTGAGCTACGAACTGAGCAACACTTCTGCTGCACCGCTCACCCCCTATGCCTACTTCCAGATTCTCCGTGATGGCAAGGAGCCGGACAGTGCGACCAGCGGCGCTTTTGGTGTGACGACCTTCACCGGCCCAGCGGTCTATACCGACGCGGACAAGTTCCAGAAGGTCAAGTTTGAGGAAATCACCAAGGACAAGGCCAAGTATGCCCACAAGGCTGACAACGGCTGGATCGGCCTAGTTCAGCACTATTTCTTCTCGGCTTGGCTGCCGCAAGGCAAGGTGGAGCGCGAGTTCTACATCGATAAGCTGGGCGCTGACCTGTTCCGCGCCGGCGTGAAGTTCCCACTGGACACCATTGCGCCGGGCAAGACTGGCAAGGTGGAAGTGCCGCTGTATGCCGGCCCACAAGAGCAAGACAAGCTTGAATCCATCGCCCCGGGCCTGGATCTGGTGGTTGATTATGGTTGGCTGACGATTGTTGCTTCGCCGCTGTTCTGGGTGATGGAAAAGATCCACGGTCAGCTTGGTAACTGGGGCTGGACCATCATTGCCTTGACCGTTCTGCTTAAGCTGATTTTCTTCCCGCTGTCCGCCGCCAGCTACAAGTCCATGGCCAAGATGCGTGTGGTCATGCCGCAAATGACGCGCCTCAAGGACTCCTACAAGGACGATCGCGCCAAGCTGAATCAGGAAATGATGGAGCTGTACAAGCGCGAAAAGATCAATCCACTTGGCGGCTGTCTGCCGGTGTTGGTGCAGATCCCGGTTTTCATCGCGCTGTATTGGGTGCTGCTGGGTACGGTCGAAATGCGCGGTGCGCCGTGGCTGGGTTGGATCACTGACTTATCTGTGCAGGACCCGTACTACATTCTGCCGCTGCTGATGGGTGCATCGATGTTCTTCCAGACCCGTCTTAACCCGACCCCGCCCGATCCTGTGCAGGCTAAGGTGATGACCTGGATGCCGGTGTTGTTCACCGTCATGTTCTTGTGGTTCCCTGCGGGTCTGGTGCTGTACTGGACGGTGAACAATCTGCTCTCGATCGCTCAGCAATGGCATGTGACCAAGAAGATCGAGGAAGCTGCCGCAGCAAAGAGGTAAGCTCGGTTCAAGCGACACGCTAGACCGATGAAAACGACAGACACCATTGCCGCTATTGCCACCGCCCCCGGGCGGGGCGGGATCGGCGTGGTGCGCGTCTCCGGAGGCGAACTCACTGAGTTCGCCTTTTCTATTTGTGGCCGCCACCCCATCTCGCGCCAAGCGACCCTGTGCAGCTTCAAGGGCGCCGATGGTGGGGTGATTGATCAGGGCTTGTTGCTGTATTTTCCCAGCCCTAACTCATTCACCGGCGAAGATGTCATTGAGCTGCAGGGCCACGGCGGGCCTGTGGTCATGCAGATGCTGCTGCAACGCTGCATTGAGCTGGGCGCACGGATTGCCCAGCCTGGCGAATTCAGCCAGCGCGCTTTCCTGAACGACAAGCTCGACCTAGCCCAAGCTGAAGCGATTGCGGATCTGATTGATGCCAGCACCACCGGGGCAGTGCGCTCTGCACAGCGCTCGCTATCGGGTGAGTTTTCCAAAGCGGTGAATAGTTTGGTGGCGCAGCTGATTGAGCTGCGCATGCTGGTTGAGGCAACGCTGGACTTCCCGGAAGAAGAGATTGATGTCATCCGTGACACGGATGCCAGTCAGCGCTTGGAGCGTTTGACGATAGAGATTGCCGCCCTCAGTACGCGGGCCCGGCAGGGCAGTTTGCTGCGCACCGGTTTGCATGTGGTGCTGGCGGGCCTTCCCAATGTGGGCAAGTCGTCTTTGCTCAATCGTCTTGCCGGTGAAGAGCGGGCGATTGTCACCGATGTAGCCGGGACGACGCGCGACACGCTGCGCGAGACTATTCAGATCGAAGGCATCCCGCTGCACATTATCGATACCGCTGGCTTGCGCGATACCGATGACAAGGTTGAGCGTATTGGGATTGAGCGGACTTGGCAGGAGATCGAGCGGGCCGATATGGTGCTGCAGCTGATCGATGCCCGTAGTGGGGAGACGGCGGCGGACCATGCGGTCGCGGTTCGCCTGCCGCACAAGTTGCCGCGTATTGTTATTCACAATAAATGTGATTTGGCCGGAAAGACGCCGCACCGCACGGTCGAGGGGCGTCAGGTTCATCTATGGCTGTCGGCGAAGCTGGGGCAGGGTGTGGAATTGCTGCACGATGAGTTGCTGCGGCTGGCTGGCTGGGTGGGGCATGGTGAGGATGTGATCCTTGCCCGTGAGCGTCACCTTACCGCGATTGCCCGTGCCAGCGATGCCCTGAGCCGAGCCAGTACCCAGCTGCGCCAGCTGGAGCTTTGCGCAGAAGAGTTGCGGCAGGCCCAGCAATGCCTGTCCGAAATCACGGGCGAATTTACCCCGGACGATCTGCTCGGCGAGATTTTCTCCCGTTTCTGTATTGGCAAGTAGCCCTTGGATTTGGATTGGCCGATCTGCTGTTTCACGTGAAACGCAGCATCGGAGTTTCACGTGAAACCATGGTTAGTGCGGCTGACTTTTGGCGTTTGCCCGCGACAGGCGTATGATTGCGCCTCTTTCAGCAATCCCGAATCGGGGTTTGCTCGCGCTAAGTTTGTCGCAGCCTTTGCCAAAAATTGCCTAAAGGCTGCCAGGAGGTAGGTCCTTGTTGTTCCCAGACCATTTTGATGTGATTGTGATTGGTGGCGGTCATGCCGGCACCGAGGCTGCGCTTGCCTCGGCACGGACCGGCGCCAAGACGCTGCTGCTCACACATAACATTGAAACGCTGGGGCAGATGTCATGCAACCCGTCCATTGGCGGGATCGGCAAAGGGCATCTGGTCAAGGAGGTGGATGGCTTGGGCGGTGCCATGGCAGCTGCCGCCGATGAGGGCGGAATTCAGTTCCGCATCCTCAATGCATCTAAAGGTCCGGCGGTTCGCGCTACGCGTGCGCAGGCTGACCGCGTGCTGTACAAGGCGGCGATCCGTAAGCGTTTGGAAAATCAACCGAATCTGACGCTATTCCAGTCAGCCGTGGATGACCTGACGGTTGAGGGTGATCGCGTCACGGGTGCAACCACACAGCTGGGCATCACCTTCAAGGCCAAGGCGGTTGTGCTGACGGCCGGGACGTTCCTGAATGGCCGCATCCACGTGGGCCTAGAAAACCACGTAGGTGGCCGAGCAGGTGATCCGCCGGCTACGACTTTGGGTGGACGTTTGCGCGAGCTGGCCTTGCCGGTCGGTCGACTCAAGACGGGTACGCCGCCGCGTATCGATGGCCGCACCATTGATTTCTCCGTCATGCAGGAGCAGCCCGGCGATGACCCGGTGCCCGTGTTCTCTTTCATTGGCAACGCCGCGCAGCACCCACGTCAGGTGTCTTGCTGGATCACTCATACCAACGAGCATACCCACGACATCATTCGTGGTGGCCTAGATCGCTCGCCCATGTTCACCGGGGTGATTGAAGGGGTGGGGCCGCGTTACTGTCCTTCGATCGAAGACAAGATTCACCGCTTTGCCGGCAAGGATAGCCACCAGATTTTCCTTGAGCCAGAAGGCCTGACCACGCATGAGTATTACCCGCAGGGCGTGTCGACCTCCTTGCCATTTGATGTGCAGCTGCAATTGGTGCGCTCGATCAAGGGCTTGGAGAACGCGCACATCCTGAGACCCGGCTATGCCATCGAGTACGACTATTTCGATCCACGCAATCTCAAGGCGTCCTTCGAGACCAAGTCAATCGCCGGTTTGTTCTTCGCCGGTCAGATCAATGGCACTACTGGTTATGAAGAGGCAGCCGCTCAAGGCCTGCTGGCTGGGGTGAATGCGGCGCGCTTTGCGGCCGAGAAAGAGGCGTGGTCGCCACGCCGCGACGAGGCCTATTTAGGCGTGCTGGTCGATGACCTGATTACCCGTGGGGTGTCGGAGCCGTATCGCATGTTCACTAGCCGGGCGGAATATCGTTTGAGCTTGCGCGAGGACAATGCCGATTTGCGCTTGACCGAGATTGGCCGTGAGCTGGGGCTGGTCGACGATGCGCGTTGGGATGCCTTTAACCGCAAGCGTGACGCGGTGGCTAAAGAGGCCGAGCGGCTCAAAAAAACCTGGGTACGCCCGGAAACCCTAGTGCCGCATGAGGCGGTGCGTGTGCTCGGCAAGAACATTGAACATGAGTATTCGCTGTTCGAGCTGTTGCGTCGCCCTGAGATCACTTACCCCAACCTGATGACATTGCCCGGTGCGGGGGAGGGCGTGTCTGAGCCCGTCATCATTGAGCAGCTGGAAATTCAGGCTAAGTACCATGGCTATGTCGAGCGCCAGAAGGGCGAAGTTGAGCAAAGCCGTGCCAGCGAGTCGCTGCGTATCCCGGCCGAGATGGATTACAACGAGGTCCATGGTTTGTCGATTGAGGTGAAGCAAAAGCTCAATCAACAAAAGCCGGAAACCGTGGGGCAAGCCTCCCGCATCCAGGGTGTGACGCCAGCGGCGATCTCCTTGCTGTTGGTGCACTTGAAGCGCCGCACGCTGCAAAAGTCCAAGAAGTCGGCATGAACGAACGGCAACAACTTACGCTGCGCATGCGCGCGGCGGCGATGGGAGTGGCGCTTGATCCCGCTGCTGCCGATATGCTTTTGGCCTATCAGGCGTTGATGATTAAGTGGAACCGTACTTACAATCTCACCGCGATCCGCGACCCTGAAGAAATGCTGGTGCAGCATCTGCTCGACTCGCTGGTGGTTGCCCCCTTGTTGCCGCACGGTCCGCAAACACTGGCTGATGTAGGAAGTGGCGGAGGGCTGCCGGGCATCCCGCTGGCCATTGCGCGCCCTGAGCTACAAGTTACGCTGATTGAAACCAGCTCCAAGAAATCGGCCTTCCAACAGCAGGTCAAGATTGAACTTGGTCTGTCTAATGTAAGCATTTACTCTGGCCGCGTCGAAGACTACGAGAAGAAGCAAAGTTTTGATGGTGTGATTTCTCGGGCCTTTGCCGAGATCAAAGACTTCATCAATTGGTCTGGCGATCTGGTCAAGCCGACCGGGCGTTTATACGCCATGAAGGGAATTTATCCGGAAGCGGAAGTCGCTGCGTTGCCGGCCGGTTGGACCGTGCTTGGCTCACAGTCGCTGGCAGTTGCCGGGCTGGACGCACAGCGGCATTTGCTCACGTTTGCGAGAAGTTAATCACAGCGCCGGGAGCGGGGCGACATAAGCCCGCCAAGGCGTTTGTTAGGGTCAGCAGTTTGGGAGGGGTGGGATGCATATCTTTGCAGTGGCAAATCAGAAGGGTGGGGTCGGCAAGACCACCACCACCGTCAATCTGGCGGCCGCATTGGCGCAGCAGGGGCAGCGCACGCTGCTGATTGACCTGGATCCGCAGGGCAATGCGACCATGGGCAGTGGTGTGGATAAGCGCGCCTTGGCGCGTTCTGTCTATCACGTGCTGGTTGGGCTGGCCTCGCTTGCCGATGCCAAGGTAACGTCACCGACCGGGCATTTTGATGTGCTACCGGCCAACCGCGATCTGGCGGGCGCGGAAGTGGAGATGGTTGATCTCGACAACCGCGAGAACCGTCTCAAGGACGCGCTAGCCAAGCACAAGGACGATTACGACTTCGTGCTCATCGACTGCCCACCCTCGCTCTCCATGCTCACGCTGAACGGCTTGTGTGCCGCCCACGGCGTGGTTATCCCAATGCAGTGCGAGTACTACGCGCTGGAAGGTCTGTCGGATCTGGTCAACACCATCAAGAAGGTGCATGCCAACCTGAATCGCGACCTCAAGGTGATCGGCCTGTTGCGCGTGATGTACGACCCGCGCAGCACATTGGCGAATCAGGTGTCAGCCCAGCTGGAAGAGCACTTCGGCGACAAGGTTTTCAAGGCGGTTGTGCCGCGCAATGTGCGTCTGGCGGAGGCCCCCAGCCATGGTATTCCGGGTGTGCTGTTCGACAAGGCGGCCAAGGGTGCACAGGCGTATCAGGCATTCGCCACCGAGCTGATTGAGCGCGTTAAGACCAAGGAATTTCAGCCTGCAGATCAGGCCTGAGTAAAGGACGAAAGACAGTTATGACTCCACCAAAGATGAAAGGCCTCGGCCGCGGCCTCGATGCACTGCTGGCTGGCAACTCCGGTGCCGACGAAAGCAATTCCCGTCAGGAAATGTTGCCCGTTGGGCAGCTGCAGCCAGGCAAGTATCAACCACGTACGCGCATGGACCCAGGCTCCTTGGAAGAGCTAGCGGCGTCGATCAAAGCGCAGGGACTGATCCAGCCAATCTCAGTACGCCCAGTTAGCAATGGTCGCTTCGAGATCATCGCGGGTGAACGTCGCTGGCGCGCTTCGCAAATTGCGGGTTTGACCGAAGTGCCGGTGCTGATTCGCGAGATTCCGGACGAAGCCGCACTGGCCATGTCGCTGATTGAAAACATCCAGCGCGAAGACCTCAACCCGTTGGAAGAGGCGGCTGGTATTCAGCGTCTGCTCGACGAGTTCGATATGACGCACCAGCAAGCAGCTGAGGCGCTGGGCCGTTCGCGTTCGGCAACGTCAAACTTACTGCGCTTGCTGCAATTGGCAAAGCCTGTGCAGGACATGCTGATGGCCGGCGACTTGGAAATGGGCCATGCCCGCGCACTGCTGGCGCTGCCCAAGGCTGAGCAAGGCTCGATTGCTGCAATGGTGGTCGACAAGGGCTTTTCCGTGCGCGACACCGAGCGCGCTGTATCGCAGACACTGAATCCTTCCGCTGGCGGCAAGCTTGCCAAGAAGGCAGACCGCGATCTGGAGCGTCTTGAGGAAGAGTTGTCGGATGGTTTGGGCGCAACGGTCAAGATTAGCGCTAACCGCAAGGGTGCGGGTTCACTGACCATCCGTTTCGGCAGCCTTGATCAGTTGGACGGTCTTTTGCAACGTCTTAAATAAGCGCAACCAAGGGCCCGCTGATGGTGTTGTTTCTCTGCCTCACCATCAGCGTAAGTTTCGTTCTGTACTTGCTCTGCTCATGCCAGTGCGTAGAATGAAATTACAGGCTGACCTGGAGAGATGGGGAGTCAGTTAGGAGCGATGTACGTCCGGGTCCGGTCTGCTAATAAAACTTAGCGGAGAGCTGATCATGGAACGTCCAAGTTACAAGCCACTTGCCCAAGCTGCTATTGCCTCTGCCGGCTGTTTTGTGTTCGATGCACACAACCCTACGCCGGTCCGCGCCGACTCCTCAGCGCTGGAAGTAATGACGGATCTCGCGAAGATTCCCGCCGCCACCATTTCACCCGATGACAGCCTGCCCGAGGCCAACCAGTCCATGCTTTTGCGTGGTGTGCGTTTGCTCTTGGTGTCTGGCAGTGATGGCCGTATTCGCGGTGTTATCAGCACTAACGACTTGCTCGGCGAGCGCCCTGTTTTGGTTGCGCAGAACCGTGGCATCAAGCGCAATGAGTTGCGCGTTAGCGATGTGATGACTGCAGTCGACAACATGGAAGTTCTGCGCCTCAGCGATGTGGCCAGATCCGAAGTCGGCCACATTGTCGCCACCCTCAAGGCAGCGACGCGTGTGCATGCCTTGGTTGTCGAAGACCGTGATGGCCAGCAGGTGCTGCGTGGCATTTTCTCAGCTACACAGATCGCGCGCCAGCTAGGTATCAGTGTTGTGACGCACGAAGCGGCGCGTACCTTTGCTGAAATCGAGGCGGCGATCTCCGGGGTTTGATCAGGCGGTCTCTGCCATTTGCTTCAGGGTGACGTAATCTGTCTTGCCAGTCCCAAGCAGTGGCAGGGTTTCGATAAGCACAATTTTGCGCGGCACGGCCAGCTCGGGTAAACCGAGCGTTCGTGCCGTGCTTTGCAATTGTTCGCGGCCCAATTGCGGATCCGTGGTGAACAACACCAAGGCTTCGCCGCGCGCTGGGTCGGGCTGGGTGCTGGCCGCATGCGCTTTGTCCGGACTCGCGGCGCCTGCAATTTTTTCCACAACCTCAAGCGAGACCATTTCGCCGGCTATCTTGGCAAAGCGCTTGACGCGCCCCAGGATGCGGACAAAGCCATCGCTATCGATATCGACAACATCGCCGGTGTCATACCAACCATCACCTGCATCCGACTTCGGTGCTTCCAGCACCCCGGGCTTGTCGTAGCGGTAATAGCCGCTCATGACGTTCGGTCCCTTCACATGCAGGATGCCGCCCTTGTCGATGCCGGGCACGGCGACCAGCTTGTGTTCAATGCCTGGCAGTAACTGCCCCACTGTCCCAGTGCGATAGGCCATAGGGGAATTCACTGCGATGACTGGAGCGGTTTCCGTGGCGCCGTAACCTTCGAAAATTCGAATGCCGAATTTATCAAACCATTGCTCACGGACTTGCGCCGAGAGCTTTTCAGCGCCGGCGACGACATAGCGGAGGCGGAAAAAATCGTAGGGATGCGCAAACTTTCCGTAATGGCCGAGGAAGGTACTGGTGCCGAAAAGAATCGAGCAGCCACGGTCATATGCCAGCTCCGGGATCACGCGGTAATGCAGCGGTGATGGATAGAGGAACACGCGCGTGCCGGTCATCAAGGGCAGCAGTGCGCCACCCGTCAACCCGAAGGAATGGAAGATCGGCAGGGCGTTCAATACCTTGTCACTCGTATTGAAGTCGACGATGGAGCGCACCTGCGAGATGTTAGACAGCAGCGCACGATGAGCCAGCACCACCCCCTTAGGCTTACCCTCCGAGCCTGAGGTGAATAGCACCACCGCAGTATCTTCCGGTTGTGCGCCGTGGTTGCCTGCAGCGCGCGGCAGCCAGCGCGCATAAGTGATCCACCAAAGCTTGTCGCCCAGCGTGATCTGTTCGCGCAAGTCTTCAAGATAGATGATGCGAAGATTCTGTAGCGCCAACACTTTGTCCGTGAGCTTGCCTTGTTCGAGGAAGGTGCGCGACGTGATGACAGTTTTGATCTCGGCGGCGACACAGGCGTTATGCATCCCCTCGGTGCCGGCGGTGTAGTTGAGCATGGCCGGCACACGGCGGAATGTACCGAGGCCGATCAGTAGCCCCAGCGTCGGTGCGAGGTTGGGCAGCAGGATGCCGAGACGTTCGCCCTCTGCACCCAAGCGGCTGGCGACGCGCCCGAGCAACAGCGTCATCTTGATGATGTCGCCATAGCTGTATTCAACCTGCTTAGCATCCTCAACCATACGGCGCTTGCGGCCGAAGTTACGACTGGCTTCGAGCAGGGCGGTGAACAAGGTCTGCTGCGGGCGCGTGGCGAACAGCATTTCCTGCATGATGCGACGCAATGCCTCACCGGCTTTATAGCGGCGCTCCTTGGCGCGGTCAGCCACCGGCATGTCAATCTTGGTCGCGGGTTGGATCACGATGTGCATCTTCGGAAACCAGCCGCGCGGCGCTTCGCCCGACATACGTGAGAAGCGCGTACGTGCAGGACCATCAAGCCGCGTCGGCACGATAGTGGCGCCGGTTTTGGCGGCGACGAAAGCCGGGCCCTCATATACCTTCATCAAACTCCCGGTGGTGGTAATCCGTCCCTCGGGGAAGATCACCACTGGCCGCCCTGACTCGACCAACTTAATGATCTTCTTGATGGCCATCGGGCTGCTCGGATCGACGGTTAGATAGTCGACCATGCTTAAGATCAGGCGGAACAACGGGACTTTGGCAATTTGGGTATTAACGACAAAAACCGGATTCGCCGGTAAATACAAACCAAGCAATAGGCCATCAAGAAACGACTCATGATTCGCCACGATCAGCAGCCGCTCTGCCGTAAATGAGGTGTTGTGTGGATTGCGTAATTTGACGCGATAGAGCAGGCCCGTCAGCACGCGCAGAAAGGGGCGAAGCACAGTTTTCAGCATCTTATTTAGCTCCCTTGATCCAGCTAAAGAAACGGTTGATGAACTCGGGCCGAAATGTGTAGATGTAGGCAGCGACAAAGGCATTCAGAATGGCGGTGATCAAGAACAGTTGGGGCACGCTACAGCCCGCACCCAGAAGGACAATCGCAAGTGCCGCAGCGGCCACCATGAATAGGGCATTGAGGATGTTGTTGCCGGCGATGATGCGCGAACGGTGTGAGGCTTCGGAGCGCGTTTGCATCAGTGCATACAGCGGCACGCAGTAGAAGCCACCGAAGGTGCCGATCAGGACCAGATCAATCAGGACACGCAGGCTTCCGGCTTGCGCTAGGAATTGCGATGCCGACATGCCACTGATGCTGCTCGCGACGGGTGCTGCGAAATACAGGTCGATGGCAAATACGGTTAGGCCGATGGAGCCAAGCGGGACGATGCCTGGTTCGATCTGTTTGCCGGAGAGTTTTTCACACAGCAATGAGCCGAGGCCGATGCCCACCGAGAAAATGGCCAGCAACAGGGTGACTACACTTTCATTGCCACCGAGGTTGTCTTTGGCAAAGGCTGGGAATTGCGATAAGAACAACGCACCGTAGAACCAGAACCAAGAGATCCCGAGGATGGAAAGGAAGACGCTACGGTTTTGCTTGGCGAACTTGAGGTTGCGCCAAGTTTCGCTCAGCGGATTCCAGCTGACGGTCAGCGCCGGTGCCGCTGCCGCGGCGGTCGGGATGCTGCGGCTGGCCAGGTAGCCGAATACCGCAATCAAGAAACAGGTAGCAGACGCATAGTGACGACCCGCTTCGCCAAGCCCCACCAGCGTGCCACCGAGAATCGTGCCGAAGAGAATGGCGAGAAAGGTACCGGACTCGATCAGTGCGTTGCCGCCAATCAGTTCTTCGTCACGCAGATGCTGCGGCAGGATGGAGTACTTGAGGGGCCCGAACAGCGTTGAGTGCATGCCCATGAGGAAAAGTGAGGTTAGCAGCAGCGGCAGGTTGGGGAGCCAGAAACCCACGGCGGCGATCACCATGATGCCGATCTCAAGCAGCTTAATCAGGCGGATCAAAAAAGACTTCTCGTATTTATCCGCCAGCTGCCCTGCCGTCGCCGAGAACAGGAAGAAGGGCAGGATGAAGAGGCCGGCACAGACATTGACCATGAGCTTGGGATCGAGGCTGCTCATGCGTGCGCCCTGAAAAGTGATCAGGATTACCATCGCGTTCTTTAAAACATTGTCATTGAACGCACCAAGAAACTGGGTAATAAAGAGTGGCAAGAAGCGTTGTTCATTCAGCAGCTTGAACTGTCCGGACATGGTTGATCCTTGTAGGGGTGGATTACCAGGGGTGCTGCAAGATTGTTTCGGGAGATACTTAAACTTCGTCGTCGATGTAGCCAAGTACCCGGCTTAATGTCTCTGTCAGGTTCGCCTTGTCGATCCAGTAAAAGACCTCCTTGCCTTCCTTTTGCGATGCCAGCACCCCAGCCTCACGGAGGATCTTGAGGTGGTGGGAAACGGTTGGGCGGGATAGGGTCGAGGCTTCGGCCAGCTGAGTAACATTTAGGCGTTCGCCCCGCTCAAAGCTGAGCAGAATGCGCTGCCGTTGCTCGTCGCCTAGCGCGGCGAAGGTCTTGGAAACGGCTTTCCAGACTGGAGGGATCTCTTTGGCATAAAGTGTCTTCATGTCGATAAATATAAACATATCGACGCGTGTCGTCAAGCGGGCCTCACTCGCCTTGGCGAAGAATATTTTTCGCATAGATATAATCTGGATATGCGGTTGAATGCAGGACGAAAGTTCCGCACCTGAATTGACTTCTGTCAGTGTTTCGATTACATTCTCGCGGCTTTGTCTGCCCCCGTTTGGAGCTTGCGAAGCGGGACTAACGTCCTCGACCGGACCGGAGTGCAGGGGAAGAAATGCTGAAAGTCATACTCCTGCAGGCTGCCCTGATCGGCTTAGCTGTGGTGCTTGCCGGATTGCTGGTGGGTAGCTACGGAGCCTTCTCGGCGTTGATTGGCGGGTTGGCCTATCTGGTTCCGAATCTGTTGTTCGTGCTGCGCCTAAGGCGCGCTGACGCAGAGGGGCGGACCAATGTTGCACTGTTTTTTGTAGGCGAGCTGATCAAGGTCGTCTGCACAGTAGGTATTTTGTTTGTGGCGATTCGTTTCTACCCGGTGCATTGGTTGTGCCTGATGGGCGGCATCCTTGCCGCAGTAAAAGCGAATCTTTTTGCATTCTTGCTGAAAATTTGACCATGTCGACTGAACACGCAGCTGAACACGCAGTGGCACATGCCCCAAATGCGGGCGAATACGTTGCCCACCATTTGACCTACCTGAATACCACCGGCCATAAGCAGACCGCGCTGGTTGACTGGTCGGTGCTCAATATTGATACCCTTTTCTTCTCGATCGCCATGGGCGTGGTTGGTGTTGGTCTGCTGTGGTTGGCAGCCCGCAAGGCAACGTCTGGTGTGCCAGGCCGCTTCCAAGGTTTTGTTGAGCTGCTTGTCGAAATGGTGTCAGACCAAGCTAAGGGCATCATCCACTCCGAAACCTCGCGCAAGTTTGTCTCTCCGCTGGCGCTGACGGTATTTATCTGGGTGTTCTTCATGAACGCCATGGACTTCCTGCCAGTCGATCTGCTGCCACGCATCTGGGAAGGCATCTACGGCAGCATGGGCGGCGATCCGCATCATGCCTACCTGCGTGTTGTACCGACGGCCGACATCAACGCTACCTTCGGCATGTCCTTCACTGTCCTGTTGATCTGTCTGTACTACAACATGAAGATCAAGGGCGTTGGTGGCTGGATTCACGAGTTGTTCACCGCGCCGTTTGGCTCCCATCCAGTACTGTGGCCGGTCAACTTCTGTATGCAGCTGATTGAGTTCGCAGCAAAGACCATTTCTCACGGCATGCGGTTGTTCGGCAACATGTTCGCCGGCGAACTGATCTTTATGTTGATCGCCTTGATGGGCGCAGCTTGGACCGGCTTCAATGCCCCAAGCATTCTTTTGTTCTTCGGTCATTTCGTGGCAGGCCTTGCTTGGACGCTGTTCCACATTCTGGTCGTTGCGTTGCAAGCCTTTATTTTCATGATGCTGACCTTGGTGTATGTCGGTCAGGCTCACGAAGGCCACTAATTCGCTTTGTAGTTTTTGTTTTACCTTGGTTTTATTTTTGTTCGTTTAATTAACTAGGAGTTGTTGTCATGGAACAAGTTTACGGTTTCGTCGCGCTGGCTTGCGGTCTGATCATTGGTCTGGGTGCTATCGGCGCCTGTATCGGTATCGCTCTGATGGGTGGCAAGTACCTCGAGTCGTCGGCTCGCCAACCTGAGCTGATGAACGCCCTGCAAGTCAAGATGTTCCTGCTGGCTGGTCTGATCGATGCTGCATTCATTATCGGTACCGGTATCGCTCTGTGGTTTGCTACCTCCACGTTCCTGAAGTAATCCTTTCTTGAGTTGTACTCAATTCATTAATTTTCAAGAAAGGTATCTGCCGTGAATCTGAACGCTACTCTCATAGCGCAGGCAGTCGTGTTTCTGGTGTTCGTGGTCTTCACGATGAAGTTCGTGTGGCCGCCCATCACCGTTGCACTCGACGAGCGCGCGAAGAAAATTGCTGACGGGCTTGCTGCGGCGGACAAGGCTAAGACTGATCTGGCCAACGCAGAAAAGAGGGCTGTGGAAGAGCTGAAGAGTGCTCGTGAATCCGCTACCGAACTGCGCTCTGGTGCTGAAAAGCAAGCCAACCAGCTGATCGAAGACGCACGCGCCGAGGCTGCCCGCATCGTCGCTGCTGCTCGCGAAGCTGCTGAAGCTGAAGCTGCTGTGGCTGCCCAGCGTGCCCGTGAAGCCCTGCGCGAGCAGGTTGCTACGCTGGCTGTTGCTGGTGCTGAAAAGATTCTCCGCAAGGAAATCAACGCCCAAGCTCATGCTGATCTGTTGGCACAACTGAAGTCGGAGCTGTAATCCGCCATGGCCGAGAACGTTACCCTCGCACGCCCTTACGCCGAAGCTGCATTCCAGCTGGCCAAGGGCGCCGCTGCCCTGCCGGCATGGTCGCAGGCGCTTGGTCGTCTGGCCGCTGTTAGCGCGTCTGCAGAAATGCAGACTTGCATCAGCGATCCACGCCTGGCCCCGGAGCAGCTGGCCGGCCTCTTCGTCGGCGTCGCCGGTGACAGCTTGGCCGCTGAGCAGCAAAACTTTGTCCGTGTGCTGGTCGACAACGACCGTCTGCAAGTCCTGCCTGAAATCGCCGAGCTGTTCGAGGGGTTGAAAAACGCCCACGAAGGCGTGCGTGAAGCGAATGTTGAGTCCGCTTTCCCGCTCGACGCAGCTGCCGTGCAAGCGATCGTGGCTGATCTCGAAAAGAAGTTCAGCTGCAAGATCCAGGCGACTGTCACTGTCGTTCCCGAACTCATCGGCGGCGTTCGTATCGCCATCGGTGATGAAGTCATTGACGCCTCCGTGCGCGGCAAGCTTGCTGCCATGGCAACCGCGCTAAAGAACTAGGAGTTATTCCATGAACCTCAATCCCTCCGAAATCAGTGATCTGATCAAGAGCCGGATCCAGAACATGCAACTGGCCGCCACTGCCCGCAACGAGGGTACCGTGGTGTCAGTGACTGACGGTATCGTCCGTGTGCATGGTCTCGCCGATGTGATGCAAGGCGAAATGCTGGAGTTTCCGGGCAATACCTTCGGCCTCGCGCTGAACCTCGAACGTGACTCCGTTGGCGCCGTGGTGCTGGGTGAGTACGAGCACATCACCGAAGGCGACACGGTCAAGTGTACCGGCCGCATTCTGGAAGTGCCAGTGGGCCCTGAACTGCTTGGTCGCGTTGTTAACGCGCTGGGCGAGCCGATCGACGGCAAGGGCCCGCTCAACGCCAAGCTGACCGACAAGATCGAAAAGGTTGCGCCAGGCGTTATTTGGCGTAAGTCGGTTGATCAGCCGGTACAAACCGGTCTGAAGGCCATTGACTCTATGGTTCCAGTTGGCCGTGGCCAGCGCGAACTGATCATTGGTGACCGTCAGACGGGTAAGACCGCTGTTGCCATTGACGCCATCATCAACCAAAAGGGTCAAGGCGTTTTCTGTATCTACGTTGCCATCGGTCAGAAGGCTTCGACCATCGCCAACGTCGTGCGCAAGCTCGAAGAAAACGGCGCGCTGGAATACACCATCATCGTCGCTGCTTCAGCTTCCGAATCCGCTGCGATGCAGTTCATTGCACCGTACGCCGGTTGCACCATGGGCGAGTACTTCCGCGATCGTGGTCAAGATGCACTGATCGTTTATGACGATCTGACCAAGCAAGCTTGGGCCTACCGTCAAATCTCCCTGCTGCTGCGTCGTCCTCCAGGCCGCGAAGCCTATCCGGGTGACGTGTTCTACATCCACTCCCGTTTGCTTGAGCGTGCAGCTCGCGTGTCGGAAGAGTGGGTTGAGAAGCTGACCAACGGTGAAGTGAAGGGCAAGACTGGTTCGCTGACCGCACTGCCAATCATCGAAACCCAAGCAGGTGACGTGTCTGCCTTCGTGCCGACCAACGTGATCTCGATTACTGACGGCCAGATCTTCCTGGAAACCGATCTGTTCAACGCCGGTATCCGCCCAGCAATGAACGCCGGTATCTCGGTGTCTCGCGTCGGTGGTGCAGCTCAGACCAAGGTTATCAAGAAGCTCGGCGGCGGTATCCGTCTGGCCCTCGCTCAGTATCGTGAACTGGCTGCGTTCGCGCAGTTTGCTTCAGACCTGGACGAAGCTACCCGCAAGCAGCTCGAGCGCGGTCGTCGTGTGACCGAACTGATGAAGCAGTTGCAATATGCGCCGCAATCCGTTTCGCAAATGGCCGTATCGCTCTATGCCTCCAACGAAGGCTTCATGGACGACGTCGAAGTTTCCAAGATCCTAGCTTTCGAAGGCGCACTGCTCCAATACATCAGCCAGAAGCACGCTGACCTGCTGAACAAGATCGAAACCTCCAAGAATCTGGACAAGGATGACGAAGCCGCACTGAAGGCTGGTATCACCGAGTTCAAGAAGTCCTGGGCCTAAATCGTTATCTAAAAGGAGACGATCATGGCCGGAGGCAAAGAGATCCGCACCAAGATCAAGAGCGTCCAAAACACGCGCAAGATCACCAAGGCAATGGAAATGGTTGCCGCATCCAAAATGCGCAAGGCGCAGGAACGGATGTGGGCAGCTCGCCCGTACGCCGAGAAGGTTCGTCAGCTTGCCGCTAATCTCGGCGCTGCGAACCTGACCGAGTACAGCCATCCCTTCCTGGTCAAGAAAGATGTCGTCAAGAGTGTTGGCGTCATTCTGGTTACGACCGACAAGGGCTTGTGCGGCGGCTTGAACACCAACATCCTGCGTCAGCTGGTGAACAACATGCGCCAGTGGGAGCAGGACGGGGTCAAGGATATTCGTCTGACCTGCATCGGCAACAAGGGCCTGGGTTTTGTCCAGCGTATGGGTGGCAAGATTGTTTCGCAAATCACCCAGCTCGGCGATACCCCCAGCCTCGAAAAGCTGCTTGGCCCGATCAAGGTCATCATTGACGCTTATCAGGCCGGTGAGTTGGATGCCGTGTATGTCGCCAGCACCCGCTTCATCAACACGATGAAGCAGGAGCCATCGGTTGAACAGCTGTTGCCGCTAAGCGGTGACAAGATGGGCACGCCGGAAGGTACCTGGGACTACCTGTACGAACCGGAACCCAAGCTGGTGATTGATGATCTGCTGGTGCGTTATGTTGAAGCGTTGGTCTATCAGGCCGTCGCCGAGAACGCAGCGTCGGAGCAATCAGCGCGGATGGTGGCCATGAAGGCGGCAACCGATAACGCCGGTAGCGTCATCAAGGAACTGCAGCTGATCTACAACAAGGCACGTCAGGCCTCGATTACCAAGGAAATCTCGGAAATCGTCGGCGGCGCGGCTGCCATCGCCGGTTAACGAATTACTGTATTAAGGAAATAACCATGAGCAACGGAAATATCGTTCAGTGCATCGGTCCGGTGGTGGATATCAAGTTCCCCCGCGAAGCCCTGCCGAAGGTCTACGACGCCCTGCTTCTTGACGACGCCAACGCTGGCACCGCCGAAGCTGGTCTGACCTTTGAAGTTCAACAACAACTGGGTGATGGCGTGGTACGTACCATCGCCATGGGTTCGTCCGACGGTCTGCGTCGTGGCATGAGCGTGAAGAACACCGGCAAGGCCATCTCGGTCCCTGTTGGTGTCGGCACCCTCGGCCGCATCATGGACGTGCTGGGTCGCCCGATCGACGAAGCCGGTCCGATCCCGACCGAAGAACTGCGCCCGATTCACGCTAAGGCACCTAAGTTTGACGAGCTGTCCCCTTCGGTTGAACTGCTGCCCACCGGCATCAAGGTGATCGACTTGGTTTGCCCGTTCGCTAAGGGCGGCAAGATTGGCCTGTTCGGTGGTGCCGGTGTGGGCAAGACCGTGAACATGATGGAACTCATCAACAACATCGCTAAGAGCTACGGTGGTTACTCCGTGTTCGCCGGTGTAGGTGAGCGGACCCGCGAAGGGAACGACTTCTATCATGAAATGGAAGACTCCAAGGTGCTGGACAAGGTGTCCATGGTGTTCGGTCAGATGAACGAACCACCAGGCAACCGTCTGCGTGTGGCACTGACCGGCCTGACCATGGCCGAGAAGTTCCGTGACGAAGGCCGCGACATTCTGTTCTTCGTGGATAACATCTACCGCTACACCCTAGCCGGTACCGAAGTGTCCGCACTACTGGGCCGTATGCCTTCCGCCGTGGGTTATCAACCTACGCTGGCTGAAGAAATGGGCCGTCTGCAAGAGCGTATTACCTCGACCAAGGTTGGTTCGATCACCTCCATCCAAGCTGTGTATGTGCCAGCCGATGACTTGACCGACCCATCCCCAGCCACCACCTTCTTGCACTTGGATGCAACCGTGGTTCTGTCGCGTGACATCGCTGCACTGGGTATCTACCCGGCTGTTGATCCGCTCGACTCCAGCTCGCGTCAGCTCGACCCACAAGTCGTTGGCGAAGAGCACTACTCGGTTGCCCGTCGCGTTCAAGCAACGCTCCAACGCTACAAGGAACTGCGCGACATCATCGCCATTCTGGGTATGGACGAACTCGCACCGGAAGACAAGCTGGCCGTTACCCGCGCCCGTAAGATCCAACGCTTCCTGTCGCAGCCGTTCAACGTGGCTGAAGTGTTTACCGGTTCGCCGGGCAAGATCGTGCCGCTGGCCGATACCATCAAGGGCTTCAAGGCAATCGTGGACGGCGAGTACGACCACCTGCCAGAGCAAGCCTTCTACATGGTTGGCGCTATCGAAGAAGCGGTCGAAAAGGCCAAATCCCTGCAGTAATCGCGCTGCAATAAGGCTCAGTAGAGGGCCGAACTTAGTTCAACAATAAGTTCGGCTCTCGACTAACAAGGAATCAAGATGGCTATGACTGTTCATGTCGATGTAGTGAGCGCAGAAGAAAAAATCTTCTCCGGTCTTGCCGAGTTCGTGACACTGCCAGGTGAGTCAGGTGAGCTGGGCATTCTGCCGGGTCACACCCCGCTGATCAGCCGCATCAAGCCGGGTACGGTTGCCCTCAAGCTACCGAACCAGGAAGCGCCTGAACTGGTGTTTGTGAATGGCGGCATTCTCGAAGTGCAGCCGAATCTGGTCACCGTACTGGCTGACACCGCAATCCGCGGTGCCGATCTGGACGAAGCCAAGGCAGCCGAAGCCAAGCGTCTGGCCGAAGAAGTGATGGCTAACCAAGCGTCTGGTATGGACTATGCCCGCGCACAAGCCGAGTTGGCGGAAGCCATTGCTCAGCTTGCAGCAATCCAGAAACTACGCAAGGTCCGCGGCTAAGCATTAGCGCTCCGCATCATGAAAAGGGCAGCTCAGGCTGCCCTTTTTTATTTATACATCGATAGTCTGCTTTGACTTGGCTGCCCATAAAGAAAAAATGACATGGCTTGAGGCCAGGCACAGCGCCTAGCCAGCGAGAGTGAATGCAACACAAGAGGGGTGTCATCGCATTACACCTCAACAGACAAAATAATCACCACAGTTGCGTATTCGTTAGGCAAAAACAATTCATCAAGACCGCTCACAGCGAGTAATGTTGCTGTACTTGAAAATAAAAGGCCAAAGTCGAACATGCAAAAAATTCTGACAAAGTTGTAAGTGCGCCAAACTGCGAATAAGGATCATGCAGCGCTCTGAAAAGAACACCGTCCTACTGTTGGCCGGTGCACAGTCGCTGTTCCAAACCGCCTCGGTCATGATCTTGACCATGTCGGCTTTGGTTGGCCAGATGTTGTCACCCGACAAGCATCTCGCCACATTGCCGATTGCTGCAATGGTCCTCTCAGCTGCCATTTGTATGATTCCAGCCGCATTGTTCATGCAACGCTATGGGCGGCGCGCCGGCTTTCTGATTGGCACGACTTGTGGTGTATTGACTGGCCTCTTCGGGGCTTATGCCATCCACCATGGCAACTTTTGGTGGCTCGTCGTCAGTGCTGCATTTACTGGCGCCTACCAAAGTTTCTCTCAGTACTATCGATTTGCCGCTGCTGATACTGCTGCACCTGAGTTTAAAAGCCGCGCAATTGCGTGGGTCATTTCTGGCGGCGTGGTCGCCGCCATCCTCGGACCCAATCTGGCGCGGCACACGCGTGACCTTTCCGGTCTACCTTTTGAGTCATCCTATATCGCGCTATGTGTGCTCAGCCTAATGGCCTTTGCCATTGTCGCGGCATTGCGTTTACCTGCACCTACCATCAGCCAAGCCGCAAGCGATGCGCCGGCACGGCCGCTACGCGACATTCTGCGCCAGCCAGTATTCCTCACGGCACTGGCGGGATCTGCTGTTGGCTATGGCGTAATGGTCATGGTGATGACTGCAACACCACTGGCCATGCAGTTTTGCGGACAGCCGCTCGGCGCAGCGACAACGGTGATCCAGTGGCACGTGCTCGGTATGTTTGTGCCGTCCTTCTTTACCGGTAACTTGATTCGACGTTTTGGAGTGTTGGCAATTATGCTGGCAGGCACCGTGCTGCTGTTCCTGCACGTACTGATTGCCCTGTCAGGCGTCGACTATCTCCACTTCCTATCCGGGCTCATTTTGCTCGGCATCGGCTGGAATTTTCTGTTCATCGGCGGCACGTCTCTGCTCGTGCAAGCGTATCGCCCGGCTGAGCAGGCGCGTACGCAAGCGGCGCATGACTTCCTGATGTTTGCGGTGGTGAGTGTCGGCTCATTTTCTGCCGGTGGCTTGCTCAATGCTTGGGGCTGGAGCGCCGTCAATCTCGTGACGCTGCCTTTCCTTTTCATTGCCGGCTTTGCAGTCGTCGCCTTGGCCCGACAGCGACGCGGTTGGGCTGACCCAATCAGCGGCTAATGCGCTGAAGCCGTTTTTCTAAGCGCGCAAGATCATCACGCAGACGATCAACTTCGCTTGAGAAGACGCTTATCTCTTGAGGAGAGGCGAGCGCTCCCGTTTCATCGCGCAGGTATTCGACCGTATTTTCCGCCAGATTCTGAGCCGCCTGTTTTTGCCAAGCAGTGAAACTACGCAGCGCTGAGGCGATGCGGTGGGCGGCAATATCGCCAACGATGCGCGACAAGTCCTCTTCGAAATCCCAAGACAGATGGCGCAATACAAACCCCAGCGTATCGGCAAACTCAACCGAGCCGTTGATGCGCGCATTGCGCATCACCTTGTCCGCACCTTGCAGCGCGACGAGCGGTGTATCCGCAGGCAGCACAATCTCCACATCCGCGGTGCCCTTGCCCACGGCAAACAAACCATCTGCATTTACCAGCAATTGCAGCTGCACCGGAGCCATGACAAAGCGTGCCTCACGTCCGGCAAACGGCAGTAGCTTCTGCTGTGCCCAAGGGGTGCGTGCCAGCACGTGATTGAGGACGAGGATGATGGGTTGTTCGAGCATAGTGTGCAAATAATAACGCCCGGGGACTAAATAGTCTCCCGGGCGTGGAAAGAATAAGCGATAGGGGCAACCGAGGTTGCCCCTTGTTTCAGTCCTTATTCAGCTTGCTGAATCCCAGCCACAATCCAACCACGCGAGTTGTCGCGCGGACGAACCAAGTGCCACACTTCATCAAACTGTTCCGGTGCGGCATTCACTGCCTCACGGATCTGGCCAAAGAAGCGCACGCTGGCGATCTCGCTGCTGCCCTCGATACTCACATCAAGCAGCGCAGCCTCAAGTTGCATTACGTCCGTTTGCTGGACAGCGCGGCCACGTTCCTGATATTGCATCTGGATTTCGGCAAACAGTTCCGGGCTGGTAAAGCTGCTGATGTCGGTCATATTGCCGGCATCATTGGCAGCCTGCAGACGCACGAAGTTCAGTTTGGCCTGACGCAGGAAGCCATCAACATCAAAGTCCTGCGGTACAGCAGCTACGTTTGCGGCAACTGAGTTGGTGGCTTCGTAACCTGCATGGAACTGCATTGTGTCCTGATGACGTGGCGCATCGTTACCAGCGCCGGCATATTGCATAGCTTGTGGCTGTGCTCGCTTACGACCAAAGATCATGCGCAGAACAACAATGGCAGCCACCGCCAGCAGGGCGATCATCACAAAGTTGGCCATGCCTTCACCCATACCCAGGTGCGAGAACAAGGCCGCCAAACCCAAGCCTGCTGCAAGACCAGCAATCGGGCCCATCCAGCGGCTCATACCAGAAGCTGCGGGTGCGCCAGCAGTCGGGGCAGCAGCGGGCTTGGCAGCTTGTGTGGGAGCTGCGTTCTGGGTTGGCGCGGCATCGCGCTTCATAATGCCACTGTCACGCTTCATACCGGACGATGATCCACCGCCAAGACGCTTGGCTTCAGCATCCGTCACCATGACGCCGTTTAGGGCAACTGCAATCACCGCTGCAAAAGCGGTACTCAGAATACGCTTCATGCTTTCTCCTCGAATGGTGTGGCTTTTGGGTACTGTGTTACAGCTTATAGCCGCGGTGCAGCGCCACGATGCCCGCAGTCATGTTGAAGTATTCGACACGCTCCAATCCAACTTGTTCCATCATTCCGCGTAAAGTTTCCTGATCGGGATGCATGCGGATGGATTCTGCCAGATAACGGTAGCTAGCCGAGTCGCCGGCGACCTTTTCGCCAAGCCAAGGCAGCAGCTTGAAGGAATAGAGGTCATAGGCCTTTGACAACGGTTCCCACACCTTGGAAAACTCCAGCACCAGTAGGCGGCCACCGGGACGCAACACCCGATACATTTCCGCTAAGGCCTTGTTTTTATGCGTCATATTGCGTAGGCCAAAAGCCACTGTGACAATATCGAAGTGGTTGTCAGGGAAGGGTAGCTTCTCCGCGTCGCATTGCGCGGCGGGGGTGATGCGACCCTCATCCAGCAGGCGGTCGCGGCCTACGGTGAGCATGGCGTTGTTGATGTCAGTTAGCCAGACTTGGCCGGTCGGCCCCACCTTCTTGAGGAAGGCGGACGACAAGTCGGCCGTGCCACCAGCAACGTCCAGCACCCGTTCACCGGGGCGCGGCGCGGCAACGCCAATCGTGAACTTCTTCCAGACCCGATGCAGACCTGCCGACATCAGGTCGTTCATCACATCGTAATTGCTCGCGACCGATGAGAAAACGCCCGCAACACGCGAGGCTTTTTCCTGCTCGGGAACGGTTTCAAAACCGAAATGGGTTTGACTCATGCGTAAGCGCCCGCGCCTCAGTGCTTGTGGCCGCAGCCACCGCCGTGCGAGTGACCGCCACCCATGCTGCCGCAACCGCCACCACCATGGTTGTGGCCGTCGTCATCGGTACCAATGCCGCCGCACATGCCGCCTTGCGCTGCCGCGGTACGGCTGGCGCAGTTGCTCTTAAGGCGGCTCAGATAATCCAGCCACATGGCGTCTTGGTGCATGCCCATTTCATAGAGCAAGTCCCAGGAGTAAATGCCTGTGTCGTGACCATCCGAGAAAATCAGCTTGACCGCATATTGGCCGATGGGCTGTAGATCAACAAGGTTTACATCCTTCTTGCCCGTTTGCAGCACCTCTTGCCCGGGGCCGTGACCACGGACTTCTGCAGACGGTGAATACACACGCAAAAATTCGTAAGGCAGGCGGAATGCGCTGCCGTTATCGAAAGCAACTTCTAGGACGCGAGAAGCTTGGTGCAACTTGATTTCGGTAGGGATTGGGGTGTCTTTGGATAGGCCTGCCATGATGGGGCTCCAGTAAAACGGGACAGAGGCGTAAGGATACTCTGAAGCGCTCAGTCACACTAGCGCCCAACGCACAAAATGATAAAAGCGGCACCGTAAATTATTGATGCCGATATTGCGCGTATCGGTTGCCTATGGGAAACTGCCGCGGCAAAAAACTAGTCAGTCTGTACTCACAAATAAAATCTGTTCGGGAGGAACATGAAAACCTATTGCCTCATCGCGTTGACTGCAGCATCCGCCCTCTTTGGCGGCTGTGCGACCATCACCTCAAGCGAAACCCAATCTCTCACCCTGAACGCAAAGTCCGCTGAAGGAAAGACGATTGAGAGCGCTAAGTGCACCTTGAAAAATGATAAGGGCTCATGGGAAATGACCAGTCCCGGCGTCGTGAACGTTCGACGCTCTGCGGAAGACCTGATGGTCGAATGCAAGAAGGACGGGATTGGTGAAGGCTTCCTGCGGGCTATCTCACGCGCTGCTGGCGGTATGTGGGGCAACATTGTGTTTGGTGGCGGCATCGGCGCCATCATCGATCACAGTAAGGGCACCGGCTATAACTATCCTGACCATTTGCCAGTCCAGATGGGCCAGACAGTGACCGTTGATCGTAGCCAAACCGCCAATCCAGCAGAGGTTAAGCCTGCTGAAGTGGCGCAACAATAACCAAGGGAGAGAAATATGCGTTCATTGATTCTTGCAGTGGGTGTGTCGCTGGCATTAGTTGGATGTGCATCAGTCCCCATGGGCGATGCCAAACAAGATGCGGCGCTTAAGACCTTTGTAGCAAAGCCTGATGTGGCTGGTATTTATGTTTACCGCAATGAAAATTTTGGCGCCGCCATCAAAATGGACATTGAGGTTGATGGAAAAAATATTGGACAAACCGCCGCCAAGACTTATTTGTACAAAGAAGTTACCCCAGGCAAGCACATCGTGACTGGCCGGTCAGAGAATGTCGACAACGTGGAGGTTAATGCTGTTGCCGGCAAGCTCTATTACATCTGGCAAGAAGTCAAAATGGGCCTGATGTATGCGGGTAACAAGCTCCATCTGGTAGATGAAGCACAAGGTAAGAAGGGTGTCCTAGAAAGTAACTTGGCTGAGACCAAGTAAATAGGCAATCACCAGATAAAAAGCCGGCTTCAAGCCGGCTTTTTTATTACCCATGCAAGCACGTCGCGTGATGCGCGAGATGGTCCTCGATGAAGCTACTGATGAAGAAGTAACCGTGGTCATAACCTGCATGGCGGCGCAGCGTAAGGGGCTGGCCGGCCTTGGCGCAGGCGGCTTCTAGGGTTTCGGGTTTAAGTTGCTCGGTGAGGAATTTGTCGTCCAGCCCTTGATCGACGAGGATCCCTTGCGGGTAGGGGGCTGAAGTGTGTTGCGCCATCAGGTGGCTGGCATCGTGGGCCAGCCACTGGGAACGGTCTTCGCCAAGGTAGCCGCCGAATGCCTTGATTCCCCATGGCACTTCAGTCGGGTGGCAAATTGGGGCAAAGGCGGAGACAGACTTGAAGACGTCGGGGTGACGTAACGCCAGCGTCAGCGCGCCGTGGCCGCCCATCGAGTGACCGAAAATCCCCAGTTGCTTGAGCTCAATCGGCAACTCTTGTCCCAGCTTGGGCAGCAGCTCGTGCAGCAGCCAGCTTTCCATCCGGTAGTGCTTGCTCCAGGGTGCTTGAGTGGCATCGAGATAGAAGCCGGCCGCAAGACCAAAGTCCCAGTTGTCGTCCTCTCCCGGCACATTGGCGCCGCGCGGACTGGTATCGGGGGCGATCAGAGCAATGCCATGCTGTGCGGCAAAGCGTTGTGCCCCGGCCTTGATCATGAACGTTTCTTCGGTACAGGTCAGCCCGGCCAGATAGAGCAGCGCGGGAACGCGGCCGTGCTGCGCCTGTGGCGGCAGGTACACGGAGAAGCGCATACGTAGACCGATCTCGGTCGATGGGTGGCTGTAGAAGCGCTGCGAGCCACCGAAGCAGCCGTGTTCGCTGATGAGGCGGAACTTGTGATCGTGTTCTTCCATGGCGTGTATCAGTAAATAACAACCGAGCGGATGGACTCACCAGACTTCATCAGATCGAAGCCTTGATTGATGTCCTCAAGCTTGAGCGTGTGAGTGATGAGCGAGTCGATGTCGATTTTGCCTTCCATGTACCAGTCCACAATCTTCGGCACGTCAGTACGGCCGCGTGCGCCGCCAAAAGCCGAGCCCTTCCAGCTGCGGCCGGTGACCAACTGGAACGGACGGGTGCTGATCTCAGCGCCGGCTTCTGCCACGCCAATGATGAAGCTCTGGCCCCAGCCCTTGTGGCAGCATTCCAGCGCTTGGCGCATGACCTGCGTACTGCCAATACATTCAAAGCTGTAGTCGGCACCACCGTCCGTGAGCTGGATGATTTCATCCACCACGTTGGCGACGTTCTTTGGGTTGATGAAGTGGGTCATGCCGAACTGATGGGCCAGCCCTTCGCGCGCTGGGTTGATGTCGATACCGATGATCTTGTCGGCGCCGACCATCTTGGCACCTTGGATTACATTCAGACCGATGCCGCCGAGACCAAACACTACGACATTGGCGCCTGCTTCCACCTTGGCGGAGAACAGTACCGCGCCGAGGCCGGTGGTGACGCCGCACCCGATATAGCAGACCTTGTCGAAGGGGGCATCGGGGCGAATCTTGGCGAGGGCGATTTCCGGCACCACCGTGTGGTTGGCGAAGGTCGAGGTGCCCATGTAGTGGAACAGCGGCTTGCCGTCCATGGAGAAACGCGAGCTGCCGTCTGGCATGAGACCCTTACCCTGTGTTGAGCGAATGGCCTGACACAGATTGGTCTTCTTCGACAGGCAGAATTTGCACTGGCGGCACTCAGGCGTGTACAGCGGGATCACATGATCGCCGGGTTTGAGCGAGGTCACGCCGGGGCCGACGTCAAGTACCACGCCAGCACCTTCGTGGCCGAGAATGGCCGGGAACAGGCCTTCCGGATCAGCGCCGGAGAGGGTGTAATAGTCAGTATGGCAGATGCCAGTGGCCTTGATCTCGACCAGCACTTCGCCAGCGCGGGGGCCGGCCAGATCGACCTCTTCAATGGTCAGGGGCGACTTAGCGCTCCAGGCAACGGCGGCTTTGGTTTTCATGGGTGTTCCTTGTGGCGTATTGCAGCAAATGACGAGAGTGCGACTATACAAGATGGTGTCGGGAGAAAATCCGGCGCAGAGGGGCCGACTAAGAACTTGTCATCAAATCGTCATGGTTTCGCCATAAACTGCCAGCATCACTCAATAACAAATAAATCTGGGAGCCCCTGATGGCCGCCAATATCCTGCTGGTCGAAGACGAACCAGCGATCCAGACCCTGATCGCCACCAATCTTCAGCGCGCCGGCCATACCGTGCTCGCCGCGGGGGATGCCGAAAAAGCCCAGCGACTGGTGCATGAAGCCTTGCCGGATCTAATCCTGCTCGACTGGATGTTGCCCGGCATGTCCGGCGTGGATTTTGCCCGCCGCTTGCGTGCCGACGAGCGCACCCGCGAAGTGCCCATCATCATGCTGACTGCCCGTACCGAAGAGCGCGACAAGGTGTTGGGGCTCGAAACCGGAGCGGATGATTACATCACCAAGCCGTTTTCGCCGCGTGAGCTGGTGGCCCGCATCAAGGCCGTGCTGCGCCGTCGTGCACCGCAGGTGACTGAAGATATTGTGGAAATTGGTGGCCTGCGCCTCGACCCGGTCACACACCGGGTTGCCGCGGCCGGCAATCCCATCAATCTTGGCCCGACTGAGTTCCGCCTGCTGCATTACCTCATGACCCACCCGGAACGGGTACACTCGCGTACCCAGCTGCTGGATGGTGTGTGGGGTGACCATGTGTTTGTCGAGGAGCGTACCGTGGATGTGCATGTCCGTCGTCTGCGCAGCGCATTGGAACCCTCGGGCACGGATGCCCTGATTCAAACCGTTCGTGGCGCGGGATACCGCCTTTCCGCCAACCAGTAAAAAGCCGCCCGCCACTTCGTGCAACCACCACGTTCGATTCTGCTGCGAGCATTGCTCGTCGCGTCATTCATCGGTTTAGTTGTTGTCCTGCTCGGTACCCTGTTCAGCTTTACGCTGGGGCTGGGTATCGGCTTGCTTATGCTGTTCGGCATTTGGTTTGCGCACCTACGCCAGTTGTCACGCCTCGTCACTTGGGCGCGCCAACCCCTAGGTACGCCGGTGCCTGATGGATATGGTCTGTGGGAGGATGTGTTTGCTGCGCTCTACCAGCGCAGCCGCGAACAGCGCGAACAACGTCAGGCCTTGCAGGAAACCCTGGAGCGTTTTCGCAAAGTCGCACAGACGCTGCCTGACGGGGTGGTGATTCTGACCGAAGACTTGATCATCGAGTGGTTGAACACGAATGCCGAGGCGCACATGGGTTTGTCCGCCCAGCGCGACATGGGCTATCCGATTACCAATCTGTTCCGTGACGCTGCCTTTGTGGATTACCTGCAGGCGCCGCAGTTTGGGACATCGCTGGAGCTGCGCCCGCTGCGCTCCTCGGGGCGTGTGCTCAATCTGCAGTTGGTGCCGTTTGGCGAAGTCCAAATGTTGCTGCTCACCCGCGATGTGAGCCAGCTCGAAAAGCTCGAAACCATGCGCCGCGATTTTGTTGCCAACGTATCACACGAGCTAAAGACCCCGTTGACAGTAGTGTCCGGCTTCATCGAAACACTTGCGGATGGTATTGATGACATTCCCAAGGACGATGTGCGCCACTACCTTGATTTGGCGGCCGAACAGGCTCAGCGGATGCAGCAGCTGATTGAGGATTTGCTGATTCTGTCGTCTATAGAAACCGGCTCGCCGCCACCGCATGAAGAAGAGGTGATGGTCGCCGCCTTGTTGGCCGATGTGCGTGGTGAGATCACATCCTTGTCCGCTGGCCGTCATCAAATCACGGTCGACAGCAGTGGCCCGGCGTTGCTGCGCGGTAGCGCCAAGGAGTTGCGCAGTGTGTTTGGCAACCTCGCGGGTAACGCAGTGCGGTATACGCCGGAAGGCGGGAAGATCCATCTTGTATGGGCGCCCTTGCCAGAGGGTGGTGCAGCGTTTTCCGTACGCGATAGCGGCCTAGGTATTGCACCAGAGCACCTGCCGCGCCTCACCGAGCGCTTTTATCGGGTTGACCGTGGCCGCTCGCGCGACACCGGCGGCACCGGGCTTGGCCTTGCCATCGTTAAGCATGTACTGGAGCGCCATCAGGCCGAGCTGGTGATCGAGAGCGAGCTGGGTCACGGTAGCGAGTTCTGCGCCCGCTTTCCGGCACATCGCGTAAGTGCAAGCTAGTTTACGACGCTGCTTTTTTTAGCCTTTCCCCAGATTGGGGTGGGTAGCATGACGCAGTGCTGCAGGATGGTGCGTTACAGCTGGTTGAATGATCACCCTTGAACCGCTCAGGGTGTCTTGACCATGGCACGGCAAGTGCTTGGAGAAGGTTTTCACTTTAGCCCTTACCAGCATGACTCAGCTCATTCTCAAGTACGAAGGCCAATATTCCCCAGATGCCATTTGGACACAGTCTGGCGGCATGCATATCGGCGGCAGCCTATGGCGTTTCACGCTCGAAGCCGAGGATCTGGGCAGTCTACTTGAGCGCATCGTACGGGCAACGGATCCGCAAATTTTGAGCTCCACTCTCGCTTTGCTGCTGGGTGACGAGAGTAGTGAATGTCCGCTGACGGCGCTGGAAAGCGCCATGCCCGTGCAGGCCATGTATGCACGCCAGCGCTACTCTTGGTTGCTGGGTGGGCTGGAGCCGCGCATTGAAATGTACTTGCAGCCCATCGTGGATATGCAGGCGGGCGGTCAGGTGTTTGCCTATGAGGCATTGTGTCGCCTGCGCGAACCGGCCGGTGCGCTGCTGGCGGGCGGCGAAGCCTTTACGCTGGCGCGCCAGTTGCGCCGTCAGGACGACATGGACTTAGCCTGCCAGCACTTGGCGCTCAAGCGTAAGGCCAATGAAATTGCCAAGGGCACGCCGCTGTTCATGAATGTGATGCCAACCACGTTGCTGCATGAAAGCTGGACGGAGCAATGCCTGCTGTGGCTGCAGGAGATGAGCATTGATCCGCGCGATGTGGTGATCGAAGTGGTGGAGAGCGAGCTTGTCGATGCGTCTTTGCTCGCTGAGCGTTGCGAAGTACTGCGCGCCGCTGGTTTGCGTATTGCGCTGGATGATATGGGCGCTGGCTTCAATGGCCTCACCACGCTGGCCATGGTGCGCGCCGAATTTATCAAGATTGATCGCACACTGGTCCACGAGGCACAGGGCAGCCGTGTGCGCGCGGTGTTGCTCGAAGCGATTGTGTCGATGGCGGAGCGCCTTGGTGCCACCGTGATTGCAGAAGGTCTGGAGCGCGCGGAAGACGTAGGCTTTTGCCAGAGCATGGGCATCCGCCTTGGACAAGGCTATTTCTTCTCGCCACCCAAGGCCGACCTGCAAGCGCACCCCATCGATCTGCCTGCGTTGGATGAAGCCTGGCGTGCCCGCCCGCAAGATCGCTTCCGCCTAACCGACGTGGTTGAACCCGGTAATACCGTCGAGCTGCACGCCGATATCAACTCGGTGCGTGAGCTGTTTCATCAGAATCCATCCTTGCCATGGATCGTGGTGCTGGATCAGGAGCAGCCGGTCGGGATGCTGTCACGCGGCCGTGTGTTGTCACGTGCTACGCAGCAGATTGGCAAGGCCTGCGAACCGATCCGCCGCGTGCTACCGAACAACACCACCTTGTCTTCACTCGCCCGCTCGCTCTATGTGAGTCGTGAAGGGCTTGAGCCGTGGGTGGTGGTGGGCCCGGATGGAACTTATCTCGGTACTGTGCAGCCGATGAGTCTGATCGCGCAGATCCTGACGCACCGTGAACATGGCGCCAACCTGCATCCGCTCTCGCAATTACAAACAGGCCCGAGCCTGCGTCAGACCATCGAATCGCGCTTGAGTGCGCAGCGCAAGATGGGCCTGACCTACATCGATCTGGATCACTTCAAATCATTTAATGATCGCTACGGCTTCATCCGTGGTGATGCCATGATCCGCACGCTGGCCGAAATCCTACGTCGTCTATTTGTCGGCAAACCGAACCAAGTGCTTGGGCATATCGGCGGCGATGACTTCATCCTGGTCATGGAAGACCCAGAGGGCGACAACAGCACACTGCTACGCTTGCTTGAAACCGCCATCGTGCAGTTCCACGCACTTGCCTCGCACCTGTACGACCCAGAAGATCTTGATCGTGGTTTCTTCACCACCGAAGACGGTAAGCAACACCCGATTGCCGGCGTGTCCGTCGCAGTTGTGAATGGCAGTACTGGCGAGTTGCCGAACAGTATTGCCGCGGCCGAGCGTGCAGCGTATCTGAAGAAAGTTGGCAAGGCCGAGTGGGGCAGTGTCATCGTGGTGGAAGATACACCGCATCAAGTGCACCCGATCCGCACGTTTGGCGACCTAGAGCTGTGGCGTGACAATGCCTTCGCCGCGCTCGACAGCCTCATGAATCATCCACGCGGTCGTGATCCTCACAGCCTCGATGCCGCCTTCAAGGCTTTCCCTTTCTTCGAGATGGTGTTTGAGTTGGATGCGCGCGGGGTGCAGCGTTTCCCGAACTGGATCAATCCGTCCATGTACGGCCGCATGCGCGCGGGTGGGGCTGGGATTGATCGCAGCAGTCAAGACTACTTCTCACGCGTTGCGCAGACGGGTCAGCAGTTTGTTTCGACGATTTATCTGTCGACCGCTTCCGAAGATTTTTGCCTAACGCTGGCGCAGCCTTTGTTTTCGGGCTTGGGCGAGTTCTCAGGAGTGCTGGTGGCTGACCTTAATTTGACCTCAATGGCGGCACTGCTGGATCGTCAAGGCAGCGAGTGAACCGCCTCCTCACGGCATGCCGAGTTCGGCGTGTCGTGAGAAGTGTTACGGCATACGTATAGCGGTTTAAGGCGCGTCACTGAAAGTCACGCGGTCAAAATCACGGCCGCGCTCAATGGGCTGCCCAAGACGCACGTTACGCACTTTGCCATCATGCAGTTCAATGATGCGGCCCGGCTCGAACCAGCTTGATGGCAAGATCAGGCTTGAGCTTTCCTTGAGCGCAGCAATGGCCGGCAAGAGCAGCGCGCGGTCGTAATGCATACCCTTCGAATGAGCGGCTGTGCCACCTACGGCAAGCGCTTCGGCTTGCCCCGGAATGAGCTGAATGCCCATTTCTACTTCGCCATCCATGTGTGTCACCGCCCAACGCACGCAGCCCAGCAAGGGTGCGCGAACGCCAGCGACTTGTAAGGTCAGTAGCACACCTACCGCAATGCGCACCTTGCCGCTCTTGCGCAGCAAACGCATACCATTCGCGCTTTCATCAAGAATTTGCCAGTCCTCGGCGTCCTTGTTGATCGCTTCTTCCTGGAGCTTTGCAGCCTCAACTGGACGGCCCAAGGTCGCCATGTGTTCGCGCTCGCGGCGCAGCTTGGCCATGTCGGCTACACCCGGGAGTTGGAAATCACGTCCATCGAGAAAGAGGCGGTGCGCATTCTCTAGCCCGCAGCTGATAGTGGCGTGGCTGGCACCCGTGTGGCGCTCATGTTTGCGCGGGGTGATGTCTTTGCACCAGCGTTGATAAATCCGGGTTAGCAATTGTTCGGTGGCTGGCTGCGTACAGTCATCCCCAAGCTGCAAGCTTGCCGGCGTGGCGCCTTTGGAGAGCCCAAGCATGCGTTTCTTGAGACTACGACGCAGGCCACCGGTATCCAGCACTCGTACCTTGCCCTGATACAGCGCTGTGTGAGTGGCGGGCGAGGTCTGGTCTAGTTGCACGTAGAACGGCGCTGCACCGGGGCTTTCTTGTGCATAGTCATGCAGGCTGATTTTGCTGCTCCAACGTCGTGCCCAACGCACGACCCAGGTCATCTGCTTCTGCCCAAGCTCATAGGGGCTGGCGCTATGCAACAGAAAGGCTTCTGCATAGGTCGCCACAATTGTCACCGGCATGTCCGGGTTGCGCAGCCGGTCTTTGACGGCCTCGCTGAGCACGCCAAGCTGCTCGGCCACATCAACGCATTTGTGCAGGTGCTGCCAGTGATCGGCGGGCGGTGTGCTGCTGCTGCGATAAATGTCAGTCTGCATATCGACCAAGGTCGACAGAATGCGTTCAATGACCTGCGCAGCCTTCGACTGGATGGCGATTTCGCCGGTCAGCAGTGATTCAAGGCAGCGTACATAACCATCGGCAAATGCCCGCCAAGTAGCTTGTGACGAATCAAACGCGGCTTGTTCTGGCAAGGCCAGCGGAATGGGCCGCCGGGCAAAGCGTGCTTGGCATTCTTCCTGGGTGCGGTAGAGCTGCTCGCGCAGGGTTTCTAGAATGGCGAACCGCTCGCTGCCCGATACCGTGTGGCGGTTGAGCAGCCCCAGCTGGCGTTGCAGCAGCGATTGCATCTGCACGGTGCTGGCCAGCGGCTGGGCCGCCAGCCAAGTGCGGCACTCGTCTGCGGTTACAAAGGCAGGGGCGACGTTGGGCAGCGACGAGGTAGCGGGTGAGCTCATGGACGTGGCCTTATGTAGATCGGTGCGAGATCAGGGTAGAGATCAGTGTGAGGGGGCCTGCAGAGCGGCGATCAGCGCGGCAATGAGGCGGGTTTTGTCAGGGGCCTGGCGGCTTGGGCTGTCGCGCAGTGCCGCTGCCCAAATGGGGCGCGGGTAGCGGCTGTCGTCTTGCCAGCGGGGAATGACATGCCAGTGCAGATGGGGAACGACATTGCCCAAGCTGGCGAGGTTGATCTTGTCTGGGCTTACTGTGGCGCGCACAGCGCTTTCGGTGGCCAGCACCACACGCATCAGGTGGCTGGATTGCGCGGCATTGAGGTCGCTCATTTCCGCCACATGGCCGGTCCAAATGACGCGGCAGAAGCCCGGATAGAGGGCGGCTTCTTCACCTTCAACCAGGACGACTCTGCAGTCCGCATCGGACCACAGCAGCTCGCCACCGGAGGTTGTACACAATTCGCAGGAATGCATGGAGGGCCGAGAGTGTTAAGTTTGCTTGTGAAGCATCAAGGATTATAGTGATTTATCGGAAACGTGGGGCGTCCACGCTGCCCGCCGCACAGGATATGCGGAATGCCCATCAAATGGACACAAATGGACGTCTTGGCGCCGTAAATAGCGCATTAAATGGTGCCTCAATCACTGTCTCTGCAATAGATACGCTAAGATCGCGACAGATTCTGCGCCCCCCTCATTTTTTGCTGGAGCTCGCCATGAAGCCTGTTTACCACTCCCGTGTCGCCGCCTTTGGCCTGCTGTGTTTTACCACACCCCTCTTGGGGTTTGCGCAAACCAAGGCGCCGATCGCTAGCTATTGGATGAGTGCAGAAACGAGTTCGGGCATGCCCATGGGTGGCGGCGCACCGAGCATGACGGACATGGCCAGCATGATGATGGGCGGCGGCATGAGCAGCTCCAGCAAGCGCTTGTTGCTGCAACTGGGTTCGCAACAGAGCGCCAGTGGAGAACCTGCAGCAGATCATCTGGTGCCCCCCGCTATGAATATGGGCAGCAGCCTGCCGCTGCGTACGCCCCAAAAAACTCAGGCCCCACGCCGCGATGAAGATGAACGCCGCGAGGATTATGAAAAACCCAAGGGCCGCCTGCTGTTGTTCTGGGGCTGTGGCGCTCAGGCGGGCGCAGGTCAGCCGTATGTGATTGATTTCGCCAAGATGGCCAGTGGTCAGCAATGGCCGGCGGGATTGTTCACACGCCGCGTCAGCGGACAGATCGGCCCATCGGTGGGTCGTTCACGCACCTATGGCGATTGGCCGAATGAAAAGGACAGCACGCGCGTGCCCAACAATTCCTCCTTGCGCGGTGAGCACCAAGTTAAGGGCAACTACTCGCCCGACATCCGTTTTAACCTCGACACTCTCGATTATCTGGCCCCGCTCGAAATCAGCATGAGCAAGCAGGGCACAGCCATGAATGTGCGCTGGAAGAGCATTAGCAATGCCACTGGCTACTTCGCCAATGTTATGGGCGGTAGCGATAACGGCAACGATATGGTGTGGTGGGTGTCCGCCAACAGCAAGGAGTTTGGCGAAGCGCTGTTTGGCTACATCGCTCCACCCGAGGTTGCTCGCCTGATCAAGGACAAGGTGGTGTTGCCCTCATCCACCACCGAATGCACGGTGCCTAAGGAAGTCATGGCCGCTGCGCCCAACGCTATGCTGCGCATGATTGCCTACGGTGAAGAGGCCCACTTCGCACACCCGCCGCGCCCGAAAGACCCCAAGGCCTCATGGAATCCGGAATGGGTTGCCAAGGTCCGCGTCAAATCGACTGCTGCACAACCCATTATGGAAAGTGACAGCAACCGCAGCACTTCAGGTAATCGTTCATCCGGGGATAGCAGCATGGATGCCGGTAGTGCGGTCGGGAATGTGATTAAGGGTTTGTTCGGTTTTTGACGTCGCACTACTGGCTCGGCCTAAAACCCAAACATATTCACACGGAGTCTGATGCGGAAAAAGTAAGCGCTAGGCTTTTTCGCCTAGGGCATCACTTGGTTGCGACCGCTTTCCTTGGCTTTATAAAGATTGGTATCGGCAAGCTTTAGCATATGGGTGATATCGGGTTCTTTTGAGCTTGAGAAGCCGATGCTGAGGGTGACCTTCATGCCGTCCGGTGCGTTAGAGATTACGCCAGCTTCAACGTGACGGCAGAAAGCTTGCAGCTTGCTGCGATGAGCGACTGGTTCGTGGCCCGGCAACATGACGACAAACTCTTCACCACCAAAGCGTGCCAGTAGGCAATCTGGGAAATGGTCGCGCATCAGATTGGCGACATGACGGAGCGCCAGATCGCCAACGTCGTGGCCGTGGCCGTCATTAATTTTCTTGAAGTGATCGAGATCCAGCATGGCGATGCTGAAGCCGCCGCTTACGCGTTTGAGTTCGGAAAAAAACTTACGTCTGTTAGGTAGCCCGGTCAGGGCGTCGATATGTGCAATTGAATTCAGTGCAGCCATGTTCTCGACAAATTCGATATTGCGCGTGACACGACAGAAGAACTCTTCTGCATTAAAGGGCTTACGCAGGAAATCATCGGCTCCAGCTTTGATGAACCGAGCAGTGAGTCCTTCTACGAGACTTCCCGAAATACCAACAATTGCCATGCTGTCTGAGCCATACAGCCGTCGGATTTCACTGGTCATGTGTATGCCATTCATGCCGGGCATATCTTGGTCGGCAAGCACTAAACGGATATCCGGTTCCTTTTGCAGCACTGCTAGGGCGATTTCCGCAGTAGCGGCTTCCAACACCTGATACAGCTGCCGTTCAAGCAAGCTTCTCAGGTGATTGCGAACGGTTTTCGAGTCATCGACTAATAGCACCTTGACGTGCTTGTTCTGCTCGACGCGAGAGACTAACTTCCGGACGTACTCGAGGGCGGCGGGATTGTCTTTGGGAACATAGTCGAATATTGGCTGGAGCAGCAGATGCTCGCGAACGGCTTCGTCTGTATTGCCTGTGAGGATGATCGTCGGGAGTTTGTGCTCAAGTAACAGAGGCAGCGTTTCGCCGTCTGGAGCATCGGGGAGTGTGTAGTCCATTACCGCACACAGATAGTCGCTCTTACTGGTTAGCAGTGCTTGCGCTTCTGCCATGGACTTAGCTTCGACCGGGGAGTATCCATGCTCAACGAGTAGCCGCGAGAGCGCCCGAAGTGTGGTGATGCTGTCTTCGATCAATAGAATGGACTTAGTCACTTTATTCTCGAGCCTGTATAGGTGGACTGAAGATCACTAATACAACGAGCACCAGCTGCCGAAACGTCGATTCATTTTTATCATATTATGCCAGCCCTAGAATTCCAACGGGTCAACATCTAGATGCCAGCGTAATTCCCGGTTGGCTTTCTGGGCGTACAGGGCTTCCATCCATTGCGTCAAAAAGTGCTGCAGTGCGGGGCGGCTGGGCGATTCGATTAGCAGTTGTGCCCGCTCCAGGCTCATGAGGCGGAACATGCGCATGGGTACGGGATCGTAGAGACTGATGTGCTCGCTGTATTGGGCATTGTCATCGAGCAGTGCTTTAGCCGCCGCACGCGCCTGAGCAAGAAAAGCCAGTGACTGATCGATACTCGGTGCCTCGGCGCGGAGTAATGCCTGGAAGGTATAGGGCGGGAAGCCGGCCTGTTCGCGCTCTTCCAGTTGCGAGTCAGCAAAGCGGTGGAAGTCGTGTTGCATCAGCGCTTCGTACAGCGGGTGATCCGGGTATTCGGTTTGGATCAACACTTCACCCGGCAAGGCGGCACGGCCACTCCGACCGCCGACTTGCATCAACTGCGCGAACAAGCGTTCCGGTGCGCGGAAGTCGGCCGCGAACAATGCCGCGTCGGCACCAATCGCGCCGACCAGCGTGAGCTTGGGGAAATCATGTCCCTTGGCTAGCATTTGCGTGCCGATCAGGATGTCGACTTCGTCGGCATGAATGGCATCCAGCAGCGCACGCCATTTGGTGGGCGAGTTAGCCGAGTCGCGGTCGACGCGCAGTACGCGGGCGTGCGGGAAGCGTTGCGCCAGTGTCTCTTCTAGTCTTTGCGTGCCGCGGCCGAAAGGGTGAATGTCCTGATTGCCGCAATCGGGGCAACCTGCGGGAATGTGATTTTCGAAACCACAATGGTGGCAACGCAAGCGCTTGTCGGCGAGATGCACCACCATATTGGCGGCACAGCGTTTGCAGGTAGACACCCAGCCGCATGACGGGCAGGCCAGCACTGGCGCATAGCCACGGCGGTTGAGGAAGATCAGGCTTTGCTCACCACGTGCGAGCCGCGCTTCAATGGCGGCGAGCATGGCAGCCGACAAACCATCCTGTAGCTTCTCGCGGCGCGTATCAATGCAGCGCACCACGGGTGGGGCATCGGCGACTGCGCGCTGCTTCAGCTCGAGCAGTCCATAGCGGCGGCTCTTGGCGTGGTAGTAGGTTTCCAGCGAGGGGGTGGCCGAGCCGAGCACGATGGGGATGTTGAGCTGCTTTGCCCGCATGACGGCAACGTCGCGCGCCGAATAGCGTAAGCCTTCCTGTTGCTTGAACGAGGCATCGTGTTCTTCGTCGATCACGATCAGGCCGAGGCGCGGCAGCGGTGTGAAGACAGACAACCGCGTACCCATCACAATATCCGCGCGCCCTTCCAGGGCATCAAGGAAGCCGCGCGCACGTGCGGCATCGGCGAGGCCGCTATGCGCGGAAACGATCTTTGCGTTAGGGAAGCGCGCCGCAACGCGACCTTCGAGCTGTGGGGTGAGGGCGATTTCCGGCACCAGCATCAGCGCTTGCTGGCCACGCGCGAGCACTGCCTCAATGGCGTGCAAATACACCTCGGTCTTGCCGCTCCCCGTGATCCCGTGCAGCAGAAAAGCTTTGAATTCGCCCGCGGCGTTGTCGATGGCCGCACATGCTGATTGTTGTTCGGCATGTAGCACTGGGCGCTGCACGGTGACGTCCGTGTCTTTCTTCTTGTCCTTCAGTGCGCGCGGCAACTTGCCCTTGCGCAACATCGGCGGCAGGGCCAGCGTCATCACTTCGCCAAGCGGGTGCTGGTAATAGCGCGCGCAGAATTCGGTGACGGCGAGCCAATCCGCCGGCAGACGCGGCATATCACGCAGGATGGCGAGCGCGGCTTTCAGCTTGTCGACAGGTTGATCGCTCTCATCGAGTACGGCAACGATCACGCCTACCTTTTCGCCACGACCAAAAGGTACGCTGACGCGATAACCAACATCATCAACCAGCGCATCAACGCAGGTGTAATCGAACAACCGCGGTAGCGGCAGGTCGAGCGCAACGCGGAGAATAGGGGGCTTGGACTGGGTGCTCATGGGCTTGGCGCTGACATCTCGATTGTGCTTTGCGTTTACGCCCTAGTTTCTTGTTCGTAAAGGAGTTTTAAGCTACCCACAGATTCTGTGGATAACTTTGTGGGAAACCCCTGCGGGAATCCGCTAAGTGACCGGCCTGTTTGAGAATTTGTTACGCTGTATAACAATTGTGCAACAAAAAAACTCTTTTTTATCAATGGCATAAGCTTATACCCTTGATCTGTCGCTGAAATTTTCACGGCCGCAGCGGCGATGCCGGTTTCTGTGCATAAGTCAAGTCTTGACGCCCATTTTGGGGCTTTTACCCAATTGCACTTTTTGCAGTTTTGGCCGTTAGGGAAAAGCCCTTTGAGATCAGGGCTCAATCGCCTCAAGCTCGAAAGTTGTGTACGGTCTCGACTAGGGCAGTCACGTGTTCTGGGGGGGTGAATTGAGAGATCCCATGCCCCAGGTTAAACACATGCCCCGTCATGGGGCCACCAGTCGATGCATAGTCTTCGAGCACGCGCGTTGCTTCTGCTGCGATGGCATCGGGGCCGGCAAACAAAGTGATGGGGTCAAGGTTGCCTTGCAGCGCCACCTTGTCGCCCACGCGGCGGCGGGCATCGCCCAGACTTGTGGTCCAGTCGAGGCCGAGTGCATCACAACCGATGTCGGCCATGGATTCCAGCCACTGACCGCCGCCCTTGGTGAAGACGATGCAGGGTACGCGCTCGCCATCGTGTGACTTCTTGAGGCCGCTGACGACTTTCTTCAGATAGGCCAGCGAGAACTCTTGGAAGGCGCGGTGCGATAAAGCGCCGCCCCAGGTATCGAAGATCTGTACAGCTTGTGCGCCAGCTTCGATTTGTGCGTTGAGGTAAGCAGTGACGGCTTGTGCATTGATGTCGAGGATGTGATGCAGCAGATCCGGACGCTGATACAGCATGGTCTTGATGGTGCGGTGATCGCTGGAGCCACCGCCTTCCACCATGTAGCAGGCCAGGGTGAAGGGGCTGCCGGAAAAACCGATCAGCGGCACCGAGTTGTCGAGCGCGCGGCGAATTTCGGAGACGGCATCCAACACATAGCGTAGATGGTCGTAGGGGTCCGGAACCGTCAGGTCACGGATGGCCCATTCTTCACGCAACGGACGTTCGAATTTGGGGCCTTCGCCCTCGGCGAAATACAGCCCTAGCCCCATCGCATCGGGAATCGTCAGGATGTCGGAAAAGAGAATCGCTGCATCGAGCTTGTAGCGGGCCAATGGCTGCAAGGTAACTTCGCAGGCCATGGACGGCGACTTGCACAGATTGAGGAAGTTGCCAGCACGGCGGCGCGTCTCGTTGTATTCCGGCAGGTAGCGCCCGGCTTGGCGCATCAGCCACAGCGGCGTGTAATCAACGGGCTCGCGCAGGAGTGCGCGCAGGAAGTTATCGTTGTGAGGACGTGCCATGTTCAGTACCGGGTGGCTTACAGCCAATGTGGCGAAGCCATGATTTTACGCTGGAACCGGGCTGAATCAGGCGTCCTGCTTGAGCAAACCCTTCTGGTCCAGATACTGATGAATGGTTTCAATGCGCAGCAGCGAGTCGTCAATCTCCATCAGCTTCTGTTTGGCGAGCAAGGAGATGGGCAACAATTCAGCATAGCGGTTGCCCAGCCATACCGCATCGTCGAGAAAATGCGGCGTGGGCACCGCATCGCCGGCATCGGCAAGGATTATGCGCATTAGTGGCTGCATACGTGATAGCGCTGAGGGCAGACGTATCGCCGGTTCATTGTCGATCAGCTCAATCTCTGCCATCTGCAGGCCCGAGCTCTCGCTACGGCGGTTGAGGATGCGAAAACGCTGCAGTCCATGCACCTTGATGTTGAGCACGCCCAGCTGCTGCATATCCCAGTCGCCGATCTGCGCCAAGGTGCCTATCTCATGCGGCACCGCGGGTTTGCCAACTTCCTGACCGCTGGAAATCAGACAGATGCCGAACGAAGTGCTGTCACGCAGACACTGCGTAGCCATGTCCATATAACGTTGTTCGAACACCCGCAGTGGCAGATAGCCACCGGGGAAGAGCACAGTGTTGAGGGGGAAGAGCGGGATTTCCTGTGACGACATGTAAGGGCGATTACGCCTCGGCAGAAGGTTGAGGTTCGCCCCATTTCGCCATCAGTGTGTGCTTAACGCCCAGATGATCGAGAATACGCGCCACCACAAAATCAACCATGTCCTGCAGCGACTGCGGATGGTGATAGAAGGCCGGGTTTGGCGGCATGATCACTGCACCGGCACGTGCCAGTGTGAGCATGTTTTCCAGGTGGATAACGGAGAAGGGCATTTCGCGCGGCACCAGGATCAGCTTCTTGCCTTCCTTGAGCACCACATCGGCAGCGCGACAGACCAGATCATCGCCCATGCCGGCCGCCACCTTTGCCAGCGTGCCCATGGTGCAGGGGCAGATCACATAGGCATCGGGTGGATTGGAGCCGGAGGCCAGTGGTGCAAACCATTCTTCACGCCCATAGACGCGCAGCTTGCCGGCGGGGGCGTTGAAGCGGGCGCTTAGCTCGGTTTCCACCTCGCTGGGTCGTGAACCTAACTTGAAGCCCATTTCTTGTTGGGCCACGATTTGTGCAGCTTGTGAATACACCAGCTGCACATGGATGCCTTCAGCTGCCAAGAGACATTCAAGCAAGCGCATGCCATAAGGCAAGCCTGAGGCTCCGGTGAAACCAACAGCAATGGTTTTCTTCATGATTGACTTGCTAGGCGACGGTGACGAACCAACACGCGCGCCTTGCCTTCAAAGCGTGCTTTCAGTTGTTCAGCTAGATAGACCGAGCGATGCTGCCCACCGGTACAGCCGATGGCAACCGTGAGATAGCTGCGATTGTCGGCAACGTAGCTAGGCAGCCAGTTCTCTACAAACGTGGCGATGTCGTTTTCCATGCGCTGCACTTCAGGCTGGCTGGCGAGAAACTCGCATACCGCTTTGTCTTGGCCGGTTTGTGGCTGCAACACCGGATCGTAATGTGGGTTGGGCAGGCAGCGCACGTCGAAAACTAGATCGGCATCCAGCGGAATGCCGTGCTTGAAACCGAAGGACTCGAACAGCAGCACCAGCTGGCGCCCATCGTTCAGCGCTGCAAAATCCTTGATGAAGCTGCGCAGCGCATTGGCACGCAATTCACTGGTGTCGATGCGGTGGCCAAACTCGGAAACGAGCGCAAGAATTTCACGCTCATTGGCAATGGCCTCCTCGAGCGTGGTGCTGTCATCGCCGAGTGGATGACGGCGACGCGTTTCTGAAAAGCGCTGAATCAGGATGTCATCACGGGCGTCGAGGAAAATGAAGCGGACCTGAATGTCATCGCTTTCTAGGTCGCGCAACTGGCTGGGCAGGGCTGCAATGCTGCTGCCACCGCGCATATCCACGGCGACGGCCACGCGCTCGTAACCGCCCCAGCGCAGATGCTGCACGAGCTCAGGGAGTAGCGGCGCAGGCAGATTGTCGACGCAGTAGTAACCGCCGTCTTCAAGCACGTTTAGGGCAATTGATTTGCCCGAACCGGAAACACCGCTGATGACGATGACTTGCATTAATCAGGCTGCCTGAAGGCCGCGTTGGCGCGCGGCTTCAATGATGGCCAGCTTTTGTTCCGGCGTTGCATCGCGCCAAGAGCGGATTTCATCGACGCTACGCATGCAGCCGACGCACAGGCCCGTGGCCTCGTCAAGCTTGCATATATTGATACACGGTGATTCGATCATGACAACTCCACAAGGACTATGTACACGATTTTGCCAGCATCGCGCGACTAACGCGAGCGGCAGGGGGACGTCCTAGCTCTGCACTGATCCATGCTGCTGTCTCGACCAAGCTGTCAAGATTGACGCCACACTCAATGCCGAGGCCGTTGAGTAAATAAACCACATCCTCGGTGGCCACATTGCCCGTGGCGCCAGCCGCGTAAGGGCAGCCCCCGAGTCCAGCGACCGAGCTGTCAAAGGTGCTGATGCCGAATTCCAGCGCGGTGTGGATGTTGGCAATCGCCATGCCGTAGGTGTCGTGGAAGTGACCGGCGAGGAACTTGAGCGGAATGCGTTTGGCAACGGCCTCCAGCATGGCCAGTGTGCTGGCTGGCGTGCCGACGCCGATGGTGTCGCCAAGGCTGACTTCATAGCAACCCATATCGTAAAGCGCATGCGCGACCTCGGCCACGGCGAGGGGTGCGACCGCACCTTGATAGGGGCAGCCAAGCACGCAGGAGACATAGCCGCGTACTTTCACACCAGCAGCCTTAGCGGCTGCGATCACGGGTGGAAAACGCTCAAGGCTCTCGGCGATCGAGCAGTTGATGTTTTTCTGCGCAAAGGCTTCCGAGGCGGCAGTGAAAATCGCAATCTCTTCAACACCCGCAGCCAATGCGGCTTCCAGACCTTTGAGGTTAGGCACCAGCACTGGGTAGCTGACGCCGGGTTTTTTGCTGCGCATGACTTCGTGCATGAGCTCGCTGTGGTCCGCCATTTGGGGCACCCATTTGGGCGACACAAACGCGGCAGCTTCGATGTGCTGGAGGCCGCTAGCCTCCAATCGCCGGATCAGTTCAAGCTTCGTCGCGGTGGGAATGTTCTGCTTCTCGTTCTGCAGGCCATCACGCGGCCCGACTTCAACGAGATTAACGAAAGAGGGATAAGTCATCAGTGATTCAGTGTGGAAAGAATGATGTGCAGTTTGATAGCCCGTTTGGGCAGCACACTTCGACAGCGGATTGAGCTTAAGGTTTGCTGGCCCAGTTCGGCAGACGTTTTTCGAGCAGCGCGGTGAGGCCTTCGCGCGCCTCGGTACCCGCGCGTACGCGGGCACTGCGCTGCGCCATGTGATCGAGTAATTCGGCCGACACCGGCCGGTTTTGCAGCACCGCCAGCGTCGCTTTGCATTCTGTTAATGCGTGCGGGCCATTGGCGAGCAGGGCATCCACTAGGTCAGCTAAGGCATGGTCCAGCCCAGTGGTGTCGGCCACGATTTCATGGACTAGGCCCAGACGATACGCCTCGGATGCCGAGAAGCGTTCGGCCGTGAGCATGTAGCGACGGGCATGGCGCACGCCGATCGCACTTGTGACATAGGGCGCGATAACCCCCGGAATCAGGCCGCGTTGTGTGTCGGTGAGCGCGAACTCGGCATCGAACGTTGCAATCGCGATATCGCACGCGGCAATCAGGCCTATACCCCCGCCTAGGACAGGCCCTTGAATCCGCGCCACTGTGGGCTTGGGTGCGTCGCTGAGGGTGCGCAGCAGGGTTGCAAAGGCGCGTGCTTCAACCAGACTTTCCGCCTCCCCTTTGAGCGCGCCTTGCAGCAACCATTGGGCATCTACGCCCGCACAAAAGCTGGTGCCGAGACTGGAGAGGATGATCACACAGACGCTGCTGTCGCCGCTCATGCTGGCGAGCGCAGCTGTCAGTTCGCTGATGAACAGCCCATCAATAACATTGTGTCGCTCGGGGCGGTTGAGCGTGATGATGCCGACCCCATGATCAACCTCGGTCAGAATGTTCTGATAGGACGTCATGGGGTAGCTGTCTTACTTTGCGGCAGCGCGCTTCTTCGGCGCAGCCTTGGCTTTAGTGGTCTTTGCTGCCGCAGCCGTTTTACTGGCCTTGGCCGCTTTGGCAGGCGCTGCCTCTGTATCCGCAGTGGCTTCAGCGCCCTCAGCGCCGGCCGGACTCGCCTTGCCTGCCTTCGGTGCTTTAGGCGCCCGCGCTTCAAACTCAAATCCGGTCTTGCCATCTGGTCCGCGCACGAGGAAGGCCGAGAACTTGCGCTTGGTGCGATTGGACACGAAGCCCTTGAGTAGATCGGTTTTGCCTTCGGTCAGGAGCTTCACCATCTGAGCGCGATCAATTTCTTGCTGCAGGATCACCTTGCCGGAGCGGAAGTCACAGGTCTTAGCCGCACCCACTGATTTCTCGCACACATAGGCCATGCCGTTTTCGTAAATGGCACTCTGGCACTTGGGGCAAGGCCCGATGCTTTCCTGCTCGCTGAAATCGACTTCCTCGTCACTGCCTTCATTGCTCTGCCCGAAATCGAATTCCGGCTGGTGCTCGGCATTGAGCTTGATGATGGCTGCGAAAGCGCGCCCCATCTTGCTGCGGAAGCCTTGCAATGGGCCAACAGTGCGCTTGGTCAGCAGCTCTTCAACTTCTTCGGATTCGTATTGGCGACCTGCCACCACTTTCCACAGCGAGAAGTCACAGGCCTTGCACTGGAATTTCTTGTAATTTTCCTGAATCACGCCACCGCACTTGGGACAGGGGGCATCAATGGTGGCAAACGCCTCTTCCGGGATTTCGCCATCTTTGATGCGTGCCACCATCTCCTGCGTGGTGCTGACGATGTGGCCCATGAACTCGTCACGCGGTAGCTTGCCGGCTTCCATCTGCTTGAGTTTGTATTCCCAGTCACCGGTGAGTTCCGGCGAGCGAATTTCTTCTACGCCCAGCTTGTCGAGCGCGAACAGCAGCGAGAAGGCCTTGGCCGTCGGTTGGAGTTCGCGGCCGTTGCGATGCACATACTCTTCGCTGAGCAGACCTTCAATGGTGGCGGCCCGCGTAGCCGGTGTGCCGAGGCCGCGCTCACTCATCGCTTCGCGCAGCTCTTCGTCGTCCACCAGCTTGCCCGCGCCTTCCATGGCCGACAGCAGCGTGGCTTCGTTGAAGCGCGCCGGCGGCTTGGTCTGGTTAGCCTTGACGGCAACATCGTTGGCCCAGACGCGTTCCTTCGGCTGGACTGGTACAAGCGCCTTGCTTTCCTTGCCCTCGCCGTCCTTGGCGTCTTTGCCTTCTTCCTCGACTTCGGCTTCCTTGCCGTAAATGGCCATCCAGCCTGCCGATACCAGCACCTTGCCTTCAGTCTTGAAGGCTTCGCCTTCAACGCGGGTGATACGCGTGGTCACATTGAATTCTGCGGCGGGGTAGAAGATGGCGAGGAAACGCTTGACCACCAAGTCGTAGAGTTTCTGTTCGGCTTCCGACAGGCTCTTTGGCGCTTGCCCGGTTGGGATGATGGCGTGGTGATCTGAAATCTTGGCATTGTTGAAGATGCGCTTGTTCGGATGGACCCAGCCAGACCCCAAAATCTCGCCAGCAAATCCTTCATACGGCGTGTCGGCCAGCGCACGCAGCGTTTCCTTGACCGAGGGAATGTAATCTTCGGGCAGATGGCGGCTATCCGTTCGTGGATAGGTTAGGACCTTGTGGCGCTCATAGAGTGCTTGCGCAATCGACAGCGTGGTCTTGGCAGAAAAGCCAAAGCGGCCATTGGCCTCGCGTTGCAGCGAGGTCAGATCAAACAGCGCGGGGGATTGCTGTGTCGTGGGCTTTGACTCTTCCGTGACATCGCCATGTTTGCCCAAACACTTCTTGCGGATCTCGTCGGCGCGCGCCTTTTCCCAAACGCGGCTGGCCTGGGCGTGCTCATCCTCGCCCTTCTTGAACTTCTCGTCGAACCAGCGACCACGATAGGTACCAGCAACTGCACCGAACTCGCCTTCAACTTCCCAGTAATCACGGGATACGAATTTGCGGATACGCTCTTCACGCTCCACCAGGATAGCGAGGGTCGGGGTTTGCACCCGACCGACCGGGGTCTTGTGGAAACCCCCGGTTTTGGAGTTGAAGGCGGTCATGGCGCGCGTGCCATTGATGCCAATCAGCCAGTCGGCTTCGGAACGGCAGCGCGCGGCATCGGCCAGCGGCAGCATTTCATCATCGGTACGTAGGTGTGCAAAACCATCTTTGATGGCGCCTTGCGTCATCGACTGCAGCCACAGGCGGCGGATCGGCTTGGGGTTTTTCTCACTCATCGCGTGCTGCACGACGTAGCGGAAAATTAGCTCACCTTCGCGGCCCGCGTCACAGGCGTTGATCAGGCCGGACACATCCTTGCGCTTGATCAGGCGCGTTAGCAGCTTGAGCCGATCTTCGGTTTTCTCGATGGGATTCAGCGTGAAGCGCGGCGGGATCACGGGCAGGTTGGCAAACGACCATTTGCCGCGCTTGACCTCGTATTCTTCAGGGACAGCCAGTTCGAGCAAGTGACCGACGGCCGAGGAAAGCACGTACTGATCGCTCTCGAAGTAATCGGCCGTCTTGGTAAATCCCCCTAGCGCGCGAGCAATATCCGCTGCAACAGAGGGCTTTTCGGCAATGATGAGCTGCTTGGTCATGGGCGGCGTAAGTAAACGCGAAAGCGGCGCATCATAGGTGCGCCGCCCTCAGCTTGCAAGTATTGGCGGGGTATCACAATATCAATACCCTGCAGGAGGTTAGTGACAGAGACGGTCTTCGCCTTCGTCATCTTCGTCGGCGGCAAGCAGCTCTTCGAGCAGCAGCGTGTCGAGCGAATGCTGGTGGCGCCACATGACCATCAGCACGATGACCTTGAGGCGGGACAGGTTAATACTTTCATCTGTGGTGGCCATGGCGCGATCAATCACCAGCTCACGCAAGGCCAGTGGCAAGGCGCCCGCCTGCTCAAGGAAGGTCAGGAAACCGCGGCATTCGGTGCTGAGCTGCGACTGCTCTTCGTCCACATAGACGCGGATAGCCGGCCGAGTGGTTGTGTTGTGGGCAACCTCGTGGGCGTCGGCATCGTGTTCCTGCAGGCCGGCGAGCCAGTCCAGCGCATCATGGATGGCATCTTCTTCAAAACCGACTGCTGACAGTTTGCGAGCGAGCACATCGGGCTCGGGACAAGCTTCCGGGAGGTAGTTTTCGAATAGATAGACGAGGATGTCGAACATGCTGGCAGGCCCCCAAGTGAGAACACTGCGATGCCGCCACAGTGTCTTGTTAATTGAGCTTTTGGTAGCGACCGCCGGGCAAACTGGCGATGCGACCATCAAGCTCCATGGGGAGGAGCATCGCAAGAAGCGCATCAGGTGTCAATCCGGTCCGCGCCACCAATGTCTCCAGATCACAGGGTGAATTACCCAGTACATTGATTAGATTGAGTTCTTCGGCCGAAAGGGGTGTTGTTTCCAGATCGACCGATGTGATGGGGTTGACCACGGACTCCCATGCCAGCTCTTCTAGAATGTCATTTGCCGACTCTACCAGCTTGGCACCTTGCCGAATCAAGCGGTGACAGCCGTGAGACAGCGCGGAGTGAATGGAGCCGGGAATGGCGAACACCTCACGCCCGGCTTCAGCTGCCAGCCGCGCGGTAATTAATGAGCCGCTGCGATCTGCGGCTTCAACCACCAAACAACCTTGCCCCAGCCCGGCGATGATGCGGTTGCGCCGCGGAAAGTGGTGGGCGAGCGGGCCGATCCCTAAGGGGAACTCACTGATAATCAGGCCATCGGCAGCAATCTGACGCGCCAGCTCCGCATTGCGTGCCGGGTAAATTCGATCAATGCCGGTGCCGATGACCGCAATTGTGCTGCCGCGCCCCTTGAGGCCGCCACGATGCGCCGCGGCATCAATGCCGAGTGCCATACCGCTGACGATGGTGAGCCCGGCGGCAGATAAGTGGCAGGAAAAAGCCTCGGCATCCAGCTCGCCTTGCCGTGTGGCATTGCGGCTGCCAACCACCGAGAGCATGGGCTGTTGTAACAGCTCGACATTGCCTTTGGCATACAGCAGCGCAGGCGGGTCGGCGCTGTCGAGCAGGGCGCGAGGATAGGCTGGGCTGCCTAGGGGAATAAGATGGTTGCCGGGTTCGCTCGCCCAGGTCAGGGCTGTCGTGATGTCGGCATCGGCATCATGGTTGGCCAGCAGCGTGGCCAGCTTGTCGCCGATGGCGGCGCGTAGTTCGCTGCCGCCCGCCTTGAAGATGGCCTGCGGCAGGCCGAAAGTCTGCAACAGGGCGCGCTGGGCTTGGCCGCCCAGCCCTGGGGTGAGCGTTAGCCGCAGCCAAGCGGCTAATTCATTCTCAAGGTGTGCGGACAACGTCACCGGCCGTGATCGGGTCATCAGAGTTCATGATCAGCGCGTAGGAAACGCGGTCAAAGACCAAGAAAACGAAGAGCTGACCCGTCAACTGCTCTGGAGTGATGTGGGTGGTCTTGATGCCCTTGAAGCGCTCATCCACTGAGCGACTGGCGCGCGAGATGGCGAATACATGCCCCAGCTCCACGCCATCTTTGGCGCCGCGAGAAAAGCTCACCACCTCAAAACGGCCTGCATTGCCAGCGGCACCATAGAGGGTTAGGACTCGACCACGGATATCCTTATCCGGTGCTCTGGGAATGTAGGAGATGATCGACGGCTCCACTTCAGCAACCAGTCGATCACCCCGTGCAATTTCCAATGCTGAGCGTGAGACTTGCAGCGTGGCCGGCTCGCCTTCAGCCGTTAGCTGGGCGCTGCCGACATAGACAGCCTCATGACCCAGCTTCTCCTTCGTCTCTGGGTCGATCAGCGCTGCACCGGGGCGGTAGATGTGCCATTGCAACTTGTCACGACCCTTGATGCCCGTCACAAAGATCTTGTCACCTGCACCGAGGATGATTCGGTCGTTTTCAGCCGACACGATGCGTGGCATCGCATCCAGCTTGTCCAAATCCATCACCATTGGGCGGGCCAGATAGGGACGAATCAGCTCATAGGGAATTGACGAGATAGCCTTCTTTTGGGGCTCGACATAAATCTTCGGCTCTAGCTTGAGGTCGCGCACCTGCCCCGCGCCGCCTTCGACACGTAGCCGTGGCTTGCCATCAGCGTCGTATTCAAGGACAAGGACTTGGCCTGGGTAAATCAGGTGCGGGTTTTTGACATCACTCTTATTCAGCCGCCACAGTTCGGGCCAGCGCCAAGGGCTCTTGAGAAACTTACCGGAAATCCCCCATAGGGTGTCACCGGGAACCACGACGTGGCGGTCTGGTGCGTTGGCAGCCAGTTCCAGTGGCGCAGCAGCGTGGGCGGGAACTTGCATGAGGCCTGCGGTCAAAAACAGGGCGAGCAGTGGAGCGGATATAATGCGACGCATACAGGCATCTCCGGTTGAAGTCGCTCGATTCTGCCGCTAAACCGCTTTGCAATCAATCAGATCAAGAAGATATTTATGGCTTTACTTCCCATTCTGCGGTATCCAGACAACCGTTTGCACAAAAAGGCTGAACGGATCAAGGAAGTTACAGACGAAATTCGCCGTCTGGCTACTGACATGGCTGAGACCATGTACGAGGCGCCGGGCATCGGACTGGCCGCCACACAGGTAGACCGCCATATCCGGCTGATCGTGGTGGATGTGTCTGAAGACCAAAATGAGCTACTGACCTTTATCAACCCCGAGATCATCCAAAAAAGCGGTGAGTGCGTGGGCGAAGAAGGGTGCTTGTCCGTGCCCGGTATTTACGAAACTGTGATCCGCTCGGAGCGCATCAAGGTCAAGGCGCTGAATCTCAAGGGCGAGCCCTTTGAACTGGAAGCAGATGGCCTGCTGGCTGTGTGTATTCAGCACGAGATTGATCATCTGCAAGGCAAGGTTTTTGTTGAATACCTGTCCAACCTCAAGCAAACCCGCATCAAGTCTAAGCTGGCCAAGAAGGCCAGGATCACGGCATAACGCCGTCTGACAACCCCATGGATCTGATTTTTGCCGGTACGCCGGTGTTTGCTGCCCGCGCACTGGAGGCCTTGATCGAGGCCGGCCACACCATCAAGTTGGTGTTGACTCAACCGGATCGTCCGGCGGGGCGCGGCATGCAATTGCAAGCCAGTGCAGTTAAGCAAGTGGCGCTGCAACATGACATTCCCGTCTATCAACCGGAAAAGCTACGCGATCCGGCAACGCACGAGCCGCTGCGTGCTATCACTGCAGACTGCATGATCGTGGCAGCCTACGGCATCATCCTGCCGCAGGCTGTGCTGGATATGCCGCGGCTGGGCTGCTTGAATATTCACGCATCATTATTGCCCCGCTGGCGTGGTGCTGCCCCGATCCAGCGCGCTATCGAGGCGGGCGATAGCCGCACTGGCACCACCATCATGCAAATGGATGCGGGCCTCGACACCGGCGCCATGTTGCTCAAGGAAAGTCTCTCGATACAGCCTGACGACACAGCCGCCACCTTGCATGACAAGCTGGCGGAGCAGGGCGCGGAGCTAATTGTCCGTGCGCTGGAGGGTTATGCCGGCTTGACGCCTCAACCGCAACCCGCCGAGGGAGCGACGTATGCGGCCAAGATCACCAAGGCTGAGGCCCTGATTGATTGGTCTTTGCCCGCGGTAGAGATTGAGCGCCGCATTCGCGCGTTTGACCCCTTTCCCGGCGCTGTGACCGAGTGTCAGGGTACGCAGGTCAAAGTCTGGCGTGCCGCCGTGGTGGCGGGCGAGGCCGTGCCGGGTACCGTGCTGGTTGCCGATGGCCAGCAGCTGATCATCGCGTGTGGCACACAAGCATTGTCCTTGTTGATCGTGCAAAAGCCCGGGAGCAAGCGCTTGCATGTCAGCGACTTCCTACGCGGGGTCAGCCTTGTTGCAGGCCAAAGCCTGACAAACCCAGCTTGAGCGTTTTCTCTGTTGCATGTTGCCGCGCGGTTGAATTTTTTCACCAGCACCGCATCTAACGAAGGTAGCAAGACCCTTAACCGCATCCCAATGGAGGCAACGCATGCTCGGCAACTGGCTTAAAACCTCAATCCTGATGGCTGGCATCATGGCCCTGTTCGGCATGCTTGGCGCCTATCTTGGTGGGGCCAATGGCATGCTGTTGGCACTCCTGTTCGGCGGTGGCATGAACTTCTTCGCCTATTGGTTTTCCGCCGATATGGTCTTGAAGATGTACAACGCGCAGGAAATCGATGAGGCCTCCTCGCCCTATCTCTATAACATGGTCAAGGAGTTGGCTGCCCGTGCCGATCTGCCTATGCCTAAGGTCTACATCATTGATGAAGCGCAGCCGAACGCCTTTGCTACCGGCCGTAATCCTGAAAATGCTGCCGTGGCTGCAACCAGCGGCATTCTGCAGATGCTGTCGGCACGCGAGCTGCGTGGCGTGATGGCGCATGAATTGGCACACGTGAAGCACCGTGACATCCTGATCTCGACGATTTCGGCCACGCTGGCTGGTGCTATCTCCGCGCTTGCTAACTTCGCCATGTTCTTCGGCGGTCGCGATTCTGAAGGCCGTCCGGCTAACCCCATCGCGACTATTGCAGTTGCACTACTAGCCCCGCTGGCCGCTAGCCTGATTCAGATGGCGATTTCGCGTGCGCGTGAGTTTGATGCGGATCGTGGCGGCGCCGAGATCAGCGGCGACCCGAACGCATTGGCTGATGCGCTGCTGAAGATTAATGCTTATGCCCGCGGTATTCCCATGGCCACAGCCGAGGCTCACCCGGAAACGGCGCAGATGATGATCATGAACCCGCTTGCTGGCGGCGGACTCGCTGGCCTATTTAGTACTCACCCAGCGACCGAAGAGCGAGTAGCGCGTTTGCGTGCCATGGCGCCCGGGCAGTGACAGCTACCTAAAGCGCTTCCAAAATAGGGGCTATCTAAATAGATAGCCCCTTATTTCTTGTGCGTCCGATAAAAACGATAGGCTTACGGGTTGGTTTTACCGGGAAAGTTTTGCCGCCCTCCAACTTACCCTAAAGGCACTTTTCGGCTTGAGGCCCTTCGCCATCGGATTAACTGTCAATCTTGCGGAATTGGGGAACTTCTGCAATCTGCAGCCGTCTATCTAGCCATTGCCCGCATAGGTGACCTTGATTGCGATGATGACCCAACCATAGGATGTAGCGGTTCCGATATTTGTGTTTCAATGAGTGTGCCGACTGACACGAGACGGCAGCGACCCATTGAATTCACAGCCCACCCTACACGCATTGGAGACTTGGTCACATGGAACTGCTTTCTAGTCCGGAAATCTGGATTGCCTTTTTTACCCTCACCGCCCTTGAGCTGGTATTGGGTATAGATAACATCATCTTTATCTCCATCCTGTGCGATAAGTTGCCACGGGAAACTCGCGAGTTGGCACGCCGCATCGGGCTTGGCATGGCTATGTTCATGCGCATCGGCTTGTTGTTTTTGCTTTCATGGATCATTGGGCTGGTCGAGCCGCTGTTCAGTATCTTTGGCCAAGAAATTTCGGGCCGCGACCTGATTCTTATCGGTGGCGGTATGTTTCTTCTTTGGAAGAGTACATATGAGATTAATCACCTGCTTGAAGGTCAGACGGGCAGTGCTTCCAGTGCTGTACAGGCCACATTTGCGGGTGTGATTATCCAGATCGCCATCATTGATATGGTGTTTTCACTTGACTCAATCATTACAGCAGTTGGCATGGTGGATGAAATCGCCGTGATGGTTGCAGCAGTGATTACCTCTGTTGCACTCATGATGGCATTCGCGCGGCAGATCGGTGATTTTGTCTCCGCGCATCCAAGCATCAAGATGCTGGCGCTTGCCTTTCTAGTAGTGGTTGGTTTGGTATTGATCGCCGATGGTTTCGACCATCATGTGCCGAAGGGCTACGTGTATTTCGCTATGGCTTTCTCGCTCGGGGTTGAGCTACTGAATATTCGTAGCCGCAAGCGCCGCGAGGCCGAAGCGCCGGTACGACTGCACGAGGCATATGTGCGGGATGAGACGAAACAGAACTAATCAACAGACGTAAAAAAGCCCCGGCATGCCGGGGCTTTTTCATTGGCGCATCGTGAAGCCGCTAACGGTCAGACAATGTCGAGATGCTGAATGCCAGCATTGATGTCGGTACCATGTGCATCCTTGCCATGCAGCTTGATCATCAAGCGCACTTCGTTCATCGAGTCGGCAAAGCGGAGCGCGTCTTCGTAGCTAATTTTGCCTTCCTCATACAAATCAAAGAGCGACTGGTCAAACGTTTGCATGCCTAGTTCGCGCGACTTTTTCATGGTTTCCTTGATTCCATGAACTTCACCCTTGCCAATCTGATCTGAGATCAAGGGTGAATTAAGCAGTACTTCGACGGCAGCAGCCCGCCCCTTTCCCTCCCGCAACGGGATCAATCTTTGCGACACAATGGCCTTGAGATTGAGCGAAAGATCCATCAGTAGCTGTGGCCGGCGCTCTTCCGGGAAAAAGTTGATGATGCGATCAAGTGCTTGATTAGAGTTGTTGGCGTGCAAGGTGCCCATGGCGAGGTGGCCTGTTTCGGCGAAGGCAATTGCATGTTCCATGACTTCGCGATCGCGGATTTCACCGATCAAGATCACATCTGGCGCCTGACGTAGCGTGTTTTTCAGTGCAGCTTCCCATGAGTCGGTATCCACACCGACCTCACGTTGGGTAACAACGCAGTTGCGATGCTCATGCACGTATTCAACCGGATCTTCGATGGTGATGATGTGGCCGTAGGAGTTCTGGTTGCGGTGACCGATCATCGCGGCCAAGGACGTTGATTTGCCTGAGCCCGTTCCCCCCACGAAGAGGACCAGACCGCGCTTGGTCATGGATACTTCTTTCAAGACTTGCGGCAGCTTTAGGTCATCCAGCTCGGGAATGGAGGTGTTGATGGTACGCAGCACCAAGCCGACACGCCCCTGCTGCACAAATGCATTGACGCGGAAGCGACCGATACCAGCCGGATTGATCGCGAAATTACACTCCTTGGTCGACTCAAATTCAGCAGCCTGCTTGTCGTTCATGATGGCGCGTGCCAGCTCCAGCGTGTGCTGCTGGCTTAACGCTTGAGCTGTTACTGGCGTCATCTTGCCGTCGACTTTGATTGCCGGCGGGAAGCCGGAAGTGATAAAGAGATCTGAACCCTTTCTGCTGACCATATTGCCCAGCAGCTGGTACATGAACTTGAGGCCTTCGTCTTTTTCCATCGTCTGACCTTTTAGGCGCCGCCAAAGGCGTCTTTGTTAAAGGCCTTGTTGCGGGCCTCGGAGGGGGGCACGATGTTGCGACGCACGAGATCCTGCAGGTTCTGGTCCAGCGTCTGCATGCCGAATTGCTGACCGGTCTGGATGGCCGAGTACATCTGGGCAATCTTGTTTTCGCGAATCAGGTTGCGGATGGCCGGCGTGCCAATCATGATTTCGTGAGCGGCAACGCGTCCTGCACCATCCTTGGTTTTGAGCAGGGTTTGCGAAATCACCGCACGTAGCGATTCGGACAACATTGAGCGCACCATTTCTTTTTCTGCAGCGGGGAAGACGTCAACAATCCGGTCAACCGTCTTGGCGGCCGAGCTGGTGTGCAGGGTGCCGAACACCAAATGGCCAGTTTCCGCAGCGGAGAGTGCGAGACGGATAGTTTCCAGATCGCGCATTTCACCGACCAGAATCACGTCAGGATCTTCCCGCAGGGCGGAGCGCAAGGCATTGGAGAAGGACAGTGTGTGCGGCCCGACTTCGCGCTGGTTGATCAGACACTTCTTCGATTCGTGCACGAATTCGATCGGGTCTTCAACCGTGAGGATATGGCCGTAGTCGTTTTCATTGATGTCATCGACCATCGCTGCGAGCGTGGTGGACTTACCCGAACCTGTTGGCCCGGTCACCAGCACGATGCCACGCGGGGTGCGCGCGATCTCGGCAAAAATTTTAGGTGCGTTGAGTTGCTCCAGCGACAGCACTTTGGACGGAATGGTCCGGAATACGGCACCTGCCCCCCGTTGCTGCACAAAGGCATTGACCCGGAAGCGGGCCAGATTCGGCACAGAGAAGGAGAAGTCACACTCAAGGTGTTCTTCATAAACCTTGCGCTGGCCGTCGTTCATGATGTCGTACACCATGGCGTGCACATCCTTGTGCTCGAGCGGCGGCAGGTTGATGCGCCGTACGTCGCCATGGACGCGAATCATGGGGGGAAGGCCGGCAGAAAGGTGCAGGTCGGAGGCCTTGTTCTTGACAACAAAGGCAAGCAGTTCGGTGATGTCCATCGAGGTTCCCGGGTGGGTGGATACGCTGGCTGATATACTGCGAAAGCATTATATGACAACTATTTCCGCCAACCTGCAAGCGGTAACCGCCCGGATTGCCTCGGCCTGCAAGGCTGTCGGCAGGGCACCACAAAGTGTGCAGTTGCTCGCCGTATCCAAGACATGGCCGGCGGAGGATGTGCGCAGTGCTGCTGCATGCGGACAACACGCCTTTGGCGAGAACTATGTGCAAGAGGGCGTCGACAAGATCGCGGCCCTTGCCGAGCATGGCTTAGAGTGGCACTTCATCGGCCCATTGCAAAGCAACAAGACGCGACTGGTAGCCGAACATTTTGCTTGGGTACATGCACTGGACCGTCTCAAGATCGCTGAGCGTTTGTCGGCGCAGCGCCCCAGTAATTTGCCGCCATTACAGGTCTGTGTGCAGGTGAATGTCAGCGGTGAGGCCAGCAAAAGTGGCGTTGCGCCTGCCGAAACAGCCACCCTTGCGCACGCTGTCGCGGCACTCCCGCGGCTCAAGTTGCGAGGCCTGATGGCTGTGCCAGAGGCGGATGCGGATGAGGCCAGCCTGCGCGCTCAGTTCAGCCTAATGCGTACATTATTGGAACAACTGAACGGCGAGGGACTCCAACTCGATACCCTCTCCATGGGCATGTCCCATGATCTGGACATCGCCATTCAAGAAGGCGCGACGCTGGTACGTATCGGTACAGCGATCTTCGGTGCGCGCAACTATCAAGAACCCTAATTAGAGGATCACCCATGCGGATTACATTTCTCGGCGGCGGCAATATGGCGGCCGCATTGATCGGCGGCCTGCGCGAGAAAGGCTTTTCTGCAGCCGGCATTCAGGTCGTGGAGCTGAGTCTGGAGGCGCGGGAAAAGCTGACCGAGCAGTTTGGCGTCCGCTGTACGGATCAGTTCGACGCGGCCGCCTTGAACTGCGACGTGGTTGTGCTGGCGGTTAAGCCACAGCAAATGCGCGCCGCGGTGACCCCTTTGATAGGCAAACTTAAACAGCAACTCGTCATCAGCATTGCAGCCGGGCTGCGTGTCGATGACATGTCACGTTGGCTGGGCAACTATCCGCGCATTGTGCGCACCATGCCGAATACACCCGCCCTTATCGGTGCCGGTATTACCGGACTGTATGCCGCGCCGGAAGTGGATGCCGAGCAGCGCAAGGTGGCTGACACCATTCTCGGCGCCGTGGGCGTCACGGTCTGGGTTGAGGACGAAGCTCAGGTCGATGGTGTGACCGCGATTTCCGGCAGCGGCCCGGCCTATGTTTTTTATTTCATTGAGGCATTGGAAGCAGCTGCGCTAGAGCTGGGCTTCGACGCTGTCTCCGCACGCAAGCTGGCCCTGCAGACTACGCTCGGTGCTGCGCAGCTGGCGGCGCAAAGTGAAGAGAGCCCAACCGTGCTGCGTGAGCGCGTGACCTCCAAGGGTGGCACCACCGAGGCCGCCTTGCGCTCACTTGAAGGCGATGCTGTTAGTGCTGCGGTATCACGGGCAGCCAAGGCTGCGGCAGCGCGTGGGCGTGAGCTGGGCATATTGCTCGGCCAAGATTAAGGACGCACCATGGTGATGCAAAGCCTGTTTTTCATTCTGCAGTCGGTCGCCGATCTGCTAACCGGTATTTTTCTACTGCGTTTTCTCATGCAGTGGGCGCGTGTGTCCTTCCGCAACCCTGTTGGCCAGTTCGTGATCGCTGCCAGCGACTGGGCGGTGCTGCCGGCGCGCAAGGTGGTTCCGGGGTTGTGGGGTGTCGATTTGCCGAGTCTGGTATTGGCATGGCTGGTGCAATGCACTTACTTTGCGCTGGTCTTCGGGCTTTCTGCAACGGGCGACGCCATCACCCCGGCTGCCATGGGCACACTGGCACTGGTGGCGCTGCTTGAAACCGCGCGCACCTTCCTCTACTTGATCTTTGGCATTGTCATCATCACCGCGATCATGTCGTGGGTGAATCCGTATGCACCCCTGGCGCCTGTTTTGAACGCGCTGGCACGCCCGTTCCTCGCTCCCCTTCAGCGCTTCATCCCGCCACTGGGGGGCGTGGATCTGTCGCCGCTGGTGCTGATCATTGTGCTGCAGCTTTTGCTCGGCCTGCTCGCCAGCCTGCGCCTCTCGGTCTTCGGTCTCGGCTGATCACAGACATGCGCACCCCGGCAGGGTGCGCAGTTTGGCCGCTAGCGCTTACTGCTGCTGGCAGTGATAAATCGCTCGCAGGTAGGCTTCCGGATCGCTTGGCTCGTTACGGCGGCGCGCTGCGCTGGGCACCACCTCCTGCAGGCGCAGCTGTAATGCGTAGGGCGGTACGGCACCGGCATGCAGGACCTCACGGGCGTGGGTACCGAAAGCTTCTTCCAGCCGCATACGGGCAAGATCTTCGACGGAGTAGTCCATGCTGTTTCCCCTTTCGCCAATTAACGGTGTGTACATCTGATGTAACGCCACAATTGCGAAAAAGTTGAATCCATCCGGATCAATATTTTGCGTACATTAAAATTATGGCACCGCTATAAGCGGGGGCACAGTGCGAGCGAGCCCCGGCAATTGCGGAGCATTTTTCAATGCACCGGCGTATTGCTCCCGTTCCAGGGCGCAACCTTGAGTAATAAGAGCATGCCGGGTATGCCGAGCATCGCACAGATAAGGAAGAAGTCGAGCCATCCGAAATACTCAATTAGCCAGCCGACGCTTGCGCCAACCAGAGTACGTGGTACTGCCATTAGGCTGGTAAACAGGGCAAGTTGCGTTGCGGTGTAGGAAGGGTGCGTATTGCTCGCCATATAGGCGACAAAGGCTGCGCCGCCAAGACCAGCGCCTAGCGCTTCAAAGACAATGACAAGTGCGAGTGCAGCCTGCTGCTCAAGCCCGATAGTTGTTTGTTGTCCCATCGATGCCAACCAAGCAAAGCCGAGTGTAGAGACAATTTGCACAACCCCGAACAGCCATAGTGCCCGGTTGATATTCAATTTCAGCATCAACAAACCGCCAAGGAGCGCGCCGACAACCGAGCCCCATAGGCCGGCGTTCTTTGCGATGAGGCCGATATCGGTCTTGCTATAACCCATATCAAGATAAAAAGTCGTGGCCTGCGCGGAACCTAGGGAGTCACCAAGCTTGTATAAGAAGATGAAGGCAAGTACCAGCATGGCGCTTGCCCAGCCCTTACGTCCGACAAACTCCTTGAATGGTTCGATTATCGCCATGCGCAGCGTAGGCGGCGCCTTGCCGATGATGTTTGGTTCGCTGACCATGAGGCTCATCATGATGCCCGGCAGCATGAACATGGCAGTGATGGCGAATACCCACTGCCAGCTCATATGGTCAGATAGGATCAGCGATAGAGAGCCCGGAACAAGCCCTGCGATACGGTAGGCGTTGACGTGTACTGAGTTTCCCAATCCAAGTTCCACATCGGGCAATATCTCGCGCCGAAAAGCATCAAGTGCAATATCTAAGGTGGCAGATAAAAAACCGATTGAGAAGCAGGCGATTGTTGCCGGATGGCTGGCAAAAGCTTTTAGGGATGGCCAATTCACGACTGGAAGTGCTGCATTGATTTGCAGCATCACCAAATCAAGTGAGAACAGCGGTACCCAGTCTATCCCAGGCGCAGTCAGACCTTTGGGGGAAACAAATCCACACCAAGCGATGGCTGCTAGCAATGCAATTTGGGTTAGTAGCATCCAGCTACGCCGCCGCCCTAGCCCTAGCAAGGCATAGCGATCTAGCAAAGGCGCCCAGAGGAATTTCCAAGTGTAGGGAAACATCGCCAACGAAAGCAGTCCGATGGCCTTGAGGTCGACTCCCTCAGTGCGTAGCCAGGCCGGCACGAGATTGATCAGCAGATATAGCGGTAGACCCGAGGCAAAGCCTGTCAGAACGCAAATCAGCATGCGACGGGTGAGTAGCACAGACAGCCAGGTTGGAGTCATGGCGAGGGTCATCAAAACGGAATAGCCAAGTATAAGGACGCTCCCTCACCCAACAAGGCAGGAGAACCGGGCGAAAGTGCCGCTCTATCAAGGTTTTGCGGGGCAATTTGGTAGAATGTGAAGTTACCTCACCCAGCTCCCCGCCTCACCCCATGCAGCCTGACCGTACCGAAGAACTCCGCGCCCTCCTTAACGACCGCATCCTAATCCTGGATGGCGCCATGGGCACCATGATTCAGCAGCACAAGCTGACAGAGGCCGACTATCGCGGCGCGCGTTTCGCCGATCATGCAAGCGATCTCAAGGGCAACAACGATCTACTGCTGATTACCCGCCCTGACGTGATCCGCGGGATCCATGCGGACTACCTAGCGGCAGGCGCCGACATTATTGAAACCAACACCTTCAACTCGACCCGTGTTTCGCAGGCTGACTACGATCTTGAAGACTTGGTGCATGAGCTGAACTTCGAAGGCGCGCGATTAGCGCGCGAGGTTTGCGATGCGTACTCGACACCTGACAAGCCCCGCTTTGTTGCCGGCGTGCTCGGCCCAACCTCGCGTACTGCCTCGATCTCGCCGGACGTGAATGACCCCGGCTACCGCAATGTCACCTTCGACGAGCTGGTCGACAACTATGTCGAGGCCACGCGTGGTCTGGTGGAAGGTGGCGCAGACCTGATTCTGGTTGAGACCGTATTCGATACGCTCAATGCCAAGGCGGCGCTATTTGCGGTTGAAAAGTTCTTCGATGAAGCCGGCCGCCGCTGGCCCATCATGATCTCCGGCACCATTACCGATGCCTCGGGTCGCACCCTGTCCGGCCAGACCGCCGAAGCGTTCTGGAATTCCCTGCGCCACTCCAAGCCGCTGAGCTTTGGTCTTAACTGTGCGTTGGGTGCTGAAGAGCTACGTCAATATGTTGAAGAGTTGTCGCGCGTCTGCGATTGCTTTGTGTCGGCGCACCCGAATGCGGGCCTGCCCAATCCCCTCTCGCCAACAGGCTACGATGAAACCCCGGAAGCGCTGGCGGGCGAGATTCGTCGCTGGGGCGACATGGGCATCATCAATATCGCCGGTGGCTGCTGCGGCACGTCGCCAGCGCACATCAAGGCGATTGCCGAAACCCTCTCGCACTGCGCGCCCCGCGTACCGGCCAAGCCCGAACCCAAGCTGCGTTTGTCTGGTTTGGAGCCTTTCAACGTCGGCGCAGACAGTCTATTTGTAAACGTCGGCGAGCGTACTAACGTCACTGGTTCCAAAGCTTTTGCTCGCCTGATTCTGAATGGCCAGTATGAAGAGGCTGTTGCCGTTGCGCGCAATCAGGTGGATGGCGGTGCGCAGGTCATCGACATCAATATGGACGAAGCGATGCTGGATTCGCAGGCGGCCATGGTGCGCTTCGTCAATCTGATTTCGTCTGAGCCGGATATTGCACGTGTCCCGGTGATGCTTGACTCCTCAAAGTGGGAGGTGCTGGAAGCTGGCCTCAAGTGCTTGCAGGGCAAGGGTATCGTCAATTCGATTTCGCTGAAGGAAGGCGAAGAAAAGTTCATTGCTCAGGCCAAGCTGATCCAGCGTTACGGCGCGGCCGCCATCGTCATGGCCTTCGACGAAACCGGTCAGGCCGACACCTACGCGCGCAAGACTGAGATCTGTAAGCGTGCTTATGACTTGCTCGTGAGCATTGGCTTCCCGGCTGAAGACATCATCTTCGACCCGAATATTTTCGCGATTGCGACGGGGATTGAAGAGCACAACAATTACGCCGTCGACTTCATCAATGCCACCCGCTGGATACGCGAGAACCTGCCCTATGCGCAGATTTCCGGTGGCGTCTCGAATGTGAGCTTCAGCTTCCGCGGCAATGATGCCGTGCGTGAAGCCATTCACACCGTGTTCCTTTACCACGCCATTAAGGCCGGTATGACCATGGGTATTGTCAATGCTGGTCAACTCGGCGTGTATGACGAAGTGCCCGCTGAGCTGCGCGACAAGGTCGAGGCAGTGGTACTGAATACCTCGCCAGATGCCGGCGAGGCGCTCGTCGATCTGGCGCAGACGGTCAAGGGCAGTGGCAAGGAGCAGGTCGTTGATCTGGCATGGCGCGAGCAGAGCGTTGAAGCGCGCTTATCGCATGCGCTGGTCCGCGGTATCACCGAGTTCGTGGTTGAAGATACCGAAGAGTGCCGTGCTGCATTTGACGCTGCCGGCAAGCCGCCACTGAATGTGATCGAAGGCCCGCTGATGGCGGGCATGAACACCGTGGGTGATCTCTTCGGCGCGGGCAAAATGTTCCTGCCGCAGGTGGTGAAGTCCGCACGCGTTATGAAGCAGGCCGTTGCGCATCTGCTGCCTTACATCGAGGCAGAGAAGGCCAAAACGGGTGCCACCGCCAAGGGCAAGGTCATCATGGCCACGGTTAAGGGCGATGTGCATGACATCGGCAAGAACATTGTCGGTGTGGTGTTGGGCTGTAATGGCTACGATATCGTCGATCTGGGCGTGATGGTGCCGACGGACAAGATTCTTGCTGCGGCCAAGGAACACAATGCCGACATCATCGGCTTGTCTGGGTTGATCACGCCGTCTCTTGAGGAGATGAGCCATGTCGCGAGCGAGATGCAACGGCAGGGTTACACGATTCCGCTGCTGATCGGCGGTGCCACCACCTCGCGTGCGCATACCGCGATCAAGATTGCGCCGCACTATGATCATCCCGTTGTCTATGTGCCGGACGCCTCGCGTGCGGTTGGGGTTGTGACAAAGTTGCTGTCCATCGATCAAGCCGCCGACTACAAGGCCGAGATCGCCGCTGACTACGACAAGGTCCGCACCCAGCACGCCAACAAGAAGGGCGTCACGCTCGTTAAGTTGGAAGATGCGCGTGCAAACGACATCAAGCTCCAGTACGCGCCGGTGCAGCCGAAGCAGCCGGGCACTCATGTGTTCAAGGACATAGATCTCGCCACGCTGGCTGAGTACATCGACTGGGGCCCCTTCTTCCAGACTTGGGATCTGGCTGGCCCGTATCCGAAAATTCTTGAAGACGAGATCGTCGGCGAAACCGCCCGTGCCGTTTTCAAGGACGCACAGGACATGTTGAAGCAGGTGATTGCTGAAAAGTGGATCAGCGCCAATGCGGTTTTCGGTCTGTTCCCAGCCAATCGTGTGGGTGACGACATCGAGTTCTACGCTGACGAAAGCCGTAGCACCAAGATTGCTGCCTGGCATGGACTGCGTCAGCAGCACGAGCGGCCTGATGGCAAGCCCCATTCGTGTTTGTCAGACTTCATCGCGCCGCGGCCGGACAATGCTGGCAATGGTGGTCAAGCCGACTGGTGCGGAATGTTTGCCGTTGCTGCGGGCATGGGCATTGAGCGTAAGCTGGCTGAGTTCGAGGCCACGCAAGATGACTACCGCGCCATCATGCTCAAGGCGATCGCAGATCGCTTTGCCGAGGCCTGTGCCGAGTGGCTGCATGAACGCGTGCGCAAGGAGTATTGGGGTTACGCCGCGGATGAGCAGCTCAGCAACCATGCGCTGATCAAGGAAGAATACAAGGGCATCCGCCCAGCGCCGGGCTACCCGGCCTGCCCTGATCACACCGCCAAGGGCGAGCTGTTCCGTGTGCTGGAGGCAGAGAAAAACATTGGCATGCAGCTCACCGAGTCCTACGCGATGATTCCAGCCGCTGCAGTATCCGGCTTCTATCTGGCGCACCCCGAGGCGCATTATTTTGCCGTGACCAAGATCGGTCACGATCAAGTCGTGGATTGGGCGCAACGCGCCGGCATGACGGTGGCGGAGGCAGAACGCTGGCTGGCACCAATTTTGTAGCAGAATAGCCGCACCAATGTGGGGGAATTGCCGTGGCAGAAGAGCAGAAGACGCGTGGCACGCAGGTTCACTCACCCAGCTTGGACTGGAGTCAGATCCGTGAAACGGTGCTGATGCTTGAGCTGGCGACCGGGCAAATTGGTGCGGCCCTGAATGAAAGCAATGCCCCGGTGAATACCCTTACCGAAGGCTTTACGTCGCTGGCAACCCTGATTGCACGCATTCAGACTTCACTGGATGCGCTCCCAGAAACCCCGGAAAACGATGTACTCAAGCATGCGCTCCTTGGTTCGACCGGCGAAGTCAGCAGCGTCGTGCAAGAGTCGGTGGTCGCTTTCCAGTTTTACGATCGCCTAAGCCAGCGCCTCGACCATGTCTGCCATGCACTGTCACGCCTGTCGGAGCTGGTGTCGGATGCCAGTCGCCGCTTCAGCATCACCGAATGGGCAGCGCTGCAGGATACGATCCGCGCCCACTATTCCACACCCGAAGAGATTGCCATGTTTGAAGCGGTGCTCTCAGGTATGCCGGTTCAGGAGGCGCTGCAGCAGTTTGTAGCCGAGCGGCGCGAGAAGACCGCTAACGATGTCGAGCTGTTCTAATCTGTTGCTCAAAATGGCCGCCCCACCGGGGGCGGGTGCCTGTTAAAATGGCGCCGCGAAATGGAAGACGTTAACCTCACCCACCAGTTCCTGATCGCCATGCCCGCCATGGCCGATCCCAATTTTTCCAAAACACTGACCTATATCTGCGAGCACAACGAACAAGGTGCGCTCGGGATCATCGTCAATCGTCCGACGGAAATGACGCTGGCCGAGTTGTTTGAACGCGTCGGCCTCTCCCTCGAAAACCCCAGCCTCAGCCGCCAGCCTGTGTATTACGGTGGGCCGGTGCAGCCCGAGCGTGGCTTTGTGCTGCATCGCCCCTTGGGCGACTGGCAGGCAACGCTGGTCGTCACTGATGCAATCGGTCTGACCAGCTCGCGCGATGTCTTGCAGGCCATGAGTGAAGAAGGCACGCCGCAGGAAACACTGATCAGTCTCGGCTATGCCGGCTGGACAGCTGGGCAGCTCGAATGGGAGCTGAGCCAGAATGCGTGGCTGACTGTCGCTGCAGATCCTGAGATCATTTTTGACATGCCTCCGGAAGAGCGTCTGGCGGCGGCGATGCATAGCCTCGGTATTGATTTCACCAATCTCTCGGACGTTGCCGGACATGCCTGACGGCGCCGGGTCATCAGCCAATCGGCTCGCTCTGGGTTTCGATTTCGGTACCAAGCGTATCGGCGTGGCGGTCGGGCAGGAAATGCTCGGGACTGCGCGCCCCATCGCAACCCTGGATTTTCTCGAAAACGCGCACCGCTTCGCTGCGATTCAAAAGCTGATTGATGAGTGGCACCCTGACCTCCTTGTGGTCGGGCTGCCCATGCACCCTGATGGCGTGGAGCATGAGATGAGCGCGCGCTGCCGCCGTTTTGCCAATCAACTGTATGGCCGCTTTCATCTGCCGGTCGCCTTGGTTGACGAGCGCTACAGCTCGGTGATCGCTGAGGAAGAATTGGCAGGACGCGGCCTCAACTGGCAGGAGCGCAAGGCAGTGGTGGATGCCGAAGCCGCCCGCTTGATTCTCGAAAGCTTTTTCCAGGGGACGCAACATGAAATTTACCCGCCCCATCACTGACCGGATGACCCCACGATGAGTGCCCCCTTCTCCTCGCGTAACCCGCAACTCACCAAGGACGGCAAGCTGCAGCATTTGCTGACCATCGAAGGGTTGCCGCGCCACATCATCACCAGCATCCTCGATGCGGCTGAGCCCTTTACTGAGGTGGCTGAGCGCGAGGTCAAAAAGGTCACCAACCTCCGCGGCAAGAGCGTGTTCAATCTGTTCTTCGAAAACTCGACCCGCACCCGCACCACCTTCGAGATTGCCGCCAAGCGCCTGTCCGCTGACGTGATCAACCTCAATATCAATACCTCTTCGGCCTCCAAGGGTGAGTCGCTGCTGGACACGGTCGACAATCTCGCCGCCATGCAGGCCGACATGTTTGTTGTGCGCCATGCAACCTCAGGCGCACCGTACCTGATCGCGCAGCATCTGGATGCCATCGGCAAAGATCACATCCACGTGGTCAATGCCGGTGATGGCCGCCATGCACACCCGACGCAGGGTCTGCTGGACATGTACACCATCCGCCACTACAAGAAGGACTTCACACAACTCACCGTTGCCATCGTCGGCGACGTCCTGCATTCACGGGTAGCGCGCTCGCAGATCCATGCGCTATCCACGCTGGGCGTGCCAGAGATTCGTGTGATCGCCCCCAAGACGCTGCTTCCAACCGGTATCGAGCGCCTTGGTGTGCGTGTATTTCATGACATGAAGGAAGGCCTGCGCGGCGTGGATGTGGTGATGATGCTGCGCCTGCAAAATGAACGCATGGAAGGCGCGCTGTTGCCGAGCAGCCAAGAATATTTCAAGACCTTCGGCCTGACGCCGGACAAGCTGGCGCAAGCCAAACCGGATGCAATCGTAATGCACCCCGGCCCGATGAACCGTGGCGTAGAAATTGATTCTGCCGTGGCCGATGGTGGCCAAGCAGTGATCCTGCCGCAGGTGACCTTCGGGATTGCCGTGCGCATGGCGGTGATGGACATGTTGGCCGGCACGGGTGTTGGCGCAGGAGTAGCAGCATGAAGCTCAAGATCAGCAACGGCCGCGTCATTGATCCAGCCAGCGGCCTCGATAAACAGACCGATCTTTACGTCGCCGACGGTCGTATTGTCGGCATAGGTAATGCGCCTGCAGATTTCGATACCGACGCTTCGACAGTCGCAACGATTGATGCCAGTGGTTTTGTCGTTGCGCCCGGTCTCGTCGATCTCGCCGCGCGCCTGCGCGAACCCGGCTTTGAATACCGCGCCACACTGGAATCCGAAATGGCCGCAGCGGCAGCCGGTGGCGTCACCAGTCTGGCGTGTCCGCCGGATACCGACCCAGTGCTTGATGAACCGGGTCTGGTGGAAATGTTGAAGCACCGTGCGCGCCTGCCTGAGTTTGCGAATGTTTATCCGATTGGCGCCCTCACCGTTGGTTTGGCCGGCAAGCACATTACCGAAATGTCGGAGCTGGCTGAGGCCGGTTGCGTGGCCTTCGGCCAAGCCAATGCCACCATCGTGGATACCGAGGTCATCCTGCGTGCCATGCAGTACGCCGCGACCTTTGACTTCCCGGTGTGGTTGCAAGCACAAGACCCCTATCTGGCCCGCCACGGTGTGGCGCATGATGGCGAAGTGGCTGCCCGACTCGGTCTCAAGGGCATTCCTGTCGCTGCCGAAACGATTGCGCTAGGCTCGCTGCTGCTGTTAGCGCAAGAAACCGGTGCCCGCTTGCACATCACGCGTATTTCATCGGCGGCTGGTCTGGAGATGATTCGCCTCGGTCGCGAGCAGGGTATCAAGGTGAGTTGCGATGTGTCTGCACACCATCTGCACCTGTGCGAAAACGATATTGGCTTCTTCGATGCGCACGCCCGCCTCGATCCGCCGCTGCGTAGCCAGCGCGACCGCGATGCCTTGCGTCAAGGTCTGGCCGCGGGCTTGATTGATGCACTGTGCTCCGACCACACCCCAGTCGATGATGACGGCAAGCAAGTCCCCTTCGGCGAAGCCGAGCCCGGCGCGACCGGCTTGGAGCTGTTGTTGCCACTGACCCTCAAATGGGCAGCGGAAACCAAAACACCGCTGGCCACCGCACTGTCGCGGATCACCATCGATCCTGCGCGCATTCTCGGCATCCCGGCCGGCACGTTGGCGGTTGGTGCGGCAGCGGATATCTGTATCTTTGATCCGCAAGCCGACGTCCTCATTAATCGTGCCAGCCTCAAGAGCCAAGGTAAGAACACACCTTTCCTCGGCTACGAGCTGCCCGGTCGCGTCAAGGCAACCTTTATCGACGGCAAGCTGGTGTACGACGGCCTATTTTCTTAAGTATTGAATCCACCGCCTGTCGGCGGTGGCGAGTCAGTATTCAATTGGGTGTTCGATCAGGCATTCAGCTTACTTGGTAAATGACGCGAGTCGCTTCACGATTCAACTTCCGGCAGAGCCTGCCGTTAGACGATGTGTAGGAGGTGCTAGTCATGAACAGCCAGCAAAGTCGCAGTACGGATGTGCATATTCCGATTGCCGATGTACGGTCCATCTACTCTGTGGCCGACGTTGAGCGCGCCATTGAAGAGGGTCCATCAAATCGTAACGAGGCCCTGGCCGCTTGCTACGAGAAGATGAAGCGCCAAGGTGGTGAGCGCTTTGTGATCAAGCCATCGTCTCCCGATGTGCTCGACCCGCTTTATGAGCGCTGTCCGAATTTCACCGAGGTTGTCGACGAACTACGCAAGTCGCTGGCGCTGGCTTTGTCCGGCAATGAGCCGGTGCATTTCACCCCCATACTCCTGCTCGGCGAGCCCGGCATCGGCAAGACCCACTTTGCGCGACAGCTTGCAGGCGTGCTCGGCACCGGCTACGAGTTTGTGTCGATGAGCTCGCTCACGGCCGGCTGGATACTCTCTGGCACCTCGTCGCAATGGAGCAACGCGAAAGCAGGCAAGGTGGCCACCGCACTGATCGACGGTGACTACGCGAACCCATTGATGGTGCTGGACGAGGTAGACAAGGCAGGTGGCGATAGCCGTTATGACCCGATGGGTGCGCTGTACGGTTTGCTTGAGCATGACACTGCGCGCAGTTTCCGTGATGAGTTCATCGACATCGACATCGATGCGTCCAGCATGCTGTGGATCGCCACCGCGAATGACGAAAGCAGTCTGCCTGAGCCTATCCTCAATCGCATGAATGTGTACGAAGTTCCACGCCCCGATGCGGCGCAGGCACGCACCATCGCTGCGCATCTGTATGCCGAAATCATTACCGAGCACAGCTGGGGTTTTGCCCCGGAGCCGAGCGATGCCGTGCTCGACAAGCTGGTGGGGCTCCCGCCGCGCGATATGCGTAAGCAACTACTCTCGGCGCTGGGCAATGCCAAGCTGGCCGGCCGTGATGTGGTGGGCGTTGAAGACTTTCCGGGCGAGCGGCGCAGTAAAACGCGCAAGATCGGCTTTTAACGCCGCCCCTAAACGCACCTTACCCAGCGAGCCAGCGCCATCCCAGTGCAATAAAGCTATAGCGCAGCCCTTTGCCGAGCGCCATCCACAGCAGGCATGGCCGCCACGGCAAGCGTAGCCAGCCCGCCGCGACACAGAGCAAGTCGCCAATCAAAGGTACCCATGCCAAGATCAGCACAGGGGCGCCCCAGCGTTTGGCGAGCGCGAGCGGTTTTTCGCCGAGCTTCTTGAGCGCATCTTGCGGCAACAGGCGCGCGATGACATAACTGCTCATGCCGCCGAGCGTGTTGCCGACCGTAGCGACCACAATGGCCTGGGTTTCCAGCACTGGCCATGCCGCCAGCACAGCGACAAATACGGCTTCGGACCCACCGGGCAGCAGCGTGGCGGCAAGAAAACTGGCGATGAAAAGTCCGCCCAGACCGGTGTCGGCGGAGAAGAAGGCATCCATGCTGCGATGGTAACTTAAGCCGGCGCTACGGCTTGCCCCGCGCTCGCGCGGCCTGTAACCTTGTGCCTTTGCCGCTAACCGCTTGAATAATGACCGCTGCCAAGAAAAACACAGTCAAGAAAACCGCATCTGCCCGTAAGGCAGCCAATGGCCCTGACTACCTGGAAAAAGTGCTGAATGCTCGCGTCTATGACGTGGCGATTGAAACCCCGCTCGACTTTGCACCGGGCATTTCGCAGCGTAGCGGCAACCGCATTTTCCTCAAGCGCGAGGACATGCAGCCGGTCTTTAGTTTCAAGATTCGCGGCGCTTACAACAAGGTTGCCAGCCTCACCCCGGCACAGCGCAAGCGCGGCGTGATTTGCGCTTCGGCCGGCAATCATGCGCAGGGTGTGGCCCTGTCGGCGAAGCATCTCGGCTGTCGCGCCGTCATCGTCATGCCGTCGGTCACCCCCTTGATCAAAGTGAACGCGGTCAAGAGCCGTGGCGGCGAAGTGGTGCTGCATGGCGACTCCTTTGACGAAGCCTATACGCATGCCTTGGAGCTGGAGAAAAAACAGGGCCTGACCTTTGTGCATCCCTTTGACGATCCGGAAGTCATCGCTGGGCAAGGCACCATCGGCATGGAAATCCTGCGCCAACATCCGGACCCCATCGATGTGGTCTTCTGCTGCGTGGGCGGCGGCGGCCTGCTTGCCGGTGTCGCAGCCTACATCAAGCGCTTGCGCCCGGAGACCAAGATCATTGGTGTGGAGACATTCGATGCCGATGCGATGACGCAGTCACTCGCGGCAGGTAAGCGCGTCAAGCTGGACAGCGTTGGCTTGTTTGCTGACGGAACGGCCGTCAAGCTGGTCGGGCAGGAAACCTTCCGCCTCTGCCAGCAATACGTCGATGAAATGATCAGCGTTGATACCGACGCCATCTGCGCTGCCATCAAGGACGTGTTTGAAGATACGCGCTCAATCCTAGAGCCCTCGGGTGCGCTGGCACTGGCGGGTGCTAAAGCGTGGGCAGAGAAGAACAATGCCAAAGGCAAGACGCTGGTTGTTACTGCGTCCGGCGCCAACATGAATTTTGATCGCTTGCGTTTTGTGGCAGAGCGCGCCGAAGTTGGCGAGCAACGTGAAGCCGTGCTCGCAGTAACGATCCCTGAGCAGCCGGGCAGCTTCAAGATGTTCTGCTCACTGCTGGGCAAGCGTGCGATTACCGAATTCAACTACCGCTATGCCGACCCGCAGAATGCGCACATCTTTGTGGGTGTTCAGGTTGCTAGCCGTGATGAATCGCGAAAGCTGGTTGCCTCACTTAAGAAGCACGGCCTTGCCACACTCGATCTGACCGATAACGAAACTGCCAAGTCGCATGTGCGCCACTTGGTCGGTGGGCATGCGCCACATGCGGCACAGCATGAAATCCTTTATCGCTTCGAGTTCCCGGAGCGCCCCGGTGCTTTGATGAACTTCTTCGAGCATATGGAGCGTGCCCGCGCCGATTGGAACATCTCCCTGTTCCACTACCGCAATCACGGCGCCGATTACGGCCGCGTGCTCATCGGCATGCAAGTCCCGCCGAAAGACAAGAAGGCGTTTGCTGCTTTCCTTAAGACCCTCGGTTATCGCTATCAGGATGAAAGCGATAACCCGGTCTACAAGCTCTTCCTCGGCTAAGCCATCTGGACGACTATCCGTGGCTGCGTCTCGGCGCAGCCACGGTGTGCATCACAGCTTTTCTTTTGCAGCAATCGCATTGAGCTCATGCCAGACTTTGCTGCAGTTTTTGTGCTGTACGTTGCAGCTGCTGACAACCTCATCACCTAAGGTTGCCATCAAATCAGCATCGGCCATATTTGTTTGGGTGGTAACGGGTGCAGGCGCAGCACTTCGCACTTTTGCCGGGGGTTGCTTGAGTTGGCCAGCATGTACATTCCAGCCCACCCCTACGCTGGCGAGCGTCAAGAACAGTGCCGAAAGAGCAACAGAAGTCACGGACGTTTTCATCATCAACCCCTCCATAAGTAAGCCTCTGAGTTAAGGCTAATGGACGAATATCGATGGTTCAAGGCAAATGATTTTCTATGGGCATACGCCCAACTAATTGAAAAATTGCATTTATTTCAATTTATCGCTTTTCTCCGAATTAAAAGCGCTACCCCGCAGCACTCTTTACAGGTGACAGTTAGCAAGCGGGGAAGGCAACATTCAGACGTGCTTATACTCGGTACCCAGCGTCGCTCATGAGCCTTATGCAATAAACCCATAAGCATATTCACGCTGACAGAATATGCATCTGAAAATTCAATCGTTCTGCTTATAAAGCGAACTCCCTACACTCCGCTCACTTAATTCAGAAACGGAGTGTTCCCCATGGTTCGCAAGCTTATTTCGGCGCTGGTTGCCACGACGGCACTTGGCGTTGCCGGCGGCGCCTTTGCTGCTGATTACACCCTGCTCAACGTGTCTTACGATCCGACCCGCGAGCTTTATCAAGATGTGAACGCCAAGTTCATTAAGCAATGGCAAGCCAAGAATCCGGGCGACAAGCTGACCATTCGTCAGTCGCACGGTGGTTCCGGCAAGCAGGCTCGCTCGGTGATTGATGGTCTGGAAGCCGACGTGGTGACCCTTGCACTGGGCTACGACATTGATGCCATCGCTGAAAAGGGCATCTTGTCGAAGGACTATCAGAAGAAGCTGCCGAACAACGCTTCCCCATATGTTTCGACCATCGTTTTCCTCGTTCGCAAGGGCAACCCGAAGAAGATCAAGGATTGGGATGACCTGATCAAGCCCGGTATCTCGGTGATCACCCCCAACCCCAAGACCTCTGGCGGTGCTCGTTGGAACTACTTGGCTGCCTGGGGTTATGTGCTGAAAAACGGTGGCGATGATGCCAAGGCCAAGGAGTTCGTCAGCAAACTCTATAAGAATGTGCCGATCCTCGACACTGGCGCCCGTGGTTCCACCACCACCTTTGTTGAGCGCGGTCAGGGCGATGTCTTGCTGGCGTGGGAAAACGAAGCCTATCTGGCGGTCAAAGAGCTCGGTCCGGATAAATTTGAAATCGTGACCCCGTCTATTTCCGTCCTAGCTGAACCGCCGGTTGCTGTGGTGGACAAGGTTGTCGACAAGCGCGGTACGCGCAAGATTGCGCAAGCTTACCTTGAGTATCTGTACACCCCTGAAGGTCAGGAATTGGCGTTTAAGCATTATTACCGCCCGGCGTTGGTGAGCAAGGACCCCTTCCTAGCGACCCGCAACAAGAACACCTTCAGCAACGTGAAGTTGTTTGACATTGACCAGCTATTCGGTGGTTGGGGCAAGGTGCAGAAGCTACATTTCGGCGATGGCGGCATCTTCGACCAGATTTACGAGAAGAAGTAAGCATTAAGCCGTATTTAACAAACGCCGGCGCAGAAGCTTTGCGCTGGCTTTTCTATTTTTAATATAAGCAAATGCAAAAAATGTCTTTTTTCTTTATAAGAAGACTACCTATACTTGCCGCTCTCTTATATTGAAAGGACCTCGTCGTGAACACTTTGCCCTTCAAGAAGCTTCTGCGTAGCCGTTTGATTGCTGCTGCGGTTGTGGCTGCTGCCGTTACCCCATTGGCCCAGGCCGATGTGACGATGCTCAATGTGTCTTACGACGTGGCCCGCGAACTGTACAAGGATTACAACCCGGCCTTTGCTAAGTATTGGAAGGCCAAGACTGGCGAGACGGTAAACATCAACCAGTCGCACGGCGGTTCGAGCAAGCAGGCACTGTCCGTCGCGGCAGGCCTGGAGGCTGATGTCGTCACCATGAACCAAGCTACAGACATCGACTTGCTGGTTGAACGTGGCGGTTTGGTATCGGCCGATTGGCGCAAGCAGTTCCCGAATGGCGCAGCACCGTTCACCACAGTGCAGGTTTTCCTCGTGCGCAAGGGCAACCCCAAGAACATTAAGGATTGGGATGATCTGGTTAAGCCCGGCACGCAAGTTGTGATTCCCAACCCCAAGCTCACGGGCAATGGCCGTTACAGCTATCTGGCAGGTTGGGGTGCAGTAATCAAGAAGGGTGGTACCGAAGCGCAAGCCAAGGAATACGTGACCAAGCTGTTCAAGAACGTGCCGGTGCTGGATAGCGGTGGCCGTGCAGCGAGCGTGACCTTCACCCAGCGCGGCATTGGTGATGTGCTCGTCACTTTCGAAAACGAAGTCAAGCTGCTCACCCTTGAGCATGGCTCCGACAAGTTTGACGTGGTCTACCCAAGCATCACTGTGCTGGCAGAGCCGCCGATTGCTGTGGTTAATAAGGTGGTCGACAAGCGCGGTACGCGTAAGGTTGCCACTGAATATCTGAACTACCTGTATTCAGAAGAAGGCCAAGCGATTGGCGCCAAGGCTTACTTCCGTGTGCGCAACGAAACCATCGCCAAGCGCTACGCCATCATGTATCCGAAGATCCCAACCTTCACCATTGATGAAGTGTTCGGCAGCCTTGCCAAGGCTCAGAAGACGCACTTCTCGGATGGTGGCCTGTTCGACCAGATCTACACCACCGGCAAGTAAGCCAACGATGCACAGCCGCCACTCTTCACTAAAGAAAGGCGGCTGTGACGAAGCAACTGTTTTTTTGTTTAAAGAATCGACCTAATGAGCACGCTAAGTTCCGGACGCCGCAATGTTCTGCCCGGGTTCAATATCTCGCTGGGGTTCACGCTCCTCTACCTCGGCCTGATTGTCCTGATCCCACTGTCAGCCGCCTTTATTAAAACCTGGGGCATGGGGTGGGAAGGTTTCTGGGCAGTCGTCAGCACACCGCGTGTGGTGGCTTCCTACAAGCTGACGTTTGGAACATCCCTCATGGCCGCTAGCATTAATGCCGTCTTTGGCCTGCTGGTTGCATGGGTGCTGGTGCGCTACGACTTCTGGGGGCGTCGCATTATCGATGCACTGGTTGATCTGCCGTTCGCGCTACCGACGGCTGTCGCCGGTATCGCACTCACCGCTATCTATGCCGGCAACGGCTGGATTGGGCAATTTTTTGAGCCCTATGGCATCAAGATCGCCTTTACCCCACTGGGCATTCTTGTGGCGCTGACATTCATTGGTTTGCCATTCGTTGTGCGTACCGTTCAGCCCGTTCTTGAAGATCTGGAAAAAGAACTTGAAGAAGCCGCAGCGAGCCTTGGCGCCAATCGTCTGCAAACTTTCCGCCACGTGATCCTGCCCGCCATTGGCCCTGCGCTTGTCACTGGCTTTGCACTCGCTTTCGCACGCGCAGTGGGCGAATACGGCTCGGTCATTTTCATCGCCGGTAATGTGCCGATGGTGTCCGAAATCACGCCGCTGCTGATCATCACCAAACTTGAACAATACGACTACGTTGGTGCAACCGCCATCGCTGTCTCCATGCTGGTAGTTTCCTTCACGCTGCTGCTGATTATCAATCTGCTGCAGGGTTGGGCCAAGAAACGTCAGGAAGCCTGAACATGAGTACGACGCTTTCCATCCACAATACGCCGGCAGCAAAAGCGCCTTCTTCAACGACCGAACCGTGGTTGGTCCGTGCGCTGCTGATTGGCATCGCACTGGCCTTTCTCACGCTGTTCCTGTTTGTGCCATTGGTCGCAGTGTTCTTCGAAGCACTCAAGAAAGGTTTTGGCCCCTACTGGGCAGCACTGGCCGAGCCAGATGCAATCTCGGCCATCAAGCTGACACTCATTACCGCAGCAATTGCTGTGCCGCTTAATCTGGTGTTTGGTGTGTCTGCTGCTTGGGCAATTGCAAAGTTTCAGTTCCGCGGCAAGCAGTTTCTAATCACCTTGATTGATCTACCGTTCTCGGTTTCGCCCGTGATTGCAGGTTTGATCTACGTGTTGATTTTCGGTGCGCAAGGCTGGTTCGGTTCTTACTTGTCCGATAACGACATCAAGATCATCTTTGCCGTGCCGGGCATTGTGCTGGCAACGATCTTTGTCACCTTCCCTTTCGTTGCCCGCGAGCTGATCCCGCTCATGGAAGCGCAAGGGAGTGATGAGGAAGAGGCGGCACGCGTACTTGGCGCCAATGGTTTCCAGATTTTTTGGAAGGTGACGCTCCCCAATATCAAATGGGGCCTGCTCTACGGTGTGATTCTTTGTAACGCCCGCGCCATGGGCGAGTTTGGTGCAGTGTCGGTTGTGTCTGGCCACATTCGCGGCCTCACCAACACGTTACCGCTGCACGTTGAAATTCTCTACAACGAATATGCATTCACGGCCGCCTTTGCAACGGCATCGCTACTGGCTTTACTGGCGCTGGTGACCCTAGGGCTTAAGAGCTTGGTTGAGTGGCGCACTCATAAGCGCATCAACGAAGAGTTGCCGCCGGAAAATCCACAACCCTGAATTTACAAGCTAACAAAAGCTTCCTAAGAGATCACCAAGCGCTTCCATTTTGAAGCACTGTGTAGAGAGATAAATCATGAGCATTGCAGTCAAAAATATCGGCAAGAAATTCGGCACATTCACCGCCCTCGACAACATCTCCCTCGACTTCCCTCAAGGCGAGCTCGTCGCGCTGCTCGGCCCATCGGGTTGCGGCAAGACCACACTGCTGCGTGTGATTGCGGGTCTGGAGTCGCCCGATCAAGGGCAAGTGCTGTTTGATGGTGAAGATGCCTCGCGCCAAGATGTACGCGAGCGTCAGGTTGGCTTTGTGTTTCAGCACTATGCGCTGTTCCGCCATATGACCGTCTTTGACAATGTGGCCTTTGGTCTGCGCGTTAAGCCACGCAAGGAGCGTCCATCCGAGTCAGAGATCAAGCGCAAGGTGCATGAACTACTCAACTTGGTACAGCTCGATTGGCTGGCTGATCGTTATCCATCGCAACTGTCTGGCGGCCAGCGTCAACGTATTGCGTTGGCCCGTGCGCTGGCTGTTGAGCCCAAGGTGCTGCTGCTGGACGAGCCGTTTGGTGCATTGGATGCAAAGGTGCGCAAGGAACTGCGCCGTTGGTTGCGTCGTCTGCATGATGATCTGCACATCACCAGCATCTTCGTGACCCACGATCAGGAAGAAGCGCTCGAAGTGGCAGACCGTGTGGTCCTAATGAACAAGGGCCATGTCGAACAGATCGGCACCCCTGCTGAGGTGTACAGCCAACCGGCCACGCAGTTTGTCTATGGTTTCCTTGGTTCGGCCAATATTTTCCATGGCCGCATTCAGGATGGCGGCCTTGCCGTGGGTGAGCACACCCTGCCACTCGACGAACACACGCTGCAAGCGGATACAGATGCTGTGGCGTATGCCCGACCTCACGATCTGGAAATCGTCCGCCTGAACGGTGACACCACTGAAGGCATCCCAACCAAAGTGTTGCGTATTCTCGCCATCGGTACGCTGGTCCGCGTTGAGCTCGAAAATCCGGGTAGCAATGTGCCTATCGAAGCAGAGCTGACACGCGACCAATATCAGGAACTTAAGTTGCTGGAAGGTGAGGCAGTGGTGGTGCGTACCAAAAACGTTCGCCTGTTTCCCAAGATCGACTACTTGGCCAATCGAGTCTCGGTATGAACTTTCAGCAACTCCGCATCGTGCGTGAGGCTGTCCGACAAAACTTCAATCTGACGGAAGTGGCCAATGCCTTGTTTACTTCCCAGCCGGGCGTGAGCAAGCACATCAAGGATCTTGAAGAAGAGATTGGTGTCGAGCTGTTCGTCCGCCGTGGCAAGCGTTTGCTGGGCCTCACGCCACCCGGCAAGGAGCTCATGCCGGTGGTGGAGCGCATCCTGCGCGATACGCAGAACCTGAAAAATATCGCCGATCAATTTGCCAGTCGTGAACACGGCAATTTGACTATTGCGACCACGCATACTCAAGCACGCTATGCATTGCCGGAGGTGATTAAGCAATTCAAGGAACGCTATCCGCAAGTGCATCTCACTCTGCACCAAGGCGGGCCAACTGAAATTGCTGAAATGCTGGTGGAAGGCACCGCCGACATCGGGATTGCTACTGAAGGCCTGAATGTCTCGCCTGTGCTCGCTTCCTTTCCATCTTATTCTTGGCACCACGGCGTCATCGTGCCGCACGATCATCCGCTGACACAGCTCAAGGAGCTGACACTAGCAGCGATTGCAGAATATCCGCTGATTACCTACAACGAAGGCTATACCGGTCGTTCGCAAGTGGACCGTGCATTTGTAGGCGCTGACTTACACCCAGATGTGGTGCTCTCTGCCATCGATGCAGATGTGATCAAGACCTATGTCGAAGTCGGTCTCGGTATCGGCGTCATCGCCTCAATGGCCTTCAATCCAGCAAAAGACACCGGCCTCAAGCTGCTCAATGCGGACCACCTGTTTGAGCAGAACACCACGTATCTCGCGGTGCACCGTGGCACCTTCCTGCGTGAGTACGCGCATCAGTTTGCCTTGATGCTGGCACCGGAGATTGATGAAGCCGCGCTCAGGGCTGCTGCAGAGAGTGTGTGAACATTAGCTTAGCCCTAGTAAATAAGCCCGGCGATGCTGGGCTTGTTTTTTGGCGACTAAAAGAACATGGCGTGATCGCTCGGCAAAAGTAGGGCGCTTGCGTTAGCATTCATAAGCTATTGCTTCCCCCCGACTGCTCTGCCGATAGTCTCAATGCGACCTTATTCCTTTTGGGCATGTATCGCCCTGCTGTATCTTCCGTTATCCGTTTTCGCAGATACACAAGCTACGGCTTCCCTGCCGATGATTGAGCGTTGCGGTTGGTTCGACAATCCCTCCCCGCGCAATGCCTGGTTAATCACCACTGAAGGTGAATGGACAATCGGTATTCAAGGCAGTCATGAAGCCACAGGACGGTGGCCAACCTTTCCCGCAAAGCGTTGGGTAAAAACCAATGGCAGTTATGGGCACGGATGCGCCTGCCTCAAGTTTAATAGGGATGCTGAGAGCAGGCAGGTGGCGCATATCCTTGCGTCGCGTGCGGTACCCTTGCAACAATGTCGGAAGGAAAAGGGGCTCAAGGAGCCGTTGTGAAATCGGGGATGGATTCGTTATAGCCAGAGGCTGTCGCAAGTCGTCGCTTTGGCTAGATGCAGCTCTCAAACCACAGTAGAATCACTCCACACTACAACGCCGGGACGACCCGGCGTTTGCCTAAGCATCGGGGACGGCCCTGCGGAGAAAACTCATGCAGTGGTTCATTCTTATCCTCGCTGGTCTGCTCGAAATTGGTTGGGCAGTTGGCCTTAAATACACCGATGGCTTTACTCGCTTGTGGCCAAGCGTCTTCACCATTCTTGCCATCTGCCTGAGCCTCGGCCTGCTCGGTATAGCGGTGAAAGACCTCCCCGTGGGCACTGCCTATGCTGTGTGGATGGGCATCGGTACCGTAGGAACCGTCATCTTCGGGATTGTGTTCTTCGGTGAGTCAGCCAGCCTGCTGCGACTCGCCAGTGTTGGCTTGATCTTGCTCGGTGTGATTGGACTTAAGCTGGCGACACAATAGACGAAGGTTTTAGCGGTCTTGCCGCCCTGTGACCGCATGCATCATTAGCTTCATGCGGCTTTTCGGCCAGCGCCAGCAAATGGGCGATAATTGAGGCTTCGCAGGGCACGCTTGGCCCCTGACCGCAACAGTGGACACTCATGAGCTTCATCGAAAAACTTAAGGCTGCCTGGAAGCAGAACAATTCCCTCGTCTGCGTGGGGCTGGACCCGGATCTCGCGCGCTTTCCTGCGCCGCTTGAAAAAAAGTCATCGTCGATCTTCGCCTTCAACAAGGCCATCATCGACGCGACCCATGATTTGGTCTGTGCTTACAAGCCGCAGATTGCCTACTTTGCTTCCGAAGGCGCAGAGGATCAGCTGCAACAGACGCTGGACTATCTCAAGGCCAACTACCCGCACATCCCGGTGATCCTTGATTCCAAGCGCGGCGATATCGGTAGCACTGCCGAACGTTATGCGGCCGAAGCCTTTGTGCGCTACGGCGCCGATGCCGTCACGATCAATCCCTACATGGGCCACGATTCAGCAGAGCCTTTTCTGCGCTATGCCGACAAGGGCGTGATCCTGCTCTGTCGCACCTCAAACAGCGGTGCTGGTGATCTGCAAGACATGGTGGTGGAGGGCGCGCCCCTGTTTGAGCATGTTGCGCGCATGATCGTGGGCAAGTGGAATACCAATCACAACTGCATGCTTGTGGTGGGTGCGACGTGGCCCGAACAGATGCGCCGTATTCGCAATATTGTCGGCGACATGCCACTGCTCGTGCCTGGTGTTGGCGCTCAGGGTGGCGATGTGGAAGCCCTGCTTAAGGCAGGCCAGACTGCCGATGGCACTGGGCTGGTGATCAGTTCATCTCGTGCAATTCTCTATGCCAGCAACGGTGCCGATTTTGCTGACGCCGCCCGTGCCGAGACGCTCAAGCTGCGCGAGCAGATCAACAGCTTCCGTGCAGCATACTTATAAGAATGCGTTTGCAGCATTGACATGAACTAGGGGCAGCTGTGGCTGCCCCTAGTTCATTGTGGAACGACTACGAATACTGATTACTGACGCACAAAGTCGAGCAGATCTTGGTTGAGGCGATCCTTGTGCGTATCAGTGATGCCGTGTGGACCGTTGGCATACTCAATCAAGCGCGCACCCTTGACTAGCTTGGCTGTAGCACGACCGGTCGTTTCAATCGGCACGATCTGGTCGTCAGCACCGTGGATGACGAGCGTCGGGATGTTGAACTTCTTCAGGTCCTCACGGAAGTCTGAGTAGAAGAAGGCCGCGATGCTGTCATACGTGCCCTTGCTGCTGGCCTGCATGCCTTGGTTATAGAAGCTGTCGATCTGACCTGTAGACACCTTGGCGCCCTGACGGTTGAACCCGAAGAAGGGGCCACTGGCGATGTCCTTGTACAGCTGCGCACGGTTGTCGAGTGAGGCCTTACGCAGGGTATCGAATACGGCAGTCGGTACGCCTTGTGGGTTCGTCTCGGTCTGCCCCATGATCGGGGTAATAGCACCGACCAGCACAGCCTTGGCAACGCGGGCAGTGCCATGACGGCCAATGTAGCGGGCCACTTCGCCGCCACCGGTGGAGAAGCCCACGAGGGTGGCGTTCTTCACGTTCAGCGCGGTCAGCACAGCATCAAGATCGTCGGCGTACTGGTCCATCGTGTTGTTGGCCCAGACTTGTCCGGAGCGGCCGTGACCACGGCGGTCGTGAGCGATGACACGGTAGCCGCGTTCGGCGAGGAACTGCATTTGCGATTCCCAGCTGTCCGAGCTTAGCGGCCAGCCATGGCTGAAGACAACAACTTGGCCGTTCTTAGGGCCCCAGTCTTTTACATAGAGTGGCGTTCCGTCGTTGGCGGCCACAAATTGGCTGGCCACCGCACGTTGAGCCGCTTGAGCGGCAGCGTTGGCTTTGGCGGTTTGTGTCGTGTCGGCTGCTTGGGCTTGGGTGGCAAGGCTACCCATGCTACCAATAGCGATAGTCGTTGCGAGAGCGATACGGTTCAGTGCTTTCATGATGATCTCCTGTCTGTGTGATGCGTTGGGTTAGCAATTCGTCTTGCGACAGGACGAACTTTACTGTCACGCATTGACTGGATAAATCACATGAAATGTTTTTGACTGTCACATTATTAGTGACAATTGAGGTGGGCAAAAATCCCATCTGTCATCTACGGAAAGGTCGCTCACGCAAGTCGGCGAGGCCGAATTAGCCTGCGACTGATGACCTAGGGAGGGCGGTCTGCACCTTGAATCTAGCCAGACAAGGGGGCAGCGCTACTGCCAGAGAGGGCGGGGTGCCGATGGTCCAACCGACTTTGACGGACTCAAATACTGCGCTGATTCACCCGCTTCGAGAGTTCTTCAGCGCTTTCCTTCCGCTCGCTATAGCGATCAACCAGATACGGGCCAATGTCGCGCGTGAGCAAAGTGAATTTCACGAGCTCTTCCATCACATCGACAACGCGATCGTAATAAGCGGAGGGCTTCATGCGGTCGTGTTCGTCGAACTCCGCGAATGCTTTAGCGACTGAGGACTGGTTGGGGATGGTGAGCATGCGCATCCAGCGACCGAGCACACGCATCTGATTAACAGCGTTGAAGGATTGCGACCCTCCGCTCACTTCCATCACGGCCAGCGTCTTGCCCTGTGTTGGGCGCACTGCGCCGCTGGTGAGTGGAATCCAGTCGATCTGGCTTTTCATAATGCCGGTCATCGCGCCGTGGCGCTCAGGGGATGTCCACACCATGCCTTCAGACCACAGGACTAGCTCACGCAGCTCTTGCACCTTGGGGTGCGTTTCTGGTGCATCGTCGGGCAGTGGCAAGCCATTGGCGTGGAAAATGCGCGTCTCGGCACCCATGGCTTGCAACAAACGTTCAGCCTCCAGTGTGAGCAGGCGGCTGAACGAACGCTGCCGCAGCGAGCCATAGAGCAGCAGGATGCGTGGCGCATGTGTGGAGGGTGTTACCGGGCGCAACTGCTCCGCATCGGGCACGGCAAACAGGTGCGCGTCTAGGTTGGGCAGGTTGTGAGCAGTCATGCAGTCGGGGAAGATTTGCGCGTGAGGAGGAAGACCAATGCTAGAGCAATTAACTGTGCAGCAATAAAGCCGGCCACATCTGCCGGATGGATGCCAGCAAAGCTGTTACTCAGCGCGCGCGCAATGGTGACTGCGGGGTTGGCAAAAAACGTGGAGCTGGTGAACCAGTAGCCGGCGGTCACAAGCAAGGCGATGACGAGCGCCATCTTTTCGCGCGCATGGCGCAAGCCAAGGTGAATGGCGCCCAGCAGCAATGCGGTGGCAATGATTTCAGAGACCCATTGCGCAACGCCTGTCCTGACCTTGGCAGAGGTTTGCAGTACCGGCATTGCATAGATGAAGTGCGTCAGCCACACACCGCAGATGCCGCCACTGATCTGTGCACCGATATAGCTGACGCAGGTGCGTGTATCCATTTCGCCGCGCAGACGGAAGAACAGGCTAACCGCTGGATTGAAGTGCGCGCCAGAAATTGGCCCTAGCAGCGTGATCAGCACATACAGGCCAGCACCCGTGGCAATACTGTTGGCCAGCAGGGCCACAGCGATATTGCCGACAGAGAGTGTTTCGCCATAGATGCCGGAACCGACCACCACCATTAGCAGCAGTGCGGCTCCGGCAAATTCGGCAAGGAGCTTGTGCTTCATAGGCCTTGTTCGCGCAACTCGCCGATCTGCTTAAGTTCGTGTTTGATGGCCTGGGCTTCCAGCTTGGTATCCGGCAGGTTGATGAGAAGAGAGATACGACGATTCATCAGGGTAAAGGCATGCGCGAATGCGGCCAGCTTTTGTTCATCAGTACCCTCGACGGCGGCAGGATCTTCAATACCCCAGTGACCGCTAGTGGGCTTGCCTGGCCATACAGGGCAGACTTCACCGGCGGCGTTATCGCAAACGGTGATGATGAAATCAAAGTGCGGCGCATCTGGCGCAGCGAATTCATCCCAGCTCTTGCTACGCAGGCCTTCAGTAGGCAAGCCTTGCTGCTGGAGATACTTAATTGCATAAGGATTGACTTGGCCATTCGGGTGGCTACCCGCGCTATAGGCTTTGAAGCGGCCTTTGCCCGTATGGTTAAGAATAGTTTCTGCCAGCACGCTACGCGCCGAATTGCCTGTGCATAGGAACAGTACGTTGTAGGTCTTGTCGCTCATTGGAGTCTCCCGGTTGATGGTGTGGGTGGGGATTAGCAGCAGGAGGAGCCCTGACTGCTGTTATTCGGGCCGCAGCTTGTTGCGGCTTTGGGTTTGATAGAAATCGTTACCGGCACTGCTACAGGTGTTGCAGGCGCGCAGCAGGCGCTGCCTTCCGCTACTACGTCTCCCGCCTCGTTGAAGGTTGGGATGCTGTCGAGGGTGTGGTAGCTCTCCCAGGCCACGCCTTGTGGGTCGATGCTCCAGTGTTTGTCAGAGCGTGCGTAGCAGCAGGCGGTGCCTTCTTGGCTTTCGATGGGTAGGTCGGCAGCGGCGAGGCGCGCCTGCATTTCCGCCAACTCCTCAGCGCTATCGACCTGGAAGCCCAAGTGGTCCAGACCTGTTTCCGTGGCGCGTGTGGAAATGGCGAAGTTGATGCGTGGGTCCTCGAGCATCCACTTGGCGTAGTCGTCTTTGATGACGGTGGGCTCGGCGGCAAAGAGTGCGGAATAGAAGCGGATGTTGTGCGTGAGATCCGCAACGCGCAGGTGGATGTGCATACGCTTCATGCTGGGGCTCCTTGGGGGCAGCAGCCTTCTGTGGGTAGGGTGGGCGCGCAGGACTCGCCCTTGCAACAGTTGGCAGTGAGGAAACTAAGCAACTCATTCATGCGCGCGTAATCGGCGCTGTAGTAGATAAAGCGGCCATCGGGGCGGGTTGCAACGAGCCCCACCCGTGACAGATGTGAGAGATGAAAAGACAGTGTGGCCGGCGCGAGCGCGAGGCGTGCGCCAATCACACCGGCATTCATGCCCTCGGCCCCGGCTTGTACCAACATGCGGTAGATGGCGAGGCGCGTATCGTGACCAAGCGCAGCAAGGCAGTCCGAGGCAGCAGTGAGTTCCATGAGCAGCTTCCTTATTTCGACGTTTCTAGAATAATCGAAATATATGACGGTTTTAAGACAAACAGGAAAATTCTTAGATGGATAGGTGGGGCTGCCTTAGTGAGGCCGCAGTGGGAAGTGCTGCCCCGTCAGCGTCGGCTTAAAAGTGGCAGATGCCGGTTTCGGTGACGCGGCAATTCACGGGAATGTCATGCGGCTGGGGATACACACTGGCCACCACACCCAGACCAAAGCCCACCCCAATGACAAAAGGTCGCGGATCTAACACGGCGAGGGTGCGGTCGAAATAACCGGCACCATAACCAAGGCGATACCCTCGGGCATCAATCACATTGAAGGGCAACAGAAGAATATCTGGGACCACGAAGGCGCCCTGCTGTGGCGTGGCGATGCCGTGCTTATCGGCCTGCATGGGCGTATCGGGTGTCCATTGGCGAAACACCATGGGACCGATGGTTTCGCCCACCACGGGCAAACAAGCCTGCCAGCCAAGACCCAGCAGGCGCGTTACCAGCGGGCGTGCATCAAACTCGCCGCGAAAAGGCCAGCAGAAACCCAGCATTGCCGGGGCATGTTGCAGCAGTTCAGCATCGAGATGGGATTCGATGTGCGCTGAGAGCAGGGCATGCGTCTCTGCAGGCATGGCTTCACGAGACGCAATGCCCCGGCGCCGCAACAGACTGCGCTGCGCGACAGGGTCAATCAGGTTGTCCGTGCTGTGCACCATGGCGGCGGCCGTAAATGAGTGAATGCGCAAGACTATACGTCATGATTGGCTGAACCTAGGGACATCAACATGCATGAGTCGATAAGCCAAAATTTGTCCACCTAATTGCCCCAAGATCGGCTCTGGCTCTGTGCTAACCTGAGTCCATGAACATCAATATTCAGAAATCCGGAAAAACAGGAAAATACCTGTACCGCCTATTGCCGGGCTTGCTTTTGCTGTGCCTTGGACAAAGTCAGGCCGCCCCCGGTGACGAGGCTTTCTTGCAGGCCCGCGATGCCTTTGCCAGCGGCAACCGCGTCAAGCTGGCACGCGCGCTGGATGGCCTGCAGACCCATGACCTGCGGGTCTGGGCTGAGTATTACCAGTTGCGCCAGCAGATGGATGAGAACCCGGCCGGCATTCCTGATTTCCTTGCAATGCAATCTGGCAGCCTGCCGGCTGAACGCCTGCGGAGTGACTGGATCAAGTCGCTCGGTAAGCGCGGTCGCTGGGATGAGGTGGCGCGTGAATATCCGCTGATGGTGCAACCGGATCAGGAAACCCAGTGCTATGGCTTGCAAGCGCGGTTGCAGCAAGATGATGCTGCGGCGTTGGGGGAAGCGCGCCCGCTGTGGTTTGGCACCGCTGATCTGGTTGATGCCTGCCGCCCCTTAATGGATGCGCTGGTCACGCGCCGCATGCTCAATGACGATGACGTCTGGGAGCGTGTGCGCCGTATGCTCGAAAGTAAAAAGCCCAAGCAAGCGCTGCAGGCCGCGCGTTATTTGCCGGATGCGCAAATGCCTGATCCGCGCGCGATTGATGCGATTAGCGACAACCCAATGCGCTTCCTGGCACGCTTGCCCAACAAGTATTTTGAAGAAGCCCGTAAGGACCGTGGTCAGCGCGAAACCCTGTTATTCGCTATTGCCCGCATTGCGGCAAATGACCCGGCATCGGCGGCCGACCAATTTGAAAAGTTTGCCGATAACTTCCCTGCTGCCGAGCGCGCTTACGGCTGGGGGCAGATCGCACTGCAAGCGGCACGTCGGCACATGCCAGACACGCTGAGCTGGTTTGCGCGGACGGAGGCAACCACGCTGTCCGAAGAGCAACTGGCTTGGTGGGTACGGGCTGCCCTGCGTGCCAATAACTGGGTCACCGTGCGGCGTGCCATTGCGCGTATGCCTGCAGCGTTGGCAAACCAACCTGACTGGGTGTACTGGCAAGCGCGCGCATTAGCCACACAAGGCCATCGTGCCGAGGCGGCAGCGTTGTACCAACGCATCGCGGGTCAGCCCAATTTCTACGGCAGCTTAGCGTCCGAAGAGCTGGGCCAGCCGATTTCAGCGCCGCCAAGAGCGGCGCCTGTGACGCCGCAAGAGCTGGGTGAGGCCATGGCCAACGAAGGGCTGCGCCGCGCGCTGGCACTGCTGCGTTTAGATGTGCGGCTGGAAGGCGTGCGTGAATGGAACTGGTCTTTGCGTGGCATGACGGATCGACAGCTATTGGCGGCGGCGGAGCTCGCCCGCCGCAACGATGTGTATGACCGCGCCATCAGTGCGGCCGATCGGACTCAGGTGCAGCATGATTACGCGGTGCGCTATCTGGCCCCTTACCGCGATAAGGTTGAGCCCAAGGCGCGTGAGCTCGCACTTGATCCGGGTTGGGTGTACGGCCTGATGCGGCAGGAAAGCCGCTTTGTTATTCAGGCACGCTCAACGGTCGGTGCACAAGGGCTGATGCAGGTGATGCCGGCGACTGCAAGTTGGGTAGCAAAGAAAATTGGTCTAGCTGACTATCATCCCAAGCGCGCCATGGACATCGACACGAATGTGATCCTTGGCACCAACTACATGCGCATGGTGCTGGATGGGCTGGACAATCACCCGGTGCTGGCATCGGCGGCGTACAACGCTGGTCCCGGACGGGCAAAGAGGTGGCGAGCCGACGTGCCGCTGGAAGGCGCGATCTACGCAGAAAGCATTCCCTTCAGCGAAACGCGCGACTATGTGAAGAAGGTCATGAGCAATACGGTGTTCTACAACGCCTTGTTTGAAAACAAGCCGCAATCACTCAAGAGCAGACTCGGTGTCATTCGCCCGCGCGGTAATGGCGACGCGGAAGCTGAAGCACTGCCTTGAACTGGAGAGACAACATATGAGCAAGATTTTACTGATTGGCGGTACTGGTTTTGTTGGCACCGCCATTGCCCGCCAACTCACCGCACAGGGCCACATCCTGCGCTTTGCAACCCGTCGTCGTGACCGCGCCAAGCATTTGATCACCCTGCCAACCGCAGAAGTGGTCGAGGCGAATGTGCATGATCCGCGCGTACTTGAACAGCTCATGCGCGATCAAGATGTCGTCATCAGTTTGGTCGGCATCCTGCGCGGCAACTTCATGCGCGCCCATGCCGAGCTGCCAGAAAAGATTGCAGCGGCCGCAAAGGCGGCGGGCGTTCGCCGCATCGTGCACATTTCCGCGCTCGGTGCCGCGGCGGATGCCCCTTCAGCATACCTGCGGTCCAAGGCCGCTGGCGAGGAAGCGCTGAAGCGTAGCGAGTTGGATGTGACGATTCTGCAGCCCTCCGTGATCTTTGGTCAGGGCGACAGTTTCCTCACCCTGTTTTCCAGCATTCAAGCCTGTGTGCCGGTGCTACCGCTGGCGTGCCCTAACGCGCAATTCCAGCCGGTGTGGGTTGAAGATGTCGCTGCTGCGGTTGTACACAGCCTTGCGCAGTCCGAGAGCATCGGTCAGACCTATGCGCTGGGCGGCCCACGCACTTACGCGCTCAAGGAACTGGTGGCCTATGCCGGTGCCGTGGCTGGCCATCGTGCCGCCATCATCGGCCTGCCTGCACCGCTGTCCTATTTGCAGGCACTGGCGATGGAAATCGTTGGCGGCCCGATGACGCGCGACAACTACTACTCGATGCAGAAGCCTAACGTCTGCGCTCAAGCACCGTCGTTGCCGTTCGGCTTGGCGGCGACGCCATTGGAAGCGGTTGCGCCCGGTTATCTGCGCGATGGTCGCTGGCGCGCTGGCAATGATCGTTTCCGCGAACACGCGCGCCGTTAATCGACACATCCCTCGGCTTTCAGAAGCGAAACGATCCCATGAAAATTTATGCTGTCGGCGGCGCGGTGCGTGATGAGTTGCTTGGCCTCGCCGTCAAGGATCGCGACTGGGTGGTCGTAGGGGCGACGCCGGGCGAGATGATTCGTGCGGGCTATCGCCCTGTCGGGCGCGACTTCCCCGTGTTCCTGCATCCGGAGACGCATGAGGAATATGCGCTGGCACGCACCGAACGCAAGACGGCGCCGGGCTATGGCGGTTTTGTCTTCCATGCCGAGGCCAATGTCACGCTGGAAGAAGACCTTGTCCGTCGTGACCTGACGATCAATGCGATTGCGCAGGATGCGCAGGGCGCATTGATTGATCCGCACAATGGGCGCAGCGACATTGCTGCACGTGTGTTGCGCCATGTATCGCCGGCGTTTGCCGAGGACCCGGTGCGTGTGTTGCGCGTTGCCCGTTTTGCTGCACGTTTCAGTGATTTCACCGTCGCGCCAGAGACCATGGCTTTGATGCGCCAGATGGTCGAGAACGGCGAAGTCGATGCGCTGGTTTCTGAACGCGTCTGGCAGGAGCTGGCCAAAGGGCTGCTCGAAGCCACACCCTCGCGCATGTTACGTGTGCTGCACGAATGCGGCGCCTTGCGGCGCATCCTGCCCGAGGTAAATGCGCTCTATGGTGTGCCACAGCGCGCTGACTATCATCCAGAAGTTGATACCGGCATTCATGTTGAGATGGTCGTCGATATGAGCGCCCGTTTACAGGCCTCGCTACCGGTGCGTTTTGCGGCACTCACCCATGATCTGGGCAAGGGCGTTACGCCCAGCGAAATCCTACCCAGCCATCGCGGCCATGAGGCACACAGTGTGCGTCTGCTTGAGCCCTTGTGCGCGCGCCTGCGTGTGCCAAGCGAGTGTCGCGATCTCGCCTTGCTGACAGCGCGCTATCACGGCGATATTCATCGCACCGCTGAGCTGCGGCCAGAGACCATGGTCAAGATCATAGAACAGGCTGATGGTATCCGCCGTCCCGATCGTTTCATGCAAATGTTGCTCGCGTGTGAGTGCGATGCACGCGGCCGCACCGGTCACGAAGAAGACGAGTATCCGCAGGCACAGCGTTTCATGGCCGTGCTGGCCGCTGTTCGCGGCATTGATGCCGGGGCGATCGCCAAGGCCTGTACCGATCCAGCGCAGATTCCGGCGCGGGTCCATGCTGCGCGCGTCGAGGCTGTCCAAGCCCTCAACACATGACTGAGGCGTGAGCGCGGCATGAGTCATCCGCTGGTCTTTATTCACGGCTGGGGCCAGCATGGCGGCGCCTGGCAAGGTCTGCTTGAACCGCTGTCCGCGCAGCACCCCATCTACAACCTTGAGCTGCCCGGCCATGGCGCCGCGGATTGGCAGACGCTCGGCTTTGATCTGGATACCTTGGTAGATAGGTATGCCGCGCAGGTACCTGCACCATGTACGGTGATCGGCTGGTCGCTCGGCGGCATCCTCGCCCTGCGCTGGGCGCAGCGTTATCCGGCGCAGGTGCAAAAGCTGGTATTGATAGCCACAACCCCCTGCTTTGGCGAACGCAGGGATTGGCCGCATGGCACACCGGATGCCGTGCAACAGGCCTTTGCTGCAGCGATTGCCACCAATCCCACGCAAGGCCTTCAACGGTTTGCCGATTTGTTGGCGGAGGGCGAGGCGGATGTGCGCGGCGTGCGTCGGCAATTGCGCGCCTTGCTAGCGGCGGCCCCCCAACCCAATACAGACGCACTGAGCGCTGGCTTGGATTTTCTTGCTGAGACGGATCTGCGTGCCCGATTGCATGAAGCCCCGCCGCAGCAAGCCACGCTGCTGCTGCATGGTGAGGGCGATACAATTACGCCTTTCGCCGCTGCCGAATGGTTGGCAGCTACCTTGCCGCATGCCCGATTGCATGCCATGCCGCAGTGTGGGCATGCGCCGATGCTGAGTCATTCGGCCGAGGTATTGGCAGCCCTGCAAATGTTTCTTGATGACTGATATTGCGCGCCCGGATCATGCCGGCGCTACCCCTGATGATGCTAGCGCCTCCCACTTGGAGAGTGTGCGCGTACGTCGTTCTTTTGATCGTGCCGCTAGTAGTTACGACCAAGCCGCGGCCTTGCAACGACGCGTGGCCGATCAATTGTTGGCCAACCTTGATCGTGTCGTGATTTCCCCCGGTGCGATTCTCGATGCCGGCTGCGGTACGGGCTATGGCACCGCTGCATTGGCACAGCGTTTCGCGCAGGCACAGTTGTATGCCCTAGATATTGCACCGGCCATGCTCGACACGACGAGTAGCCGCGTACCCGCTATTACCCCCGTGTGTGCCGATGTGCAGGACTTGCCACTCGCGCCTGCCAGCATTGATCTGGCTTGGTCCAGTTTGATGCTGCAATGGTGTAATCGGACTGATCTGGCGTTTGCCGGATTGCACCGCAGCCTGCGCAAGGGGGGACGCCTTCTGTTCAGTACTTTTGGACCCGCCAGCCTGCAAGAGTTGCGCGCGAGTTTCAGCGATGGCCACACACATGTCAGTCGGTTTTCTACGATGGATGAACTGAAGCAACAGTTGCTTGCCGCAGGTTTTAGTGACGTTGAACTGCGCAGTGCGCCCGAAGTGTTGTACTACCCCGATGTGCGCAGCCTCATGCTTGAGCTCAAAGCCATTGGCGCACACAATGCAACCGCAGGGCGTCCGCGTGGGCTCAGCGGTAAGCAAGCGTGGCAGGCCATGCTCAACTACTATGAAGGTCACCGCGCTCCACAAGGCTTGCCGGCCACTTACGAAATTCTCTACGCGAGCGCCATCGCCGCCTGATTCCCGGCAGAATTGTGGCGTTCTCCTTGTCTGCGAGTCCGCCATGCGTCGTCATCTCACATCTCTCTTCGCGCTCCTGTTGTGCTGCTTAAGTACGACAGTACTGGCTGCGCCTACCTTCGATTGCAGCAAGACCACCGCCAGTATCGAAACTCTGATTTGTCAGGATGCCGAGTTGACCGCCCTCGACCATAAGCTTGCAGGGGTTTACAAGGCAGCATTGCGCAAGGCGAAGCGTGAGCATCCACCCGTGCTCAAGGCCTCTCAGCGTGGCTGGGTCAAAGGCCGAAATGAGTGCTGGAAGAGCGACAACAAGCACGCCTGCGCCAAAGAGTCTTATGTGCGGCGGATTGCCGAACTGCAGGCCAGCTATCGACTGGTCGCAGCCTCAGCCCCAGTGACGTATATCTGCAACGGCAAGGTTGCCGATCAAGTGATTGCGACTTACTTTGACACCGAGCCCGCCACCCTGATTGCTGAGCGCGGCGACAGCACTTCGCTGATGTATCAGGCCCCGGCCGCCAGCGGTACGCGCTACGTCGGACGCAATGAGTTCCTGTGGGAGCATCAGGGTGAGGCAACCATTCAGTGGGGTTATGGCACTCCTGAAATGCGCTGCCGCATTGGCGATGGAGCATCCAAATAATGCGTGTGCAATTTCTGCTCTGCGCGGTACTCATCATCAGCGGCTGTGCTGGCCTCAACCCGCAAATAGATCACTTGGCCGGCACCTCATGGCAGCTGCAGGCCATACAGTCGATGGATGATGCACAAGGCACAACGCGCGTGCCGGATAAGACGCTCTATACCGTGAGCTTTAGTCGTGATGGTCGCGTGGCTATGCGTCTGGATTGCAACCGCGCCACAGGCAGCTGGCGTGCTGAGCCAGCATCGATAAGCAGCGGGAGCTTGCAGTTCAGTGCATTGGCGATGACGCGTGCGCTGTGCCCGCCCGAGTCACTCGACACGCGGATTGCACGCGACATGCCCTATGTGCGCAGCTATCTATTGAAGGAAGGGCGCCTGTATTTCTCATTACAGGCGGATGGCGGCATTTATGAGTGGGCACGCCTGCATATACAAAACCAGGCGGTGCAATAAACTGCTCAGTCGCGCTCTTCCGGGCGCTCATGCCCGAGTAGGCGCAGGCGATGTGTCTCAAACAGTGCGCGCCAGTCGATGCGCGTAAACAGCCATAGCGCAATCAGCAACACCAACTGGGTGAGGATGAAATAGCCACCCAGATAGGTGCTCCAGTCACGCTCATCGAGACGGAATTGCTGCGCCACACTTTGGGCAGCCATACCCCACAGGGTATAGGTCGTGAGACGCCCCATCAGGAAGGGCAGGGCAATCATGGCAATCGGCAAACGCGCCAGACTATGGGCAATGAACAGGCAGTTCGAGGCCGGGTTGTAGAGATAGAGCAGTAGCAAACCGTAGCGTGCCCCGCGCCGTTTCTCGATCAGACGACCTAGAAAATCCACATTTTCACGCGTGCGCTCGCTCATCCAGCGTTCGCGCACCAACACCTTGGCGCCATAGGCGAGCGTGATGCGCCCACTGGTTGCGGCCAATGCAGCGATGACCGCCACCACAAACGGATTCAGCTCAGGACGATTTAGGGCCACCAGCGCAATGGCCATCCAAGTGGGCGGCGCGAATACCGGCACCAGATGCAGGGCATAGACGACGGCGAAAAGCAGCAGGGCTTCCATTGCTCAGCCGCGTCCTGCGCTGGTCATTCGAGGTTTTGTACCTGCTCGCGCATCTGCTCGATGGCCAGCTTGAGATCCAGCGCAATCACGGTGATTTCTGCGGAGACGGATTTGGAGGCCAAAGTATTGGCTTCGCGGTTGAGTTCCTGCATCAGGAAGTCCAGACGCTTACCCACCGCGCCGCCTTTTTTCAGCACGCGTTCGAGTTCATCGAGGTGCGTGTTGAGGCGGGCCAGCTCTTCTGCCACGTCAATCTTGGCGGCGAATACGCCAACTTCCTGACGGATACGATCTTCATCTAAATTTGCGACGGCCTCGCGCAGCTTGGCGGAGAGGCGGTCTTGATAATCTGCCAGTGCTTGCGGCATCAGCGGCGCGGCCTGCGCAACCCAGGCACGCATGCGTGCGCTGATCTCGCGCAGGACTGCGACAAGTTTGTCACCTTCGCGAGTACGCGTGGCCAGTAGCTCATCCAGCAGCGCGGTGACTAAGGCGAGGCTTTCGCGCTGAAGGGTGTCTGCGGCGAGACTGTCCTCGGCGAGCACGCCAGGCCAGCGCAAAATTTCATTCACAGACAGTGGCGCAGCGCTGGGCAGCGCATTCAATACCCCCGCCTGCAACTGCACAAGGCGCGCAATCACGGCCGCATTTGGGGTGGCATCATCGGCATTGCCCTGTGTCGAATGCTGGCTTTGCAGGTAGGCGCGGCATTCGATCTTGCCGCGCGAGAGCTTGGCCGACAGCAGCTCGCGGATCGGCATTTCAAGGGTGCGTAGATCCTCGCTCATGCGGAAACCGAGATCGAGGTAGCGCGAGTTCACGCTTTTTAGTTCGATATTGAGGATGGCACTGCCTAGGTCACGGGTACCAGCGGCATAGCCGGTCATGCTCTGGATCATGGAATTTGCGGCGGCTTGTGGGAGAATGCCGCGAGTATAAGCCATGCCAATCACCCAGATTAACCACCCTTTGCCGCCGGGCTTCCAGCTCGACGAATACCGCATCGAGCGTCAAATTTCGCTCGGCGGGTTTTCCATCGTCTATCTGGCGCAGGATGCAGAGGGTACGCTGGTGGCCATCAAAGAATATCTGCCCAACACGCTGGCACTGCGTAGTGAAGGACACATCCTGCCGGAGATTCAAGAAGAGCATCTGTCCGCCTTCAATCACGGCCTTAAGTGTTTCTTTGAAGAGGGCCGCTCGCTGGCCCGCTTGAATCACCCGAATGTGGTGCGCGTGCTCAACTTCTTCCGCGCCAATGCCACGGTCTACATGGTCATGCAGTACGAGCGTGGTCGGACCCTGCGCGAGCATGTGATGAAGCATCGCGGCAATATCAGCGAGCGCTTTCTCCGCGTGGTGTTCTCGCGGCTGCTGAATGGTCTGCGCGAAGTGCATGCACAGCGCTTTCTGCATCTTGATATCAAGCCATCGAACATCTATTTGCGCATGGACGGCACGCCTGTTCTGCTCGACTTCGGCGCTGCCCGGCAGGCACTGGAAAACGATTCGCCCTCCTTGCGTCCGACCTACACACCCGGCTTTGCTGCGCCGGAGCAATACGAGGCACAAGATCAGCTGGGACCCTGGACCGATATTTACGCCGTCGGCGCCACCATGTATGCCTGCCTTGCGCATGCGTCGCCACAGGCTGCGAACTTGCGCCTCAAGGACGATACGCTGGAGCTGGCGAGCCAACGCTGGCGCGGCAAGTACAGCGGCCAGCTGCTGGAGACGATCGACTGGTGTATGCAGCTCGATTATCTGGAGCGCCCGATGAGTGTCTTTGCCTTGCAGAAAAGCCTGGCCGAAACACCAGAGAGCGAACCGCGCGATAGCTGGCTGACGACCCTCAACCGCCGCCTGCGCGAGAGAGTGAGACGATGAAGTTCACGATTTATCAGGAAAGCCGCATTGGTACGCGCCAGATCAATCAGGATCGCGTGGCGTATTGCTATTCGCGTGACGCATTGCTGTTGGTGATTGCGGATGGCATGGGTGGACATGCCCACGGTGAAATGGCCGCGCAGATTGCAACCAACCACATCACCACGCTCTTCCAGCGCGAGGCACGCCCACATCTGCCCGATCCGATGTTCTTCCTGTCCGTCGCGATTGAAGGTGCGCACAGCGAAATCTGCGCAGAGTCTGAACGGCAGGGCCTGCCAGAGAATCCACGTACCACCTGTGTGGTCTGCGTCGTACAGAACGGTGTGGCGTATTGGGCGCACGTCGGCGACTCACGTTTGTATCTGGTGCGTGATGGCAAGATTCTGAGCCAGACGCGCGATCACTCGCTGGTGCAGACTTTGGTCGATAGTGGTTCACTGACGATGGAACAGGCGCGCCGCCATCCTTCACGCAACCGTATCTTCAGTTGTCTTGGCGGCCAGCAAGAGCCACAGATCGATTTCTCGCGCAAAACGCCACTGGTCGATGGCGACATTCTTATCCTCTGCACAGATGGTGTGTGGGGGCCGCTGGAAGATGATCTCTGCCCGCAGATTGCCTACACCAATGTGCTCAACAGCGTGCCGCGGCTGCTCAACGAGGCCGAGCAGCGTGCTGGGAAGAGCAGTGACAATCTGTCCATCATCGCCATTAATTGGGAAGAGGATGAGGAAGGCGAGCTGATCTGTTACAGCGATATGCCAACCATGCCCATGGATGTTTACACCATGCCGCCGCAAGGCGGGCAGCAGAATGCAAATGCCTCTTTGAGCGACAACGAGATTGAAGAAGCGATCGAAGAGATCCGCAACTCGATCAAACAAAATTTACCCATCAGGAACTGAATCCATGTCACGACATTCCGGCCGCGCCAACGATGCGTTGCGCACACTCAAGATTACTCGTCACTTCACCCTGCATGCCGAAGGCAGCGTGTTGGTTGAGTTCGGTAACACCAAGGTGTTGTGCACCGCCAGCGTTGAAGAAACCGTTCCTGGTTTTATGCGCGGCAAGGGCGAAGGCTGGGTCACGGCCGAATACGGCATGTTGCCACGCTCCACGCACACGCGTAGCGCCCGCGAAGCCGCGCGCGGCAAGCAAACCGGCCGCACGCAGGAAATTCAGCGCCTCATCGGCCGCTCACTGCGTGCCGTGACTGATCTCAAGGCCCTCGGCGAGCGTCAGATCACCCTCGACTGCGATGTCATTCAAGCGGATGGTGGCACCCGTTGCGCCTCGATCACAGGTGCTTGCGTGGCGTTGTATGACGCGCTCGATGGCCTGGTCAAAAGTGGCAAGCTGGCGGCCAATCCACTGCGCGATTTTGTCGCCGCTGTGTCGGTGGGCATCGTTGAAGGCGTGCCGGTGCTTGACCTCGACTATCCGGAGGATTCAGCCTGCGATACCGATATGAACATCGTCATGACCGGCAGTGGTGGTATGGTCGAAATCCAAGGTACTGCAGAAGGCGCCCCGTTCACGCGCGATGAACTGAATGCGTTGTTGAGTTTGGGCGACAAGGGTATTGCCGACATCGTTGCTGCCCAGAAAGCCGCACTGGGAATTTAAAGTATGCAAAAGCTGGTTCTTGCTTCCAACAATGCGGGCAAGCTGCGCGAGTTTGGCCAGCTGCTGGCGCCGCTGGATTTTGAGGTCATACCGCAATCCGCCTTTAATGTGCCGGAGGCTGAAGAGCCTTATGGCACCTTTGTCGAAAATGCGCTGGCAAAGGCACGTCACTGCGCGCGCCTAACCGGCTTGCCGGCACTGGCTGACGATTCTGGTTTGTGTGTGGCCGCACTCGGTGGCGCGCCAGGTGTGCGCTCAGCGCGCTATGCACCGACTAATGCAGGCGAGCCGAAGTCCGATGCGCGTAACAGTGAGCATCTGCTTAATACGCTGGTTGGGTATCAAGATCGGCGCGCGCATTACGTCGCTGTGCTGGTTTTTGTGCGCCATGCGGACGACCCTCAGCCCATCATTGCTGAAGGGGAATGGCATGGCGAAATTCTGAGCGCGCCACGCGGTGAGGGCGGCTTTGGTTATGACCCCTTGTTTTTTGTTCCTGAACTCAAGGCGAGTGTCGCGGAGCTCGCTGCTGAAACCAAGAATGCCATCAGCCATCGCGGCAAGGCTTTGCGCCTATTGATTGAAAAGCTTAAGGCTGCATGAAGCGCACCGTCATTCCCATTGCCGCTGCGCCCAGCTTCGCGGCAACTTCCACAGTTGTCACGGCTAGCGGCCTGCAAACCCCACCGCCCCTCTCGCTCTATATCCACTGGCCGTGGTGTGTGAAGAAGTGCCCCTACTGCGACTTCAACTCGCATGAAGCCAAGGGTGATATTCCGGAAGCCGCGTACATCGCCGCGGTGATTGCTGATCTGGAAGCTGCCTTACCGCAGATCTGGGGCCGGCGAATTGGCACAGTCTTTATCGGTGGTGGTACCCCCAGCCTGATCTCAGGCGCGGGTATGGATGCGCTGCTGACCGGTATTCGGACACGCCTTGCTTGGGTTCCAGAGGCCGAGATTACGATGGAGGCAAATCCAGGCACGGTCGAGGTTGAAAAATTCGCCGCCTTCCGCGCGGCCGGTATCAACCGGGTGTCGCTGGGCATTCAAAGCTTTGACGCAGACAAGCTCAAGGCGCTTGGACGTATTCACGATGGTGATGAAGCGCGGCGTGCGATCAAAATTGCACTGCGCCATTTCGACAATGTGAACATCGACCTGATGTACGCCCTGCCTGAACAAACGTTGGCGCAGGCGCAGGAAGACTTCCGTACTGCGATTGCGTTCGGCACGCAGCATCTGTCGGCTTATCACCTGACGATGGAGCCGAATACCGCCTTCCATCAGAATCCGCCGCCGCTGCCCGATGATGATCTGTCTGCCGACATGCAGGACATGGTGGAGGAGGCGCTGGCCACGGCAGGCTTTGAGCACTACGAAACGTCGGCTTTCGCTAAGCCGCGCATGCAGTCGCGCCACAATCTGAATTACTGGACCTTCGGCGACTACCTAGGGATTGGCGCTGGCGCGCATGGCAAGATTTCGAACCATGCCGAGATCGTGCGCGAGATGCGCCACAAGCATCCGCGGGCCTATCTGGAAGGTGCTGCCAAAGGCGAGTTTGTGCAGGAGCGCCGCATCGTCGAGGCGGCCGATCTGCCGGGCGAATTCATGATGAACACCCTGCGCCTCACCGAGGGCTTCCCCTCAGCCTTGTTTGCCGAGCGCACCGGCCTACCCTTATCGCGCCTGCAGTCCGAGCTGCTGATAGCTCAGCGGGAAGGCTTGCTCGAAGTCACGATAGATCACATCAAGCCAACCTTGCGCGGACAGCGTTACCTGAATCAGTTACTTAGCCTGTTTCTGAAGGACTAAATGTGAGATACCCAAAGCCGTGGCTGGCGGTATTGCTTAACCTATTAGCGCAACCTTTGGGGTTTTTATATTTGGGCAAAGCGAGATGGGCGATAGCCTATTTCTTGCTGTGGGTGCCGCTAGTGTTGTTTGTGTTCTTAACAGTTGATGCGGTACTGCTTCAATGCCTACATCTGCTATTGACGTTGACCGGCGTGATTCACGCCTATCGCATTGCAAAAAAACTACCTGATACCTTTAGTCGTCCCGCATACAGTCGCTGGTACGGACTGATGGCAATCGTTTTTATCGTGTTTTTGTTTGTTTTTTTGCTGCGAGCATTTTTGTGGGAACCATTCCGTACCCCATCGGGTTCGATGCTGCCAACCCTTCAGCCGGGAGGGCACGTTATCGTTGAGAAGTGGGGCTATGGGCATTACGGTAGTTTCGGCTTGACGCCATTTCAAACTGGAATCACCGCGCCACTTGTTCATGGTGATGTGATTGTGTTCGATCACCCGCCCAATCCGTACAACCAATCCATAAGTCGTATTCTGGGGATGCCCGGAGATGAGGTTGTCATGCGCGGACAAGCGTTGTCGATCAACGGCCAGTCGCTTTCTCAGGTGCCACAAGGAAGCTATCAATTAAAAGGCGAATCGCTTGCATTGGTTCGAGAGCGCATTAGCGACCAAGAGTATGACGTTATCTTTGGCAAGGCAGAAAAGCCAATGCCGTTGCAGCCTGTAACCACTTATCCATGGCGAGAGAATTGCAACTACTCTCTGGAAGAGATCCGTTGCCAAGTGCCGGATCGACACTACTGGGTGATGGGCGATAACCGTGACAATAGTTATGACAGCCGTTTCTGGGGATTTGTACCCGCTGAGAACATTGTGGGGCGGCTATTGCGCGTTATTCCACCCAGGACTTCGACATCGCAATAAACGGTTAAAACGCCGCCCGTTTCTTAAATACTACGTCCCACACACCATGACCGAGGCGCAGGCCGCGCGTCTCGAATTTGGTTTGTGGGCGGTAGGCCGGCTTGGGCGCAAAACCATCCGCTGTGTTTTCGAGTAGCGCTTCGGCCGAATACACTTCCAGCATCTGCTGCGCATATTCTTCCCAGTCAGTGGCACTGTGCAGATAGCCGCCGGGCTTTAGATGCTGTGCGATGGCATGCACCATCGGCCCTTGTAATAGACGGCGCTTTTGCTGGCGCTTCTTGGGCCAAGGATCGGGGAAGAACACATGCACGCCATCCAAACTGTTCATTGGGATCATGTCGCGCAGTACTTCCACGGCATCATGCTGGATGATGCGTAGATTCGTGAGACCTTGCTCCTGAATGTCCTTGAGTAGGCTGCCGACGCCGGGCGTGTGCACTTCCAGCGCGATGTAATTGTTCTCGGGATGATTGCGGGCAATGGTGGCGGTGGTCTCACCCATGCCGAACCCGATCTCAAAGATCGTTGGCGCCGTGCGACCGAACACCTGCTCGAAGTCGAGTAATTGCTGTCCGTAGGGCAACGCCCATACCGGCATTAGCTCTTCATAGAAACGGCGCTGGGCGTTGGAAACACGGCCCTGGCGCAGCACAAAACTACGGATGTGCGCGCTGGGATCGGCCGGGTTGGCCATGGGGGGAGGTTTGGGCTTCGTGGGGTCGCTCATCAAACGCTTTCATGAAAAATTCGAACAGACTCTTGATCGGATTGCTGTCTGTTGTCTGGGCTTCTGGCGTGTTTGTCACCACTGGTGGCAATGACGCACTTTCAATGGGGGCGTGTACTTGCTTCACAGCGCTCACTGCATGCGCTTCTGCCGCAGCGGGTGCGGCCTGGGCAACAATGGGTGGTGCTGGGGCGAAGCTTTGCGTCACGCTGGCCGCAGGTGTTTGCAGCCAGCCAGCCAGGTTGTTACAGCGCTCCGCGGATGGATTCGCATAGTGTTCGCGCAACTTATTCAGCCATTCTTCCGCAGTGCCGCGGGTGGCGCTGTCTTGCCAATGCAGTTGTAGTTGCGCATGTGCAGTTTGAATGGCCGCATCTTCGCGCGTTAACCATTCAGCATGCTGCTGCTTGAGGTGTGCGTTTTGTGCGGCAGGCAGGCGCGCCATGCAGGCCGTGCTGTGGACATCCGCACGGGTTGCAATGCCAATCGCAGCGAGGGTGGCTTCCAGCTTGAACAGGGCAGCCAGATCGTAGCGGGGTTGCTTCAAGGCCTCTGGCAGTGAGGCGCAGGCGGCGGCCAGTTCAGGGGAGTCGGCCGCGAGGCTTAGCTTAGGGCGCAAGTTCAAGGCGCGGACCAAGTGTGACCATTTGGCTTCGTTAGCGCGCGCGCCGAAATAGAAGGCGGCGAGTTCTTCGCGGACCTCATCAATAATGCTCTGTTGCTGTTCATACCAAGCGGTGTACGCGCCGGCGCTGGCATTGGCTGTGGCAGGCACATCCAGACAGGCGGTGGCGAGCAGGGAAACACCGTGGGCGATGCCGAATAGGCGCTGTTGTGCCAGCACGCGCGGGAATTCGAAGGCATAGCCCTGACGCTCTTCCGACACAAGCGGCGGGCCTTCCGGTGCGGGTGCCGGGGTTGCTGCGCCGGCAAGCAGCACCTGACCGAGCAGGGCTGCGCAGATGAGACGGCGCAGACTCACGGATTTATTTGCCAATCAGGCCGCTGGTTGGCGAGCTTGGGCTGGCGGAATACAGCTTCTTCGGCATGCGGCCGGCAAGGAAGGCTTCACGGCCGGCTTCCACACCCTTCTTCATGGCGCTGGCCATGAGCACTGGATTGGTGGCCGAGGCGATGGCGGTATTCATGAGCACGCCATCACAACCCAGCTCCAGCGCAATGGCTGCATCAGACGCAGTGCCAACGCCAGCATCGACTAATACCGGCACCTTGGCGTTATCGATGATGAGGCGCAGGTTCCACGGATTGAGGATGCCCATGCCCGAACCGATCAGAGAGGCCAGCGGCATGATGGCGACACAGCCAATTTCTTCAAGCATCTTGGCTTGAATAGGGTCGTCAGCGCAGTACACCATGACGTGGAAGCCGTCCTTAACCAGCGTTTCGGCTGCCTTCAGGGTTTCCGGCATATTCGGGAACAGGGTGTGCGGGTCGCCCAGCACTTCTAGTTTGACCAGTTGATGACCATCCAGCAGTTCACGCGCCAGTCGCAAGGTGCGCACGGCTTCGTCGGCGCTATAGCAGCCAGCCGAATTTGGCAGCATGGTGTATTTGGAGGGCGGCAGGATGTCGAGTAGCGAAGGCTGGTTCGGGTCCTGACCAATATTCATTCGGCGGATCGCCACCGTGATGATTTCCGAGCCCGAGGCTTCGATGGCCGCCTGGGTTTCGGCGAAATCCTTGTATTTACCAGTACCAACCAGCAGACGCGAGTTGTAGGACTTGCCGGCAATGATGAGGGGGTCGTTTGCGCTGCTCATTTCTTCGAATCCGTTCCGGAGATGCTGCGCGTGGCGCAGGCTATGGGACTTGGATTCTAACATGTGGGGCAGAGTCATCTTGCCAGCACATTTCCTTGTTCGGACAAGGGTTTATGTTGCACCGCACAAGTGCATGGGTTTGGTGCAATGTTTCATGCTGGCGCAGTTCTGGAAGCACTGTATTTACTTAAATAATTGAATTTAATGAATATTGTGTTTGTGGCATAAGTATTGCATTGAAAGGGTACTTATCTATTGGACGCCAAGCCATGCTTTCCCCTGTTTTCAAGCATCGTTTTTTTCATTTGCTGGGCCGCGCTTTGCTGATGGGCGCACTGCAATTGTCAGGTTTGTCGTATGCGCAGGCGCCTGAAGCCAACAGCCCGCCGCCGGCAGCGGTTGAGGTGCCGTCTGTTACTGCGCCTGTGGCCGCTGCGGCCGCCGCCGCGACACCCGCCACGCCTGACGAGAAGTTAGACACAGGCAATACGGCCTGGATGCTCACATCGACTGCGTTGGTGCTGTTCATGACCTTACCCGGTGTTGCGCTTTTTTATGGCGGCATGGTCCGCAAGAAGAATGTGCTGTCGATGTGTGGTCAGGTCTTCGCTACCGGCGTATTGGTCACAATAACGTGGACATTGATTGGTTACAGCTTGGCACTACGTCCGGGCAACAGTTTTATTGGCGGGATTGACCGCATCTTCATGGATGGTTTGCTGCCAGCCAATCTGGCCGGCGTTGCAGGCGCGAATATTCCGGAAACCGTGTTTGCAATGTTTCAGCTGACATTTGCCATCATCACCACAGCGCTGATTCCAGGTGCAACGGCTGAGCGCATGAAGTTCTCTGCCCTGTGCTGGTTTGTCTTTCTCTGGTCAATCTTGATCTATGCACCCGTTGCTCACTGGGTCTGGGAACCCGGCGGTTGGCTGGCGCAGATGGGTGTGCTTGATTTTGCGGGCGGAACGGTTGTGCACGTGAATGCAGGTGTGGCTGGTCTGGTCTGCGCCATTGTGATGGGACGTCGCCGTGGTTTTGGCCGTGAGCCGATGAGTCCGCACAATCTGGTGCTGACCATGGTTGGCGGGGGCATGTTGTGGGTGGGTTGGTTTGGCTTCAATGCTGGTTCGGCTATTGCCGCCAATGGCGCTGCAGGCATGGCCATGCTGGTAACGCAAATTGCAGCCGCCACAGGCGCCTTTGCCTGGATGTGTGCCGAATGGCTGGTGCGTGGCCGTCCGAGTGCGCTGGGTATTGTCTCTGGCGCAGTGGCAGGTCTTGTTGCTATCACACCGGCATCTGGCTTTGTCGGCCCGATGGCGGCGCTTTTCATTGGCGGCGTTGCAGGTGTGGTGTGTTATCTAGGCGCCACCAGTATCAAGCGTCGCTTCGGCTATGATGATTCGCTCGATGCGTTCGGTATTCATGGCATTGGCGGTGCAGTGGGGGCTATCCTCACCGGCGTGTTTGGTGTTGCCAGTGCGAGCATGATTGGTGGTCAGGTGCTTCTGCAGTTGATTGGCGTGGGTATCACGGCGCTGTATAGCGGTGTCGGTACCTTCATCATTCTGGTGCTTGTCAATGCGATGACGGGACTGCGTGTTGACGAGGAAGCCGAGCGAGAAGGTCTGGATCGCTTCGAACATGGCGAACATATCGAGTAATTGACAATAAGATCACCAGGGGGCTTGCCCCCTGGTGATCTGGCAAGCCCCTATCTAGGGTGGTGCTTTACGGCTAATGAGTGCTCTTCCTAAGGGAGAACGAAAATGGATTCCGACTCGCATATCTACGGTTTGTTGGGACGCATCCATGTCTTGATGCGGCGTACCTTGAATCGCATTACAGATGTTGAGTACATGCGTGTTAATCCCGAGTACACCCGCGAGATTATTCGTATAGCGGCCAGCACTGGGCATGAAGAGCTGACCGATCTGTGTATCAAGCTGCGTATGGCGATGGATCTTGATCCCCCACGTGCAGCAGCCCCTGGCACGAGCGAACATCCGCATGAAGAACGCCGCGGCGGCTTATTCGGTGCATTCGGGAACCACCCGAAAGACCCGCCAGAAGAAGAAGGCGACAACCGTTACATCCGGTCACTACGCTGAAACTCGACTTGCGCAGGGCACGCGGAGGCCCTAGAATTCGGCCTCGTGCGGGCGTCGTATAATGGTAATACCCTAGCTTCCCAAGCTAGAGCCGTGGGTTCGATTCCCATCGCCCGCTCCACCCGTTCCCGGACTATCAAGTATATGGACGACACTACGCCCACGAGCGATGCTGCGCCTGAAAACGAAGCTGTTGCCGTTGTATATGAAGACTTCAAGACAGGATTGCCGCTTGGCCGCTACCGCCTGATCGTCAATCCAGACAAGGCCTATCGATACATACGCCATCGCTTGTTCATCAATGGCGTATCGGTGCCAATGATGGGTATCGGCATTGGTCTGGTGCTATGGGGTTATACCGTGATTGGATTGACCATCGGTATCATCGGTTTGCTCTTGCGCAAGGTGGTTAAGTCGCAGGCACCGCGTATTCTTCTGCATCTTGCTCAGAACGATGCAAAAATCTATTACGAGTCGATTGAATACGAAATCATGGAAGTCCGCCTCGCGCGTGACTGAGTGATTAGGTCTCGGTGTTGTGAGTGAAATCACTGTCTACCATAACCCGCGCTGTAGCAATTCGCGCGGTGTTCTGGAGATACTTCGTGCCGCCGGTCTCGAGCATGAGGTCATCGAGTACCTCGATACGCCACCTTCAAAAGCAACGCTCACTGCCTTGCTTGCGGTCATGGGTTTATCTGCCCGTGAGCTTCTCCGGGCAAAGGAAACAGTCTATGTTGAGCTAGACCTCGGCAAAGCTGCATGGACGGCGGAGGAACTGATCAACTTCATGGTGGCCTACCCCGTACTGATCAATCGGCCTATTGTGGTCACGCCCAAAGGCGTGCGTCTGTGCCGCCCACCGGAAGTTGTCCACGAGATACTTTAAGGCTGAATGTGTGCGTAGTTGCTGGCGAAAAACAGTAGCGGTGCATCAAGACTGGCCTGATAGTGTTCAACCTTGCCGACCAAGATGAGATGGTCGCCGCCCGGGTATTGCGCCGCATTACTACATTCGAAGGTGGCAACGCAGCCGGGCAGGAGCGGAACGCCCCCTGTGCCGCGGCTGTAATCCAAGCCTGCAAATTTATCAGCACTCGGATTGGCAAAGCGATTGGAGATGTCTTCCTGGTCGGCCGACAGCACATGAATTGCATAGTGGCTGCAATCGCGGAAGCTGGCGAAGGAGGGGGTGCCTAGGCCAATGCACCAGAGCACCAGTGGTGGTTCCAGTGACACCGAGGTAAATGAATTGACAGTAATGCCAGTTGGTTTTCCTGACGCATCAAGCGCAGTGATGACAGTCACCCCGGTGGCAAAGCTGCCGAAGGCTTGGCGCAGAGCTGCAGGATTGAAGTTTGATTTCTCTGTGGACATTGTTGTTTGCGTGTTGAACAAGGGACCCCCTTGCTGGATCGCCTACATAGACAGCGTTATCGGGCTGGTCGGCATGTACAGAAACACTGTGTCCATGCTTTCAATTGCCGTATTGCTGTCACTGCTGGTCTAGAATTCAGTCTTTTGCATTTGCCCGCCCGGGAAAATCATGAGCTCTCCCCGTATTGGAACGCCCCTGTCACCGTCTGCCACTCGCGTCATGTTGCTGGGCTGCGGCGAACTTGGCAAAGAAGTCATTATCGCATTGCAGCGCCTTGGCTGTGAGGTCATTGGCGTGGATCGTTATCCCGATGCGCCGGGCATGCAGGTGGCGCACCGCAGCCATGTCATCAATATGACCGATGGCGTCGCTTTGCGTCAGCTGGTAGAGCAAGAAAAGCCACATTTCATCGTGCCCGAAATCGAGGCCATTGCGACGGATACGCTGGCAGAAATCGAAGCTGCAGCATTGGCAACCGTGGTTCCGACTGCACGGGCTACGCAACTGACCATGAATCGCGAAGGCATTCGCCGTCTGGCCGCTGAGACCCTTGGCTTGCCAACCTCGCCCTACCGTTTTGCCGATACGCAGGAGGCACTGCAGGCAGGTGCTGATGCTGTGGGCTACCCCTGTGTGGTCAAGCCCGTGATGTCATCGTCGGGCAAGGGACAATCGGTAATGCGTTCGGTCGCCGATGTTGCCAAGGCATGGAATCACGCCATGGATGGCGGTCGGGTGAAGAGCGGCCGCGTCATTGTCGAAGGGTTCATTGACTTTGAGTACGAAATCACCTTGCTGACAGTGCGCGCAGATAACGCACAGGGCGTCACAGAAACCCAATTCTGCGAGCCCATCGGACATATTCAGAAGGACGGTGATTACATCGAGTCTTGGCAACCGATGGCGATGTCACCGGTGGCTTTGCAGAAGTCGCGTGAAGTCGCGCGTGCAGTGACTGAAAATCTCGGCGGGCGTGGCTTGTTTGGCGTTGAATTATTCGTCAAGGGTGATGAGGTCTGGTTCTCTGAAGTCAGCCCGCGTCCACATGACACCGGCTTGGTCACATTGGCTTCGCAGCGTTATTCCGAGTTTGAGCTGCATGCCCGTGCAATCCTTGGCTTGCCAGTGGACGCATCGCTGCGTGCGCCGGGTGCATCGGCTGTGATTTACGGCGGCATCGATGCAACCGGCATCGCCTTCGATGGCGTGGCAGATGCATTGGCTGTGCCCGAATCGGATCTACGCCTATTCGGTAAACCCGAAAGCTTCGTTAAGCGACGCATGGGCGTTGCTGTCGCCATCGGCAAAGACACCGACGAAGCCCGCAACCGCGCCAAGCTGGCGGCCAGCAAAGTCAAACCCGTCGCACGCTGATGCACAGTGATTTTGCGCAGCGCCTGATTGCCTGGCATGCGCAGCATGGGCGCAAAGGGCTGCCCTGGCAAAACACGCGTGATCCCTACCGCGTCTGGCTGTCCGAGATCATGCTGCAGCAGACGCAGGTTACAACCGTCATCCCGTATTACCAGCGTTTCCTTGCGCGCTTCCCGACACTGACTGATCTGGCTGCTGCACCGGTGGACGACGTCATGCCTTTGTGGAGCGGCCTAGGCTATTACGCACGTGCGCGCAATCTGCACAAGTGCGCGCAAGCAGTGGTTGCAAAGCATGGTGGTGCGTTTCCTGCCGATGCCAGCCTGATTGCCGAGCTACCCGGCATCGGCCGCTCTACAGCGAATGCGATTGCTAGCTTCTGCTTTGGTGCGCAGACCCCAATTCTCGATGGCAATGTGAAGCGCGTTTTCGCGCGATGCTTCGGCATTGAAGGCTTCCCCGGCACCCAGCAAGTTGAGAAGGCCATGTGGGCGCTGGCCGAGTCGCTTATGCCAGCGCAAGACACGGGCGTGTATACACAGGCACAAATGGATCTGGGCGCGACCGTGTGTACGCGCGGCAAGCCCTTGTGTGGGCGCTGTCCGCTGGCTGATAAGTGTGTCGCCTATCGCGACAATCGTATCGCTGAGCTGCCCATGCCGCGGCCGAAGAAAACAGTACCGGAACGCGAAAGCTGTTTTCTGCTGATGCAGGGCGCGGCCGGCATCCTGCTTGAACAACGTCCACCGAGTGGTATCTGGGGCGGCATGCTGTGCTTGCCAGAACTGCCAGCGGGTGATGATCCTAGCCACTACGCGCAACAACACTATGGCGCGACCATTACTCAGTGGGAGGAGTTGCCAGCATTGCGGCACACTTTCACCCATTTCCATCTGACATTGCGACCGCTGCTGGCACGTAATGCCACTTCGACTGCGGTGAGTGAGAACCGCCTACGTTGGTTGTCTCCCACCGACTATGCGTCAGCGGCGCTCCCTGCACCCATACGCATCTTGCTTGAGCGCGTACCGCCGGCTGTCACTTAAAAATGATGCTGCTCGTATTGGTTTGGTGCCAATTCCGAAGCCCATAAGTAGTATCAAGATGGGCGCTATTCGAGTTTTGCCAAGCGTTGCGAGCAGTGAACGGTAGAGATATAAGGCTAAGTCAATGAAAGAGCGTTGTCCCTGGTGTGGTGATGATCCCTTGTATGTGAAGTATCACGATGAAGAGTGGGGCAAGCCCTGCCACGATGAGCGCACGCTCTTTGAAATGCTGATCCTCGAAGGCGCGCAGGCCGGGTTGTCGTGGATCACGATCTTGCGGAAGCGGGATAACTATCGCAAGGCTTTCGACAACTTTGATGTGGGTAAGATTGCCCGCTATACGGAGCGCGACGTTGAGCGGCTGATGAATGATGCCGGTATCGTGCGCAACCGGCTCAAGATTAATGCCACGATCACCAATGCCCGTGCCTATCTCACGCTATGTGAGGAGGTCGGTGGGCTGGATGCCTACCTGTGGCGATATGTCGATGGGGTTCCTTTGCAGCCGAGTTTAAGCAGTATGGCTACGGTGCCCGCCAGCACCCCCTTATCCGACCGTATTTCCAAAGACCTCAAGAAGCGCGGCTTCAAGTTCGTTGGCTCAACTATTATCTATGCCTACATGCAGGCGATAGGCATGACCAATGATCATATTGCCACCTGCCCGCAGCGGGGCTGGGCTTAGCGAATACCTAGATCCTTCAGCTTGCGGTAAAGGTGAGTCCGCTCAAGACCGGTTTTTTCGGCCAGTCGCGTCATGTTGCTGCCATCGACAGCTAGGTGGTATTCGAAGTACATACGTTCGAACACTTCGCGGGCTTCGCGCAGCGGCAGGTCCATTACCTCTGGTGGCAAGCCAGGCAGGGGATTGCTGGGATCGTGTCCCAACAGGCGCGCTACTTCGTCACCCGCAATTTCCTCTTCGATTGCACCTAGCGCCAACGACTTGATCACACCCCGCAGCTCGCTGTAACCGCCAGGCCACGTGTGCTGACGCAAGCCGTTTTGTGCAGCGGTTGAAAGTCGGCGTGTAGGGGCTTCTCCCGCCTCAACCAACAGCGTCAGTAGCTGAGCGGCGATATCCGGAATTTCATCCTTGATTTCGAGTAGTGTAGGCACGCCCAGCGCCACGTCGGATAGGCGCTTCAACGCAGCCTCTTCCCAGCCGCTGGCGACCAGTGCAGCGTGATCTAAGCTGCTGGCAACGACCATGCGCATGCCCAACTTATCAAGACGGTCGGCGGCGAAGATCAGGTTCTTCTGCTGCAGGCGAGTGAGACGACCAATTTCCTCGGCATACAAAATCCCGCCATGCGCCGCTTGCAGGGCATCCAGCGACAGCGGGTTAGAGTCGGCAGACAGATCCAGCCAAGCCTTGCCCGGCGTGTGTAACGTCCGCGCGACCAACTCAGCGATGCTGCCATTGCCACAACGCAACATGATCAGGCGGCTGCTCGCAGCGATCTGATCCACACGGCGCTTGAGATCGCGCAACGGACCCGAGCGGGAGAATGCCGCTAGCGACAAGCCTGTTGCAGCGGGGCGCGTTGTGCGCTCAAGGCCGCGTTTCACGCCGGCCAGCAGCTTCTGCATCCCAATTGGCTTTTCGAGGAAGTCGAGTGCGCCGATCTTGGTGGCTTCCACAGCCGTTTCGATCGAGGCGTGACCGGACATCATGATCACTGGCATGTTCAGATGCCCGTTCGCGCTCCACTCCTTAAGCAGCGTGATGCCATCCGTGTCGGGCATCCAGATGTCGAGCAATACGAGATCGGGGCGGCGCACCTCGCGAGCAATGCGCGCCTCGGTGGCGTTCTCGGCGACGACAACATCATGCCCTTCATCGCGGAGAATTTCCGATAGCAGTTCGCGGATACCGATTTCGTCATCAACAACCAGAATGTTTGCCATATTTTATTTATCCATTCCCCATCGCTTTTCAAATGAAAAGCAAAACTACAGTGTGTCGCACACGCGGTGCAATGCCAGATTGCTCAAGTCCGCCGCTATGCCGCTAGCGGTAGTCGTATCGTTATTTCCGCACCACCGCTCTCGCGGTTGCCGATGCGGATTTCTCCCTTGTGGTCATCCACAATTTTCTTGACGATGGCAAGGCCGAGTCCAGTGCCCTTGGCCTTACTGGTTACATACGGCTCGAAAGCGCGCGCCAGCATTTGTGGTGGAAAGCCGGTGCCATTGTCACAGACGGTCAAGGTCGTGCCCTGTGGGTCTGCGTGTGTGGCAATGATAATCCGCGGCGTTTCATTATCACTCAACGCATCTTGTGCATTGCGGAGCAGATTATGTATCACTTGACGCATTTGGTTGGCATCTGCAGAGACGGGGTGTAGATCGTCAGCCAAGTTGGTTTCGATCCGCACCTTGGCATTTTCATACAGACCGAGCACATCATGTACGAGGGCATTGAGGTCCACGGTCTTGAGTACAGGCGGGGGGGTTCGCGCGTAGTCGCGGAACTCATTGACCATGTTTTTTAGCGCTTCGACCTGATTAACGATGGTCTGGCTGGCACGCTCAAGCATTTCGCGGCCAGCTTGATCGAGCTTGTCCGCCAGCTTGAGTTGCAGGCGTTCGGCAGAAAGCTGGATTGGGGTGAGCGGGTTCTTGATCTCATGCGCCAGCCGGCGGGCCACTTCGCCCCAGGCCGCAGTCCGTTGTGCCGAGAGCAGATCCGTAATGTTGTCGAACACGACAACATGCCCTTCGCCGCCGCTCGTCGGTAGGGTGGTACCGCGCACCAGCAGGGTTTGCGTCATGCCTTCACTGATGTCGATTTCGACCTGTTGTTGCCAGTCGCCGGTGTGGGTGCGGAAGCCTTCAAGAATGGCATCGCAGAGCGGGCGATGTAGCGGCCAGTCGTTCAGCGGCAGATTTTCCACAGACACCAGATCATTGCGCAGAATGCTGATGGCACCGAGATTGGCGGCGCGCATGACAAAGCGACCATCAAAAGCAATTACACCCGCAGATAGATTGCCGAGCACGCTTTCCAGATATGCACGTGCGGCTTCGGTCGCCGCGCGATGACGTTCGGTTTCGCGTCGTGCATCATCCAGCTGCCGCGTCATCTGGTTGAAGGAGCGAGTGAGAATACCCAACTCGTCGTTGGATTCAATCGCGGCACGGGGCGTGTAGTCACCGGCAGCCACGGCCTGCGTACCTTCCGCCAAAATCAGCAAGGGGTGCGCCAGCTTTTCGGCGAGCAGGAAGGCTAATGCGATGGCCGCAAATAGAGCGAGCAATAAGGTGAGGGTGAGGGTTAGTGTGTAAATGCGCTTGAGACCTTCTTTGCCGATCTGCAACTCCTGATAGTCACGATAGGCATCTTCCACGCTGGCAGCGCTACCCGCGAGATACACGGGGACTACATCAGTCAGCTGCAATACACGGGTTTGCCCATCCATACCGAAGATCGGTACCAGCGCGCGCACCATCAGCCCATCAGCGGCATCGCCTTCGGTCATGGCGATCCCTTGCCCTTGCCGTGCCTGCCGCAGCTGTGCTGGTGTTGGTAGTGGGGGGAGCAGACTTTCATCGCTGGCTGTGGCGCTCACCAATGCCTGACCTGAGGGCGAGAACAGCGTCATGGTCATGACATTGGTGCGTTCACGTAGGCGCGCTAAGCGCGCAGGCGCAACGAAATCGCTGTCGCCCAACTCAAGCGAAAGCGTGCGGCCGCGTGTGAGCAGCTCGGTCTGTTGCGCATCAAGAACGCTACGCCCAAGCGCCAAGCCCCCTTCAAGCGCATTGTCGACGCGCACATCAAACCAAGACTCAATACTGTTCACGGCGAATTGCATTGACACGCCATAGACCAGTGCGCCGGGCAACACCGCCATCAGGCCGAGCATGAGCATCAGGCGCACCTTGAGCCGCGAGCCGAACACGCCAGCGCGATATTCCCGGCGCAGCAGCAGCAGACGGCGACCAACCAACCCGAGTAGGCCCATGGCGATCAGTGCATTGGCGCCCAGCAGCCACGGGTAGTGACGAGCGAACAAGGGGCTATTGGCGCTGGCCGAGGCCAGCAGGAAAAGCAGGACTGCACCAATGGCAAGAATGACAACCAGCGCTGCTCTCACGGCTTGAACTCACCTGTGGGAGCGGATTGAGGTGCTGGAGAAGGCGGTGTTGCCACGTAATTCCAGCGCATGACACGGCTTTCCATCTGCCAGTCGCGATTGGCGATGGCATCAACCTGAAGGGGTTTTGGTAACTGATTGCGGTCCAGCGTCATGCGCATGCCGGCTGCATAAGTCTCACCAATTTTGAGCACGCCACGCTCCGCAATTTGCAAATCAACGAAGCGCGAGAGTACGCGCAAGGCCTCATCCAGCGTGCTGAAGTTGCGGTGCAGATTGCCAGTGGTCAGGCGATACTGCCTTGTCAGCGCCGTATAGGCGAGTCGATAAGTGGCAGTCCGCGTGGCAACCAGCTCATTCGACCACCACCAGCGTGAGCGCGTCAGTTCGAATTCAAAGTTGAAGTAAAGTGGCACCCCCCGCGAGACGGCTTCTTCTAGGCGTGGGCCGAGATCAATGACAAATTCACCACTCAGGAGTGTGCTGCCATCTTCGCCGGCAACAAGGGTGCCGCGCTTGGGTTCAATGCTACCGGCATGTGCTGCCGCCGTCAGGGCGACCAACAACAGCACACCTAGGGTGCGCAGCAGCCGATCAGCGATGTTTCTGTAGCAGCGCGTAATAAAAGCCATCCTGTTCCGGGCCGGGGGTCAATTGCAGTGCGGGCTGCCCGTCGACATCCATGCGCAAGGCATCGGCATGGCGCCCGACAAAGGCCGCCACTTGTTTGTCGTTTTCCTGCGGGAAGATCGAACACGTGCAGTAGAGCATTGTGCCACCCGGCGCCAGCGACTGCCACAAGGCATCGAGTATGCGCTGCTGGCTTGTGGCAAAACTACCAATATCGGCTGGCCGGCGCAGCCATTTGATATCTGGATGGCGGCGAACGACACCCGACGCCGAGCAGGGCACGTCGGCCAGAATGCGATCAAAGGGCTTACCGTCCCACCATGCCGATACATCGGCGCAATCCGCAACTTTGACGCTGGCCTTGAGCTGCAAGCGTTGCAGATTTTCTGTGATGCGTTGGGCGCGGCGCGGGTCCAGCTCCAAAGCGGTCAGGTCGATATCGGCGCGTTCCAGCAGGTGAGCCGTTTTACCGCCAGGAGCGGCGCAGGCGTCGAGCACACGCATACCCGGCTGAACTCCTAGCAAACGTGCGGCTTGTTGCGCACCAAAATCTTGCACTGAGACATGGCCATCGTTGAAGCCGGGCAAGGTGTCGACATGCTGGGCTTGGGCCAGCAGCACGGCGGTATCGTCCAGCGCACGTGCTTCAATCCCAGCGGTAGCGAGACGCGCCACATAGGCATGCGCATCGCCGTGACGATGGTTGGCGCGCAGGGTCATGGGCGGGCGTTCATTGGCCGCGCTGAGAATGCCCTGCCACTGTTGCGGGTAGGCGTCCCGCACAGCCTGAATCCACCAGGCCGGGTGTTGCCAGCGGGCAATGTCATCCTCAGCGGCAGCTGCGCGCAAATCATGGCGTTGGCGCAATGCATTGCGCAACACTGCATTGGTCAGGGCGCGGTACTTGCCGTGCGCCAAAGTGGCGGCGGCATTGACGGCCTGATCCACGGTGGTGTGACGGTCCTCGCTGCGACTATCCAGCCGATAGAGCGTCACCAACAGCAGGCTGCGCATGTGGGCGTCGGCCAATGGTGTGCGCAGAAGCTGGCGCAGGATGAAGTCGCCGCGCCCGTAGGCGCGCAGTGCACCATAGGTGAGGTCTTGAATGGCGCCACGCTGGCCGGGTTGCGGCGCATGCTTTTGCCAGCAGGTCGCGAGTGCGGCATCGAGGGTGCGGCCTTCGGTGACAGCAGATACCGCCTCGGCGGCACGTAGCAGGGCAAAGGCAAGCGAGTCGGCGGGAAGGGCGACTGACTTCATGCTGTGCATCCCAAGCGCCAGCGCATACGCAACGTGTGACAGGGCATCTTAATGAGTGCGATCAAAATGGGCGATCACTTCCGATTGGAGCCAGCCACGATATCGAAGCGATACAAGCGACATTCGAGTGGGCCATTGAACAGCGGGATCTTGCGGCTGGGCTTGAGGCCAATCAGCTTGGGCAGACGTGCGTCGGCGGTGAGCAGCCAGCAGGTCCAGCCGGGGAAATTGCGCTTCAGTGCGTGGCCCAACTTGGGGTAGAACTCGGCCAGCTCATCGGCCTCGCCAAGCCGCTCACCATAAGGCAGATTGGCGACGAGGATGCCTTCGGTTGCGGGTGCTGCGCGCTCCAGAAAGTCGACCTGCGTGACATCGACCAAATCATCAACGCCTGCAAAAGCCAAATTCTGATGCGCTCGATCAACGATGTCTGCATCGATATCGCTGCCCCAGATTGGCAGACGCTCAGGATTCTCGCGCATGCTCGCAGCTTCCTCTTGCAGCTTGCGCCACAGGGCAGGATCAAAACCGCTCAAGCGTTCCAAGCCGAACTCACCTGCCGTGCGCGAGAGGCCCGGCGCTTCAATCAGGCTTTGCTGCGCTGCTTCAAGCAGGAAAGTGCCGCTGCCGCACATGGGGTCTAGCAGCGGGATACCCGGCTTCCAGCCAGCGAGTTGCAGGATCCCAGCAGCAAGGTTTTCCTTAAGCGGGGCCTCTACCTTGGCAATCTTTTGCCCGCGCAGCCACAGAGGCTCGCCCGAAGTGTCGATATAGAGCGTGGCATCGGTGGCGGTGATGAAGAGGTGGATGCGCACATCCGGATTAGCGGTGTTGACGCTAGGACGCTGACCCGTGTCAGCGCGGAAGCGGTCAACGATGGCGTCTTTGATCTTAAGGGTGATGAACTCAAGGCTCTTCACCGGCGCACGAATCGCCGTGACATAGACGCGGATAGTACGGCTGGGATCGAAGCGCTTACTCCAGTCGACATCGCTGGCGATTTGGTAAAGGTCGGCTTCGTTGCGATAGCTCGCCTGGGCGACACGGAGCAGGACGCGAGTGGCAAGGCGCGACTGCAGATTGACCAGATAACAGGTCTCGCGCGTGCCGCTGAAATGCACGCCACCGGGCACGATATGGATTTGCTTGGCATCGAATTTTTGCAGCTCTTCGGCCAGTGCCTCTTCCAGCCCGCGTGGTACGGGGCTGAACATGGCCCAGCCGCCTGCGTGGCGCGAGGGGGCTGGGGCGGGCGCGGCCTTGTCGCCGCTGCGTAACAAACCGGGCGAGACCTTGCGGACGACGCGGACCTTGGGTTTTTCTGAATCGCTCAAAACGGCTTCACCACAACAAGAATGACAATGACAAACAGCAGGAGTACCGGCACTTCATTGAAGATGCGGTACCAGATATGGCTGCGGGTATTGCGCCCGGCCACAAAGGTGGCGAGCAGTGTGCCGCAGTATTGATGGTAAGCAACCAGCAACACAACCAGCCCCAGCTTGGCATGCAGCCAGCCACCGCTATAGCCATAGCCAAACCAGAGCCACAAGCCAAGTGCTAGAGCCAGCGCCATGATCGGCGTGGTGAAGCGATAGAGCTTGCCAGCCATCAGCAACAAACGGTCGCGTTCGGCGCTGCTGTCATTTGGCACCATGGCCAGATTGACGAAGATGCGCGGCAGATAGAATAGCCCGGCAAACCAGCTGATGACGAAGATGAGATGAAACGCCTTGATCCAGAGCATAGGGGTCAGAACAGTGGCAGTTGAGTTTCGGTGCGCCGTTTTTTCTTGAGGCGCGGTTTCTTGGCTTTAGTGGGTGCACTTACAGCATTTTCATTGTGCGACACCGCTACAGTCGCTGTGTTGCCTGCTGCCTGCTTCGCAGCAGCAATACCGTCACTAACGGTTGGGTATTGCAACTGCAAGCCCAGCTCGCGCTTGATGCGTTGGTTCTTGAGGCGGCGGGATTCACGCAGGAATGACAGGAGTGCCGGTGAGAGGCGTTGCTCGGCCTCGCTGCGATTAACGCGTGGCGGCGGCGGCAGTTCAAACGCCGCTGCTAGTTGGGTGAACCAGTCGCCCATTTTCACTACGCTGTCGTCGCTGGCGTTATAGGTGCGATTGGGCCGCCCGTGCGCCAAGGCGAGTACGCAGGCGCTGGCTAGATCGTCGGCATGGATATGGTTACTGTAACTGTCTTGCTCGGCATGCAACACGGGGTCACCACGGCGGACGCGCTCCAGTGGCAGCCGGTCAGCGGCATAAATGCCGGGCGCCCGCAGGATGCTGACCTTAGCGCGGCCGTGCTGACCAAACTGGCGCAGCGAGGTTTCCGCAGCGACTCGGCGCGCGGCACGCGCACTTTCTGGCTTGACTGGACGGCTTTCATCGACCTCTGCGGCAGCGCAATCCCCATACACTCCGCTGGTGCTGATGTAGACAAGTCGGCGTGGTACACTTTTTGCCGTTTGCAGGCGTGCGAGCAGGCGTCGTGTGCGTGTATCCCTTGCGACATCTGCTTCTGCAGGCGGTGCGCTGTGCAGCACAAGGTCGGCCAGTCCGGCGATGCGTTTCAGGCTGGCGGGTTGGTCCAGATCACCGATGATTTGGGTGACGCCAGCGTCGCGCAGGGCCGGATCAAAGCGGCGCACCAAGGCATAGACACGATAACGCAGCAGCAGCCTGGGCAAGGCGCGCCGCACCACATCTCCGCAACCGATGATCAATAGTCTCTGCACCTTATTGCCCGCAAGTCCTGTTATGGTTGTCCGGAAATCACATGCCCCAATGTCGGGGGCGCAACGGGGACATACCCCGCTGTACTTTTATTGAGTTGGCATTATCTCATGACGTATCAAATCACTCTGCAACCCAGCGGTCATCATTATTCAGTAGCAGCTGGCGAAATCCTGCTTGAAGCCGCACTTGACGCCGGCTTTGTGCTGCCTTATGGCTGCCGCAACGGCGCCTGCGGCTCCTGCCGCGCGCGCGTGCTCGAAGGAACCGTCGACCATGGTAAGTCGCAGAACGGCGCGTTGCCGGAAAACGCCCGCCGCGAGGGCTATGCCTTGCTGTGCTGCGCCACTGCGCAATCGGACCTGCGCATCGAATGCCGCGAGCTGGCGGCGAGCAGCGAATATCCGCTCAAGATCATGCCCTGCCGTGTACAGGAGCTGACCAAACTGGCGGACGATGTGATGCTGATGACGCTCAAGCTACCCGTCAATGAGCGGCTCGCATTTCGTGCGGGCCAGTACATCGAGTTCATGCTCAAGGGCGGCGCACGTCGCGCCTTCTCGCTGGCCAATGCACCGCATGATGATGGTTTTCTGCAGTTGCATATCCGCAAGATCGACGGCGGCAGTTTTACCGGGCATGTCTTTGAGGGTATGCAGGTTAAGGAAATCCTGCGCTTTGAAGGCCCACATGGCACCTTTCATCTACGCGAAGAGTCAAACAAGCCGATCATCTTCTTGGCGGGTGGCACCGGCTTTGCGCCGATTAAGTCTATGGTCGAGCATGCCATCCACAATCAGATCACGCGCCCCATGAAATTTTACTGGGGCTCGCGCAATCGCGCCGGCTTGTATATGGAGGCATTGGCCCAGTCATGGGCAGATGCGCATTCACATATCGAGTTCATCCCCGTACTGTCGGAGGCAGGCGAGGGTGATCAGTGGCGGGGCCGAACTGGCCTTGTTCATCAAGCGGTGCTTGAGGACCATGCCGACCTCGCCGCCTACCAGGTCTATGCCTGCGGTGCACCCGGCATGATTGATGCAGCGCGGATTGATTTTTGTAGTCGTGGCTTGCCGGCGGATGAGTTTTTTGCGGATGCCTTTACCTTCGCCGCATGACCGTACTGATCCAGCGCGAACCGGTCCTTAACCGGCACAAGACGATTACCGCGTCGCGTCTGCGCGTACATGCGCCTTCGTGCGCCGCGGCAGCGAGCGAGCTCACGCGTCTGGCCGACCTGTGGCCGGGCTCACGCGATGTTTTTGTGAGCATCTCCGGGTGCGATCTCGCCCCCGACCTGCTCGACTGGCAACCACCCTTGAACGTCATGCTCGAAATCAATGCAGCTCGTCTGCATGAAGCCGACACCATGGCGTTGATCAGTGATCTGGTGTGTCGCCAGATCCCGCTCTGTCTGGATGACTATCAAAACGGCATGGCACTGCCGCCACAAGCCACCTTCCGCTACTTGCTTGCGGATGCCGGTCAGCAAATCGATATGAGCCATGCGCCCGGTTCAGCGTTAGCGAAAGGGCTCTCCGACAGCGAGTCCTTCGATCAGGCGATTGCCCACGGTTATGCCGGTGGTACGGGTTGGTTTTTTCTCCAGACACCACGCCTGCCGAGCAGTAAGCTCAATGCCAGCCATGCCCAGATCATCCATCTGCTCAATCTGGTCCGCAACAATGCCGAGATCAAGGATATCGAGCTGGCGCTGAAAAAAGACGTCACGCTGGCGTTCAAGTTACTGCGCTATATCAACTCCGCCGGCTTTGGCGCCAGCAGCGAGGTCAGCTCCTTCAAGCATGCCGTCACGCTGATGGGCTATGACAAATTGAACCGTTGGCTTTCTCTGCTGCTGGTGAATGCCAGCCAGGATCAGAGTGCCCCAGCACTCATGCAAACGGCGGTGATTCGCGGCCGCTTTATGGAGCTGATTGGCAAACATCTCCTTGCCAAAAGTCAGCTCGACAATCTCTTCATTGCCGGGGCCTTCTCGGTGCTCGATATCTTGCTGGGTACCCAGCTCGATGTCGTGCTCGAACACCTCCAACTCCCTACCGTAATCACCGAAGCCCTGCTCAAGCGCAGCGGCGAGATTGCACCGCTGCTTGAGTTGGCGATGATTAGTGAAACCGGAACGGTCGAGCAAATGGCGCAACAGCTCAGTGCACTGGGGCTAACGGCTGAGCAATGCAATAGCGCCCAGATTGAAGCCGTCGCGTTCGCCGACAAGCTACAGTTCAGCTAAGCACTGACGAGGTCACTTATCCAACTTCGCCCAGATAGGCTGATTGCACGCGTGGATCGGCAAGCAGATTGGCCGACGTATCGGCCAAGGTAATCCTGCCACTTTCCATCACATAGGCGCGGCTCGCGGTGGCGAGGGCGAGCGAGGCATTTTGCTCGACCAGCAGCACGGCAACGCCTTGTGCGGCGACATCGCGGATCACCTCAAAAATCTTCTGCACCATCAGTGGTGCCAGTCCCATCGAGGGTTCGTCGAGCAGTAACAGGCGTGGACGACCCATCAGGGCACGCGCGATGGCCAGCATTTGCTGCTCACCACCGGAGAGGGTGCCGGCGAGCTGGTGCTCGCGTTCCTTGAGGCGCGGTAGCAGTTCGAACATGCGCTCGATGTCTTGTTCGATGGCATCCTTGCGTTCGCTTTTACGTCCGTACGCGCCCATTTGCAGGTTCTCAGTGACGCTCATGCGTGCAAAGACACCACGTCCTTCTGGCACTAGGCTGAAGCCGCGTTGCACCAGGGCATGCGGCGGTAGCGTAGTCAGGTCAGTACCGTCATAGCGTAGTGTGCCCTTAGCCGGCAGCAGGCGTGCCAGTGCTTTGAGCGTTGTCGTCTTACCCGCACCATTGGCGCCGATCAGCGCAACGGTCTCGCCGGCTTCTACCGTGAAGCTGATCCCTTTGACAGCAGCAATCCCGCCGTAGTGAACTTCAAGGTCGCGGATATCCAGCAGCGGTGTTCCATTACGACTCATGTGGAACCCCTAGGTAGGCTGAGACAACACGCGGGTCTTTCTGTACTTGTGCTGGCACATCCTCGGCAATTTTCTCGCCGTAATCGAGCACGGCCACGCGATCACAGAGCCCCATGATCAGTTTGACGTCATGCTCGATCAGTAGGACGGTGGTGCCATCCGCACGCACCTTCTCGATCAGGGTGCGCAAGGCAGCGGTTTCAGTGGCATTCATGCCGGCAGCAGGCTCGTCGAGGGCGAGTAGCTTAGGTTCCGTGGCAAGCGCGCGGGCAATTTCCAAGCGCCGCTGATCGCCATAGGACAGACTGGCTGCGCGTATATCTGCCTTGTCGGCTATCCCGACATAGCTCAGCAATTCGCGCGCCTTGGCCTGAATGGCGGCTTCTTCAGCGCGTACGGCAGCGGTGCGCAGAATGGCGCCCAGCACACTGCCCTTGCTGCGCAGATGCCGGCCAACCATCACGTTTTCGAGCGCACTCATCTCGGCAAACAGGCGAATGTTCTGGAAGGTGCGCGCAATGCCGGCCTTGGTGACTTCATGGGGGCTGTCCACGTGCAGCGGCTGCCCATCAAAAACGATGTCGCCGCCATCACGCTGATACAGGCCGGTGATGACGTTGAAGAACGTTGTCTTACCGGCACCATTGGGCCCAATCAGGCCATAAATCTCGCCGGCATTGATGGTCAGCGAGACATCCTTGAGCGCACGGATGCCACCGAAGTGTTTGGCGATGTTATTTGCGGAGAGCAGGACGGTCATGCGTGCTCCACCAGTTCCGCCTTGCGCCGCGCCGAGGGCAGCAGCCCCATGGGGCGGAAGCGCATGACCAGAATCAGCGCGATCCCGAATAGCAGGAGGCGCATGGATTCAGGGTCGATGTAGGTCTGGCCAAACAGCGCCATCTGCATGGGTCCAGCCCAGTGGCGGAAGAGCTCTGGCAACACGGTTAGCACTACCGCGCCGAGAATCACGCCCGGAATATTGCCCATGCCACCGAGCACCACCATGCACAACACCATGATGGACTCGAACAGACCAAAGCTTTCGGGCGAGACAAACTGTTGGAAGCCGGAGAACAAGCCACCGGCGACGCCACCAAAACTGGCGCCGAGCGCAAAAGCCAGCAGCTTGACGTTGCGTGTGTTGATACCACAGGCTTTGGCGGCAATCTCATCTTCGCGGATAGCGACCCAGGCGCGTCCAAGGCGCGAGTTTTCCAAGCGCATCGTGACGATCACAATCAGAATCGCCAACGCCACGAAGAGGTAATAGACGAGATAGAGGCTATGCAGCTGGTAACCAAAGATATCGATGCTCTTTGCCAGCGGATCGATCCCGGCAATGCCCTTCGGACCGTTGGTGATATTCACCGGGGCATTCAGGTTGTTGAGGAAGATGCGGATGATTTCCCCAAAGCCCAGCGTGACGATGGCAAGGTAGTCGCCGCGCAGTCGTAAGGTCGGCGCACCTAGCAGCACACCGAACAAGCCGGCGACCACTGCGCCTAGCGGCAGGATCGCCCACAACGGCCAATGAATGCCGAAATGTGGCGAGGCCAGTAGGGCATAGATGTAGGCACCGACGGCGTAGAAGGCGATGTAGCCAAGATCAAGCAAGCCCGCAAAGCCGACAACGATGTTCAAACCTAGCGCCAGCATGATGTAGAGCAGGGCAAAGTCGAGCATGCGTATCCACGCATTGCCGAAACTCATGCCAATTACAAATGGCAGTGCCGCTAATGCAATGCCGATCAGTGCAAGGCCCGCTATCTTTTTCTGATGCTCTTGCATGTCAGGCGCGCTCCGAGACCTTCTCACCCATCAAGCCAGACGGGCGGAACACCAACACGGCAATGAGCACCATGAAGCAGAAAATATCTTGATAGTGGCTGCCGAGCACACCACCGGTGAGATCGCCGATATAGCCCGCCCCCATGGCTTCGATGATGCCGAGCAGGATGCCGCCGAGAACTGCGCCGCCAATGTTGCCGATACCCCCGAGTACAGCAGCGGTAAAGGCTTTTAGGCCAAGCAAAAAGCCCATCTGATAGTGCGCGATACCGTAGTTTGCACTGACCAATACGCCCGCTAGCGCAGCCAGCGCCGAGCCGATGATGAAGGTCAGGGCAATGATCTTGTTGGCGTCCACACCCATCAGTGCTGCGACTTCCGGTTTCTCAGCAGTGGCGCGCATTGCTCGCCCCAGTTTGCTACGCTGAACCAACACAATCAGCCCCGTCATGGATAGCGCGGCGGCGAGCATGATGATGATCTGCACATCGCTAATGCGCGCACCGAGAATGTCATGACTTTCCGCCGGCAACAAGGCTGGCACTGAGTGGTAGCTACGACCCCAGAACAGCATGGCTAGTTGCTGCAGAACGATGGATACGCCAATGGCGGTAATCAGCGGGGCGAGTCGCGGTGCATTGCGCAGTGGCCGGTAGGCAATGCGCTCGATCGTCCAGCCAAGCGCCGTACAGACCAGTGCCGCGACAGCAAAGCCGATCAGGAGGATGAGTGGTGGTGGGAGCAGCGTAGCGGCGAGGGCTTTGTAAACGGCCAGGGCGACCAGCGCGCCGATCATCACGACCTCACCATGCGCGAAGTTGATCAGACCGAGGATGCCATACACCATGGTGTAGCCGAGGGCGACCAGTGCGTAGATGCTGCCCAACGTCAAGCCGTTGATGAGCTGTTGTATGAAGGTTTCCACGGTGACGAATGTTACTTGTAAAACTACTGTGGCGACCAACTGCTGCGTTGCGCGGTGCTCTCAATCCTCATGTGCTTAAGCACATTCCGGTTGATGCGCTCCGGGCGCCTTGCATTTGTTCGTCCTCGTTACGTTTTCCAAACGCGCTATACGTAAAACAACGGCACCCGCAGGTGCCGTGTATCCATCTTGTTCGCCTTTATTGCGCTGCTGGCTTACTACCAACGGTTTCAACCTGTTCCCACTGGCCATTCTTGGCCACGTAGAGGGTCACAGCCGCATCCTTGATGTCGCCCTTTTCATCAAAGGCGATATCGGTGGTCACACCCCTGTAAGCCGTCTTCGGCAGCTCAGCCAGGATGGCGGCGCTGTCGGCGCTGCCTGCACGTTTAACGGCTTCGACAATCACCATCACGGCATCGTAGGCGTAGGGGGCGTAGAGCTGAATAGGCGCGTTGTACTTGGCCTTGTACTTATCAATGAATGCAGGTCCCCCCGGCATTTTTTCTACCGGCACGCCGGGCTTGGAGCAGTAGCGGCCTTCGGCCGAGGCACCGGCGTTCTTGAGGAAGTCCGCGGTGCAACCGCCGTCACCCATCAGCAGCCCGGCTGTAATACCCAGCTTCTTCATCTGCAGCGACATCGGCGCCGCCTGCGGGTCCATGCCGCCGAAGAAAATCAGATCTGGCTTGGTGGCCTTGATCTTGGTGAGGATGGCAGCAAAATCCACGGCCTTGTCATCGGTGTGTTCGACCGCCACGATTTTGGCGCCCTTGGCTTCAGCGGCCTTCTTGAACTCGAGGGCGATGCCTTCACCGTACTGGGTCTTGTCGTCGATTATGGCAATCGTCTTGGCTGCCAGCTTGTCGGCGGCAAACTCGCCCAGTACCTTGCCTTGCGCCTCGTCATTGGTCATCACGCGGAAGGCCGTCTTGTAGCCGCGCTTGGTGTATTCCGGATTGGTCGCAGACGCACTGACCTGTGGAATGTTGGCATTGGCGTAAGTGACGGATGCGGGCAGGGTGGTGCCTGAGTTCATGTGGCCGACCACCACATTGACCTTCGCATCCACAAACTTCTGCGCCACGATCGTGCCTTGCTTGGGATCGGCTTGGTCGTCTTCGCCTAGTAGCTCGAGCTTCAGCGTACGCCCATTGACTTGGATGTTGGCGGCATTGACGTCATCTACCGCCATCTGTGCGCCGTATTCCGTGTCTTTGCCGATATGTGCTTGTGGGCCGGTCAGTGGCGCCGAGTGACCAATCTTGACGACCAATGGGCCTTGTGCCGCAGGTGCTTCGGCAGTTGTCGGGGGTGCCTCACTCTTGCTGCAGGCCATCAGTGTCAGGGCTGCGCCCAGGGTGAGGCAAAGGGTTTTCAGCTTCATGTCCAGCTCCATCAAGGTTTGGTGTGGCTACTGTGGCCATTCTGGCCAGTGTGACGAGGGAAATGCGAATGCCTGAATTTTGCCTTGCCGGAACGCTGCCGCAAAGCCCCAGTTTCGGCGGTTTGCCCCGCCAATTCAGGGGAAGGGAGGCACCAGTCTGGTGCGGTGACAGGTGCTCAAGTGTCCATCTCTGTCTGATCATATTTATAATTGAGAACCACTTGCATTGTCTTTTGGGTTTTGTCACAATGAGAAACGTTATCGTTAATAAAAAACCGGACCTGCCATGATCGTTTGTGTCTGCAACGGCGTCAGTGATCGCGATGTAAAGACCGCCATCCGCAATGGTGCAAACAGCGTTGAAGCGCTGAGCGCCAGCTTGGGTGTTGCCAGCGGTTGTGGATGTTGCCGTGAAACCTGTGCCGACATGATCGCGGAAGCGCGCTGTCCCGGCAGCTGTGCGTCCCTGCACATGCACCCAGTTTTCCATCTCATGCCGGTTGCCGCCTAAGCGCTGAGCGCGCAGTTAAGTCTGTATTCCGGTTAACGGGAATCGTTCCTGCAAGCCCCGCACGAATCGTCTATTCTCCCGCCATCAGTCACCCCGAGGGAGTCCATCATGCAAGGCGATGTCAAAGTCATCCAATTTCTCAACGCTCAGCTGAAGAACGAGCTGACCGCAATCAACCAGTACTTTCTACATGCCCGCATCTACAACCATTGGGGCTTGAACAAGCTGGGTAAGAAGGAATATGAAGAGTCTATCGGCGAGATGAAGCACGCCGACAAACTGATTGAACGCATCCTCATGCTGGATGGTCTGCCGAACCTGCAAGACCTTGGCAAGCTGATGATTGGCGAGTCGGTGCCGGAAGTGCTGGCTTGCGATCTGAAGCTCGAAACTGCCGCGCAGCTGACCGTCAAGGACGGCATTGCCCATTGCGAATCAGTGCGTGATTATGTCTCGCGTGACTTATTGCAGATGATTCTGGACGATACCGAAGAGCACATTGACTGGCTGGAAACCCAGATTGATCTGATCGACAAGGTCGGTCTGCAGAACTACCAACAGTCGATGATGGACGTCCCAGAATAAGCCCGGCGACCGCAAACAAAAAAGCCGACCCTTGGGTCGGCTTTTTCTTTGCTGAGGCGCGCTGGATCTGTTGCCCGGCTACGCTGCATGCAGTGGTGACTTACTTTGCGCCTGCGAGGACCCACTTGGACAGCGCCAGTGCATCAGCATCTGACACGTTGTTGGCTGGCATCGGGATCGCGCCCCACTTCTGGCCGCCATTGGCAGCGCTGCCGCCCTTGATGCGCTTGGCGAGTGTTGCTTCAGCGCTCTTGTCCCCGGCGTACTTCTTGGCGATTTCCTGATAGCTGGGGCCGACAATCTTCTTGTCCATTGCATGACAAGCCATACAGTTGCTCTTCTTGGCCAGCTCCAGATTGGCCATGGCCGGCGTTGCAGCAAACACGCCCATGGCAACGACAGCAGAAACGATCACGGATTTCATGGATTCCTCACTTGATTGAATTTGGGGACATACCCGAGGGACAACACCCGTGAGCATGTTACTCCAAACTGCGATGCGGCAAGTTGCGGCAGGTTAAATCCTCCGGCACTCGCCGCATCATTAAGTGTAAATTTGTTTAACGCTCGATCTGGCTGATATCGCGCACCGCGCCAGTGTCTGCACTCGTGGTCATGGCGGCGTAAGCACGTAGGGCGGCCGATACGACCCGCTCGCGATTGGCGGGCTTCCAAGCTTTAGCACCCTTGGCCTCCATCGCCGCCTGGCGCTTGGCCAGCTCGCTATCGCTGACACGCAGACTGATAGTACGGTTGGGAATATCGATGTCGATGATGTCGCCATCGTTGATCAGCGCAATTGCGCCGCCCATTGCTGCCTCAGGCGAAGCGTGGCCAATGGACAGGCCCGAGGTGCCACCGGAAAACCGCCCGTCGGTGAGTAGTGCACATTCCTTGCCCAAACCCTTCGACTTAAGGAAGCTCGTCGGATAAAGCATTTCCTGCATGCCGGGGCCGCCCTTGGGGCCTTCGTAGCGGATCACGACCACATCGCCAGCCTTGACCTTGTCGCCGAGAATACCTTCGCAAGCATCGTCCTGGCTTTCGAATACAACGGCCGGGCCAGAGAATTTGAGGATGGATTCATCCACACCCGCAGTCTTGACGATACAACCCTTGAGCGCAATGTTGCCAGACAGCACGGCCAGGCCGCCATCCTGAGAGAACGCATGTGCCTTGCTGCGGATCACGCCATTTTCGCGGTCGACATCCAGTTCCTTGTAGCGCTGGTTTTGCGAAAAAGCCACTTGCGTCGGCACACCACCCGGCGCAGCACGGTAGAAGGCCTTGATCGCTTCGTCCTTGGTTTGCACCACATCGTACTTTTCGATGGCTTCACCCAACGTCTTGCTGTGTACGGTCGGGCAATCACGGTGCAGCAAACCGGCGCGATCAAGCTCGCCGAGGATGCCCATGATGCCGCCGGCACGGTGTACGTCTTCCATATGCACGTCAGACTTGGCCGGCGCAACCTTAGACAGGCAGGGGACACGGCGTGAGACACGGTCGATGTCGGCCATCTTGAACGGCACACCGGCTTCAGTGGCAGCGGCCAGCAAGTGCAACACGGTATTGGTCGAGCCGCCCATGGCGACATCCAGACTCGTGGCATTTTCAAAGGCTTCAAAGCTGGCGATGGAGCGCGGCAGCACCGATGCGTCATTGCCTTCGTAATAGCGTTTGCACAGCTCAACCACCAGACGGCCAGCACGTAGGAACAGCTCCTTGCGGTCGGCGTGCGTTGCCAGTACCGAACCATTACCGGGCAACGAAAGGCCTAGCACTTCGGTCAGGCAGTTCATCGAGTTGGCGGTGAACATGCCCGAGCAGGAGCCGCAGGTCGGACAGGCCGAGCGCTCATACGCCTCGGACTCTTCATCCGAGCAGCTCGAATCGGCACCCTTCACCATGGCATCGACGAGGTCGACAGCGATGATCTTGGTGTTACCTTCAAGATCCGTCAGCTTGACCTTGCCGGCTTCCATCGGGCCACCAGAGACAAACACAGCGGGGATGTTGAGGCGCATCGCAGCCATCAGCATGCCCGGGGTGATCTTGTCGCAGTTGGAGATGCACACCATGGCATCGGCACAGTGCGCATTGACCATGTATTCGACACTGTCAGCGATCAGTTCGCGCGACGGCAGCGAGTAGAGCATGCCGCCATGACCCATGGCGATGCCATCATCGACGGCGATGGTGTTGAATTCCTTGGCCACACCACCGGCAGCTTCGATCTCGCGGGCGACCATTTGGCCGAGATCCTTCAAGTGCACGTGACCAGGCACGAACTGGGTGAAGGAGTTCACCACGGCGATGATCGGTTTGCCGAAGTCGCCATCCTTCATGCCGGTAGCACGCCACAGGGCGCGCGCGCCGGCCATATTGCGGCCGTGGGTAGAGGTCTTGGACTTGTAATCAGGCATTTTTTTCTCCGGGTGACATGTTGAGCTTGCCAGCTCGGGCTTGCGCGGTGCTCGCAAACCTCATGTGCATGAAGCACATTCCGGTTGCTGCGCGCCGAGCGCACCCGATCTGCCTGCGCTTGATCACGCCCACCAAGGTGGGTGGCAAGGGTCGGTTAGAATCCAATTTTAGCACTCCACCCCGGCCCACACCGACTATGCTGGTTCATCCTCAGTTCGACCCCATCGCCATCAAGCTCGGCCCGCTCGGCATCCATTGGTACGGGCTGATGTACCTCGCCGGCTTCTTGGCCTTTCTTGGCTTAGGCAAACTCCGCGCCAAGCGCTTTCCGGAGCGCGGCTTCACGACCGATGCGCTAGATGATTTGCTGACCTATGGGGTGCTGGGCGTCATTCTGGGCGGGCGGCTGGGCGAAGTGCTGTTTTATCAGCCAGCTTATTACTTTAGCCATCCGCTTGAAATCTTTGCTATCTGGAAAGGTGGCATGAGCTTTCATGGCGGCTTCCTTGGGGTGCTCGTTGCCATGGCGATTTTTGGCAAGCGGCGTGGCTTGAGCTTCTTCCAAGTCACAGACTTCATCGCGCCATTGGTGCCACTTGGTTTGATGGCTGGGCGGATCGGCAACTTCATCAACGGCGAGTTGTGGGGACGTGTCGCGGATGCCAGCTTGCCCTGGGCAATGGTCTTCCCCTACGTGGATGCACAGCCGCGTCACCCCTCGCAGCTATATCAAGCGGGCCTTGAAGGTTTCTGCCTGTTCCTCTTGCTGTGGTTTTTCTCGGCCAAGCATCGCCCGATTGGTGCGGTCTCCGGACTGTTCCTCATCGGCTATGGCGCGTTTCGCTTTATCGCCGAACTTTTCCGTGAGCCTGACCCCGGTATCTTCGGGCATTCGTACAGCATCAGCATGGGGCAATGGTTGAGCTTGCCCATGGTGATCTTGGGTATTTATTTCCTCGTCCGTGCCTACCGTAAAGAAAAGGTCGCTGTATGACGCCGCCCTTTCGCATTCTCGGGGTGCACCACATTGCCATCGGCAACAGCGACCTCGGTCGTCTGCGCCACCTGTGGGGTGATGTTCTGGGGTTGAGCTTAGGTGAGGCGTTTTCGCTGCCATCTGAGAATGTGGTTGGCAGCATCGCCCGGCTTGAGGCTGGCCCTTATACCGTCGAAGTCGATTTGCTCCAGCCGCTGGATGCCGACAAAAAGCCCGCGCCGCATCTGCCGCCGCTCAATCATGTGGCCTTCTGGGTGGACAAATTACCTGAAGCGTTTGAGTGGCTCACTGCACAAGGGGTGCGCTTCACGCAGGGTGGTATTCGTGCAGGTGCTGGCGGACGACAAATGGCGTTTATTCATCCCAAAGGGAATGAAGACTTCCCGCTGAGTGGCGAAGGCGTGATGATCGAGCTGGTACAGGCGCCGCCTGAGGTGGTGATGGCTTATCAGACGATCGCTGCCGCTGTCAGAATGGCCTGATCCACACCGGCCGCAGTCCTGCTTGGTCGGGGGCGGCAATCGCGGTGTCGATTTGCGCCAGGAGCGCCTCCTTGTCCTTGCCTAGCGTGCCTTTCAATACCAGCTGATTTGAGGCGTGATCGCTGCGGAAGATGGTTTTCTCGAGCGCGAGTGCTCCTACAAACGTCCGCAATTCTTGGAAGCGCGCGTGCTGGTCCATATGCTCATAGATCCCACCCTGCTCAGCGTAGCCGGCACGGAATCGATCCTGACCATGGGGATGATTGATGACGAGTGAGGAGAGAAACTCTGGCTGCGTGGCATTCGCAAGCCGCGCTGAGTTCAAGGCATGCTGCTCACTATAGTGCTTACCCCCCACCCCGTTAATGATCATGACCGAACGCTGAATGCCTGCATCGCGTAGGCGGTTTAGCGCTTCAACTGTGCCGTCGAAGGTGTCGCCCTTCTGGATACTTTTCAGGACGAAGTCATCACCGGATTCAGCGCCCATATAGATCAGCTTGAGGCCGGCCTCGTGCAGGGTCTTCAACTCTTCGACCGATTTATTGTGCAGATTGAAGGATGAGCAATAAGACGAGACGCGTGAAACATTTGGTAGGTGCTGACGGATCAATTCAAGGATGCGCAGCAACCGACGTGTCGACAAAGACATGGCATCGCCGTCCGCTAGAAATACACGCCGCACCTCTTGCAGGTACTGGCCTGCCCAGACGATCTCTGCCTCTACATCCGTATCTGGCTTGAGCGAAAACTTTTTCTGCGGCTGGGTGTACATGTCGCAGTAGGTGCACTTGTTCCAGCTGCAGCCATTCGTCACCTGAAAGATCAGCGAACGTGCCTCGCTCGGTGGGCGAAACAGCGGTTCGATATAGGTGATGGGCGAATGGTTCATGACAGCTTTATTCTAGTCTCGGAATTAATGCCTGACATCAGCCGACTGCGGCTTCATCGAGCGCCCGCAGGATCTGCATCCCGTAAGCTTCCAGCTTCTTTTCACCCACACCGCTGATCTGACGCAGATCAGCTAGGGTTTGCGGTTCGCGATCTGCCATTTCAGCCAGCACGGCATCGTGAAACACCACATAGGCTGGTACGTTGTGTTCCTTGGCTACTTCGGCGCGCCACGCCTTGAGCGCGTTGTAACGCTGCGTGGCTGCCGTATCCAGCGCAATCGGTGCGGCTTTCGTCTTGCTACCGCGGTTGGTGCTGCTGCCTTTACTGCGGACAGCTTCACTGGCCTGCCGCAGCAGCAACTGCACCTCACCTTTGAGCACGGCGCGCGCACTCTCGGCGAGCTCCAGCGTGTTGTACTCCCCCTCTGTTTGCAGATGGCCCAATGCGATCAACTGGCGTAGTACCGCGCGCCATTGCACCTCGCTCAAGTCGGCGCCAATACCAAAAGTAGAGAGGGCGGTATGTCCATACTGCGTCACCTTGTCGGTGGTCTTGCCACGCAAGACATCGATCAGATGACCACCGCCAAACTGTTGGCCGCCATGCTGGTGAAAACGGAAGATGCAGCTCAGCGCCTTGCGTGCTGCTTCCGTTGCATCCCAGGTCGCCGGTGGGCTGATGCAGTTGTCACAATTGCCGCAGGGGGTGCTGGGCTCGCCAAAGTAATCCAGTAGGCGAACGCGCCGGCAATCATGTGCCTCAGCTAAGGCCAGTAGCGCATCCAGCTTGGCGCGTTGGTTACGCTTGAAGTCTTCATGTGCGGGGCTTTCGTCAATCATGCGGCGCTGATTGACGACATCCGCCAAGCCATACGCCATCCACGCATTCGAGGCCAGCCCATCGCGCCCGGCACGGCCGGTCTCCTGATAGTAGCCTTCGATATTTTTCGGCAAGTCGAGGTGCGCGACAAAGCGCACATCAGGTTTGTCGATGCCCATACCAAAGGCAATAGTTGCGACCATGACGATGCCTTCCTCACGCAGAAAGCGGTCTTGGGTGTGCTGACGCAGCTTGGCCTCAAGGCCCGCGTGATAAGGCAGGGCGGATACGCCTTGCGTGCCTAACCATTCCGCCGTGTCTTCAACCTTCTTGCGGGACTGGCAATACACGATACCAGCATCGCCGGCATGTTCGTCCTTGATGAAGGCGAGCAGCTGCTTCCGCGCATCGACTTTCTCGACAACGTGATAGCGGATGTTTGGGCGGTCGAAACTGCTGATGAAGACACGGGCTTCCTCAAGCTGCAGTCGCGCAATGATGTCGGCACGGGTGAGATCGTCTGCCGTGGCCGTCAGCGCAATACGAGGAACCTGCGGGTAGCGCTCATGCAGCACGTTGAGCGCGAGGTAGTTTTCGCGGAAATCGTGCCCCCATTGGCTGACACAATGCGCTTCATCAATGGCGAAAAGCGAGAGCTTCTGGTGCTCGTAGAGCATGTCGAGCAGGCCAATGAAACGCGAGGTGGTGAGTCGTTCCGGGGCAACGTAGAGGACAGTAATCCGCTCCTCACGCAAGTCGCGCTCGATCGCCAGGGCTTCGTCAAAACTCTGCGTCGAATCGAGAAAGGTTGCCGCGACACCGGCTTCTTCGAGTGCGCCAACTTGATCGTGCATCAGCGCAATCAAGGGGCTGACGACAATCGTTACGCCCTGACCAGCCCGCTGGCGGACAATGGCCGGCACCTGATAGCACAGGCTCTTGCCGCCACCCGTTGGCATCAGTACCAGCGCGTCTTTGCCACGGATCACATGATCGACAATTTCCGCCTGCGGCCCGCGGAAGGCCGGGTAGCCGAAGACTTCATTCAGGACGGCAAGTGCCGGATCGTGGGCAGACATGGTTGCAGCAGTGCGGGGGTAGGGGTGCAATGATGCCATTGCGCGCACGAAAAACACAGCGCTGGTGAAGCGCTAAGGTCGAAATAAACTAGTGCATAATTCCGCAATATCACTGGCGCAATTTTTGATGCGCCATGGCTCTAGCACTTGGGGAGGGATAGCGCCATGAACATGACACGATTTGCTGAGCCTTTTCAGGCGGTTGGTTGTAGTGAATGCCGCAATCTCGAAGGCTTGGGCTTTGAGTTCACGATGGCGTTTCAGCCCATCGTAGATATCACCCTGCGCCGTCCATTTGCATACGAGGCCCTTGTCCGAGGACCGAATGGCGAGGGTGCCGCCAGCGTATTGGCAAAAGTGAACGATTCCAATCGGTACCGTTTTGATCAGGCCTGTCGTGTCAAGGCCATTGAATTGGCGAGCAAGCTCGGTCTGCACAAGCTGCCGAATTGTTTGCTAAGCATTAACTTCATGCCCAATGCGGTGTATCGCCCTGAAACGTGTATCCGCGCCACGCTGGAAGCCAGTAAGCAGTTCGACTTCCCAACTGATCGGCTGATGTTTGAAGTGACTGAGGGTGAGCGCGTCGAGGACCCAACGCATCTGGTCAAAATCTTCACCGAGTATCGCAAACAGGGTTTCGTCACTGCGATTGACGATTTTGGTGCGGGCTACTCAGGCCTCAATCTGCTCGCGACCTTTCAGCCTCAGGTACTCAAGCTCGACATGGAGCTGACGCGCAATATTGATAGCAACTTAGTACGTCAGGCTATTGTTTCGGGCGTATTGCTCGTAGCGAAAAAGCTCAATATCACCGTGGTTGCCGAAGGTGTCGAAACCCAAGCTGAGTGCGACTGCCTCGCCGCCATGGGCGTGCGCTACATTCAGGGTTATCTATTCGCACGCCCCAGCTTGGAAAAACTCGAAACCGAGTTCTAAACGAGTCTCCTTAGGCTTTCTTCAGTTTCTTGGCTGCACGCTCCATCGCCCATACATACAGCGTTGGTAGAACAAACAGTGTGAGCAGTGTGGCGGATACCAGGCCACCGATCACGACGACGGCGAGCGGTTTCTGCGTTTCCGAGCCAATCGCCGTAGAGAGTGCCATCGGCAATAGCCCCAGCATGGCCAGCAAGGCAGTCATCAAAACAGTACGGAGCCGGTTGATCGAGCCTTGCATCGCCGCTAAACGCGGCAACATGCCAGAGGCCACCAGCTGGTTGAAATGGCTAATCATCACAACGCCGTTCAAGACCGCCTGCCCAAACAGCGCGATGAAGCCGATTGCAGCAGAAACCGATAGTGGAATATCCGTGAAGAACAGCGCGAAGATGCCGCCGATCATGGCGAAGGGAATGTTGATGATGATTAGCGTGGCACTCCGCAGCGAACTAAAGGCGTTTACGAGCAGTAGAAAGATCAGCAGGATAGACAGCGGCACCACCCACGAGAGTCGTTGCATGGCGCGAACTTGGTTTTCAAACTCGCCGGACCAGCTGATGCGATAGCCTTCGGGTGCCTTGATCTTCTCGGCAACCCGCTTTTGCATGTCGGCTACGACACTGCCCATGTCGCGATCCTTGATGAAGATCCCGATTGAGAGGACGCGGCTACCGTTTTCGCGAGCGATATTCATGGCGCCGCTGCTCATGTGAAAGTCAGCCAGCTCCTCTAGTGGAACGAAAGCACCATCCGGCGTGGTCACAGGCACGCGCTTGAGGCGGTCAAGCTCGCGGTCTGCTTCAGCCAGACGCAGGCTGACCGAGAAACGACGTTCGCCTTCCCACAGATAGGTCGCATCCTTGCCCGCTACCGCAGTTTCAATCACTTCCTCAATCGCGCCCACCGAAAGGCCATAGCGGGATGCACGGCTACGATCAATTTCAATCTTGTATTGCGGCAGCTGCCCGTTACGATCGATAAAGGCGCGAGTGACGCCTTCAACCGGGCGTACTTCGGCGAGGATATCGTTGCCGATGTTTTGCAACTGATCGAGATCGGCGCCTGTCACCTTGATCACAATTTGTCCGTCGATCTGCGAAATGCTTTCGAGCACGTTGTCGCGGATAGGTTGCGAGAAGGTGGCATCGATACCGGGAATTTCCTCAACCGCTTTTTCCATCTGCGCGAGAATTTCGTGCTTATGTATGCCTTTGCGCCACTCGCTCTCGGGTCGCAATTCGACCAGTGCTTCTACTTGGCTCGCGATCTTCGGGTCGGTGCCATCTTCAGGGCGACCTAGCTTAGAGGTGATACTTTTTACCTCCGGCACACTCATCACTGCCATGCGTACCTGACGCGCCATGGCCTGCGCTTCCTTGATGGATGTCGAGGGTTGCAGGCCTACATTCAGCCAGATTGAGCCTTCATTCAGCTCAGGCAAAAACTCACTGCCCAGCATCGGGAGCACTGCAAAGCTTGCACCCAACGCGATCAGCGCTGTGGTGATCACACGCTTGCTATTGTTCAGCGCCTTGCTCAATGCCGGCGCGTACCAGCCTTTGAGCTTCTCAACCAGTTTGACGTCGCCGTGCGGCAAATTCTTCTTGAGCAGCCAGTGAAGTAACAGGGGCACTAGTGTCAGCGAAATGATCAGGGACGCAATCAGCGCAGACGTAACCGACCAAGCCATCGGCGCAAAGATGCGGCCTTCATGGCGTTGTAAGGTAAAGATGGGGATGTGTGCGGAGATGATGATGACCATCGAAAACAGCGTCGGCCGTCCAACCTCCGCCGCCGCATCAATGATTTCATGAATCCGATTACGCCCTTCCAGCTTTCCCTCGTAGGTGGATAGCCGGTGGAACACATTCTCAACCACAATCACCGCGCCATCCACGATGATGCCGAAGTCCATTGCACCAAGGCTCAGTAAATTGGCAGGAATGCCAACGATGGTAAGACCAATGAAGGTGCCGAGCAGTGACAGCGGGATGACCATGGCAACAATCGCGGCCGCGCGGAAGTTGCCGAGGAAGATGAAAAGGACCAGACAGACGAGTATGGCGCCTTCGATCAAATTCGAAAACACCGTCTTCATCGTCTTGCCGATCAACCAAGATCGATCATAGAAAGGCTCGACCGTTACGCCTGCGGGCAGTGCGGTGGCACGAATTTCCTCCAGCTTGGTTTTGACGGCATCCAGCACGACAGAGGCGTTTTCGCCCTTACGCATGAGGATCATGCCGTAGACGATGTCATCGTTCTCGTTCTGTCCAGCCACGCCTTGACGCGGGACTGTACCGACCGACACATGCGCGACATCGCTGACCCTGATTGGGCTGCCATTACGCGCCGTGATGACAACGTTCTCGATATCTTCCGGCCCTTTGAGCAGGCCGATACCGCGAATCAAAAATTGCTGGGCACCATATTCGACATAGCCGCCACCAGAGTTGGCATTGGATTGCCCCAAGGCTTGGGCAAGCTGATTGATCGATACCCGCGCATCGCGCAGGCGTGAAAGATCCGGCTGCACTTCAAAAGTTTTAATCCCACCCCCGAAACTGACAACGTCGGCAACGCCAGGAACGGTCTTGAGTTGGCGCTCCATCACCCAATTTTGTAGGGTGCGTAATTCGACAGCACTGAGATGATCGCCTTTGAGGCGATAGCGATAGACCTCGGAGATCGCCGAGGTCAGTGCTGCCAGCTCAGGCTTGACGCCATCTGGTAGGTCGGCCGTTTGCAAGCGCTCCATGACCTGCGCCCGTGCGAAATAGTCATTGGCCTTGTCATTAAAGGTGACCACCATGTAGGAGAGGCCGAACTGCGTATGTGAAAACACCCGCACGGCATTTGGCACGCCAGATAGTGCAACCTCGATTGGAATTGTGACCTGCTTTTCAACTTCCTCAGCGGCGCGGCCGGGGAACAGTGTGATGACCGTAACCTGGGTGTCGGAGACGTCCGGGAATGCCTCGATCGGCAGGTTCTTGAAGGCGAGGAAGCCACCACCAATCAGCAATACCGTTCCAAGAACGACGAACAGCGGCTTGATCAGCGAGAAGCGGATGATGCTGCGCAACATGAGGGTATCCGCCTATTTCTTTATGGCCATGGCAATGACTTGTTGCAGGAGCAGTGCACCCTTGGCGACAACATGTTCCCCGGTCTTTACGCCATTCCGTATGCGCATCGTGTCAAAGTCGGACTCTTCAGCGGTGATCGCCTGCCGGCGGAAGCGCCCTGGGGCCTCTTCAATAAACACATACTGCGCTTTACCCAGCAGCATCACTGCGCTGGCAGGCACGCGGATGAAGTCACCGCGATCCACCGTTACGTCGGCGTTTACGAACATTTCAGCCTTGAGGCGATGATCCTTGTTGTCGAGTGCGGCGCGCGCGCGAGTGCGCCGTGTGTCCGGATCAATAAAGTCAGCGACATGCTCAATCTTGGCTTCGCGCGTTTCCTCGCCCAAGGTGGTCTGATGCAGCTGCACCGTCATGCCGGGTTTGACCACCGCAATTAACGACTCTGGCACGTCAAGATTGACCCACAGGCGGTCCGGATCAGAGACAACGAAGAGTGCATCGCTGCCTTGATCCGCACGCACTTCTTGGCCGGGGTTGGCGCGGCGTTCGACCACTACGCCGGCGATTGGCGCACGGAGGGAAAATTGTTGATCGACACCGCCGCCGGCACTGCTGCCGTAAGCGCGTGTGCGCGCGGCAGCACGGTTGCGTTCAGCTGCTGCGCGGGAAAAGTCGGCTTCGGCAAGTTCGGCATCTTTGTCCGAAATAAAGCCAGCTTTGTGCAGCTCGCGTGCGCGGGCGATGGATTTTTCGGCGACGCCATAACCGGCGCTGGCCTTGGCAGCCTCGGCTTGTGCTTCGCCAAAATCTGGTGAACTCAGGGTGGCGAGAATGTCGCCAGCCTTAACCTTGTCGCCAGGCGCAGCATTGAGTTTGACGATGCGTCCGCCAAGGGGGGCGAAGACGCGCACCGTCCGCGTTTCATCCCAGCCAATGCGGCCTGACAAGCGCAGCGTTTCCTGTGTGGCTGCCTCGGTCGGGATGATCAAGAGCGCCTTCAGTTGCGTGCTGTCCTTGGGGAAGATCACCGTTTGGCCTTCCACTTTCGGCCCCTCTTCAGGTGCCGGCGGTGCCTTCTCGCAACCTGCAATGGCGGCGCATAGCCCGCAAATCCACAATGCTTTTTTCATTCACTGATTTCCCATTGAGTCGCTGCCAACCAGGCGGCGCGGGCTTTGGCGTGGTCTGCGCGCGCAGCCACGACTTCAAGTTCAACAGCACGCAGGGTGCGGCGTGCATCAAGCAGATCGGTCAGTCCGATCGCGCCTTTACGGTAAGCCAGCTCACTGGCTGCACCGACCTCACGCGCTTGCGGCAGCGCATCGCTTTCAATGCGCTGCAGGCGCTCAATCGCGGCGGCCAAGTCGGCGCGTGCCTGTTCGGTCTCGGTATAGGCGGTGCGCAGGGTACGCTCACGTTCTTCGATGGCAGCGCTGTATTCGGCTTCAGCACGTGCTTGCTCGCCCTCAAAACCGTAGCGAACAAACAGCGGCATCGCGATGCTGATGCCATACGTCACGCCGGGGGCTGGGCCAAAGCGCTCCACCTGCGCACCAACGGTGAGATCGCGCGTGGTTAGGCTGCGCGCAATGCTGCGCTTGCGCTCACTCGATTCGATACGCGATGCCGCTGCTCGAACATCGGGACGGCCTTCCAAGGCCAAGCTTTTTTCGGGGGATTGGATTGCTGGCCATTCACTGGCCGGTTCGACGGGCTGTGCGGTGGGGCTGCCGAGCAGCAGGCTCAGGCGAGCGAGCGCCTTTTCCTGATCAGCGCTTGCGAGTCGAGCATCATTCTCTGCACGCAGGGCTTCAATACGCAGCCGGCTGGCTTCAACGCGCGAGACATCGCCTAGCTTCAGGCGTAGCTCGGTGGCAGCCAAGCCACGTTGATAGAGGCTTGCGGTTTCCAACAACAGGCGCTTGCGCTCGCTGGTGGCGAGTAAATCGAACCACGCTTGGTGCAGCAGCAGTCGTTGTTGTCGGCAGACCTCAGCGTAGTCGGCGCGGGCCGCTAGTTCCAGTGCCGTGGCACTGTTGCGGCGCAACTCGCGACGATCACCACGCTCGATCTGCTGCTGTATGCCCACAGTCTGATCCATCCGCTTGTGTGGCAATGAGCCACCGCCAACACCGTCACGGCGACTAATGTCAGTTGTCGAATAGGAAACCGTAGGGTTGGGCGCCTGTCCGGCAATGGTGATGTCAGCCGTGGCGCCCTCTAAAGCGCGGCGCGCCGCAAGGATTGCATGGTTGGACTGCAGGAGTTGGTTTTCAGCTTGTTGGAGCGTGAGAGGCGCGGCAACGGTTGTGACTGAAGAAAAACACAGGGTCAGCAGTAAAAGCCGGAACAGAGAAAGCACGAAACTAAAACACCACAAAGCGTGAGCGGTGAATCATTCTAGTGACAGCAGCTGTCGGTCAGCTGTCATCGATACGTGGGGCGATATACCAAGACGCATGGCTGACCCCATCATGATCAGGCAAAGGTATCGAGTGTCGTCCCTTTGCTTGAGTCTGAATAGGATGTTGTGTATGCCGCTGTTGAGGCTTTTCGTGATGCGGCAGCCTCCGCTTGTTGGGCACGTTGCTCTGTCATCAAGTCTGCGCGACCTTGGGACTCAAGCTGCTTGCCGACAGAGGCCACCTGATAGTCTTGCGGGCTGGGTTGAGCCGGTGCCAGTGCTGCATCCTGAATTCGCTGACCTTTGTCGATATTGGCGCGTGGTTCGCGTTCAGGCGAGGTATCGATGCCGACTTCACCCCCAATGGCATAGCGCTTGCCATCGGGGCCGTAGGTGTAAGTGTAGGTTGGGCCACTGGTAATGACACCCCGCCCCGCACTGATGTGCGCCTGCTCATGGGCTCGGACTTCGGCATCGATGCGTTTAAGTTCAGCGATTCGGCGTTGGGCGGCAGGGCTTAGCTCGACAGTGTCCGTCGGGGCCTTCTTGGCATCCTGCTTGGGCGTATCTGTTGAGGCTGTGCGTTTGCTTTCTACCGTGCCAGATACCGTGCCAGCAATAGCGTCAAGCTGGCTCGGGCTGGCATTGGAAATGCCGGCCGTGGCAAGTGACGAATTGAGCGTGACAGAAAGCGAGGACATGGGCGAGTCTAGCTACGAGATATCTCTCATAAGCATAGACCAGCCCCAGCCCCTCTGAAAATAAGAACTTCCGCAGAAAGCGGCGTCAGATTTACATGCGCTTACAGCACGGCAGGCAATTGGGCGGCAATAGACTGCCGCTCCTTGCTTGCCTCGCCCAGCAGGGCGCAGCCAAGCAGGCTGCCATCCGCCGCTTTGTAGAGCGCGCGCACCCCACCCTCAATCACTTCTTCCTGCCAGCTGCCGCCGGCGCCGATGGCGGGTGGGCTAACCACGGTTGGGCAGGCCGGGGTTTTGACCACCACCGGCATGGCTGGATAGCTCACGGCGGTGACGTCACCAGCCAGCGTCTTGGCGAGTGCCCGTGCAGCATTCATGATGGGCAGGATGTAGGGCAGTACTAAGCCTTCTACTTCGGCGCAGTCGCCCAGTGCATAGACATCCGCTACGCTGGTTTGCAAGTGACGATCCACGACAATGCCACGGTGGGTTTTCAGACCGGCTGCTGCGGCCAACTCAGTGGCTGGTTTTAGGCCGATGGCTGAGAGCACCAGATCGGCCTTGAACTGCTGGCCGTCGGTCGTGGTCAAGGCATAGCCTTCCGCAGTGCTATCCACATTCGTGATGCTGGTGCCAAAGTGGAACTGCACACCCGCTGTGTTCAGCTTCTCCGCAAAGAAACTGGCGGCTTGCGGCGGTAGCAAACGTCCAAGCGGCTGTGGGGCAAGATCAAACACGCTGACTGGATGTTCGGCAATGCGCAGATCATTCGCGAACTCGCAGCCAATGAGTCCGGCGCCGAGGATGGCGACATGCATGCCGGGCTGTAGCGTGTTACGGAAGATCGCATAGTCGTCGAGGTTGTTTACCGATAACACATCGGCAGCGCCGCTGCCTGTCAGTGGCAGGCGAATTGGCTGTGCACCGTTGGCCAGTACCAGCGCGCTATAGGAAATCGGCCCAATGCTGGTGTGTATTTGTTTTGCTTGCGTATCGATTGCAGTTACGGTGGTGTGCGCAAGAATGCGGGCCTTCAATTGCTCGGCCAGCTTGTCTGCTGAAGAAAGCAGGAGTTGCGTAGGCGCTTTGCCTGCAGCTAAGGCATTTGAGAGCGTGGGCTTTGCATAAAAACCACCGTCATCCGTGCTGATGATGGTCAGTTCGATGTCCGTATTCAGCTTGCGCAGCTCACGCGCCACGCTGACGCCAGCTTGGCCGCTCCCAAGAATAACTACTGATTGGGTCATGCCTTAAATCTCCACCATTTCAAATTCATCTTTGCCCACGTCACAATCGGGGCAGATCCAAGAGCGCGGCACATCTTCCCAGCGTGTGCCGGGCGGCAAGCCGTGCTCAGGGTCGCCCAGTGCCTCGTCATAGACGTAGCTGCAAATGAGGCAGCGCCACAGTTTAAATTCGCGTTCAGCCATGATCGGACGGAAAAGTTAGTGCGCGACGCCGCGCGGGCCGACTTGCTTGGTGCCGGGCAGGTGGCAATCGAGTACGGCTTCGCGCACGATGTCGATGGCCTTGGAACGTGGGAAGCTGCTGCGCCAGACCAGACCGACCCGCCGTGTTGGTGTGGGCTCGGCAAAGGGGCGTACCGTCAGCAGTGGTGATTCCTGCGCCAGCGGATCAACTGCGCTGGCAGGCATGACACTGATACCGAGGCCGCTGGCGACCATCAGGCGAATGGTTTCGAGCGAACTGCCCTCCAGTACCTGTGGCGATGGTGCATTGCTGGCGCGGGTGCACAAGTCCAGCACCTGATCGCGGAAGCAATTACCGGCACCCAGCATCAGTAAGGGCTGGTCTAGCAGGTGGTCGGGCTCGACGCCGGGGCTCGTGCTCCACGCATGTCCCTGCGGTAGCAGCACGCGAAACTCTTCTTCGTAAACCGGTTGAGCCACCAGCCCCGGCTCTTCGCAGGGCAGGGCAATGATGATTAAGTCCAGCTCGCTATTTTTGACCTTGGCGATCAGCTCATGGGTGTAGCTCTCGACCAGCATCAGCGGCATATTGGGCGCGCGTTGTTTGAGCAGCGGCACCAGTGTAGGCAGCAGATAGGGGCCGATGGTGGGAATCACACCCAGACGCAAAGGGCCAACCAGCGGGTCTTTGCCGGCCATGGCAATTTCCGAGACGCGCGCAGCTTCCGCCAGCGTACGCTCGGCCTGGGCAACCACCTGCATGCCGATTTCAGTCGGGCGGACTTCGCCGGGTGCGCGTTCAAATAGGGCAATGCCAAGTTGCTCTTCGAGCTTCTTCACCGCCACCGACAAGGTCGGTTGGGCGACAAAACAGGCCTCGGCGGCACGCCCGAAATGGCGGGTGCGGGCAAGGGCAACAATGTATTTGAGATCAGTCAGGGTCATTCCGGCGGGTACCGATAAGCAGCCCCCCGATTATGCCGCGAATCTTTGGCGGCCGCGACCAACACCGGACTTGCTGGCTCAGAAGGAATGAGTGTCCTTGCCAAGCGCCAGCCCCCTATCACCGGCCCATTCAGGCAGGGGCTTATCTTTGCCGGGGTGATTGCCCGCCACCCAGTTCTGCTCGCAAATGGGGCACAGAATGCACCCCAAGCGTTGCTGACGGGGGGGCAGCGATTGGTAACAGTGTGCGCAGACAGTTTGCATGTGGCCTCCATTCCACTTTCAACTCAGTGGGTTAGCCAGACTGCACGCCACCTAGTGCAGGTTTGGCGGCGACGTTGCAGCCGGCCTTCCCAATAGGCATTAAGCAAGCATCGTGCATGCACTTATACGGGGAAGTTGTTACGCTTCGATGATGTCGAATCCACCTGTCACCGCGCTGGATCGCAACCTGATCCGCCAGATTGGATTGCTCTCTTTCGCCGCCTTCGCCAGTAGCGGGGCGGCGCGCATCACCGACCCCTTGCTGCCTCAACTGGCGGTCGACTTTGCGGTGTCGGCAGGGCAAGCCTCGCACGCGGTCTCATTCTTCGCGCTTGCCTACGGGTTATTCCAATTGCTGTACGGCCCCCTGGGCGACCGCTATGGCAAGTACCGCGTTATCAGCTACGCCATGCTCGCCAGTACGTTTGGCGTCTTCGGTACGGCCCTAGCCAGCGACTTTTCTTGGCTGCTCGTTTTCCGTACGCTGACCGGGGCTACCGCCGCCGCCGCGATTCCGCTGTCGATGGCCTGGATTGCCGACAACGTGGCCTATGAGCGCCGCCAGCCGGTGCTTGCGTACTTTCTGATCGGGCAGATTTTCGGGATCATCAGCGGACAGATTTTTGGCGGGCTATTTGCTGACCTGACCGGTTGGCGCGGCGCCTTCTGGTTCATGCTATTTGCGTTCGCGCTGGTGGGTACGTTGCTGATTGCTGAGCTTAAGCGCTCGCCAAGCGTTGATTCAGTGACTGAGAGTGCACCTGCCAACCTCAGCTTCATACAGCGCTTTGCTGCCGTGGTGCAGGGTCGGTGGGCACGCATCATTCTGGTCGGCGTGTGCTTTGAGGGCGGCTGTGTCTTTGGCGGCCTTGCCTTTGTACCGACCTATCTGCACCAGCATTTCGGTCTGTCGCTGACGCTGGCGGGGGCCTTAATGGCCATGTTCGGGCTGGGGGGCTTGTCCTACGCGCTGTTTGCACGCCACTTTGTCGGCTATCTCGGCGAGCGTGGCCTTGCTATTGCGGGTGGCGGCGCGTTGAGTGCGGCGTTCCTCTTTTTTCTGTTTGCGCCGCATTGGGCTTGGGCCTTGCCGGGGGCGTGGTGTTCCGGCATCGGCTATTACATGCTGCACAACACCTTCCAGATCAATGCCACGCAAATGGCACCGGCGCATCGCGGCACTGCCGTGGCGCTGTTTGCATCCAGCTTTTTCTTCGGACAATCGATGGGCGTGTCACTCAATGCGCTGGTGATCGATCACCTTGGTTTTGCCTGGGCTTTTGGTATTCCAGCCGTCGCTTTGCCAGTGATCGGCTGCACTTTCGCGGTGTTGTTGGCCCGCGCTAAACCGCAGGCCTAAGCTCAGTAGCTCAGTAAGGCCGCACGCCGATCAGCGCCAGATGCAGGAAGCCAGCGAAGACAGCTGTGCCCACCACACCCAGCAAGAGCACCAGTAAATCACGCTGCATGGAGAGGCGCGGGTAGGTCACACCCGCAGCCTTATCGCGGCGACGCGAGATGCTGAAGCCGACGACCGACCAGACCAGGAAGGCGCCGAACAGCACCACATCCGCCAGATTGCCATTAGCCAGCAAGTGGGCCAGCGCCCATGTCTTGACCCCTGCCAGCATGGGATGACCCATCTTGGCTTTGAGGGTGTTGCCCGGAATGTAGGTCGCGGCGAGGCAGATGAAGGCCACCAGCATTAACAGTCCGGCGACGTGCTTGGTCCAGACCGGCGGCAACCACAGCACAACCGGGTCGAGGCGCGCTAGGCCGTAGCCGTAGATGATGAGCCCGAGGCCAATGAAAGACAGTACGCTGTAAATACCTTTCCACGGCAGCAGCCCAAGGCGCGCGATCTGCGTATCACGCCATTGGGGTGCGAGCATGCGGGTGGAATGCACACCCAGAAAAATGATCAGGCCAAGGATCAGAAGTGTCATGGTCATGCCTTTCGGGAAAGGAGTCGGACGCGGAATAATTGCAACGGATCGCCTAAGGGTGATTGCTGAGCAACTGTAACTTGATCTGGGCGCTGTGTTCACCATTACTGAACCACGCTTCGCCGTCTTGTACCGTGCAATGCAGCTGCATCCCGCGGCCCGCCATATCGGTCAGCGCTTGCGCCTGATCGTCGGGCAACAGCCACACCCGCACATTTTCCAAGCGCTGGATGTCGCGGCCTTCCTTCTGCCACCAGACTTCGGCCTGACGTTCGCTATAGGTGATCACCACCACCTCGGCGGCGCGCCCCGACGCGCGGCGCAAGAGCTTTTCATCCGGCAGGCCGACTTCGATCCACTGCTCAATGATCCCGCTGTAATCCTTGCGCCACAACGCGGGTTCGTCGTCCGCCGAAATGCCACGGCCGAACTCAAGCCGCTCATCCGCATGCAGGGCAAAAGCCAGCACGCGCACCATCAGGCGTTCCTCCGTTTCCGACGGGTGACGCGCCAGCGTTAGGCCATGTTCGGCGTAGTAGTGTCGGTCCATGTCCGAGACATTGAGGGAGGCTTTGTAGATGGTTGATTTGATGGCCATGGGGCAGCTGTCGCGGTCAGGGGAGGCGGAGAAGGGCATGACTATACGCGCGGCCAGAGCAGATGCGCCGCTTTGAGGCGGGCTTCACAGCGCCTACCAATACCGAAAAACGGCGTCAAAGGCTGCGCAAACGCATCGGCAGAGTGAGCGCAAGTCATTGAAAAAAGGTAGAATCTCGCCCCTATCCCGCTTGTGCTCACCCGGCGACCGCGATCCGGTCGCCTTTGTCATTGGAAATACTTCGTGCTCGTCGCATCCAACATCACCATGCAGTTCGGGGCCAAGCCCCTGTTTGAAAACGTCTCGGTCAAATTCGGCGATGGCAATCGCTATGGCCTGATCGGTGCCAACGGCGCCGGCAAATCCACCTTCATGAAGATTCTGGCCGGCGTGCTGGAGCCATCCAGTGGCAACGTCGCCCTCGATAGCCATGAACGCATGGCTTTCCTGCGTCAGGACCAGTTCGGTTTTGAAGACCAGCGCGTCATCGATGTCGTGATGATGGGCCACACCGAAATGTGGGCGTGCATGCAGGAGAAGGATGCCATCTACGCCAACCCGGAAGCCACCGAAGACGACTACATGAAGGCGGCCGAGCTGGAAGGCAAGTTCGCTGAGTACGATGGCTACACCGCTGAGTCACGTGCGGGCGAGCTGCTCTTGGGCGTAGGTATTCCCACCGAACAACACACGGGTCTGATGAGCGAAGTGGCCCCGGGCTGGAAGCTGCGTGTGCTGCTGTGTCAGGCACTGTTCGCCAACCCAGAAATCCTGCTGTTGGATGAACCGACCAATAACCTCGACATCAACACGATTCGCTGGCTGGAAGATGTGATCAACCAGCGCGAATCCACCATGATCATCATCTCCCATGACCGTCACTTCCTGAATCAGGTGTGTACGCACATGGCCGACCTTGATTACGGCCGCATCCAGGTCTATCCCGGCACTTACGACGACTACATGGAAGCCTCGACACAAGCGCGTGAGCGTATGTCTTCGGCCAATGCCAAGGCCAAAGAACGTGTGGCCGAGCTGCAAGAGTTTGTGCGTCGCTTCTCCGCCAATAAGTCTAAGGCCCGTCAGGCCACCAGCCGCGCCAAGCTGATCGACAAGATCAAGATCGAGGACATGAAGCCCTCGTCGCGCCAGTATCCATGGATGCGGTTTGAGTACGACGACAAGGACAAGCTGCATCGTTTGGCCGTGGAAGTCGATAACGTCAGCTTCGCCTACCCCGGCGCTGAGCCGCTCTACAAGGGCATCAGCCTGGCGATTGAAGCGGGCGAGAAGGTCGCCATCATTGGTGAAAACGGCGTGGGTAAAACCACCCTGTTGCGCTTGCTTGCTGGCGAGAACCTGCATGGCCTGACGCCCAGCTACGGCACCGTAAAGTGGGCCGAGAAGGCCAAGCCCGGCTACTTTGGTCAGGACCACACGGCCGACTTTGCCGAGGATGCCAGCCTCACCGACTGGATTGTGCAGTGGGTGCGTGAAGGCGGCTACGAAGGCGGCGATGTTGAAACGCTGATTCGCGGCACGCTCGGTCGCTTGCTCTTCTCCGGCGATGAAGTGAAGAAGTCAGTCAAGGTCATTTCCGGCGGCGAACAAGGCCGCATGTTGTTCGGCAAGCTGATGCTCCTGCGCCGCAACGTCATGCTGATGGACGAGCCGACCAATCACTTGGACATGGAGTCAATCGAGTCGCTCAACACCGCGCTGGATATGTATCAGGGCACACTGGTGTTCGTCTCGCACGATCGCTTGTTTGTGTCGTCGTTGGCAACGCGCATTATTGAAGTGAAGGCCGGTGGCCAGATCGTCGATTACCGCGGCAACTACGAAGAGTATCTGGCCAGCCAGGGCATCGAGTAATGAGCAGAACGGTCAGCAAGGCAGCATTGCGACAGGTCTCATCCGCAGTCGCCTGCCTGCTGCTGGTTAGCACTGCTGCCGCAACCGAGCTGACCAACTGTGCGGGTATCGAGGCAGATCCAGTGCGCCTTGCCTGCTACGACAAGCTCGCCTTGCCGCGTAAGGTCACAATCATCTCCGATGCCGCCCCGGATGCTGCGCCTGCGCTGCCGGTTGTGATCGAGCAGCCTTTGCCGCCGTCGCCGGTGAGCATGTTGTCCGAGCGTTGGGAACTGGACCCGGAGAGCAAGGCGGGCACGTTCCAGTTCCGTGCGCACAACCCGACGTACATCATGCCCTTGTTCATGACCAACAACGTCAATTCGCGCCCGAGCAGTCCGACGCGCGCAGCCGGCGGCGATACCGGGCAACGCAGTAACGAGGTGAAGTTCCAGATCAGCTTTAAGACCAAGCTCGCTGAAAATCTCTTCGATGGCGCCAGTGACCTGTGGTTTGGCTATACCCAGCAGTCACACTGGCAAATTTATAACCCGGAAAGTTCACGTGACTTCCGCGCCACGGACTACCAGCCAGAGCTGATCCTCACCACACGCACGAACTACGATGTGCTGGGTTGGCGTGGGCGCATGGTCAATCTGGGTGTACTGCATCAATCGAATGGCCGCGATCAACCACTGTCACGTAGCTGGAACCGCCTGTATGCGCAGGTGGGCCTGGAGCGCGACAACTGGGTGCTGCTCGCGCGTCCGTGGTGGCGTGTGCCGGAACGCGGCATCAGCGATGACAACCCGGATGTCACCAAGTACATGGGTCATGGCGATCTGGTGGCCATGTGGAAGAAGAGTGGTCACGTTGTCTCACTGATGGGGCGTAAGAGTTTCAGTGACGGCGGCAAAGGCGCAGCGCAGGCCGACTGGGCCTTTCCCTTGTCGCGCCAGCTCAAGGGCCATGTGCAGATGTTTAGCGGTTACGGTGAAAGCTTGATCGACTACAACCATCGCCAGACAACTTTCGGCATTGGCGTGTCGCTGAGCGAGGGGCTGTAAGAGCGCAAATACGCGCGACAGGATGCCCGTCGCGCGCCAATAAAAAAGCCCACGCATCGGTGGGCTTTTTTATTGGTCGTGCAGCCTTACAAGATTACTTCGCTGCGCCCGCCTGCTTCTTGCGGTAGGCCTCGGCTTTGGCTTCCATTTCGGCGTCACGCTTGGCGTTTTCTGCCTCGCGCGTGGCGGCGCGTTGTGCGGCGTCGTACTTGCGGACTTGGCGATCCAGCCCGCTGGCTTCGCGGGTTTGGCGCTTAGATAGGTTGTTTTCCTTACGATAAGCCTGACGCGCCTCTTCAAGGCAGTCGCTCACCAGAAACTTTTTCCAGCATTCGGTCTTGGCGGCTTCATACACGCGCGCAGCTTCCGCATCACGTTGCTTGGCTTCGGCATCCAACGCTTGTGAGCGCGCAGCCATTTGGTCGCGCTCCTCTTGATTGGCGGGCAGACGCGTCATTACGTTATCAATCGCTGCCGCAGCATTGCTGTTTGCCGTAGATCCGCTAGAGGCCGCTTGTGGCGCGACAGTTTCTGTCTCTTGAGCATGGGCGGTACTCATGCAGGCAAGCAGAAGGCACGCACGGAGCAACAGGAAAGTTTTCTTGGGATGCACAGAGGAATCCTTGCAGCAATATGAATATGCGCAATTTTAGGCGATATCCCGTTCGGCAAGCTCATTCGCCTGTAATTCCCTAAAATGACGAACCTTTCGGATTTCATCGCGGTTCTGTTTCTGGCGGTCAGCTTGAGCCCGTATGTTCCCCGCCAACCTTAGCAACAACGTTACGTCACATGATTCTTCTGCGTAATCTCGCTTTCGCCCGCAATGGCGATGCCCTCGTCGAAAACGCCAGCCTGCAACTTCATCCCGGTTGGAAGATCGGCTTGATCGGTGCCAATGGCTGTGGCAAGTCCTCTTTCCTCGCCTTGCTGCGTGGCGAGTTGCACGCCGAGCAGGGCGATCTGGAAATCCCCGCAGCTTGGGCGGTTGCCCATGTGGCGCAAGACACCCCGGCGCTGCCTGACCACGCGCTTGAGTTCGCGCTCGATGGCGATACTGAGCTGCGTGATATTGAGCGAGAGCTGGCCAGCGCCGAGCAAGCGGCTGAACCGGATGGCCACCGCGTGGCTGAGTTGCATGCGCGCTTTGCGGATATCGATGGCTACTCGGCCCGTGCGCGTGCGGCTGAACTGTTGCATGGTTTGGGCTTCAGCGATGCTGACTTTGCGCGGCCGGTGGCCGAGTTCTCCGGTGGCTGGCGTGTGCGACTGAATCTGGCGCGCGCCCTGATGTGCCGTTCCGATCTGCTGCTGCTGGATGAGCCCACTAATCACTTGGATCTGGATGCGGTGCTGTGGCTGGAAGGCTGGCTCAAGCGCTATGCCGGCACGCTGATCCTGATTTCGCACGACCGCGACTTTCTCGATAGTGTTTGCAGCCATACCATCCATCTGGGCGAGCGGCAGATGCGCTTGTATAGCGGCGGCTACTCGCAGTTCGAGCGCCAGCGCGCCGCCCAACTGGCCAATCAGCAAGCCATGTTCGAGAAACAGCAGCGTGACCGCGCTCACCTCGAAAGTTATATCGAACGCTTCCGTGCCAAAGCCACCAAGGCCCGTCAGGCACAAAGCCGCATAAAGGCACTGGCACGCATGGAAGAAATCAGTGCCGCCCATGCCGATACCCCTTTCACCTTCCGCTTCAGCGAACTTGGCCATGCGCCCGATCCGCTCCTGAGTGTGGAGCAAGCGCGGCTGGGTTACAGCGGCACTGAAGGTGAAGTCACTATCCTTGATCGCGTCATGCTGACGATCCGCCCCGGCGAGCGCATTGCCTTTCTTGGCCGCAATGGCGCGGGCAAGTCCACGCTGATCAAACTACTGGCCGGTGAGCTGGCGCCGCTGAGTGGGCGCCGCATTGAAGGCAAAGGGCTCTCCATCGGCTATTTCGCACAACACCAGCTTGAACTATTGCGCTCCGACGAGTCGCCCTTGCAACACATCACCCGTCAAGACCCGAGTGCCCGTGAGCAGGAGCTGCGTGATTATCTGGGTGGTTTTGATTTCCGTGGCCCGATGGCCGATGCACCCTGCGGCCGTTTCTCCGGTGGCGAAAAAGCGCGGCTGGTGCTGGCCTTGCTGATCCGTGCGAAACCTAATCTGTTGTTGCTCGATGAACCGACCAACCACCTTGATCTGGAAATGCGCGAGGCCTTGAATCTGGCTTTACAGGAATACGAAGGTGGCGTGGTGCTGGTGTCGCATGATCGGCATTTGTTGCGCACTACAGCCGATGCCTTATATCTGGTCGCAGATGGCAAAGCCCAGCCTTTTGACGGCGATCTCGACGATTACGCAGCCTGGCTGGCCGAGCAACGCGCCGCACAGAACGCGCCGGACCAAGTGCAAAGCGCCGACAAGGAAAGCCGCAAAGAGGCACGCAAGCTGGCGGCAGCAGACCGGCAGGCGATCCTGATGCAGCGCCGCCCGCTGCTCAAGGAAAGCGAAAAGCTCGAACAACAGATTGCGCGCTGGCAAGTGCAGCGTAGTGAGCTGGAGGCGCAACTGGCTGATCCAGCACTGTATGAGAAGAACGACAGCGCCCTGATCCAGAAACTTAATCAGGAACAGGCAGGCGTGGCCGAAAAGATTGATACTGCAGAGATGCGCTGGCTGGAAATTCAGGAAGCGCTGGAAGCCCTATCCTTGCCGGAGTAAGCGACTAAGGTATTCGAAGAGAGGGGCTTGGGTGCAGGGCCGACCCAAAAAGCCAGTGTTTAACACCGAGCCATGCATCGCATGGCGAACAACCGTTGTTACCCCTTTCCGTGGGAAAGGGGCTAGGGTAAAGGCAGAAAATGATCGTTATCTTTAAGTCCAAAGCCGCAGGCGACGTCATCATGTTCGGCGATGCCGCACATGCACTGATGAAAATCATGGGCAAAGACCCAGACCCCACCGGCATCATCACCCCCGAACAGCTGCCGGGCGCGATTACTGCGCTCAAGGTCGCCATTGAGGAAGACCGTACCAAACCCGGCCCGGATGAAGAGGAAGAAGCCGAAAAGCCGGCCATGGCGCGCACCGTCACGCTGGCTCAGCGTGCCGTGCCTTTGCTGGAGCTGCTGGAGTGGGCACTCAAAAAGAATGCGCCGGTGACCTGGGGCGTCTGAGCACCCCAGTGCTCAGATCAGAGCTTGCTCACCTGTTCGCGTATCCGCTCCGGCTCATCAATCCGCAGGATGCGGCTGACGCGTGTGGTGAGTTGTGAGGCATTGCTCATCAACACTTGCTGCTTGATCTCGAGCAACTGCGCCGGGTGCATCGAGAAGATGCGCAGGCCCATGCCGACCAGCAGCTTGGTCATCAGATAGTCACCTGCCATTTCACCGCACACCGATACCGGCACATTAGCGCGTGCGCCAGTTTGGATCACGCCAGCAACAAGGCGCAACACGGCAGGGTGGAAGGGGTCGTAGAGGTGCGACACCGCTTCATCGGTACGGTCAATCGCCAGCGTGTATTGCGCAAGGTCATTGGTGCCGATGGAGAGAAAATCCAGCTTCTTGATAAAGGGCCCAAGTGCGAGTGCCGCGGCAGGGATTTCAATCATCCCGCCGACCTCGATCGCCGGGTCGAACTTCTGGCGCGCTTCACGCAGCTGCAACTTCGCGGTTTCAATCAGCGCAAGCGTCTGATCAATCTCGCTGACATGCGCCAGCATGGGAATCAGAATCTTGATCTTGCCGTAGTGCGAGGCACGCAGGATGGCGCGCAGCTGTGTCAGGAATAGTTTGGGTTCAGCCAGACAGTAGCGAATAGCACGCAGGCCGAGAGCCGGGTTAGGCTCATCGCGATTGACGACACGTAGTGCACGCGCCTGTTTGTCAGCGCCGATGTCCAGCGTACGGATCGTAACCGGCTTGCCAGCCATCGCCTTAACCACGCCACGATAGGTTTCGAACTGCTCTTCTTCATTGGGCAGATCGTCCCGATTCATGAAGATGAATTCGGTACGGAACAGGCCGACGCCATCAGCACCAATATCACGCACCTGTTCAACGTCACGTGGCAGCTCGATGTTCGAGTAGAGCAGGATATCCTGCCCGTCGAGTGTGGCTGTGCGCGCAGTCTTGATGCGCTTGAGCTTGGAACGCTCCAGTTCTAGGGCGCTCTTCTTGAGGCGATATTCCTCAAGGATGCGCTCATCCGGGTTGACGATCAGCACGCCGCGCGTGCCATCGACAATCAGCAGATCATCATCGCGTACAAGTGGTCGCGCATGATGCATACCGACCAGCGCTGGGATAGCCAAGCTACGCGCTACGATAGCCGTGTGCGAGGTGGCACCGCCCATGTCGGTCACAAAGCCGGCGACGCGCACGTTGCGGAATTGAATCGTGTCAGCGGGCGAGAGATCGTGGGCCACCACAATCAAATCTTCGTCCTTGGTCTTCTTGGCAATCTTGCGGCTCTTGCCAAGCAACGCCTTGAGTACACGCTCAACCACCTGCACCACGTCATGCTTACGCTCGCGCAGGTAGGCGTCGTCAAAAGCATCAAACTGTGCCGACACTTCCTCGAGCTGCTGCACAAGCGCCCATTCAGCATTGCAGCGCCGTTCGCGGATGATTTCCTTAGGCAGGTCGGACAGCATCGGGTCCGACAGCAGCATCGCATGCACACCGACAAACGCCACCAGTTCAGTGGGGGCGCCGGCGACCGAAGCCTCGTTACGAAGCGCTTCCAGCTCGGTGTGCACCGTAGACATCGCAGCTTCAAAGCGGGCAATTTCAGCTGGGATGTCGCGTTCACGAATCTGGTATTGCGCGACCTCTAGTGTCGCATTCGACACCAAGTGGGCTCGCCCAATAGCGATACCCGTAGAAACTGCGAGGCCGTGAAGAGAGAACGTCATACGCTCACTCGCCCTCACCAAAGTAATCGTTAATCAGCGCAGTAATGGCGGCCAGTGCAGCGTCTGCCTGTTCACCCTCGGTATCAATCGTGACCTTGCTGCCCTTGCCCGCAGCGAGCATCATCACACCCATGATGCTCTTGGCGTTGATGCGGCGGCCGTTGCGTTCCATCCAGACTTCGCATGGATAGCTGCCAGCAAGTTGCGTGAGTTTGGCCGAGGCGCGTGCATGCAGGCCCAGCTTGTTGATGATTTCGACTTCTGCCTTTGGCATTCCGTTTTCCTTAGGGATGCACTGACTCAGTGCTTGAGCATGTTGAGAACGCCATCGCGGCCGCCGGTAGTGGCACGCGTCAGCAGGGTTTCCATGTCTTTGTCGCGGTATGTCAATGCACGCAGCAACATGGGCAAATTAAGGCCGGCAATGCCTTCGACGCGACCCGGTTTCAGCAACTTCATGGCAATGTTGGAAGGCGTAGCGCCGTAGATGTCCGTCATGATCAACACCCCTTCGCCGCTATCGACAAGATCCAAGAGGTTCTTTGCCAAGGGCAGCACATCCAACGGATCATCCTGCGCGGCAATCCCGAGCTGCACGATTTGTGGCGGACGGCGGTTAAGCACATGGCAGGCGCACTGAATCAGCGATTCGCCATAGCTGGTGTGGGTAATGAGGAACAGGCCGATCACACGAGACTCCCTGATTTTTCAGAGCATTCTACCCGAAGGGCATCAGGCAAAGACGAGCGAACGCAGCAGAAACCCAAGGCCAACCGCAGCACCGATCAGAATCAGCGGTAGTAGCAGCCGTGCGCGTGCATGATTGCGCTGTGTTTGTGCAGCGTCTTCGTCCACCAATTTACGCAGGCGGCGCAGCGCGGCAATGCCCACAACGCGGCGAACCGCCGCTTCCTGCCGCTCAGTGTTTTGTTGCTCAGCCGCGGGCGTGCGCATCGCACTGTCTCCTGATGAAAAGCTTAAAGCCGATTTTGAATAGATTGTGAGCAGGATTGTGCCTGCTGGGCCTGACTGCTAGCTTGCGCTGTCGCTTGCTTTGTCGCTTAGGCGCAACGTTTTTCCAGCGCGTCGATCAACATGGCCGCCACATCAAACCCGCTTTGCTGGGTGATCTCGACAAAGCACGTCGGGCTGGTGACATTGATCTCGGTCAGCGAATCGCCAATCACGTCGATGCCTACCAGCAGCAAACCCCGTGCCGCGAGAATTGGGCCTAACCCCTCAGCAATCTCGCGATCACGGGCGGTGAGCGGGCGCGCCTCGGGCGTGCCGCCGGCGGCCAGATTGCCGCGTGTTTCGCCTGCCATGGGAATGCGTGCGAGACAGTACGGTACTGGCTTGCCGTCAATGATCAGAATGCGCTTATCGCCATCGGTAATCGCCGGCAAATAACGCTGCGCCATGATGGTTCGCGCCCCTTGCTGAGTCAGCACTTCGATCACCACATTGCGGTTGGGGTCGTCATGCCGTACGCGGAAGATCGAGCTACCGCCCATGCCGTCCAGCGGCTTCAACACCACATCGCGATGCGTATCGATAAACGCATTGAGCGCAGCTGCATCGCGGGCAATCTGCGTATCGGCGGTGTATTGTGGAAATTCGGCAATCGACACCTTTTCGCTGTGATCGCGAATGGCGCGTGGATCGTTGAAGATGCGCGCCCCTGCCGCCACCGCCCGTTCCAGCAGCCAAGTAGCGGTGACATATTCCATATCGAAGGGCGGGTCTTGCCGCATCAGCACCGCATCAAATTCCTGCAACGCAAAGCGTTGCGTCTGGTGCGGCACATACCAGTCATGACTCTCTGACTGTGGCTCGATACGCAGCGCCTGTGCGCGTACCGCACCATCTTCCCACACCAAGTGCTCGCGCTGGATCGTCCAAATCTCGTGCCCACGCCGCGCAGCCTCGCGCATCATTGCCACGCTGGAATCCTTATAGGCCTTGAGCGCGTCGAGTGGGTCTACGATGAAGGCAAAGCGCACGGTGCGTTCCTCTCGGGTGGGTGTTGTCTTTGAATGCGGCGCAAAAGCGACGACTTACGCCGCGAGCGAATCCGCTGGTGCTGCACGTTCCAGCTCCAGCGATGCGGCCAGCAAGGCCAGTCGCGCCACTACGCCATAGGCGTAGAAGCGGTTAGGTGGCGCATCAGGTGCTTGCGTACAGTCGGGCAGCGAACAGCCGGTTTCAAACGCCAGCGGCTTGAAGTGCATACCCGGCGCATTCAGGTTCTCGTCAATGCCGCGAGCCGTATTCACACGGTAGAAGCCGCCGACCACATAGCGGTCGATCATGTACACCACCGGCTCGGCCGTGCCTTCATCGACCGTCTCGAAGGTCGGCACACCTTCCTGAATGATGACCTCGCTGACCTGCAGACCTTCCTTCACCACCGACATCTTGTTGCGCTGCTTGCGGTTGAGGCCGGTCACTTCGCTGGCATCACGCACGGTCATCACGCCCATACCGTAAGTGCCAGCGTCAGCCTTGACGATCACGAAAGGCTCGCTGTCGATACCGTATTCCTGATACTTGTTACGAATGCGCTTCAGCAAGCTGTCCACATTAGCGGCCAGACACTCTTCTCCGGTGCGCTCCTGGAAGTTGATCTTGCCGCACACGCCGAAATACGGATTGAGCAGCCAAGGGTCGAGGCCAAACTGGCTGGCGAATGAATTCACCACATCGTCATACGCCGCAAAGTGCGTCGACTTACGGCGCACATGCCAGCCCGCATGCAGTGGCGGTAGCAAGAACTGCTCGTGTAGGTTTTGCAAAATTTCCGGCACACCACCGGATAAATCGTTATTTAGAAGCACGGCGCAGGGGTCAAAACCCTCCAGGCCAATGCGATGACCATTGCCCAGACGCTTGACTGGCTCCAGCAGCAGCTTGCTGCCATTGTCCAACTCCAACGTGGTTGGCTCGGTAATCTCGGGCAGTAGCGAACCAATGCGTACGTTCAAGCCGGTATGACGCAAGATGCTCGCGAGTTGTGCGACGTTCTGTAAGTAGAACTGGTTACGCGTGTGGTTTTCCGGAATCAGCAGTAAGTTGCGCGCTTCCGGGCAAATCTTTTCAACAGCGGACATGGCCGCCTGTACACACAGCGGCAGAAAAGCTGGGTTGAGATTGTTGAAACCACCGGGGAATAAATTGGTGTCGACAGGCGCCAGCTTGAAGCCGGCATTGCGCAGGTCAACCGAGGCATAGAAAGGCGGAGTGTGCTCCAGCCATTGCGTACGCAGCCAGCGTTCGATTGCCGCCTCGTTTTCGAGCATGCGGGTTTCGATATCAAGCAGCGGCCCGTTCAGGGCAGTTGTGAGGTGAGGAACCATAGGGGCAAATAGCGCAGCCAGAGGCCTACAAAAGAGGAGACCGCGTAGGTGGAGGCGGTCAGCGAGATTTCAAGCCGTAAGTTTTACAGCAACTGCGTTGCAGTTTACACCAGCCCGCGCACCGCAAACTCAAGGAAAGCTTCAGGCAGCAACACCTGTTCCAAGCTGCGCTGAGCAAACATAAAACGCCCATCACACACAAAGCCCAGTTCGGCCCAATCGACTGTATTCAATAAGTCGGTCAAGCGCGGCATATCCGCGTCGCGTTTGTGGGGAAACAGCGCTAGCACTGCGCCATCGTAATTGCGACACTCATGAAGGAAAAACGGCTGCGCCTGACGCGTCTTCTGGTTCACATAAATACGTGGCGCATCGGATTGGTGGTGCAGTCGTCCCCATTTCCACCAGTTGCTCTCGTCAAACCGCGTTACGCGGCGCGCCAGTAGGCGCTCCTTGAACTGCTCCAAATAGGGCAGGGGCACATCAAAAATCATGCGCCGTGTCTGGCCGGTTTGCACCGTGTGTGAACAGACAAAGTCCGCATTGCCCAGCTCGCGATTGGCGTAGATTTCATCCGCACCCGACACACCACCCACCCGCACTGTGAAGACACTGCGTGCCGGCACACTGTAAATGCCACGGGTAAAGAACAGCTGGCCACCGGCAAGTGTCATGCGCCGCCCGTCACGCGTACGGTGCGAAAGGTTGCCGCGCTCAAAGCGCCAGATCAGGCAGTTTGGCGCTGCACCACGAAACACGCGAATGTCACCCAAATCAATCAGGTCGGTGAAGGTGCCTTGCTCATACAGCCAGGCATTCAGTCGTTTCGCCCCGGTGGACTTCAAAAACTCGCGCGGGGTGATAAAAATCAGCTCGCCGCCGGGCCGCAAGTGACGCACGCACTTCTCGATAAAGTGCAAATACAAATTGGCGTGCCCATCCAGCAGCTGCGAATGCAAATGCCGCGCTGTCCCCGGCATCACATCACGGGCGCGCACATAGGGCGGGTTGCCAATAATCGTGTCGAACTGCTCACTTAAGGGGTAAGCAAAAAAATCCAACACCTGCGCCTGCGGCGGCGCAATCGCCCCATCCAACTCCAACGCTACTGCATCCGGCAACGCCGCCAAAAATGCGCCATCACCACAGGAGGGTTCCAGCACACGCCCAGCATTGCTACGCAACGCCAGCATCTGCGCCACGACCTCTGGCGGCGTAAAGACTTGGCCCTTGCTGATGATGTCGCGCGTATCGGTCATGGTTTCAGCGCACACCTGCCCGGCGCGTAACAACACTCCACAGCACATTGCTGTTTAGCAGTGCGTTCTGTGGAAAAATGCGACCAAAGCAATTGGTTGGTTTGATTTTCATTATTGGTGGTGCGACTCGACATACCGTCGAGGCATGTTTCGCATGCCGGTATTCTATCGGACAAGCGCCTGGTCTATGACAATCAAGGGCTTATGTCGGAAGGCTTGAGTATATTTCTTACCCTTCGGGCAAGCAGAACATATGAGTTGGATTGCTAACACTCGTGGTACGTAAAGGATGAAATGACTACAAAGCAGCGTATCGCGAAACTACGGGGTCATTCGGAGCATCTGCTGGATGCTTTCCTCGGCCTCAGCGAGAAATATGCATTGCTACACCCGATGCTTTTCGATGCTGACGTAGTCAAAACGTACGGAACCGGCCCTAAAAGTAGGGGATTCCAAAGGATCAAGACCACACTATTTTTATCTTGCTCACTTGAGTTAGCGACACTTGCTTTTGACAGTTACGAAGGTTCTGTGAGTCTCGCCAGTATCATTAATGCGCTTGGTGAGGCGAAGTTGCTTTCCAGGCTTCGTTCGGATTATGTGGATGCGATCACCCCCCACATTTGTGAGGAAATGAGTACTTTTGAACTCGAATGTCTGGAACTTCTAAATCAGGCTGAAGCCGAAGCGCGAGCCAGGGAGTTCGACCTAGCCTACGAGAGGCTACTTCATGTTTGGTCCGGTATATCGAAGTCAACAACGTTTGGAAATTTACAGACAATTAGAAACAAGGTCGCAGCGCATACCCATTTGTATTTAGAGGGAAATAAATACAAGCCGTTAGATATATCGAAATTGGGCGTCAAATGGCAAGAAATTGAACCTGCTATCAGCGAGCTGCAAGAGGCAGTGGAGAATGTTGGTATTGTCGTTAGGGGCGCCTCATTCGCTTGGGACTCTCTTCACAAAAATCTAGAGCGGACTGTTCATGGCTTTTGGTCGGTCTAATGGCGCCATCCTTGAGCCTCAATCCATAGATTCAGCCAGATTAGTTAGTCAATCTGGACCGCTCACTTTAAAGGTAGTCGGATGAACAAAAAATTACTCCTTCTTGTCTTCACTCTGATCGCTACATTGGCCAGCGCTGCTTCTATCTCGCCGGAAGAAGTTGAAGCTCAACCACGGGAGCAGGTGGAGAAGCGCTTGCCTGACTCACACCCCATGCTCTACTACGTCTATGCAAACCGACTGTTCACGAGCGGTCAAAAAGATGCAGCGGTGACATGGTTTTACTTGGGGCAGTTGCGCTACCGATTTCACTTGGCGGCAAATCCCAATCTGCCGCCAGACCGTGATCCTGCACTGCTTGCCTCGCTCAATGCCTCGATTGGCGCCACGATCAACGGCTATGCAGGGGGCAGTGCTCAAGGCTGGGCGAAGCAAATTAATGAGGCACTAGCACTCGATGACAAGCTGCCCAATAACTTCACGCCTAAAGCTGCGAATCAAGCCAAGCTCGATACGGTGAGAGAGGGGTTGGTGAAGCTACGTGAAACTATTCTGCAAAACGCAGACACATTGAGGGCGCAGCGCGAGAAGGCAGGGCTGGAGAATCGATAGGACGCCTGCGTACTTAATTCCCGCTCCACGAGAATATTGCCACTGGTGCCCTGTCAGCAGATGGCGCAGACTACCCAGTGAGTAATGCCGACTGTCTTTAACACCACACAAAGCCCGATCACTATGTCCGATAAGAAAGCTTTAACCGCTGTTGTTGCCGCTGACGTGCCGCCGCGGACGAGGCCTTCTGTGTATCCGTCACCGTTCGCCGAGCAAATGGCCGGTCGAACTAAGCGCGCGTTGGGGGATGTTTTCGGTCTTGCTAATTTTGGTGTGAATCTTACGCGCCTCGCACCTAACTCGGTTTCAGCCCTGCGCCATGCCCACACCAAGCAAGATGAGTTTGTCTACATCCTGGAAGGCCACCCTACGTTGCATACCGACGAGGGTTACACCAAGCTCGCGCCGGGGATGTGTGCGGGCTTCAAGGCTGGCACAGGCAATGGGCATCGACTGATCAATGAGACTGCTGAAGAGGTTGTGTATCTTGAGGTCGGTGACAGATCGCCGGGCGATGAGGGCACGTATCCCGATGATGATCTCAAGGCGGTGTTGGTCGATGGTCAATGGAGATTCACTCACAAAGACGGAACGCCCTATGCGTGATGCGCTGACGATGTCAGCGTGCATCTCACATGCCAATCTGTAGATCAGTCATGCAGCAGTCGCTCAAGTGTGTACGAAATTGTGGTGTAGCAATACTTTTCGGCTTGGCGGTGGCCGGGGTGGAGCCGTATCCTCATGCATATGAGATACCGCTATTGGGTTTCAGTGCCGCGTTTTTTCTGGTGGTACAGCGTATGTTGCATACGCCCTATGCGAAGCGATTCTGGGTTTGGTATGGCCTGGCAACTTTTCTCTGTTATGCCGTGCCGTTCTGTTGGTTCTGGTTCGGTGCCATGCAGCATGGATGGTGGTATCCACCCCAGCCGCCGATTGTTGAGCAGTTTTTCCTTGTGGATGGAGAGGCAGCCTTTGATGCAAGCGTGGCGAATGTATTTTTGGTGTTGTGGGCGCTGACAACGCTTATCTTTTTAATCTGTGCATCCACCCCGAATCGACGACTGATGAATAGCGGTGATCGTCCTTCAAGTATCCCCGTGTTGAAAACCACAAGAATTGCGGCGTTTCTTCTTCTTGCACTCAGTAGTGGCGTGACCCTGCTAGGGCTGCTCTGGTATGCCGGTGCAGCCATGCCTTACCCCGATGCGCCCGCTGAAGTGATCGCCGCGCAAGCACAAGAAACACAGCATGTGGGTTGGCTAGTGCTGACGGGTTTGGTGGGCGTGATGTTGGGTGCCGTGGGGATTTTTCTCAGTCGCCGGCGTATCCGACAGGCCCATGCTGGCGATGCCCCATCCATCGCCGCGCTGGTGAATCAGGCCTATCGTCCAGACGCAGCAGCGGCTGGTTGGACGCACGAGTCGGCATTGGTTGCTGGGGCGCGTGTGAGTGCGTCGCAGGTTGCCGAGATGATTGCGGGCAAGGGTATGGTGTTGCTGGCCTGCGAGGGCTCGCAGATTGTGGGGTGCGTACATGTCGAGAAGGCCGACGATGGGGTATGCGCCATTGGTATGTTGGCCACACTACCCGTGCAGCAAAACCGTGGCTTGGGTAAGCGTTTGCTTGCTGCTGCCGAGGCCTGGGCCGTGAGGCATTACGGCGCCACCGCTTTTAAGATGTCCGTGCTCTCGGCGCGACCGGAGCTGTTGGCTTATTACGAACGGCGCGGCTATCACCGCTCCGGGGTGGTGACGGCTTATCCGCTTGATGCCGGCGTGGGCACGCCGCTCGCCGCCGATTTGCAAGTGCTGGAGCTGCATAAGCAGGCGTAGCCCAGCCAAGCGTTGGCTGCAACGCTTGGCTGGGCATGGGTGCATGCGGTAACCTTGTGCCCTTTGCTGCGCGCATCGCCGCGCGTCACTTTCGCAACCTCTGCCACTTGTGGCTTCCACGATCATGACCCAGACCCCTTCGAATATCGTATTGATTGGCATGCCCGGCGCGGGCAAGAGTACGGTTGGGGTGGTGTTGGCCAAGAAGACGGCGCGCGATTTTGTCGACACTGACATCCTGATTCAGACCGCACTTGGACGCACCCTACAAGATATCGTCGATCGTGACGGTTACACGGTGCTGCGACAAGTCGAACAGGACGCTCTGCTTGACCTGCATGTGCAGCGGCATGTGATCTCGACGGGCGGCAGCGCGGTGTACAGCGACCCAGCCATGCGCCATTTAAAAGCCGATGGTGTTGCGGTGTTTCTGGATGTGAGCCTCGACACGCTGGAAGCACGTATCCCCGATTTCAGCACGCGCGGGCTGGCCAAGCGGCCAGATCAAAGCTTTGCCGAGCTGTTCGACGAACGGAACAGCTTGTACAACACCTACGCCGACATCACCATCAAGTGCGATGGCCTGACGCCTGAAGAGGTCTGCGCGCTGATCATTGCGCGCTTATAAGTACCTACAGGCGCTGACGCGTTAGAGCGTTTGCGTTTTATCGCCGCGGGCAAAACCGATCAGCGGCGCGTTGAGATTCTTACTAAATCCAATGACCTTGAAGAGCTCGCCCATCTCCGATGGGTTGATGAGCTTGGCCACTGCGCGAGATTGCGTGAAGTAAGCCGCATCGCCCCCCGGCGTGGCGGGGTCAATCTTGCTCGCTAACACTTCAGTGAGGCCGCAGTTCATCAGGAAGGCTGCTTGCGAGGTATAGCCGGCGACTTCCAGGCCAGCCTCAAAGCCCGCTTCAGCCATGGCGGTGAAATCCACGTGAGCGGTAATGTCGTTCAGCCCGGGCCACCAAAAGGGATCGCCATGAGAGTGATGGCGATAGTGGCACATCAGGGTGCCTTGATCGCGTTGTGCATGATAAAACTCGTGGCGCGGAAAGCCATAGTCAATCAGCACCAGCGCACCACGTTGCAGGATGTCTGCCCAACCCGCAATCCAGGCGCGGGCAGCAAGGTTCACTTCCGATAGATACGGCGCGCTGACCGGCAAGGTGTCTGCATAGGTAGCTAGCGCTGCCGATAAGGGACGTTCAGCCCAGCTGAACTGGTCGTTGGCATCGAGCGTGACGCCGCGTTCCTGCACGGCATCGGCCTGCCAATGAATCAAATGCACAGGCATGGCGTCCAGCACTTCGTTGCCGACCACAAAGCCGCTGAACGTTTCCGGTAGGCTATCCAACCAGCGGACACGGCCGAGCAGATGCGGCGCGCGCTCATACAGGCGGTCAGCTTGGCGGGCGCGGAGCTCGCCGGAGAGTTCGAGGATCAAATAGCTGTCGGGCAGGGCGCCGAGCTTTTCCAGTGCGAGCAACAGATCAGCCGCAAACGCGCCACTCCCGCCGCCTGCTTCTAGAATATGTGGCGCCGAGGCCGCCATGACCTGCGCCGCTTGATTGGCGAGGGTCTGCGCAAACAGTGGGGTCAGTTCCGGCGCGGTGATGAAATCGCCCGCCTCACCGAACTTGCGTGGCCCGCCGCTGTAATAGCCCAAGCCCGGGGTGTAAAGCGCTAGCTCCATGTAGCGAGCAAAGGAAATCCACCCGCCTGCGGCTTTGATCTCGGTAGCAATATGGGCGCACAGGGCCTGGCTGGATTCGGCGGCTTCTGGCGAGGGTTCGGGCAGTTCGGCGTTCATAGGTCAGCTGGATTCGCTATTGCAAAGGGCGTTCGACTGACGAGCTACCCTGTGTTGATTACTCATAGGCTCGGCATTGTGCCATCATGCGGCGCCATGGAGTCTCATGAAATTACCCCCGACGTGGATGCCGAACGCCGTTTTGGCGGCATCGCGCGTCTCTACGGCGCAGCCGGGCTGGCCCGGCTGCAGGCTGCCCATGTCTGTGTGATCGGCATTGGCGGCGTTGGTTCCTGGGCCGCTGAGGCGTTGGCGCGCTCGGCGGTGGGGACGATCACCCTGATCGATCTGGACCATGTGGCCGAATCGAATATCAACCGCCAGATTCAGGCCGTTGATGCCACGCTGGGCATGGCCAAGATTGATGCCATGGCGGCACGTATCCACAGCTATCACCCGACCTGTAAGGTGCTTCGGGTCGATGATTTTCTGGATGAAGAAAACGTCGCGACATTGCTGCCAAAGTGCGATGCCGTGATTGATGCCATCGACAATGTGCGCGCCAAGGCCGCGCTGATCGCGCACTGCAAGCGCAACAAAATTTCGCTGGTCACCACCGGCGGTGCGGGCGGCCGGATTGATCCGACCCGTGTGCAGGTGGACGATCTGGCCCGCACCATCCAAGATGCGCTGGCCTCGAATGTGCGTGCGCGTTTGCGCAAGGAGTATGGCTTTACGCGTGACCCCAAAAAGAAGTTCGGGGTTGAGTGTGTGTTCTCGCCGGAGCAGCTACAGCGCCCGGCGGTCGCTACATGCGACGTTACGCCGGAAGCCAATATGACGACACCAAAAGCGAACGGACCCCAAGGTTTGAATTGCGCGGGTTATGGTTCGTCGGTCGCTGTGACGTCAACTTTCGGCATGGCCGCCGCCGCACGTGTGATCGATAAATTGCTGAAAGACCTCGCATGAGTGTCTTGGCGCCTTCTTGTCGGGTGCTGGTGGTCGAAGATGACGCGACTATCGTTGCCAATCTGGTCGAATATCTGGAGATGCAAAAGCATCAAGTCGATGTGGCCTACGACGGTATGGCTGCGATCACACGTCTCTCCGCGCAAACCTATGATGTGGTGGTGCTGGATCTGGGATTGCCGCGCGCCGATGGTCAGCGCGTACTCGCGCATCTGCGCCAGACGCTGGGGCTGGCAACGCCCGTGCTGGTACTCACCGCGCGCGACGCATTGGCCAGCAAGCTGGAAACCCTCGGCGCAGGGGCTGATGACTACCTGACCAAACCGTTTTCGCTGGCCGAAGTGGCGATGCGTGTCGCCGTACTTCATCGCCGTGCCACGGGTGCCGTGGTGGCGGATGTGCTGCGAGCCGGCAGTTTGCGCATGGACAGACGCACGCACGAGGTGAGCGTAGGTGAAACGCCCGTACATCTGATGCCGCGCAGCATGCAGATTCTTGAAGTGTTGTTGCGTGATCCCGGCCGTGTGGTGCCGCGTCATGAGCTGGAGTCTTTGCTCTGGCCCGATGACGAACCCGGCCCCGATGCCTTGCGCAGCCAGATCCATCTCTTGCGCAAGGCATTGACACAGGTTGGCTACCCCGGCCTCGAAACCGTTCATGGCGTAGGCTATCGGCTGATATGCGATTGATGTCGAATAAGCTCACGCTCAAGCAGCGTGTGACCTTTGCACTCGCGGCATTGGTGTCGCTTTTTGTGACATTGCAAGCGGGTCTTGCTTATTTGTCCATGCACGAGCAGGAGGACGATCTGGTCGATGAGTTGGTGCTGGCGGAAGCCCGTCGTATTGCAACCGACATTGATCAGGATGGCAGTATTGCTGTGGATCTATTGACCTTGAGCCCAAACTTTTCGGGTTGGTTGCAGCATCAGGATGGACGCATCACCCCAGGCCCTTTACCTGAGTACATGGAGGGCCTGAAGGCTGGCCCACACCGGTTGAGTGGCGAAATAGCCGAGCGCCACATCTTTGTTATGCCGACCGCGAAAGGCCGGCTCTATATGCAGTACGACGCTGAGCAGAACGAGGATAAGGTCCGTGAATTTGGCTACTATCTTTTCGTCCTGACCCTCTTGTGCATGGTTGTCTCCGTGGTTGCAGCAGACTACTTGGCCGGCATTGTGGTCGGCCCGATGGAGCGACTGACACGCTTGCTCGGTGTGTGGGCGCCGGGCGCTGCACCGCACGCTGCCGATAGCGGCGATGAGGAAACCCGCCTGCTCACAGCGTTTCGACGGGTGCAAGAACGTTTTGAGCAAGGTGTTGCGCATGAGCGAGAGTTTATTGCCAATGCTCGCCATGAGATTCGGACACCATTGACAGCGTTGCGTACCGATCTCGAAATGCTCGCTCTGCAAGGCACTGAAGAACAAAAGGCGCGTTTGCAGCGAGCATTAGCCAGCGTGGATGCGATTACGGGTTCTCTGGATGTGGCACACACGCTGTCGCACCAGCAGAGCGTGATCCCGCACGAGGTGGCGCTGGCTGACTGCATTGATATGGCTTACGCCAGCCTGGGTGACGATCTGCCGGTTCTCGGACTGAGTAACCAGGTGGATGAAGAGGTTCGTGTGATGGCAGATCGCCATTCGCTGCTGACCATCATGCGCAACTTGTTCCGTAATGCCGCTGAGCATGCTGCGGCAACGCAATGCACCGTGACATGGACGGACCGCGGTCTTGAGATTGCCGACAATGGTGTGGGCATTCCTGCCGCCGAATTGCCGCTGATGTTTGACCGCTATTACCGCGGTCGTCGCCTCGACGAACGCGAGGGCGTGCTTGAAGGCTGGGCTAAACCCGCCGAGGGTCGTGGCTTGGGCCTAGCGATTGCGCGACAGGTGGCTGACCTGAATGGATGGCAGCTGTCGGTGGAGTCGACCGTCGGTAGCGGCACCTGCTTTGTCCTGAGCCTGACACCCGCCTGACGGCACTTTCACGAAACTTTGACGCGGCTTCGACGCCGCTTTCACACCCCCCTCCGCACACTGGCGGCTGATCAATGAGGTCAGCCTATGCCCAGCTCCGCTTCACCCATGGCAGTGTTCTGCCGCAATCATCTGCTCCTGATCCCCGGCGCGTTGGCGCTATTCGCGCTGTTCGCCCAGCATAGCGGGCTGGATCATGCACTGACCACTGCCTTGTATGACCCGGTCAGCGCGACCTTCCCTGCACGCACATCGATGTTGCTTGAGCTGTTTGGTCATCACTTTGCCAAGACTGCGGTGACGTTTCTTTGGGTAGCGCTCCTGGTTGTGGCGTGTAGCACTTTCTGGCTGCCGCACTTTCGCGATCGCGCGCAGGCCTTGTGGGCGGCTGTGCTTGGCATGGCGCTCGGCCCGATGATCGTGGTGGCGATGAAAGGGTTGAATTCACACCAATGCCCGTGGAATCTACGCGAGTTTGGCGGGGCGGCCGAACTGTCGAGTGACTGGTTTGTCGCTGCGGTGGATGCCGGTTACTGCTTTCCCGGCGGCCATGCTGCCAGCGGCTTCAGTCTGATCGCGCTGTTTTTCCTGCTGCGTGAAACGCAGTCCGCAAGTTGGACAACACGCATGCTGTGGCTGGCGATTACGGTGGGTACAACCTTCAGCCTCACTCGCATGGCGCAAGGCGCGCATTTTCTCAGCCACAACCTCTGGGCAGCCGCCATTTGCTGGTGGATTGCAGCGCTCTTCTTTGTCCCGCTACAACGTCGTGCACAGGTACTTCGTCATTGTGAGGTGGCTGCATGAATACGCATGATGCCGTGTTGAATGCGCAGCCAGTAATGACATGGCGTGCGCGCTTTGAACGTTTCACCCCGCATACCGAAACCTTGCTATTACTGGCAGTGGTATTCATCCTGCTGGTCGCGAATGGCCCATTCTGGAGCGCCCTGCTGAGCGATCGCTCTTTCGCTGAGCTCGGCACGTGGCGATTTGCATTGTCCACCTTTGTGGCAATGGTGGCTTTCCACTATTTCATCATTGGGCTGTTTGCCAGCCGTCCGTTGATTCGTCCGCTATTAAGTGTGCTCATTTTTGTCAGCATGCTCACCGGGTACTACATGCGTCATTACGGCATCGTGATCGATCCGTCCATGCTGCGTAATGTCCTGCATACCGATATACGCGAGGCGAGCGAGCTGCTGAATGCCGATATGTTTGGCTACATGCTGCTGGCGATTCTGCCGGTGTCTGCCGTATGGCTGGTACGTCTGCGCACGCGTTCGCTGCGTAAGGCGCTGCTCGTGCGGAGCACCACGCTGGGCGTGGCGTTAGCGGTTGGTGTGCTGGCGCTGCTGCTGTCCTTTCAGGATCTGAGCTCGGCCATGCGCGAGCACCGCGCCATTCGCTACCAACTGACACCGGGCAATGTGTTGTGGTCGGCAGGTCGTGTGGTGGCAGGTAACGCGCAAGTCGCGGCGAATCAACGCGACCCTGCCGAGCCAGCCCATCGTATGCTGCTGGCGAGTAGTCAGCGTAAGCCGACTTTGCTGGTATTTGTGGTGGGCGAAACTGCGCGTGCGGCGAATTTTGGCCTGAATGGTTATTCACGTATGAACACGCCAGAGCTGGCTGGGTTGGATGTCATCAACTTCCCCAAGGTCACCTCCTGCGGTACATCCACCGAGGTGTCGGTGCCGTGCATGTTCTCGCCTTTTGGCCGCGCTGACTATGATGAACAACGCATTCGTAATCACGAGTCGCTGTTCCACCTGACCGAGCGCGCGGGTCTCAAGGTCAGTTGGCTCGACAATCAAAGTGGTTGCAAGGGCGTCTGCGACGGACTGGATTTTGTTGATCTCGGCCAAGAGAAGGTGGCCGGTTTGTGTGAGGGCGGCCACTGTCATGACGAAATTGTGGTGCAGGCATTGCAACGTACGGTGCAAGCGGATGAGAAGCAGGGCGCGCGTGACCGCGTCGTTGTACTGCATCAGTTAGGCAACCACGGGCCAGCCTATTTCCGCCGTTACCCGGAGAGCTTCAAGCGCTACGGCCCAGCCTGCGAGAACAATGACCTTGGCACGTGCACGCAGCAGGAAGTGGTGAATGCCTACGATAATGCCGTGACCTACACCGATCACGTGCTGGCGCAGACGATTGCCTACCTCAAGACGCAGCAGGATCACTATGACGTCGCCATGATCTATGTGTCGGATCACGGCGAGTCGCTGGGCGAGCATGGGCTGTATCTGCATGGCGTGCCGTATTCAATCGCCCCGCGCGAGCAAACCGAGGTGCCGATGGTGTGGTGGCTTCCTGAAGCATCGGCTCGAAATTTAAACGTCGATCTGAGCTGCCTGCGTGAGGAGGCCAAAAAGCCGGCGAGCCACGACAACCTGTTTTCGTCAGTGCTCGGCTTGCTGGGCGTCGATACGCCGCGCTATCGGCGGGACCGCGACCTCTTTAATCCATGCCGCCCACCGGAGGCGCGCGGCAATCGCCTCGTTAGTCAGGGCAGCCACGCACCAGCCTGAGCACCGAGATCATGGGCCCGTTATACTGGGCCCATGACTGCTACTGCTCAATCTCCTGTTGTTCTTGTCACTGGCGCTGCGCGACGCGTGGGTGCCGAAATCGCCCGCACCCTGCATGCTGCCGGCGCACAGTTGATGCTGCATTACCGCTACTCGGCGGCTGAGGTGGAGGCACTTGCCGCCGCCTTGAATGCAGCGCGCCCTGGATCGGCCGCCATCACCCAAGCCGCGCTGGAAGACATCAGTGCGCTTGACCGCGTGGTGGCGGATACATTGGCGCACTTTGGTCGGCTCGACGGATTGGTGAACAATGCCTCCTCGTTTTTCCCTACGCCGATTGGCACCATCGACGAGGCGGCGTGGGACAACCTGATCGGCAGTAACCTCAAAGGCCCCCTGTTTCTGTCTCAGGCCGCCGCACCGCACCTTCAGGCGACCCGCGGCAGTATCGTCAATATCACCGATATCCATGCCGAACGGCCACTCAAGAGCTATCCCTTGTATTGCGCTGCCAAGGCTGGGTTGTTAGGGCTTACTCGCGCGTTAGCGATTGAGCTGGGGCCTGATGTGCGCGTGAATGCAGTGGCGCCGGGGCCGATCGATTGGCCTGAGGGTGAGATGTTTTCGCTCACTGAGCGGACCGCGATCATTGACCACACGCTGCTTAAAAAGACCGGATCGCCTGCCGACATCGCGGGCGCGGTAAAATTCCTGCTTCTGGACGCCCCCTATGTGACCGGTCAGGTAATGAATGTGGACGGGGGACGAACCGCACATCTCTAGCAAGACTGGATTCAGCATGAGCATTACCCCCGCCGTCATCAACATTCCTGCCACTGCGCGCAGCGCCGAGCGCGCGCGTCTGGAAACCAACAAGCTGGCCAAGCGCCTGCGTCGTGATGTCGGTCAGGCCATCGGCGACTTCAACATGATCAGTAATGGCGACAAGGTCATGGTCTGCCTGTCGGGCGGCAAGGATTCCTACGGCTTGCTCGATATCCTGCTGCATTTGCGCGCACATGCCCCGATTGAGTTCGACATCGTGGCGGTTAATCTGGATCAGAAGCAGCCCGGCTTCCCGGCCGATGTGTTGCCTAATTATCTGGAAGCGCTGGGCGTGCCGTATCACATCGAAACCCAGGACACTTATTCCATCGTCAAGCGCGTCGTGCCAGAAGGCAAGACCACTTGCGGCCTGTGCTCGCGCCTGCGTCGCGGCATTCTGTATCGCGTGGCTGACGAGCTGGGGGCGACCAAGATTGCGCTTGGCCACCACCGCGACGACATCCTGCAAACGCTGTTCCTCAACATGTTCTTCGGCTCCAAGCTCAAGGCCATGCCACCCAAACTGGTGTCGGACGACGGCAAGCACGTGGTGATTCGCCCGCTGGCTTATTGCCAAGAGGACGATCTGGCCGCTTGGGCGGAGCACAAACAGTTCCCTATCATCCCGTGCAACCTGTGTGGCAGTCAGGAAAACCTGCAGCGCCAGAACATCAAGGCCATGCTGCAAGACTGGGATAAGCGTTTCCCCGGCCGCATCAAGAACCTGTTCCGCTCACTCGGCAATATCGTGCCTTCGCACATGATGGATCGCGAGCTCTTCGATTTCGCCAACTTGGAGGCCACCGGGGTTGCCGATCCGGAAGGCGACACCGCCTTCGATGCCCTTGAATTTCCTAAGGAAGCTGCTGCTGTCGAGTGGCTTTGACAAGCCCCGCGGGGTACAATCAGTCCCCACCCAAGCCCCACCCCGATTCGAGCCCTGCCGTGAGCGACATAACGCCCGCCCCTGTTGATAGCCTCAAGAACATCGCCACTGCCGGTTATGCCCTGCAGGCGGCCGGCTTCGTCACGGGCGGTCTGGGCAATCTGGTTGCCGTGGTGCTGGCCTACGTCAAGCGCGATGACGCGCGTGGCACAGCTTACGCCGAGCATCTGCGCTGGCAGATCAACACCTTTTGGGGCACGCTGGTTGGTATGGTGCTGGGTTGGCTGACAATCATCGTGCTGATTGGCTTTGCCATTCTCTTTGTCACCACGATCTGGCTGATCTACCGCATCGTCAAGGGCTGGCTGGCACTTCACGAGGGCAAGCCCCTGTACCTGAGTTCCTGATGCAAGCCCGGCAACTACCCGCACGCGCAGGCGCTGCTTGGCTCAAGGGCGCATATGCCCTGTACCGGCGCAATCCGCCCCTGCTGACCAGCACCACCATGATGTATCTGATGGTGGTGGTTGGCCTCAACTTTCTGCCGCTGATCGGTGCCTTCATCGTGCCGCTGCTGCTGCCGACGCTCAACCTCATTATCGCTAACACCTGCCGCGTGATTGCCACCAGCAATGTGCCGAATGGTGAGGCCATCTTTGCGCATGTCCGCGAACAGCGCCCTCAGCTGATCCGCCTCGGCGCCATGCAGCTGGGCGCCTCGGTACTGCTGTTATTGCTCAGCATGTTGCTGGAAGGCGGGACCTTGCCGTTGCCAGACGCCGACAAGCCAGACGTCGAAGGGTTTATTGGCATGCTGCTGCGCTTGGCAATTCTTGCTGTGCCCATGCTGCTGGCCTTCTGGTTCGCGCCGCTGCTGACGGGCTGGGATGGTGTGTCTGCGGGTAAGTCTTTGTTCTTCAGCTTTATCGCCAGCTGGCGCAATCTGCGCGCCTTCTTTGTGTATGTCATGTGCATCGGTGTCGTGGCAGTGTTCCTGCCTGGCCTGCTGATGGCACTGGTAATGATGGTGGCCCCTGATTTATTGGGCACCGTGTCCTTTGTGCTGCGTACGCTGCTCATCGTGATCCTGACCCCGATTCTGATGGCCAGTGCCTACGTCAGCTATCAGGACGTCTTTCATATTTCGGAACAGGTTGCATGAGCGATCCCATCGGGATTTTTGGCGGGACCTTTGATCCGGTGCATTTTGGTCATTTGCGACTTGCTGAAGAAGCATGCGAGCGACTCGGCCTCGCCGGTGTGATCTGGAGCCCTGCGGGGGTACCCAAGCATCGCAACACACCGCAGACCGATGTGAAGCATCGTCTCGCCATGGTGGAACTGGCGATTGCCGACAACGATGATTTCCGTTTGGATAAGTTCGAAGCCGAGTCAGCTGCACCGAGCTATACCGTCAACCTGCTTGAGCATCTGCGAGCCGAGTATGAGGACACCCCGCTGGTGCTGTTGCTCGGTGCCGATGCCTTTCTCGGGTTGCCGAGCTGGCATCGCTGGGAAGAGCTGTTCGAGCTGGCGCATATCGCCGTCTTCACCCGTCCTGGCCATGAGCTGACCATCGACGGCATGTCGCCCTTGCTGGCTAAGCACTTTGCCAAGCGTGCGGCGGTTGATGCGTCGCGGCTGGCGGGCGAGACGGAAGGCGTGGTACTACCTTCACTGCTGACCCCGCTGGATATTTCCGCTACCGAGATTCGCAAGCAACTGGCCCATGGCGGTAGCCCGCGCTATTTGCTGCCGGAAGCCGTTCTCGACTATATTCAAACCAACAATCTGTACCGCAGCGCCAACTAGCGCAGGTTTAGCCGCTGTATCTGCCCCACATATGGGGACCCACTATTTTGGACACCGAAAAGACCCCGCATGGACGTTAAAAAGCTGCAGAAAATCGCTGTTGAGGCCCTCGAAGATATCAAGGGTCGTGACATCGAAGTCATCAACACCACCAAGCTCACTGCCATGTTCGACAGCATCATTGTCGCCAGCGGTGATTCCAACCGTCAGGTCAAGTCGCTGGCGCGTAGCGTGCACGACAAGGTCAAAGAAGCCGGTGGCGAAGTCATCAGCATCGAAGGCGAAGACAGCGGTGAATGGGTACTGGTCGATCTGGGGGCCATCGTGGTGCACATCATGCAGCCAGCAGTTCGCGCGTATTACAACCTTGAAGAGTTGTGGCAGACCCAGCCTAAGCGCACCAAGGCCGCTGCAGAAAACAACGACTGACTTTCCTCACGGCGTATGAAGCTGATCCTCATCGCCGTCGGCACTCGCATGCCGGCCTGGGTTGAAACAGCCTACGCCGACTTTGCCAAGCGCATGCCGCGTGAGTCCCCCCTCGAACTGCGCGAGATCAAAGCAGAACCTCGTACTACCGGCAAAACCACCGAAGCCATGATGGCCGCTGAGGCTGCGCGTATTCGTGCCGCCTTGCCGACACGTTGCCGCCGCATCATTCTCGATGAGCGCGGCACCGAGGCCACCACCAAGCTGTGGGCACAGAAACTTGGCGAGTGGATGAGTCGTGGTGAGGATGTTGCCTTCATTATTGGCGGCCCAGATGGGCTTGATCCGACGCTACGTGCCGAGGCAGACGAGCGCTACCGTATCTCCGGCCTGACCCTGCCGCACGCCATGGTTCGCGTGATGCTGGCTGAAGCGTTGTATCGTGCGGTGAGCCTGCACAAAGGGCACCCCTATCATCGCGAGTAGTGTGGTTTGGCACTTTGCCTGTGCAAGGTTAATATCTGACTGACGTGCCCGCTTCGCGGGCCAGACTGAACACTAGCCAAAGAATTTCTCGTGGAACCGCGAATCTATCTTGCCTCCCGCAGCCCGCGTCGGCGTGAATTGCTCACGCAGATCGGCGTGCCCTTTAATCTGCTCCTGTTTCGCACTGCGCCGCGCTTTGACGAGGCGGTCGATGAGTCGCCGCTACCGAATGAAAAGGTCGAAGACTATGTCGTGCGCGTGGCGCGTGCTAAGGCAGAGTTTGGACAGTCACTTGTGGTGTCACGTCATCTACGTCCAGCGCCTGTGTTGGCAGCTGATACGACTGTTGAGCTGGATGGTCGTATCTACGGTAAGCCTCTTGATGCTGCCGATGCAGAGAAAACCTTGCGCGCATTTTCCGGCCGCTCACATCGCGTCCTTACCACCGTAGCGATTGCTTGGAATGGTCGCGTGGAGCACCGGCTGAACATTAACGAGGTGCGCTTCCGCGAGCTCACTGATGCCGAGATCAAGCACTACGTGCATAGCGGAGAGCCGATGGACAAGGCCGGCGCATATGGCATTCAGGGTTTTGCAGCGATGTTCGTGGCCGAAATGCGTGGCGAGCACTCAGGCATTGTCGGTCTGCCCTTATGCGAGACCACAATGCTGTTGCGTGATATTGGCTACCCAATCTGATATGAAGATGGCGACCGTCACATCGGTCGCGCACAAAATAATAGGCACAGGGCACAAGCGGCATGGATGACTATCTGATCAACATTACCCCGCAGGAAACGCGGGTTGCGCTGATGCAGCACGGCGTGGTGCAGGAGCTGCATATCGAGCGCTCGCACAGCCGTGGCATTGTCGGCAACATCTACATGGGCAAGGTGGTGCGTGTGCTACCGGGAATGCAGTCAGCGTTCGTCGAGATCGGCCTTGAGCGCACGGCCTTTCTGCACGTCGCCGATATCTGGGAAGAGCGTCAGGGCAATGCCGAGGCAACGCGGCCGATCGAGCGCATCTTGTCCGAAGGCCAAAGCATTATGGTGCAAACCCTTAAGGAGCCGATTGGCACCAAGGGCGCAAGGCTATCCACGCAGGTTTCGATTGCTGGACGTTTGCTGGTTTACCTGCCGCGCGAAAAGCATATCGGCATTTCGCAGCGGATCGAAGAATCTGAGCGCGAAGCTTTACGTTCGCGCATCGTGGCCTTGTTGCCCGAAGGCGAGGAGGGTGGTTATATCGCCCGCACCATGGCCGAGAATGCGACGGATGAAGAGCTGCGTGCCGACATCGCGTATCTGCGCCGCCTGTGGGCCGAGATTCAAAATCGCTCACGCTTGGCTAAGCCACCAAGCCTGTTGCATCGCGATCTGAACCTGGCGCAGCGTGTGTTGCGCGATTTGGTAACCCCAGAAACGGGGCGCGTGGTGATCGACTCACGCGAGAATTTTTTGAAGATCTCGGCCTTCGCCAAGGAGTATATGCCGCAGGTTAGCGACCGCCTTGAGCACTACATCGGCGAGCGCCCGCTATTTGATCTGCATGGCGTTGAAGATGAAATACAGAAGGCGCTGGCGCGGCGTGTCGACCTGAAGAGCGGTGGCTATCTGATCATCGACCAGACGGAAGCGATGACCACGATTGATGTGAATACCGGCGGCTATGTGGGTTCGCGTAATTTCGACGACACCATTTTCAAGACGAATCTAGAAGCATCGCAAACCATTGCCCGCCAGCTACGCCTGCGTAATCTGGGTGGCATCATCATCATCGACTTTATCGACATGGATACGGAGGAGCATCGTACCGCGGTGCTCGCCGAGTTAAACAAGGCGCTCGCCAAGGATCACACACGTATCACCGTGTCCGGCTTCACTCAGCTTGGCTTGGTCGAGATGACGCGCAAGCGCACGCGCGAGTCGCTGGCCCACGTGCTGTGCGAAACCTGCCCCACCTGTGGTGGCCGTGGCGAGGTCAAGACTGCGCATACCGTCTGTTATGAAATCCTGCGTGAATTGCTGCGCGAATCGCGGCAGTTCAGCGCCCGTGAATTCCGAATCTTGGCCACGCAGGACGTCATCGATCTTTTCCTCGACGACGAATCACAGTCGCTGGCCCAGTTGTCCGCCTTTATTGAACGCCCAGTCTCGCTGCAAGCGGAGGCGGGTTATACCCAGGAACAGTACGACATCGTTTTGATGTAATGCCTACTTTGATGGCCGATGGCGGCCAGGAAATGCGATGAAACCTGACTGGAATACCATCGATACCGTCCTCCTCGATATGGACGGCACCCTGCTGGATCTGAATTTCGACAATCACTTCTGGCAGAATCATCTGCCGAGGCGGTATGCCGAGCATCACGGGCGTGACCATGCAGAGGTGCGTGACGAACTGAAAGCGCGCTTCAAGGCGCATGAAGGCACCTTGCCTTGGTACTCGGTGGATTTCTGGACGGAAGCGCTTGCTATCGATCTGATGCCGCTCAAGCATGAGGTCGCACATCTGATTGATATTCACCCCGGTGTCCCTGAGTTCCTGAGCGCTGCGCGCAGTGCAAGCAAGCGTGTGCTGCTTGTCACCAATGCACACCACAAGAGTCTAAAGTTGAAGATGGATCGCACAGGTCTGAGCGTGCACTTTGATGCCATGATCACCTCGCATGAGCTGGGCCTAGCTAAGGAAGATGTGCGCTTCTGGGACAAGCTGCGCGCGCTTGAGCCCTTTGATCCGGCACGCACATTGTTGGTGGATGACACCATTTCCGTCCTCGACTCTGCCCATCGTTACGGTATTGCCGAGCTGCGTGCGATTGCCCGTCCCGATACACAACAGCCCGTGCGTGCGCTGACGCGCTATGCCGCACTCAACAGTTTCCACGAGCTGCTTCCGATCTGATCTTTCCCCGCTGCACATGAACCACAATCTCTACGCGCATTTTTCGGCGCAATTTGCACACGATCTTGCCAAGCCCTGCCTGATCTTGGCCGATGGCCGCGCTTGGACGTATGGAGACATCGACCATGCTTCGGCCAAGATGGCCAATCTGCTGCTCGCACTTGGCCTCTTGCCCGGCGATCGCGTAGCAGTGCAAGTCGAGAAGAGCCCGGAAGCATTGGTGCTTTACCTCGCCAGCTTGCGTGCCGGCATGGTTTTTCTGCCTTTGAACCCAGCGTATCAGGTGCGTGAGGTTGAGTATTTCCTCAACGACGCGCAGCCAGGCCTCTTTGTCTGTCGCCCGCAATTTCATGAGGACGCGATGTTCCTCGCCGCGCAGTCTGGTGTGCCACATACGCTGGTGCTCAATGAGCATGGACGTGGCTCGCTGGTTGATCTGGCGGCGCTACAGTCGGACCACTTCAACACCATTGAACGCGCAGCAGACGACCTTGCCGCTATTCTCTACACGTCCGGTACCACAGGGCGAAGCAAGGGCGCCATGCTGTCGCATCACAATTTGCTTAGTAATGCGCGGACGCTGTGCGCTCACTGGCAATTTACGCCGCAGGATGTGCTGTTGCATATGCTGCCGATCTTCCACATTCATGGACTGTTCGTGGCCTGCAACTGCACCTTGCTGACGGGTAGTGCAATGCTATTCGAACCGCGCTTTGAAGTGCAGCGCGCACTGGCTGCTTTGCCTCAGGCAACGGTATTCATGGGGGTGCCAACCTATTACACGCGTCTGCTCAGTGAGGGTGTGTTTGCGGCGGAGTCTGCCCGTACGATCCGTTTGTTTGTGTCGGGTTCGGCGCCGTTACTGGCAGAGACCTTCACTGCATTTGAGCAACGAACTGGCCAGCGCATTCTGGAGCGCTACGGCATGACAGAAGGCGGCATGTTCACGTCTAATCCCTATGCCGGGGAGCGGCGTTGCGGCAGTGTCGGGCCGGCCTTGCCGGGTGTTTCGCTGCGTGTCGTGGATGACGATGGGAAAGCATGCGCAAATGGCACACCGGGCCATATTCAGGTGCAGGGCCCGAATATTTTCCGTGGTTACTGGCGCATGCCAGAGAAGACTGCGGAGGAGTTCACCACCGATGGTTTTTTCCGCACCGGCGATATTGGCCATGTGGATGCGGCGGGTTATCTGTTTATCAGCGGCCGCGCGCGCGACCTCATTATCAGCGGCGGACTCAATGTTTACCCCAAGGAAATCGAGGATGTAATCGATCGTATGCCAGGTGTCATCGAATCGGCCGTGATTGGTGTGCCGCATGCCGATTTTGGCGAGGCGGTGACCGCGGTGGTCGTGCGCGAGCACAGTCTTGAAGGTGGAGCGCTGAGCGAGGTTGGTATTATTGCAGCCGTACGCGAGCAACTCGCTGCTTTCAAGGTACCTAAGCGCGTAATACTGGTCACTGAGCTGCCGCGGAATGCGATGGGTAAAGTGCAGAAGAATGTGTTGCGCGATGCCTATATGGCATGACCCATAAATGACGCCCACGATTACGCCAAACGACAACGGCTAATCAATCACTATTTTCGAGGGAAACGCTTGGGGCCTCAGGCCTTTTCGCCCATCAGCTTTTCGCAGATGAATTTCCACTCAGTCGGATCGACTGGGGTGATCGACAGGCGATTGCCTTTTTGCAGGATGCGCATGTGTTCGAGCTGCGGATGTTCGCGCAATTCATTTAGATGAATGAGGCGCGTCTTCTTCACAATCTGCACATCGACATTCATCCAACGCGGATTTTCGGGTGTGGATTTTGGGTCGAAGTAGTGGCTCTGCGGATCGAACTGTAGGCGATCCGGGTACGCTTTCTTGGCAACCCTGGCGAGGCCAGCAATGCCCGGCTCGGGGCAGGATGAGTGGTAAAAGAAAACGCCATCACCAACACTCATCTGATCACGCATGAAATTACGCGCTTGGTAATTGCGCACACCCCACCAGTCGACACTCTGGTTGGGCATGGCCAGCACATCATCAATGCCGACCACCGAGGGTTCGGACTTCATCAGCCAGTAACGCATGGATGTAACAGCTCCGCACAAATGACAACGCGGAAGCATGATAAATCATGACTTCCGCGCTGGTTCAAGAACGTTCTACTGCAATAAGGCTCCCCCGCATGTGCCGCTAGGCCGGCATCCTGAACCTGAAGTTCAGAGCGGCTACTGTCCGGCTGCATCAGGTGCACTCGGCTAAGGAGTGCTCACAACAGCAGCTTTAAGGCCAGCAACCTGACGCCATGCGTATTGGCTCAAGGAATATATGGCCTTGGCGAACACAGCAGGGGAAACTGGTGGAGATGCGCAGCATTGCAGCGCTGTGATTACATGCCCCGCTTAGCGGGCCAGTGCGGCATCAATGCGCGTCTCGATGGATTGAATTCTACGCAGATGTTCATCGGAATCAAGAGCGACAGAATCACTTGTCGATGCACTCGCGCTATCGCGACGCTGGCTTAGCAAATCGTGCGCCAGATTCAGCGCCACCATCGCCAACAAACGTTCGCCACTGATCTTGCCTTTATCAGCAGCTTCAATCAGGCGCATGTTGAGTAAGTCGGCAGCCGCTTGTAGCGCTTCCTGTTCGCCGGCTGGGCAGGCAACTTTGTATTCTTTGCCATGCAGTTGAATGCTAAGAGTAGGCGTTGTGCTCATTCTTCTTCAGGTAGTTTGTCCATCAGCGCTTCAAGTCGGGTGCGCGAAGCGTCTATGGTTTGGCACAGGCTTTGATTCACGCCTTCAAGTGCAGACAACTGGGTGCGCAGGGCGCGATTTTCCTCACGCAGCCGCTCGCAGAAAGCGAGCATGCTATCGACTTTGTGTTCGAGGGAGTCCAGAGGTGTATTCATTTGGTGGAAAGTGTTATGTAAAAGTTGTTTCTGGTCAAGAGATAAGCAGAAACTTTGAAGGTTGTTTGGCGGCTTGTGTCGGTGCAGGGACACCTCTGTCATCGTCATGCGTATAATCCGTCTGCCTGATCGCCATTAATGGCTACAGGCGTGTTCATGGTGCCTGCTGATGCAATTGCATCCTTCAGGTGAAACAGGGAAGTCGGTGCGTTCCATCAGAACTAGTCCGACGCTGCCCCCGCAACGGTAAGTAAGTGCGGGTTCGTCAAAATGCCACTGGCGCATGCGCCGGGAAGGCGACGAATCAAAACTTGCAAGCCCGGAGACCGGCCACGAACCAAGAGCAGAAGCCGCGCGGGGTGCGCCGGTCGAGTGCCAGCCCTCGCCTGTCTTGCGGCTGACCTTGCCTTCCCCTTGCGCGCTTCCTTATCAAAGTGCCGGCCTGCGGGGACGCTTGCCGGATACCGGGAGCAATCATGCATAACACTATCCAAAAGACGGTACTCGCCGTCGCACTCGCCGCTGCCTTTCCGGCACTGGCGCAAACTACTACAACTTCCCCTACCCTTGCGCCGGTGATCGTTACCGCCAGCGGTATTTCCGCTAAAGATAGCGATGCTACGTATGCCAGCGAGGTGCATCATCGCGCAATGATCGATGCTTCTGGGGCAACCAACCTAGTCGACTACCTGAGCCGGCATTCATCATTGAACGTGAACTCCAGCTATGGCAATCGTAATGCGCCGTCATTGGATATGCGTGGTTATGGGGTGGAGAATGGTTATCAGGCTATTGCCGTTACCGTTGATGGCCGCCGTCTTAACAACATTGACATGGCAAACCCATTGCTCGGTTCGATTCCGCTTAGCGCAATTGAAAGTATTGAAATCAGCAAGGGAACAGGTTCGGTCGCCTTCGGTGATGGCGCGATGGCCGGTGCGATACAGATTCGGACGCGCGCATTTAATGGTGCCAGCGTATCAGCAGTTACGGGCAGTCGTGGCATGCAGTCCTTGACCGCAAATGCCGGTGTTTCACGCGAATTTTTCGATCTGTCCGTCACTGCGACGAATGACAAGCAGGGCTACAGCAGTGATCTGGATGTGACGCAACGTCGCGACGGCAGCAACAATCGTACTGAGCAAGCCAAGCTGACACTTAAGCCTGTCGAGGGGCTGCGCCTATTTCTGGACGGTACAAATAGCCGTGTAGATACTCGCTATGTCGGCGCCTTGACGCCTGCGGAATTCAATAGCAATCCTCGCCAAAATAGTGGCAATACCTATACTCACCAACAATACGAAATATCGCAAGCGCGTGTTGGTATTGAGTACAAGGTGAACCCATCGCTAACCGCCCGCTACTCGCATAACCGCGAAGACCGCTTGTCTAACTTCGTTTCATCCTCCTCGCTCTCCAACTACGAATACAGCGGCGATGATGCAAGCTTGGCGTATAGCGCCGGCAACATCGATGTGAAGGCCGGATTGCAGCGTTTCCAAGGTGAGCGGATCAGCAGCAGTAATCGCACTAGCAAGGACAATAGTGCGCTCTTTTTACAAGGTGTTTACCGTATCGGTGCACTGTCGTTTTCCGCAGGCGGGCGCAAGGAAAAGGTGAATTATGTTTATGCACCAAACACTGGGACACGTCTGCAAGGTGAGCATGATCTGAACGGCTGGGACATTGGCGCGAACTATCGCTTTACTGAACAGGTCAGCGCTTTCGTTAATTACAACAGCGCATTTCAGGCGCCAGATATTGATCGTTTCTTCACGTTTGCTGGCGCCTTCAACGGTTTTATCCAACCCGCGAAAGCAAGAACGCTCAATGTTGGTGTGAACCACGATACGCCGCGTAATCGACTGCGTGTCGCACTGTTCCATAGCAAGCTGGATAATGAAATCTATCTCGACCCAGTTTCTAACAACAATACAAATATCGACAAGTCACATAAGTCGGGGCTTGAGCTACAGAATCGATGGCAGGTACGCGATAACCTTAACCTCGCGCTGAGTTATACCTACACGCGTGCCATCATTGATACGGAAGGCAATCTGTCGGGTAAAGAAATGCCCGGTGTGCCACGCCATGGCGTCACTGCAGGGGTTAATTACAAGCCATGGGAGACTGCCACGATCAACGTGAATCACGTATGGCGTGACTCGGCTTACGCGATGAATGACCTCAGCAACAATTTGAGAAATCGCCAGTCGATCTACAGCTCAACCAACCTGAATTTCCGGCAGCGCTTTGGCAAGCTGGAGGGTTTTGTGGGTGTAGACAATCTGTTTGATCGCGCGAATGGTCTTTGGGTCAGCGATACTGCGGTTTATCCGATCGATTTCCGACGCAGTTGGAAGATTGGCTTCAAGGCAGATCTAATTTAAACCATGCCTGAACATCGTCACGTCACCCTTACGCTGTTGCTGCTGCTCTCTTTAGCAGCCGGCAGTCTTGCGATGGCGCTGACGGTGGGCAGCCTGCCAGTCGCACTTTCTGATGTATGGGCAGCGCTTCTTGGAAAGCAAGGTGCGGCGGCCGACATCATCATGCAGTTGCGTTTGCCACGGGCACTGGGCGCCTTTGCCTGTGGAGGACTGCTCGCCCTAGCGGGTGCTTTGATGCAGGTGTTGTTACGTAACCCATTGGGCGACCCCTATGTGCTGGGTATTTCCGGTGGTGCAGCAGTGGGGGCGTTGTGTGCAATGCTGGTGGGGCTGGCTGCAGTGTGGGTCAACCTCGCAGCGTTTGTCGGTGCTTTTTTAGTTTTACTGTTGGTGTTTGGTCTTGCCCATGGCGAGGGTAGTTGGGTGCAGTCCCGCTTGTTACTCACCGGCGTCATTGTTTCTGCTGGTTGCGGTGCGGCCGTGTCGCTGATTCTTTCGATTGCGCCCCAACAATCACTGCATGGCATGCTGTTTTGGATCATGGGGGATGTTGCCTATATCAGTCAGCCCCTACCCGCACTATTCTTGCTGGGTGTCGGTTTGCTATTTTCCTTGCCGCTGGCGCGTGATCTGAACGTGCTGTCACGTGGCGAGATACAAGCCGCAGCGCTGGGCGTTTCGGTGACACGTCTGCGCTGGCTGACCTATTTTCTGGCGGCTATGCTCACAGCGGGTGCGGTGGCGACCGCGGGTAGTATTGGATTTGTCGGGTTGGTTGTGCCGCATTTGATGCGTTTGTTTCTCGGCAATGATCAACGCCTGCTGCTACCAGCAAGCGTGCTCGGCGGCGGCATTCTGCTGGTACTCGCCGATACACTGGCCCGCACCGTGATTGCGCCGCAGCAGCTGCCGGTTGGTGTGCTGACTGCACTGATTGGTGCGCCGCTGTTTCTTTATCTGCTGACACGTCAAGGTGGCCGCCCATGAGTCTGGACGTACGCCATCTTGATGTCAGCATTGCGGGACATGCGGCTTGCCGTGATCTGAATTTCCGGCTTACATCGGGTGAGTCACTGGTCATCCTTGGACGCAATGGGGCAGGTAAGAGCACGCTACTGGCCACATTGGCTGGGCTGCATTCAGCAGATGCGGGCCGAATCATGTTGCATGAGCAACTGCTCTTCAATTACACACAGCGCGAGCTGGCGCAGCAGCGAGGTTATTGTGCACAACAGCAGCATGATGCATTTGCTGCAACGGTGCTTGAAACGGCCTTAATTGGTCGGCACCCGCACCTGGGGCGTTGGGCTTGGGAGTCTGAGCAAGATCGCACTGCGGCCATGCAGGCACTGGCGAAAGTCGGCCTCGACGATCTGGCTGAGCGGCAGGTGCAAACACTATCCGGGGGCGAGCGCCAACGTTTGGCGATTGCCACGCTGCTTGTGCAATCACCAAGCCTGTATCTGCTTGACGAACCGTTGAGCCACCTCGACCTCAATCACGCCATGGCAACCCTGAAATTGCTCAACGAAATTGTCTCAAACGGACAGATGCTGATTGCGGTACTCCATGACCCTAACCTGGCACGCCGCCATTTCGATCAGGCTCTGCTAATGTTTGGCGACGGCACGTGGGCCTGTGGTCCCGCTGCTGAAGTCATCAATCAAGACAGCCTCGAACATTTGTACGGCCACCCCATCCGCAGTATCAACAATCATCACGATTACTGGTTTATCCCGGAGTAAATAATGACCGACAGCACAGGTAATACAGAAAAGCAGGCACGCCATGCGGCGCGCATGGCACGCAAGAAGGCGCTGATTGATCAGCACATTGCAGAAGCCGACATTGAGCGCGGTGTTTTTGTGATCCATACCGGCAATGGCAAGGGAAAATCGTCTTCAGCGTTTGGTGTGGTCGCACGTGCGCTGGGGCATGGCCAGAAAGTGGCTGTGGTGCAGTTCATCAAGGGACGCTCCGATACCGGCGAAGAGGCCTTCTTCCGCAATTTCCCCGGTGTGCAGTGGCATGTCGGTGGCGAGGGCTTCACTTGGGATACCCAAGATGACGAGCGCGATGCGAAAGCCGCGCGCGCTGCTTGGGCGATAGCCAGCGAACACCTGCGCAATCCGGAGATTGATCTGGTCGTGCTAGACGAGTTCACTTACACCCTCAGCTACAAGTGGTTGGATACGGAGGCCGTGATTGATGTGATTGAGTCACGCCCCGCCATGCAGCACCTCATCATTACCGGTCGTGCTGCCAATCCTGCACTGGTGGAAATTGCTGATACCGTGACCGACATGACGCTGGTCAAGCATGCCTACAACGAGGGCGTGAAGGCAATGCCGGGGCTGGAGTGGTAGTGCCTCGTTAAGGCTTGTTGCGCGCCTGCTCAAGGCGTGCGCATAACTGCTCAGCGCCATCCAGCAATCGTGGTGTATGGCGTTGCAGCAAATTCGGGTCGATGAAGAACAACTGATTCTTTGCGGTTGCATTGAGACGTGGCCAGCGCCGCCATTGATCGAGCCAGGCAGCGCTGCTAGCCCCCATTCCGCCAGCAACAATCACATCCGGATTTTCGGCAAGGACCGATTCCACGCTCACGGTCGGTGCAATCGCCGGCAATTCAGCATAGACGTTTTTGCCGCCGCACAAGCGGATCACATCACTGATGACCTGTTTTCCATTCACCGTCATTAGCGGCTCGTCCCACACTTGGTAAAACATCCGCACGGGCGGTTTTCCTGCGTAGCGATTTTTTAGCCTTTCATGGCGTTCACGAAAATCGGCTGCAGATGTCTTTGCAATCGCATCGGTCCCTGCCAGCTGCCCATAGCGTTCGATATCGCGGGCAACATCCGCAATGCGCTTGGGCTCGACGACAAACACTGGGATCTTGAGCTTGCGTAGTTGCGCCACACTGGCGGGCGGGGTTCCACTCTCCCAAGCCAGCACCAGATCCGGCTTCAGTGCCACAATTGCTTCAATGTCCACACGCGCATAGCTACCAACGCGTGGTAGTTTGTGTGCGGCAACTGGATAGTCACTAAAGTCTACGGCGCCCACCAGATGCTCGCCCGCGCCCGCGGCATAGACCATTTCGGTGATGTTCGGCGCGAGGCTGATGATGCGTTTCGCTGGCCCAGCAAGGCGTATCTCTGTACGCGTGTCATCGTGTAATACGATGTCTGCCTGTGCAAAGGTGGATTGGATCAGCAGTATCGAGACAAGAAAGCTTTTCATGGTTGTGGCTTCAATTGCAGTGGCAGCCCTGCCGCGACAAACGTGACACGATCGGCGACAGCAGCAACCCGTTGGTGCAAACGCCCTGCTTCATCGACATAGCGGCGCGTTAGCTCACCCAGCGGCACAATGCCCATGCCAACTTCGTTACTCACGAGGATGATTTCACCCGGTAAGCCCGGCAGGGTGGCAAGGAGTGATTGCGTCTCGCGCAGCAGTTCGTCGTGATGCAGCAGATTCGATAGCCACAGCGTCAGGCAATCCACCAGAATCAGACGGTCTGGTGCCGCCAGTGTTTTCAGCATCGTGGCGAGATGCAGCGGCTCTTCGATCAGCATCCATTCTTGGGGGCGTTGTGCTTTGTGGTGAGCAATGCGCGCACGCATTTCTGCATCGTCCGCCATGTCTTCAACGGCAGCGGTGGCGATATAGCACACAGAGAGTCCGCTTGCGATTGCGCGCTGTTCTGCGAATGCGCTTTTGCCAGAGCGGGCACCGCCTAGAATCAGTTCAACCATGCTTAGGTATGCTCAGTGAGGCTTAGGTACGCGCGAAATGCGCAGGAAGTAGATGGCCACCAGTGTACCCGCCACAGCGATCCCTGCAATCGCAGCAATCCAGAAACCATGCGCGCCCATTGAACGCACAATCCCCAAGTAGTAGCCGCCAGCAAGGCCAATCCCCCACAGCGCGACTGCATACACCAGCATGGGCACGGTACTGCGCTTGAAGCCGCGCAAGATATTCACCGCGGCGGCTTGTAAGGCATCGGCGATGTGATAAACAGCGACCAGCGTAATCAGCGGCACCGCAATCGCATACACATCCGAATCGTTGGTATAGCCGCGCGCGATGAGCGGGGCACCTAACCAGAGAATCACACTCAATGCGATACCGAAGAGCATTGCCGTGCACAGGCACACAATGCCGACCCGCCGCGCCTGCAGCGCGTCACCCGCACCCAGCGCCCGCCCTGCCAACACGGAGGCGGCGTTGCCCAGCGACAACGGCAGCATGAATGTCACCGTCGCCAGATTGGCAGCAATCTGGTGTGCGCCGGAGGTGGCCGGGCCGAACTGCGCGATAAACAGGGCCATAAAGGTAAAGGCGGTGACATCGACCAAAAAGGTTGCACCAATGGGCAGCCCCAGTTTGAGAAAGTCGCGTATTGCCGCCCAGCGCGGTGCGCTGAAACGCGCAAATACATGGAACTCGCGGTAGCGTGGCTCACGCGCACACCAGCGCCACGCCAGCAAGCCATTCGCCCAGTTCACAATGGCGGTGGCGAGGGCGCATCCCGCGCCACCGAAATAGGGAATGAGCAGCAGATTGAGCGGGATCTTGAATACCAGCCCGAGCAGATTGAAGCGCATCACTGCGCGTGGCTGGCCAATCCCAGTGGAGAGCCCGGAAAAAATACGGAACAACATGAGCCCCGGCACCGCCCAGCTGCTGGCATTCAAATAGGCTCGCGCACGTTCTTCCACAGCCGGCGGAATATCGCTGAGGGCGAGGAAGGGCTCGGGAAAGCGTAGCAACGCAATGGCAATAACAGACAGTCCAAGCGCCACCCACAGGCTTTGGCGCACTTCTTCACCGACGGCTGCTGGTTTTTCGGCACCATGCAAATGTGCAATCAGCGGCGTCAGCGCCAGCAGTACACCACTGCAAGTCACGTAGATCGTCAGCGCGATGGCCGAGCCAATGCCAACCCCGGCCAGCTCGACTGCGCCCAGCCGGCCGGCCATGACGGTATCGATGATGCCGTTGGCCATGACAGCTAGCTGCGAGATGAGGACAGGCCAAGCCAGATGCAGAATGTCCCGCAGCGTGGTGCCAAAGCGAAAGCGCATGACGTTGAGGCTAGAAGTGATACTCCGCGCGCAAATACGGCGTACGGGCGGTGCTGCCAACGGTGGATGGCAGATTGCCGAATTTGTTATGCCAGTACTGATAGCCAATCCCGATCTTGAATGGGCTGGACCCACGCCCGGCAAGGCGCCCTGCATCGACCATCAGTTTCATGTCGATATTTGTTTCGCGTGCAGTTTGGCTACCGAATTCGTTTGTGCCTTTAGCCGCAATGAAATTGGCATAGCCAGCAAATTCGACAGGCAAAGTTCCCAAATTTCCCAGGGGGATGTTCCACGCCAGATTGAGCATGGGGTGGGTCTTATAGGTGTAGCGATCAGCGATACTGCGCGGGCGATTGCTTTCCTCAAGCACCAGCAAGCTGATGTTGAGAAAGCCCGGTACATCCAGCATCAGCGTTGGGCCGATCACCAGCATCTGCTTTTTCGAGGCATAGCCAACGTCGTTCTTGTTGTTCCAATCAAAACCCGCAGTCAGGCCAACGCTGCGTATCGGACCGAAACGCAGTGGTTGACCGATCAGCTTGCTGAGATCAAGCAGGTGTCGGTAGACAACATAGGTTTCGCGCGCGCCACTGCCGGAAGGGGCGGGGTCGCTGCTGTCCGACACCAGATGGTCAATATTTAAAAAGTTGCTGCCGTAGCGGTAGCCGTTGGCGTGCGTCAGGCTGTAGATATTCTTGCCTACATCTTTGTTGTTAAAGGGCTCAGCGTAATGGTTGCTATGCGACAAGCCCACCGACGTGGCTGTCCAGTCAAAGGCATCCGCCGGGCGACACAACAGCAGACCAAGCAGGAAGAAAGGGCTGAATCTAGTCATGAATAGCCTCGCGGGTGCAAGGGGTAGGCCGGAATTGGCAGGCAGACTGAATTCTGGCAGATAAACGCCAGCCTGACCGTGCTTGTGAGCGCAACGCTAGTCTGCGCCGATGCGTAATCACTGCTGGCATTAAAGACTCTGATGCTGTCAGGGTTTTGTGTTGCATCGCAATACCTTAGAATGCAATCTTTGCCGAATCGCCCCATAAAAATGACTGCCCGCCTGCGCGAAATCCCTTACAACTACACATCCTTCTCGGATCGCGAGATTGTGATCCGCCTGCTTGGCGAGGAGATGTGGGACGTACTCGATACGCTGCGCGCCGAGCGTGTCACGGGGCGCTCCGCGCGCATGCTGTACGAAGTGCTCGGTGATATCTGGGTTGTGCAGCGCAACCCTTACTTGGAAGACGATCTTCTCGATAACCCGGATCGTCGCGCCGCGCTGATTGAAGCGCTGCGCCATCGTCTGCGTGAAGTCGAAAAGCGTCGTGGTAGCAATGAACGTGTGGGTCAGTTGGTCGTTGCCGCTAACCGCGCAGTTGATGCCTTCGCCAAGCATTTTTCCGATACGTGGGATCTGCGTAAGCAGGCCATGAAGACACTGTCGCGCCATACGCGCCGCGACAACATTGCGTTTGACGGGCTGGCCCGTGTTTCACACGTGACCGATGCCACCGACTGGCGTGTTGAATACCCCTTCGTTGTGTTGTATCCGGATACCGAGGAAGAAATCGGCCCGTTGGTGCGCGGCTGTATTGGCACTGGTTACACCGGCGGCGCGATTCCGCTGACGGCTAATTCAGTCGTGATCAACACCGAGAAGCTGATTGATCTGGGCAAGGTCGAGATGAGTACCTTGCCGGGCGCAGACCGCCCCTATGCCACGGTCTTCACCGGCGCCGGTGTGGTGACGCGCCGCGCCATGGAAGCTGCTGAGCATGCTGATCTGGTTTTTGCCTGCGACCCTACGTCTGCCGATGCCTGCTGTATCGGCGGAAATATTGCGACCAATGCTGGCGGCAAGAAGGCAGTGTTGTGGGGTACAGCACTCGATAATCTGGCGTCATGGAAGATGGTCTCGCCCGATGGTAACTGGCAGCTGATCGAGCGCCTGAACCACAACTTCGGCAAGATTCATGATCAGGATGTGGTGCAGTTTCGCGTACGTACTTATGCGCCGGACGATGCCGCCTACACCACACCTATCAAGGAAGAAATTCTCGAGTTGCCGGGCGCCAAGTTCCGCAAGGTCGGCCTTGGCAAGGATGTGACCGACAAGTTCCTCGGCGGTCTGCCCGGTGTGCAGAAGGAAGGCACAGACGGCATCATCACGTCGGCGGTGTGGATTCTGCACCGCATGCCATCGCACACGCGCACCGTCTGTCTGGAGTTCTTCGGCCAGGTACGCGAAGCGGTGCCGTCGATTGTTGAAATCACGGATTACCTTAAGACCAAGCCAGGCGGCGCCATTCTCGCGGGGCTGGAACATCTCGACGAGCGCTATGTGCGTGCCGTTGGCTATGCAACCAAGGCCAAGCGCCATGGGCGCCCGAAGATGGTGCTGATCGGTGATATCGTTGGCGATGACGAGACAGCCGTGATGGCAGCCGCAT